>Ga0111539_10012870_pt1 | contig 10469 bp, 7 predicted proteins | sample RhiMethybrSRZTD1_FD_79667 | JGI IMG/M metagenome (GOLD analysis project Ga0111539, IMG submission 79667) | Populus rhizosphere microbial communities from Tennessee, USA - Rhizosphere MetaG P. TD hybrid SRZTD1 (version 2) (version 2) | ecosystem: Host-associated > Plants > Roots > Rhizosphere >... | reverse complement strand
TTAGGGGCTCACGTCAAGAGGCATTCTTTGGCGGGAAGTCGTTGAATCGATTGCGCGAAGAAGTGTTTCGGTGTTGCTCGGTAGGAGTCGCCGGAATCGTTTTCCAAGCGTGCTCCTTAAACGACAGCAGTGTGGCTGCCGGAACATCCATTCATCGTGGCGTCGCCTAAGAACGGGCGTAAGGGTTTGAAGCCAACGACTCCGCGGCAGCAACCAGCGGCGACTGCCGAACGTAGAAAATCTCGAACGATTTCGCCAAGACGCATCGTTTGAAGCATCGGGCACTCGGTTCGAGACAGCGGATTATGCGATTTCGACCGAGTGAACGACCAGACCGAACTGTGCAGATTTCCGAGGATTTTTGATGAATTGGTCGGGGCGAGTGGATTTGAACCACCGACCCCTCGGTCCCGAACCGAGTGCTCTGGTGCATTCTCCTAGGAATCTCAGCGGACAGGCACCATCTTGGTAACTGTGGCGGCAACCAGAATGTATCCAGTCGGGGACTCTTCCTTTCAGGCTTCCGCCACACCGGCGATGCGCGCGTCGGTGGAGTTTGCTCCAGCCTCTCGGGGCAAAACCCGGCCGAGCGGGCGGCCGTAGACGCTCTCGCGGAACGCCTCCAGGATTTCGGCCCGGCGACGGACCCACGTCTCGCGGGTGACCGCCGTTCCCGCAGCGCTTTTCAGGAGCTCCGGTAGGCTATACGTCCCGACTCGCGGCTCCTCGAAGTTCGCCTCCGGCTGCTCCGCCGTCGTACGCTTCACCACCTCAGAGTTGGCGTTCCAGCAGGGCGCCTGTGATGCGACGATCGCCGAGGTCACCATCAGGCAGCCCGAACAGAACCAGAGCACCCGGCGGCTGAATGCAGGTCGCATCGGGATCGCCTTCACCGGGCGGTCGAGGCCTTCGCAATCGCGGCTTCCGCCAATCGCGCCATGATCTTGTAGCCCGCGTCGTTCGGATGCAGTCCGTCCTCCGCCAGACCTTCTCTCAACAACCCTTTTTCATCCACCATCGCCGAGAAGTAATCCAGGTACACGATTTTGTTCTTGGCGCAGTAATCCTTCAACGATCGATTCACATGGAGAATCCGCTGTACCGGCCGTTGCGCGAAAAAGTCCTGCGAGCGCGGCGTGTAGTTGTGAACCGGCAAGATCGACGCAACGATGGGCGCAATGCGGTGGGACGTTGCGAGCTCGGCCATCGTGGCCACATCGGCGACGATGTCCTCATTGCGCATCGGACCGGTGTTACCGGCGATGTCGTTCGTTCCGGCGAGGATCACGACCGACTTCGGGGTCAGATCGATCACGTCCTGACGGAAGCGCACCAGCATCTGTGGCGTCGTCTGGCCGCCGATGCCGCGATTCACGTAGGCGCTGCCGGCAAAATAGTTCTCCAACTTCCAGCTGTCGGTAATCGAGTCGCCGAAAAACACGACGCGGCCCTTCGCCGGCGCTCCTTTGGCCAACGTAGCGTTGGCCGAACGATAGCGCGCGAGCTGCCCAAAGTCGTCCGTGAACATCGCAATCCGCGACGCGCGATAGGTGTCCAATCCTGCAAAGCCGGTCGACGGAATTCGCGGCGTGGGTACGGTCTGCTTCGCGGCTTCCGGTTCTTGCGGCGTTGCCTGCTCGGTGGCGCTGAATACCGACACGCACGAGATCACGAAGCCACACAGGAGAACGTTCGTCATCGGCCGATCAGTGATCGAGGTCACTCGCATTTCTCCTTAGACGCGACAGCATACTCCCAACGCGTATCGGTAGAGCGACCCACTGCAACGAACGGCAAGACGCCTGATCGGGTGTGGTTGCGCTATGGCGATGGACAGGCCGACTTTTCGCATGCGATCTCGAGAGGATCGAAGTAGCATGGCGCATCGCGTGGGTGTCTCCATGATGCGTCAGATTCTGTGCCTCGTCGCTGGTTGCACCGCGGCGGTTGGGGCGCTGGCGGCCGCCGAACCCGAGCGCGCCTCGTTCAACCGCGACATCCGGCCGATCATGTCGGATACGTGCTTCCGCTGCCACGGTCCCGACAGGAACGCACGCCAGGCCGGCATGCGCCTCGACATTCGTGAGGAAGCGACCAGGCCAACGCGCTCAGGACGGATTCCGATCGTTCCTGGCGATCCGGACAAGAGCGAGATCATCAAGCGTGTGTTCGCGGACGGCGCGACCGTCATGCCGCCCAGGGCCGCGCACAAGGAACTGACGCAGGCACAGAAGGACACCATTCGCCGCTGGGTGGCGGAGGGCGCGGTCTACGAAGGCCACTGGGCCTATCAGCCGGTGACACGTCCGGCGGTTCCCGCCGCCGCGGACCCGTCGCGCATCGAGAACCCGATCGATCGCTTCATTCAGGATCGGCTGCGCCGCGAAGGGCTGACGCCGGCACACAGGGCTGACAAACGCACGCTGCTTCGCCGCGCCACACTCGACTTGACGGGGCTGCCGCCGACGCCAGACGAGATGCGTGCGTTCCTGGCGGACGGGACGCCGGATGCGTACGAAAAGGTGGTCGATCGGCTGCTGTCTTCGCCGCAGTATGCCGAGCAGCGCACCATCCGCTGGCTCGACGCGGTCCGCTACGCGGACACCGCGGGATTCCACGGCGACAATCCGATTCCCGCCTGGCCGTACCGCGACTACGTGATGCAGGCCTTTCTGAAGAACCGGCCATTCGACGAGTTCACGCGGGAACAAATCGCCGGCGACCTGCTGCCAGACGCGACCGTCCAGCAGCGCGTCGCGTCGGCCTACAACCGTCTCAATCGGACGTCAGCCGAAGGCGGGCTGCAACCCAGGGAATACCTCGCCAAGTACGGCGCGGACCGCGTGCGGACGCTCAGCGCGGTGTGGATGGGCAGCACGCTCGGATGCGCCGAGTGCCACGACCACAAGTTCGATCCGTTTCTCTCGAAGGATTTCTACGCGATGAAGGCGTTCTTTGCCGACATCCAGGAGACCGGGCTCGTGCCGGATCGCGGCGCGCGAGCGTGGGGCGCGACGCTGGCGCTGCCGACCGAGGCCCAACGCCTCGACATCGCGCGGCTCGATACGAAGATCGCCACGGCCCGGTCGCACCTCGACGAAGCGGCCGCGATGCCGGTGGTCGAGGAACAGGCGAGAGAAGCCGATCTGCACCGGCGCTGGCAAGCGGGCGAGCTGGCCTGGACGTGGCAGCACCCGATTGCCGCGCGTGCGCTCGGCGGCGCGACGCTCACCATCTACGACAAGGAGCCGGTGGAGAGCCATTTCTATCTCGATGGCAGTCTGAATACCGACACCAGGCCCGGCGACGGCCTCGTCGTCGCCGGCGGCGCCAATCCGGATCGCGAGACCTACGTCGTCACGCTGAAGCCTGGGGCTGGCACGTGGCGTCAACTCGGTCTCGACGTCGTGCAGGATGAACGCCTGCCCGGCGCACGCTACGCGCGCGGAGCGGACAGGTTCCTGTTGAGCGAGGTCGAGGCCGAGCTCGTGGAGAACGATCAGCCGGCGCGGCGGGTGCCGTTCACGATGGCGACCGTCAACGATACGCCGCCGGCCGTCTCGACCATCAACGATCCGAGCATGCCGCCGCTCGCCGCCATCGACGGGAATCTTGCGACCGCGTGGGGCATTCGTTTCGGCGAGGCGCGGAACCCGTTCATCGCGTTGCGATTCGCTGACGCGGTGCAGACCACCGAACACACGACGATCGTTGTGACGCTGCGGCACGAGTCAGCGCTGCGGCGCGCGGTCATCGGACGCTTCCGCCTGGCGCTCGCCGCCGACGCGTTCGCGTGGCCGCCGACGGCCGACGCCGGCAGGCGGCTCCGCAGCCGGGATCCGAGCGGCCGGACGACCTGGGCCAGCGGTCTTCCCGAGGACGTGATGCGAGCGCTGCGCAGGCCGGCCGAGGACCGTGATGTCGCGGAAGCCACGGCGGTGCGCGAGTATCTGATCTTTTCGAACCCGGCGGTGGCGGAGCGCTATCGAGAGGTGCAGCTGCTGGAGACCGAGCGCGGTCTCGTCGACGCGTCGATCCCTCGTGTCGTGACGGCGGTTTCGGTGGAGCCGGCGCAGACGCGCATCCTGCCACGCGCAAACTGGATGGACGAGTCGGCACCGATCGTCGAGCCGGCGATTCCACGATTCCTCGGCTCGCTCGACACGAAGGGCGAGCGCGCGACGCGCCTCGATCTCGCGAACTGGCTGGTGGCACGCGACAATCCGCTCACCGCGCGCACGTTCGTCAACCGCACGTGGCGCGAGTTCTTCGGAACCGGGCTGTCGAAGGTGCTGGACGATCTCGGATCGCAGGGCGAGTGGCCGACGCACCTCGAGCTGCTCGACTGGCTCGCCGCCGAGTTCATGCACCCGGAGTTCGATGCCCAGGCGGCGCATGATTGGGACATCAAGCACGTCATCCGCCTCGTCGTCACGAGCGACACCTACCAGCAGGCGTCGCTTGCTGAGTCGAAGGGCGATGACAAGGATCCCGAGAACCGCCTGTTCGCGCATCAGAATCGATTCCGCATCGACGCCGAGAATGTTCGCGATGTGATCCTGCGCGTGTCAGGCCTGCTCAACGACAAGTTCGGCGGTCCCAGCGTCAGCCCGTTCGAGCCGGTTGGCTATCTCGCCGCGTTGAACTTTCCGAAGCGCGAGTACTCGGCGAGTTACGGCGAGGACCTGTACCGGCGCGGCGTGTACACGACCTGGCAGCGGACGTTCCTGCACCCGAGCCTGTTGAACTTCGATGCGCCGACGCGCGAGGAGTGCACGGTCAGCCGCAGCACGTCGAACACACCGCTCCAGGCGCTCGATTTGCTCAACGATCCGATCTACGTCGAAGCCGCGCGCGTGTTCGCCCAGCAGGCAGTCGCGAGCGCCGGCGCCCGGCCGGCGACGTTCGACGCGCAGCTCGCATGGATATTCGACCGCGCGCTGAACCGCGCGCCGGCGGCTGAAGAGCGCGCCCTGCTGCGCGGCCTCTACGAACGCAGCCTCAAGCAGTTCACGGCCGATCCGTCGATGGCCCGTGAGGTGCTCAGCGAAGGCGAGACGCCGCTACCGCCGAATGTCAATGCCGTCCGCCTCGCGGCCATGACTACGGTCACGAGGGCGGTGCTGAACCTGCACGAACTGATTACCAGGTATTGACGCCATGAATGAAGCCCTCGTACGCGAGATGAGCCGGCGAGCGTTCCTCGGTCGCGGAGCGGCCGGGCTCGGCGTCGTCGCGTTGAACGCACTGCTCGGCCCTCGCCTGCTCGCGGAGACGCAGGCGTCGCGCGGCGTGGTGAACCCGCTCCACTTTCCGCCGAAGGCCAAGCGCGTCATCTTCCTGTATCAAGCAGGCGGGCCGTCGCATCTCGAGACGTTCGACTACAAGCCGAAGCTTGCCGAGATGTCGGGAACGCCGATGCCGGAGTCGCTCACCCGAGGACAGCAGATCGCGCAGCTCCAGGGCCAGAAGCTCACCTGCTTCGGTCCGACCCACGGCTTCAAGCGGTTCGGCGAGTCCGGACAAATGGTCTGCGAGCTCTTTCCCCACATCGGCAGCGTCATCGACCAGACGTGCATCGTCCGGTCGATGTGGACCGAGCAGATCAACCACGACCCGGCCCATACGTTCATGAACAGCGGCTCGATCATCACGGGCCGCCCGAGCATCGGCTCGTGGGTGCTGTACGGATTGGGCGCGGAGACCGACAACCTTCCCGGGTTCGTCGTCCTCGTGTCGCAAGGCATGGGCGGCCAGATGCAACCGATCGCGGCGCGGCAGTGGTCGGCCGGCATCCTGCCGGGCAGATTCCAGGGCGTGCGCTTCAACTCGGTGGGCGACCCGGTGCTGTACATCACGAACCCGCGCGGGATCAACGGGGACATGCAGAAGGACTCGATCCAGACGATCAACGCGCTGAACGCGGTCGCGGACCGGTCGCTGCACGATCCGGAGCTGCAAACACGCATCGCGCAGTACGAGATGGCGTTCAAGATGCAGACGAGCGTCCCCGGACTGATGGACATGAGCACCGAGCCGGCGCACATCCTGGACCTGTACGGCGCGAAGCCGGGCGACGGATCGTTCGCGTCGAACTGCCTGCTCGCGCGCCGGCTGGCGGAAAGAGGCGTGCGGTTCATCCAGCTCTATCACCGCGATTGGGATCATCACTCCGACGTCAGGAACAATCTCGTCTTCAAGGCGCAGGAGGTTGACCAGGCGACGGCGGCGCTGATCACGGATCTCGGACAGCGCGGCATGTTGGACGACACGCTGGTCATCTGGGGCGGCGAGTTCGGCCGAACGCCGATGTCGCAGGGACGCGGCGGCCGCGATCATCACATCAAAGGGTTTTCGTTCATGCTCGCCGGCGCCGGCATCAGGAAGGGCCTCGCCTACGGCGCCACCGACGATCTCGGCTACGCGGCCGTCGAAAATCCGGTCAGCGTGCACGACTTCCACGCGACGATGCTGTACCTGTTGGGCGTGGACGCGGCAAAGCTCGCCGTGAAGTATCAGGGTCTGGACGTGCGGCTGACTGGCCCTCAAGGCGGCACGGTCGTCCACGACATCCTCGCCTAGATCGATCGCGCGTCGCGATCCGCAGGCGTCCCGCATATCGGTCGAGCCGGACCATGCAGGCCGAGTACATCAGTCGCCACAATCCGATCTGGCCGCGATCTGGAGGAAGTGGAATACCGACGACCCGCAGCGGGAAACGTGGGACTCGATCGCGTGCTTCGTCCCAAGCAAGTCCCAACGCGAACCCCGACCGGCCAGTCAGGGCTCGTTCCAAAACCAATTATCTAAGGGGGGAAAGATTGGTTGCGGGGCGGGATTTGAACCCGCGACCGTTGAGCCAATTTTCCAAGCGAGAGCGAATCGCCAGTCGTGACCAGTGAGATTCCAGGCGCGCATCGCCGCAGCCGTACAAAAAATAACCGGCGTACGGTCGCCGGTCGGGTTTCGCGTCGGTTGCCTGAGAAGGTTATAGCGCAGCCGACCACAACCGCCCATCTCCGATCGAGTTTTCTAGGGTTGTGGAGGAAAGTTGGTCGGGGCGAGAGGATTCGAACCTCCGACCCCTCGGTCCCGAACCGAGTGCTCTACCAGGCTGAGCCACGCCCCGACCGAGGCGAACGCTTATCTTACTCCAGACCCCACCGTGAACGCCACGGTCCCGCTGGCCGTCCCCCGCGTCAGCCGATCGCGCACCGAGATCTCCAGCTCGTAGCGCCCGGGCGGGAACGGTTTCAGCGGCACGATCTGCATCGCGAACGCCTTCGTGTCCCACGTGCCGGGCGGCGGCAGGTCTTCGTCCGCGAACTGCTGCGGGTTGGTCCGGTTGAACAGCGTGCGCGCCGGGTCGAGCCGGTAGAACGCGTAGTCGACCGTCAGATCGGTGTCCGGGGCGCCGTAGTTCGACATCTGAAACACCACCGACAGCGCATCGTCGGTCGTGAACGACGGGTCGGCCACCGGGATGATCTCGGTCTGGCCGAGCGTGTAGGGATGCTCGAGCTGCTGCGCCGGCGACAGCGGCGACTTCAACGGCGTCACCGCCTTCGCCAGAATCAGGCTGCTGACCGCGAGGCGATCGTTCCAGAAGTCGGGGACGACCAGCGTGTGCTTGACGATCGCCGGGCTCGACGCGCGGGCGCGCGCGCGATCGAGCAGCGCGACGTAGACGTCGTACTCGCCCGGCGGCAGCGCCATCGCCCGCTCGAACACGCGCGGCTCGCGCGCCGCCTTGTGATCGACGAGGTAGTAGTCCTCGAACGCGAAGCGGAAGGGGTCGCGCTCCTTCGTCTCTTCCTTCTTCTTCGCCGCCGCTTCCGCTGCCTTCTGCTTCTCGAACGCCCGCTGCTGCAGCGCCAGCACCGCCAGCGCCTCGGCCGGCGCCTGAATCGAGCGGCGGCCCGACGCGGTCGCCGGCCCGCCGACCGGCATCTCGCCCGGCCCGATGAAGACCGTTTCCGACGGCCGCGGCGGCACATCGCCGCCGCGCGACAGCCAGTCGCGCAGGAACGAGTGCTCCTCCGACGCGCGGACGCCGTCGCGCCGCGTCACCGCGCGCACGTACATGAACGCGGAGGTGAACCCGTCGGCGGCGCCGCGATGGATGACCCGGAACGGCACGTAGGCGGACTGATCGCCCGCCTTGAGCACGTGCCCTTCCCACGCGACCGATTCATCGAACGATCCGTCGGCCGCCTGGGCGGCATCGACCGCCTTGATCAGCGCCAGCACCGCCTCGCGCTGCTTCGTGTCGAGCGGCTTCCGCTTCGGCGGCGCGTCCGCGCCGGCGGCTGCGGCCGGCCGGATCGCGGCCAGCATGACGAGAAGAACGACGTGGGCGCAGCGTCTGGGCATGCCCGCCTCCAGTGATTTCGCAACCCCGGGGTTCAGCGAACGCCGGCTTCCTTCTCGAACGGCAGCGCATCGAGCGCCGCCAGCGCGTGATGCGCGGTCAGGTCGGGATGCAGCGGCGTAATCGAGACGTAGCCGTCGCGCACCGCCTGGTAGTCGGATCGATCGTGCGGCTGCCAGTCGTTCTGCCCTTCTTCGATCCAGAAGTAGGCATGGCCCTTCGGGTCGTGCCGTTCGGCCACCGAGGTTACATGATTCCGCGTCGCCTGCACGGTGACACGGTACCCCTTCGGCTGCCCTTTCGGCACGTTGATGTTGAGAAACGTCCGCGGCGGCAGCGGCCGGCGCAGGATGTGCTCGGCCAGGAGCGCCGCCGCGCGCGCCGCATGGCTGAAGTCGTAGGCCCCGCGCGTCTGACGGATCGAGACTGCCATGCCGGGGATGCCGAGCAGCGCGCCTTCGAGCGCGCCGGCGACGGTCCCCGAATAGGTGACGTCGTCGCCGAGATTCCATCCCTTGTTGATGCCGGAGACGACGAGGTCGGGCAACCCCTTGAATACCTGCGTCACGGCGATGTTCACGCAGTCGGTGGGCGTGCCGTCGACGGCGAACAGATCGTCGGCAATCGCCTCGAGCCGCAGCGGACGCCGCAGCGTCAGCGCGTGCCCGATGGCGCTCGCCTCCAGCACCGGGGCCACCGTGATCACCTCGCCGATCGCGCGTAACGCCTCGCCGAGCGCCTGAATGCCTTCCGATCGGTAGCCATCGTCGTTGGTGACGAGGATACGAATCATTCAGTCACGATTATAGGGCTGCGGCGACTTGACCACGAGGAACAACAGCACCGTTGCGGTGAGCGCCAGCGCTGCGCCGACGCCGAACGCCGCGCCGGCGCCGTACGCTTTCCAGATCAATCCGAACACGATGCTCGCGGCGAGCGCGCCGAGGCCGGCGACGGCGTTGTAGATGCCGAACGCGAAGCCGAGGCGCGACGCCGGCGCGAGATCCGCGACCAGCGCCTTCTCGGTGCCCTCGGCAAGGCCGAAGTAGAAGCCGTAGACGAGAAACCACGTCAGCAGCGCAGGCAGCGACTCGCTGAACGCGAAGCCGGCATACACGACGGCGTAGATCAGCCAGCCCATCGCGATCACCGCGCGGCGGCCGATGCGATCCGACCAGCTGCCGCCGACGATCGACACCGAGGCCTTCACCACGTGCAGCGCCGCCCACATCGCCGGCACGAAGCGCGGCGAGCCGGCGACATCGGTCAGCTTCAGCAGCAGGAACGCATCGGTCGAGTTGCCGAGCGTGAAGAGCGCGAGAACGAGCATGAACGAGGTGAACTCGCGCGGAAGCGGCCCGGTTCCAGGCGGTGCGCTGCCGAGGCGCACGGCAGCGTCCGCCGGCGCGTGCGCGACCGCCGCGGCGGCCACAGTTGTCGGGACGGGAGAGGGACGCTCGTCGACGAAGAAGATCAGCGCCACCGCGATCGCGCCCGGGATGATCGTCAGCGCGAAGAGCGTTCGGTAGGCGTCGGGATAGAAGAAGAGGAACGCCGACGCCATCAGCGGACCGGCGACGGCGCCGAAATGATCCATCGCCCGATGGAAGCCGTACACCTTGCCCCGCGTCGCGGGGGTCGTCCATCCGGCGAGCAGCGCATCGCGCGGCGCGCTGCGGATGCCTTTGCCGATCCGATCGAGGACGCGGACGGAAAAGACCTGGAGCCACGACGTGGTGATGGCGATGAACGGGCGGGCGAGCGACGAGGTGGTGTAGCCGGCGAGCACCAGCCGCCGCTTCGAGGGCGACCGATCGGCCAGGCGGCCGGACACGATCTTCAGGCCGCTGTTGACCGCTTCGGCCGCGCCCTCGACGATGCCGAGCGAGACCGGCGTCGCGCCGAGGACGCGGGTGAGGAAGAACGGAAGGAGCGGGTAGATCGCTTCAGTGGCCGCATCGGTCGCGAAGCTGACCCACCCAAGCAGCCAGACCGGTCGCGGGAGGCTACGCACTGGCGAGGATTAGGGAATAGGGATTGGGGATTAGCGCATTCACGCGTGACGGTTGGCCCCGTTCGCGGCAACCGGCGCGGTTTC
>Ga0111539_10012869_pt1 | contig 10470 bp, 9 predicted proteins | sample RhiMethybrSRZTD1_FD_79667 | JGI IMG/M metagenome (GOLD analysis project Ga0111539, IMG submission 79667) | Populus rhizosphere microbial communities from Tennessee, USA - Rhizosphere MetaG P. TD hybrid SRZTD1 (version 2) (version 2) | ecosystem: Host-associated > Plants > Roots > Rhizosphere >... | reverse complement strand
CCCGAGGACCACATCCGCAGGTTGATTGTTCGCGGTCGGGAACGTGTTCCAAATGAGCACGCGGTAATTGAAACGGTCGCCGACGATGAGCTTGGTCCCGTCGGACGCCACGCTGTTCGAGCCGTTGAAATTGCGCGCGCTGATGCCGCCGTAGTTCGGCGAAGACGTCGTGAAGTCCGGTTGGCCGAGGACGATGTCGGCCTGCTTGTGGTTGCTCGTCGGAACCGTATTCCAAATGAGCACGCGGCTGTTGTTCTGGTCGGCGACGACGAGCTTGCCCCCTACGAAGAGCACGCTGTTCGGCAGCGCCAAGCCGAGGCGCACGCCCTCATTCGTGAGCGCATTGGGCTGTCCAAAAACGATGGCGCCCACCGCGAAGCGGAACTTGTCGTTGGTGGCCGCGACGCGGAAGGTGCCCGCCGTGGCTACGACGCTCGCGCGGTATTGCAGACCTTCCGTCAGCGTGCACATCGAGAAAGCCGAGCTGGTCGCGTTGCCCGCGGACTGCTGCATCGGGCACTTCACGGTCGTGCCGTCGTCTTCGTAGACGGTGATCTCGTAACCCTGCGCGCCCGCGGCGGCTTGCCACTGTACGGTGGGATTGGTCGGAGTCCCCGTGAGCCACGCGTCGGCCGTCGTGTCCGCCGTGCCACCCGTGATCCCGCTGATCGTGAACGCCATCGGCGGCGTGATCGGCACGTCCGGGGGGGCATCGATCGCGCCGCCGCCGTCGGCATCCGAGGTGGTGACGTCGGTGCTCGGCGGAACGTCCATCGTCACGCGATCGTTCGACGCCTCGGGGGTCGCATCGCGCGCGTCGGACGTGGTCGGCGCATCGGTCGTATCCGCGCGGGTATCCATCGCGCCGCCGTCGGTGATGACGTCCATGCGCGGCGGCGTCGTGTCGGCGACGATATCGGCCGTCGCATCCGGGTTCGTCGTGCCGCCGCCGTCATCATTAGACCCGCAGCCCGCAGCGAAGCAGAGAAAACCAAGGGCGACCCACCCGACCGATTGAAAACGGCTCGTCTCGTTTTTCATGGGGGGCGCACTATCGCCGAGCGCATCACGAACGTCAATTCTGCCGCCGACGTTTGGTCCGTGGAGGGGACAGCCTTACATAAGCGGTGCGTCTGGGACACGGTGACGACCGCCGGTGTCGGCAACGCTATGAACATCGCCGTGCACATGGTCCGTTCATTGACGACCTCTCGGTCGAGCTCCTAACCTGCGTTGGTGACGACGCGTTTCGCGAAGCTCGCGCTCCTCTTTGCCGTCGTTTTGGGCGCTGCGCTACATCCTCGCGATGCACGTGCTCAAGGAGACAAAGCGACGGCCGAGGCGCTCTTTTCGGAAGGCCGGCGTCTCATGTCGAACGGCAACTATGCGGCCGCCTGCGAGAAGTTTGCCGCGAGTCAAAAGCATGATCCGGCCTTGGGAACGTCGCTCAATCTGGCCGATTGTTACGAGAAGAGCGGGCGAACCGCGAGCGCGTGGGCGGAGTTTCGGGACGCCGCTGCGGCCGCGCACCGCGGGGGGCAGAAAGAGCGCGAGCAAGTCGCCCGCGCGCGCGCCGATGCCCTCGAAAGGCAGCTCGCGCGCCTGACATTGACGGAGAAGGCGCCGCACCCCGATCAAGGCATCTCGCGCGACGGCGCGTCCGTCGGTCGCGGCGTGCTCGGGACGGCCGTGCCGCTCGATCCCGGTCCCCACGTCGTCGAAGTGGTCGCGGCGGGGCGCAAGAAATGGTCGAAGTCGATCGACGTCAAGCCGGGCGCGCAGATCGTGGTCGAGCTCCCCGAGCTCGAAAAAGAATCGACCGCGGCCGTTCAGTCGGGCGCCGCGCCGGATTCGGCGTCGAGCTCGAAGAGCGGCAACACGCAGCGCATTGCGGCCGTCGCCGTGGGCAGCGTGGGTATCGTCGGAATTGCCGTGGGATCCATCTTTGGCCTCAAGGCCATTGCGAATTGGGACGACGTCAAAAGCCATTGCCGCAACTATCCCAACGACTGCGATGGCGAAGGGATGAGTTTACAAGATAGCGCGTCGAGCGCGGCAACCCTTTCCAACATCGCGTTTGCTGTCGGGGCAGCGGGCATCGCGGGGGGCGCCATCCTGTGGTTTACGGCTCCGAGCGCACCGCGCGAAGCGAATGGCACGCCGTCGACTCTGCGCGTCGGTTTCGACGGGCGTCAGCTCCTTCTGCGAGGCACGTTCGAATGAAAACGCGCCGCGCCTCTCGATCGCCGTGGATCGTCCGCACTTGTGCGATGGCCCTTCTCGCGATGACCGCGAGCTGCGGCATGCTGATCGGAATCGAGGACGTTTTCCCCGGCGATGGATCCGCATCGGGGGGTGCGTCGGGGGCCGATGCATCGACGGATCGCACCGGCAGCGGCGGCACCGGTGGAGCAGGAGGTGGAACCGGTGGCACATCGGGCGCGTCCGGGGCCGGGCTCGACGCGAATGCCGATCGGCCGACCGACGGCACCACGCCCGGAATGGACGGTGCGAACGACGCTCGATCCGACGGCGGTTCCGACGCGCGTCCCCCCGATGCGAGCGACGATCGATCGACGACCGACACGCCGGTACCTGACGGCGGTACCCCCGACGTCAGCGTGGACGCCGGCGACGGCAACACCGGCGTCGACGCTACGGACAGCGGTGCGCCCACCGACATGTCAGTGCCCGACACGGGGGTCCCCGACGTGGGCACGCCCGACGTGGGCGTCGATGCACCCGTGATCGATGTTGGATCGGACCAACCGCCGACGATCACTGTCACGGGCAAGATCATCGACTTTTGGCGTCACGTCGTTCCCAACGTACCGGTCACCATCGCGGGCAAGTCCGCCACGACGGATTCGAATGGGCAATTCGCGATCGGCGGGATCACACCGCCGTACGACGTCCTTTTCACGATCTCGACGATTCAAAACAACACTCCTGCCAAATACGGCTGGCTGTACAAGGGTCTCACGCGCACCGACCCGACCTTGCAAGTCGGGCGCGCCTTTCCCGAGCGCGGTGCGAACGAGCTTTCGATCAGCGTCACAAGCGTCGATTTCAACAACTTGCCGGCCGAACAGACCGTTCATACCTCCTTCGGAAGTGTCGACGGCGCGTTCGATACCGACATCACCGGCACACCGACGCCGTACATCATGTCCTCCTGGTTCGGACCGACGTCGACGACGATGCACGGTCACGCCCTGCACTGGACGCGCGCCAGCTCCACGTACCTCGACGCGCCGACCGGCTACTCGGGCTACGCGACGCAAGACGTCGTGCTGACCGACTCGGGCATGTCGAGCATCGCCTTCGATCTTCCCAACATGACGATGACGACGGGTATGCTCTCGGGCAGCGCGTCGGGATCGATGAGCGGCGCCGGAGCCGTCGAGCACAGCATGTTCGTTCGCTTCGCGGACAACGCCATCGTTCAGCTCTTGTCCGTGACTGCAGCAACGGCTGCGTTCTCATACGTCACGCCCTCGATCACGGGCGCGACGCTCTCCATGGCCGCGTCGCAGGGCATCATTTCGTCGCCGCCGTATGCCCTCGTCCACAAGGACGGCCTGTCGTCGACGCAATCGGGAATCACACTGCAGGTACCGGACGCATCTTCTCTCACCTCGCCGGCCGCGGGTGCGACGGGGGTCAATTCGAGCACGACGTTCCGCTGGTCGGGAACGGCGAAGGTGTTCATGCTGAACATGATTTCGGTGCTCGACTTTGAGGGCTTCCTCATCGTCACCGCGGAAAAGCAGACGCTAATTCCGACGATGCCAGACGGGCCACCGCTCGATCCGAATGCACAGTACGACTGGTGGATCGAGACCCACGGTTCTTACCAAACGGTTGACGAGGCCACGGGGCCCGACGGGATGCTCGATTCCTTCCGCTACGGCCCGCTGTGGGGTCCCGTCCGAGGCGACGGTTCCTACACGGAGTCCGAATGGAATCGTATTACGACGGCGCCTTAATTAACCGCGCGTGAGCGAGCGGGAACTTTCCGCGGCCCGCACTGTCCCTCCTTCCACGGAGGTCTCCCATGCATGGCCCGCGCGGCGCCCTGATCCCGGACCTGCTCCATCCGACGCCCATCCAGCGCATCGACGCCGACGTCACCAAAGTCGCGATGACGTTCGCCTTTGCGAGCGGGGTCTCGGGTGGGCTTTTCGCGGATGCGCTCGACAAGGCGAGCGTCGCGCCATCCACCTGGGAGCCATCGGCCTACGCTTCTGACCTTTTTTTGCACGAATTCGTGGCGCGCTGTTTTTCCTTTCGCTTGCGCGGCAAAGAGGCCTCGCTCTCCACTTCGCACCTGGTGAAGCTCCTCGAGCGCCCCCCGGCCGACCCGGCCGTCGTCCAACATCGGCGCGTTATCGCTGCCGAGCTCGCGGCGTCTCCCGAGCTGCGCGCCGAGCTCGAGGCGCTCTATTCCGACCTCTGCCGATTCCGCGCGCTCTTGGAAGGAGCCACCGCGGGGCGAAAGTGGGACGCCAATCGGCGCCAGCTCGACATCCTCGTCGTCGCCAAAGAAATCATCGACCGCATGGCCACCCGTTTCGGCGCGGCGCGGTCCGGTCTCTCCGTCCTGCGCGACTTCGGTCAACGAGTGCAAGAGAGCGAGCCCTATCGCTCACTCGCCGACCTCCTTCGTTACGAAGAGCATCTCGCGACCGTCAGCCTCAAGGTGCGCGTCGGCGCCGACGGCCGCATTCAGGCGTTCGACATTCAATCGGTCCAAGAGAATCAAGCCAACCCCTTCGTGACCTCGCCGCTTCGGCGCTGGCTCGCGCGCATCGAGCTCTTCTTGCGCGGCTACAAGTTCGGCGAAGGGGAGATCATGGCGCGCCTCATCGACGCGGTGTTCGACGGCCTGCAAGATGATCTCGTCTGTTTCGTGCAGCTGCTCGTCGACATCGAGTTCTACCTCGGCGCGCTCGGCTTTCGCGACATGGCGCAAGCCGCGGGGCTCGCGGTCTGCCTGCCCGAGCTCGTTTCGGCCGGCGAGACGCGCGCGCTCAATGAGCTCTTCAATCCGCTCCTTCTCGTCCACGGCGGCAAAGCCGTTCCCTGCAACGTCACGACGGACAAGCACGCCACGACCGTGCTCGTCACCGGGCCGAACTCGGGCGGCAAGACGCGCCTTCTGCAGGCCGTCGGTATCGCGCAGATCCTCGCGCAGGCGGGGCTCTTCGTTCCCGCTCGCGCGGCCCGCCTTGCCCTTTCGCCCGGCCTCGTGGTCTCGCTGATTCAAGAGACCAAAGCCGACCAAACCGAAGGGCGCCTCGGCGTCGAGCTCATTCGCATTCGCGCGCTCTTCGAACGGCTGCCCCCCGGCGCGATGGTGATCTTGGACGAGCTTTGCTCGGGAACCAATCCTTCGGAAGGGGAAGAGATCTTCGAGCTCGTGGTGAAGATGCTCACTCGCTTGAGGCCTCAGGCATTCATCACCACGCATTTTCTGGCATTCGCTGCGCGTCTCGAGAAAGAGCGCAAGATCGCCGATCTGCGCTTTCTCCAGGTCGAGCTCGGCCCCGACGAGCGGCCGACGTACCAATTTACCCCCGGCGTCGCCCGCACGTCGCTGGCCGGGCAAGCCGCTGCCAGGCTCGGCGTCACCGGCGATCAACTGCTCTCACTCGTCGAACGCAACATCGCGCAAATGCACGGCGCCATGCAGAACGGACGCGCGTAACCGCCGTGGGCACTTTCCTCGCGACGGACAAGATGCATCCTGCGCTCGTCGCGCGTATCGAGCGGAGCATCGGTGCGAGCGCGCGCGCGGCGCGTGGCAAACGCACGTCTCCGCGCCTTCGCACGACGCTGGTCCGTCTGACGATAGCCGTCACCCTGACGGCGATCGCCGCCACGGCCCTTCTCGCGCGCCGCCGTTATCAGCAAGAGGTGCGTCGCGCGCGGGAGCAGCTCCTTCACACCGTGCAGGCCAACGCCGCGCTTCTCACGGCGGACGAGCGAAGTTTCATGACTCGCGTCGAACCGTGGATCCTCGGGCTCACCGGGGCATACGAAGGGGACCTCGTGGCCGAAGAGCTCCGCGCCTCCCAGTCGCTCGAAACGGTGCTGGCGCGTCCCTCGGTCTACGTGCGTGGTCCGCTGTCGGCGTTCGGCAGCCCGGCGGCCATTGCCGATACCGCGTCGGCTTCGACGCGCGATTCCCTTCTCTTGTGCCTGCTCGACCCCCCCGCTTCACGTGTCGAGAAGGTGGTGGTCGCAAAAGTGCGCGCGCTCTACGCGGGGGGCGGCAACGTCAGTGACCATGCGCGTCGTCTCCACGAGGCCGAGGGGGGCTTGCGACACCTGCTGTTTCCCTGGCAAGAGCGCGTCGAAAATGCGCGCGAGCTGCGCGACCTCGAGCGCGTCGAGGCCGACCTCGGCAAGGTCGCCGTCGCCGAAACCAAGCGCGCCGCCCGCGCCGAGCTGCTCATCGCGGCCATGGACGAGCCCGACGAACCGGGCCCCGCCGATCTCGACGGAGAGCGCGCTCACCAGGTGCGCGTCGCGATCGTCGACTTGCGCGCCGGCAAAGCGCTGCTCCGCGTTCGCAAACGCGTCGACCCCAATTGGCTCGCGGCGTCGACGCGTTCGACGTTGGCGAGCGCCGTCGACGGCTGCGCGCTGGCACTCGACGTACGCGCCGGTGTCGGTCGGTGACGCCTCCACGACTCCCGTCAACCCGTGCGACCCCGCAAAATCTGAGAAACGCGGGCGCCCGTCAGACCGAGGAGGCTCCCCGCGTCGCGCACGCTGAGTCCCAGCTTTGCCAGCGCGCGCGCCGCGGCGCGGGTCGCATCCATAGCGCGTCGTGTCTCGCTCTCTGCCCGCATTCGTGCGGATTTCTGGCGGTACAGCTCGCGCCGAATGGCGGCAGGAAGCGCAATCCTCTCCGTGAGCTGGATGGAGAAGGCGTCGTCACCGATGACGAGCGAGAGCGCCTCGCGAACTCGGCGGCGCGCTTCGTCCAACGTACGACCATTCGAGTGAACCCCGCGCGCTTCCGCAATCCTGACGACCCACCATCCATCCTCCCGAACATATCGAGCCGTGTACCGTCGGTGACTTGCCATTCCGATCTCCCTCAGCGGCCAGAAAGCAGGAGGCGACGAAGCTGAATGCTCGTCAATTGGAGACCTTACGGGCGCTTGGAGAACTGTCAAGTGCGCTTGACACTTCTTGTCCCCGCCTCGTCTCGTCGGCGATCGCCGCACCGCTCGGTGCAGGAACCGTTCACACCTCGCCCCCGCGGGGCAGTCACGCTAGCCTGATCGTTCGTACTGGCCGCCCGCTGCCCAAAGAGGTCCTCCATGACGTCCTCATCGGTCCCCGCGTCCTTCGGTTTCCGCCTTCAGCACGTGCAGCTCGCGATACCGCGCGGATCGGAAGACGCATGCCGGCGGTTCTACGTGGGCATCCTCGGCCTCACCGAGGTGCCGAAACCTCCGGCGCTGGCGGTGCGCGGAGGAATGTGGCTACGCGCGGGCGGGGTCGAGGTTCATCTCGGTGTCGAGGACGATTTTCGGCCCGCCAAGAAGGCGCATCCAGCCTTCATCGTCACGAGCTTCGACGCGTTGGTCGAGCGCCTTACCTCGGCGGGCATCGAGATCCGTTGGGACGAAAGCATCCCCGGCACGCGGCGCTTCCACGCCAGCGACAACGTCGGAAACCGCCTCGAATTCATTGCGCCCAACGAATGACGCGCCGCAGTGAGCCACGGCTCTGATCGGCTTGATGCGAAAAAGAGAAGTTTCACAGGAGGAGCGGAGGCCGGGGCGGCAAGGCGAACGAACGATGCTGGTCCGGCACGGCATGCCATCGGTGGGAAAACCCGTTCGCCAGCGCGAATGACGCGAACGGGCGAGCCGTTATGGCAGCGGCGAGATGGACCGGAGGATCCAGGGCGCCAAGCTATTGACGGCGCTCGAATATCACGGATCCGTGTTAGAACCCGTCGGGCCAACATGTTGAACATCGACCTTTCGGGGAAAAGAGCCCTCGTGGCCGGCGTTGCCGACGATGGAGGGTACGGTTTTGCGATTGCCAAAGCGCTGCGTGAAGCGGGCGCCACGGTCTGCGTCGGCACTTGGCCGCCAGCGCTGAACATCTTTCGAAGCATCCTCGAGCGTGGAAAAATTGACGCATCCCTGACGATGTCCAGCGGCGAAAAGCTGAGCTTCGAACGGATCTATCCGCTCGATGCCGCTTATGACGAGATGAGCCAGGTGCCCGAAGACGTGCGCACCAATCGACGCTACCGCGAGCTCGGCGATTTCACGATCGAAGGATTGAAGACGCAGCTCGTGGCTGATTTCGGCGAAAAACCGCTCGACATCGTCGTGCATTCGCTCGCCAACGGCCCCGAGGTCAAGAAGCCACTGCTCGATTCGACGCGCAGTGGGTACCTCACGGCGGCGTCCGTCAGCGCCTATTCGATGGTTTCCCTGGTGAGCCGCCTGGGGCCGATCATGCGCGAGCGAAGCTCGTTCTTGTCGCTCACCTATCTGGCAAGTGAACGGGTGATTCCGGGCTACGGCGGCGGCATGTCGTCGGCAAAGGCGGCGCTCGAAAGCGACACGCGTACGCTCGCATTCGAAGCGGGGCATCGCTTCGGCGCGCGCGTCAATTGCATCTCGGCGGGCCCCCTCGCTTCGCGCGCCGCGAGCGCGATCGGCATCATCGACGAGATCATAGAGTATTGCCTGCAGCACTCGCCGCTGCCGGAAGTGCTCCACGCCGAAGAAGTGGCGGCGACCGCGGCATTTCTCGCGAGCCCGCTGGCCAGCGGGATCACGGGCACCATCGTCTATGTCGACAAGGGCTTTCACGCGATGGGCAAGGGCATTCGCCCCGTCGATCGCGACACGGCGCGCGGCATCACGCGCGGTTGAGCGGGCTGCCCCACAGCCTGCCTTGCCCCGCCCTTCGTCCGGTCGTAGAGCAATGGGCATGTGTCGCAACATCCGCCCTCTGTTCAATTTCGACCCGCCGACGACGCGCGACGAAATGCACGATGCCGCCCTGCAATACGTGCGTAAGGTGAGCGGGAGCACGAGCCCCTCTCAGGCAAACCGCGAGACGTTCGACCGTGCGGTCGCCGAGATCACGCGGGCGACGGAGAAGCTAGTCGCAGGGCTCGTAACGACCTCCCCCCCGCGCAATCGCGATGTCGAGCGGCAGAAGGCGCGCGAGCGTTCGATACGACGATTCGGCAACTGAAGGGCCGCGTTCAGGCCTGACCGGTCGCGATCCACACCGACCCCGCGAGCTCGACGCGCTCGCCGCGTAGGTGCGGGGTGAGGACGCCCGCGATGGCCGCGCGCACGCGCGTCGCGGCTTCTTCGCCGGCCTCGAGGAGCATGCGGGAAACCGGACCCGCACGCACCGCGTATTCCACCGCCTCTGTCATGCCCGTCGAGGACAACGTGAGGGGCAGGTCGCGGCGTTCGATGGCGATCTTTGCGAACCCCGCACCCTCGAGGACACCGTGCAATCGAGCTTCGTCGGCAAAGGAAAAAGGACCGGGGCATCCGGGCTCGACGGGGGGAAGCGGCGCGAGCACGGTCTCCGCCGCCCGAAGGGGCACGAGGTACCAGGGATTGTCTTCGATAGGGCGCCAACACACGATGCAAAGGCGTCCCCCCGAGCGGAGCGCACGCCGCAAGTTTGCGAATGCCGCACGCGGATCGGCGAAGAACATCGAGCCGAAACGCGAATAGACGAGATCGGCGTCCCCCGCAAAGCGGTGCTCGGCCGCATCTCCCTCGTGAAACTCGACCCAGGGCATGCCCTGCGTGCGTTCGCGCGCGCGCGCCAACATCGGCGCGGAAATGTCGACGCCGAGAACTTTGCCGGTGGGCCCCACGCGTTCGGCGAGGCGAAGCGTGCTGGCGCCGCACCCGCACCCGAGATCGACGACGCGCTCGCCCGCGCGTGGTTGCGCGCGCTCTTGGGCGATCTCATCGATGGGCCCGAGCGTCCGGTCGAGACGCTCTTGCTCGGAGACCCACCGCTGCGCCGCGGGGCCATTCCAAAAGTCGATCTGCGCTTGGTTGGCGGACATGGCGTTCACCCTTCGAGGTTGTGCAATCTACTCGTTTCGCGGGCGAACGAAAATCGTCACCGCAAGATGCCGCCTGACCCCTCGCTCACTCGATGTGCTTGAGCATGATGTCGTTCACCTTGCCGGGCACGTCGCTGTGCACGAAGTGGGACGCATCTTCGATGCGATAGACGGTGAGGTTCTCGGCGCAGGTGGTGCATTGATCGATGCGCTGTACGTACGACGGCGACATGAACATGTCCTTCAGGCCGAAGATGAGAAACACCGGCAGCTGCCGGGGGAGCGCTCGATCGGGAAACGTGCTCGGAAAGTCGAGATTGACACGGTAGTAATTGCTCGCCGACGTCAGCACGCCGGGGCGGCCCCACGACGCGAAGATG
>Ga0111539_10012867_pt1 | contig 10470 bp, 6 predicted proteins | sample RhiMethybrSRZTD1_FD_79667 | JGI IMG/M metagenome (GOLD analysis project Ga0111539, IMG submission 79667) | Populus rhizosphere microbial communities from Tennessee, USA - Rhizosphere MetaG P. TD hybrid SRZTD1 (version 2) (version 2) | ecosystem: Host-associated > Plants > Roots > Rhizosphere >... | reverse complement strand
CAGGGCTTCCGCGTGCGCGTGTTCCCCGCGCGCACCCCCGCGAGCGAGATCCTCGCGCTCGAGGCGGCCGGCGTGCTGCTCTCGAACGGCCCGGGTGACCCGGAGCCGCTGGACTTCGCGATCGAGGCGGCGCGCGAGGTGGCGCACCAGGTGCCGACGTTCGGCATCTGCCTCGGCCACCAGCTCCTGGGATTGGCGTTCGGCGCCAGGACCCGGAAGCTCAAGTTCGGCCACCGCGGCAGCAACCACCCGGTGATCGACCGGCGCACGGGCGTGGTCGAGGTGACGAGCCAGAACCACGGCTTCATGGTGGACGGCGACACGCTGCCGGCGGGCGAGTTCGAGCTCACGCACTGGAGCGGCAACGACGGCACGCTCGAGGGCATGGTGCACCGCAAGCTCCCGGTGCTCGCCTGCCAGTACCACCCCGAGGCGAGCCCGGGCCCGCACGATTCGCGCCCGTGGTTCAAGGCGTTCGCCGACGCGATCGCGCGCAGCGGTCGCGCCGTCGGCGCGCGCCGTGCCGCGGAGCCGGCCGCGAGCGGCGCGCGGACCCGCGCGGCGGCGACCGGCGGACGCACCCGCGGCGATGCGACCGGCGCCGCCGGCGCGCGCCCGGCAAAGGACGTGCGCTGATGCCGCGCCGCACCGACATCCGCCGCATTCTCGTGCTCGGCGCCGGGCCGATCGTGATCGGACAGGCCTGCGAGTTCGATTACTCCGGGACGCAGGGATGCCGAGCGCTGAAGGCGCTGGGCTACGAGGTCGTCCTCTTGAACTCCAATCCGGCCACGATCATGACCGACCCGGAGTTCGCCGACCGCACGTACGTCGAGCCGCTCATCCCCGAGATCGCCGAGCGCATCATCGCCAAGGAGCGGCCCGACGCGCTGCTGCCCACGCTCGGCGGCCAGACGGCGCTGAACCTCGCGGTGGCACTGGCGCACCGGGGCACGCTCGAGAAGTACGACGTCCAGCTGATCGGCGCCTCGCTCGCCGCGATCGAGACCGCCGAGGACCGCGACCGGTTCAAGACCGCGATGCAGCAGGCCGGGATGCTGCTGCCGAAGAGCGGCTACGCCACGACCGTCGCCGACGCGGTCGCGCTCGGCGAGCAGCTGGGCTACCCGCTCGTCATCCGCTCGTCGTTCACGCTCGGTGGCCAGGGCTCGGGCCTCGTCCACGATCGCCGCCACCTGCGCGAGGCCGCGCGCATCGGCATCGCCGCGAGCCCCAACAGCGGCATCCTCATCGAGGAATGCCTCCTCGGCTGGAAGGAGTTCGAGCTGGAGGTGATGCGCGACCGCCACGACAACGTGGTGATCGTGTGCTCGATCGAGAACTTCGACCCGATGGGAGTCCACACCGGCGACTCGATCACCGTGGCGCCGGCGCAGACGCTGAGCGACAAGTGCTACCAGGACATGCGCGACGCTGCCCTCCGCATCATCCGCGCCATCCGGATCGAGGCCGGGGGCTGCAACATCCAGTTCGCCGTCCACCCACGCACGGGCGAGATGAGAGTCATTGAAATGAACCCGCGCGTCTCGCGCAGCTCCGCGCTGGCGAGCAAGGCGACCGGGTTCCCGATCGCCAAGATCTCGACGATGCTCGCCGTGGGGCTGACGCTGGATGAGATCCCGAACGACATCACGAAGAAGACGCCGGCGTGCTTCGAGCCGTCGCTCGACTACTGCGTGGTCAAGATCCCGCGCTGGGCGTTCGAGAAGTTCCGCGTCACCGACCGCCGCCTGGGCACGCGCATGAAGTCGGTGGGCGAGGTGATGGCGATCGGCCGCACGTTCCCCGAAGCGCTGCTGAAAGGCTGGCGCGCGCTGGAGACCGGCGGGGACACGCTGCCCGAGCCCGCGCAGCCGGAGGAGCTGGAGCCGCTGCAGGTCGCGCTGCGCGAGCCGTCGCCGGACCGGCTCCGCGACATCTTCAGGGTGCTGGCCGCGGGCCAGCAACCCGCGGAGATCGCCGAGCTGACGGGCATCGACCCGTGGTTCCTCCACCAGATGCGGCGCATCACCGAGTTCGACAAGCGCCTGAAGGGCGCGCGCTGGGACGACGCCCTCGTGCGCGAGGCCAAGCGCTTCGGCTTCTCCGACCGTCACCTCGCCTCGCGGTTGGGGCTCAAGGAGACCGAGGTGCGCCGGCATCGGTTGAACGCCGGCATCCGCCCGGTGATGAAGGCGGTCGACACCTGCGGCGCCGAGTTCCAGGCGGAGACGCCGTACTTCTACTCGACGTACGAGGACGAGTGCGAGGTGCCGGAAACCACGAAGCCGCGCGTGCTCATCATCGGCTCGGGGCCGAACCGCATCGGCCAGGGGCTGGAGTTCGACTACTGCTGCGTTCAGGCGGCGCTCGAGTTGAAGTCGCGCGGCTTCGACGTGCTGCTCGTGAACTCGAACCCCGAGACCGTGAGCACCGACTACGACGTCTCGAGCCGGCTCTACTTCGAGCCGCTCACCGCCGAGGACGTGCTGAACATCGTCGACCGCGAGAAGCCCTCGGGCGTCATCGTGCAGCTCGGCGGCCAGACGCCGTTGAAGCTCGCACGGGCGCTCCACGAGGCGGGCGTGCCGCTGCTCGGGACGTCGTTCGACGGCCTGGACCTGGCCGAGAACCGTTCGCGCTGGCGCGATCTCGTGAACTCGCTGGGCTTGAAGCAGCCCGAGTCCGGCATCGCCTCGACGCGCGACGAGGCGCTGGGGGTGGCGGAGAAGCTCGGCTACCCGGTGCTGGTGCGGCCATCGTACGTGCTCGGCGGCCGCGGCATGCGCATCGTCTACGAGCGCCACGAGCTCGAGGACTGGCTCGCGCGCGAGGCGCTGGTCTCGGTGGACGAGCCGGTGCTGCTCGACAAGTTCCTCGAGGGCGCGCTCGAGGTCGACGTGGACGCCGTGGCCGACGGCGACACCGTGCTCGTGGGCGCGGTGATGGAGCACATCGAGGAAGCGGGCATCCACTCGGGCGATTCCACGTGCGTGATCCCGCCGTTCACGCTCGGCGAGTCGACGGTGGCCGAGGTGCGCGCGCTCACCGCCACGCTCGCGCGTGCGCTTGGCGTGCGCGGGCTCTTGAATGTCCAGTACGCGGTGCGGCTCGGCGAGATCTACGTCCTCGAAGCCAATCCGCGTGCGTCGCGCACCGTGCCGTTCGTGTCCAAGGCGGTGGGCATCCCGCTCGCGCGGCTCGCGGCGCGCGTCATGGCGGGTGAACGACTCGCGGACATCCGCCCGGCCGAGACCGATCCGCGCATGATCAGCGTCAAGAAGCCGGTGCTGCCGTTCAGCAGGTTCCCGGGCGAGGACGCGCTGCTGGGCCCGGAGATGAAGTCCACGGGCGAGGTCATGGGCCGCGACATGGACTTCGGCCGGGCGCTGGCCAAGGCCCACCTGGGGGCGGGCGAGGCCTTGCCTTCCTCGGGCAACGTCCTGCTCTCGGTAAGAGACGATGACAAGCGCGCCATCACGTTTATGGCGAAGAAGTTGGTGGAACTGGGGTATGGACTGGTGGCCACCCGGGGTACGGCCCGTTTCCTGCATCGGAATGCCATCCCGGCCCGCGAGGTATTCAAGGTGCACGAAGGCCGCCCGCACGTGGCCGACCTGATCGACAACGGGGAGATCCAGCTCGTGATCAACACGCCCCTCGGGCGCGCATCGGAATACGATGAGCAGGCCATCCGCGAGCGCGCGGTGGCCATGGGCGTGCCCGTGGTCACCACGCTGGCCGGCGCGCAGGTCACGGTGGCCGGGCTCGAGGCTGTGCGCGGCGGGCCGCTCGAGGTGACGAGCCTGCAGGAGATGCTCTGATCGATGTTCGTTGACGCCAACGAACCCGCCCGGGCGCCCGCCGGAGGCGGATCCCCGTCCGCGGGCGAGCGCCGCCGTGGCCGCGGCGCGAGACTCGCCCGACTCGGCGTGGCGCTCGGCCTGTTCGCCATGCTCGCCTCGTCGTGCGCCTACTACAACACGTTCTACCTGGCGCGGAAGTACTACTTCAAGGCCACCGACGGCATGCCCTACGAGGTGGACCGCGAGGGCACGACGCAGCGGCCGAACTACAACAAGTCGAGCGACTACTCGAAGAAGCTGCTGGGCGTGTATCCCAAGTCCAAGTGGGTGGACGACGCCTGGCTGCTGTGGGCGCGCTCGCTCGTCGGCAATGACGATCCGCTGAAGGCGATCGCCATGCTCGAGGAGTTCCAGGTCCGCTTCCCGAAGAGCGAGCTCAGGCCCGATGCGGAGTTCTTCCTCGGGCTCGCCTGTCGCGCGGCGCGCAAGCACGAACAGTCGGTGGAGCACTTCGAAGCGTTCCTGAGCATGAAGCCCAAGGACGAGCTGGCGCCGTACGCCTACTACGAGCGCTCGAAGGCGCTGATGTCGCTCGAGCGCTACCAGGAGGCGGCCGCGTCGGCGGGACAGCTGCTGCAGCGCTGGCCCGGGCACGTGCTCGCCGATCGCGCGCTCCGCCAGCGCGCCGAGGCGCGCTACCAGCAGCACGCCTGGCAGCAGGCGCGCGAGGACTTCCAGGCCATCGGCTCGCGGGCGCTGAACGACGCCGACCGGCTGCTCTACCTGCTGCGCGAGGTGGACTGCCTCGAGGCGAGCCGCGAATACGACGAGGCCCGCCAGACCCTCGCCGACGCCCGCGCGCACGTGCCGGTGCCGCCGCCGGTGCCGGAGGCGCTGCGCACCGGCAGCACGTCCGCGGGCACGCCGCCCCCGCAGACCTACGTCGCGAACCAGCCGGGGGCGGACCGCTACGGCCGGTTGACGCTGCGCATGGGCGGCGTGGAACTGCTCGCGGGTCGCACGACGGAGGCCGTCGAGCTCTACCAGACCGTGCTCCACGACTACCCGCGCTCGCAGCTCGCGGCCGAGGCGCAGTACCGGATCGGCTACGCGTACGAGACCGGCGCCGACGACTTCGCGCGCGCCAGCGTCGAATACGCCAAGGTGAAGGAGCAGACGGGCACGTCGCAGTTCTCGCAGCAGGCGCAGCAGCGCATGGAGAACCTGGATCGCATCCAGAAGTACCGCACCGCGACCGGCGCGGACTCGGCCGAGAAGCAGGCCGAGGCGAGCTTCCTCGTGGCCGAGCACTACCTGTTCAACCTCGACCGCCCCGACCGCGCCGTGGAACAGTACCGGGCGATCGCGGAGTCGAGCAGCGCTCCCGCGGTGAAAGCGCGGGCGATGAACGCCGAGGCCTGGGTGCTGTCGCGCAAGCTCAAGCGGAAGGAGGCGGCGGACTCGCTGTTCTGGAAGGTGGTGCGCGACTTCCCCGAGACCGAGGCGCAGCTCGCCGCGCGCGACTACCTGGAGATGGAGGGGCAGAAGGTGGCCGAGTCGCTGATCGTGCCGCCCAAGGGGCTGCTCCCGCCGCCGCCGGTCGTGGAGGAGGAGCCGCTGACGCCGCCGCCCGCGACCACGCCCGCGCTCGGGAGCGCGCCGGTCGAGGCCGGGCGCCTGGGCCCGAACCCGACGGCAGCCACGCTGGGAGCCGCCGCGGCGGGCTCGGCGAGCCTGCACTCGGGGCTGCCGCAGTCCTACCGCTACGCCCAGCTTCCCGATTCGGTCCGGCAGGCCATCGCGGCGCGGGACTCGGTGTTGCGCGTGGCGGCACAGGACACCTCGGCTGCCGGCATGGCGCACGCGGACTCGCTGCGGCGCGCCTACGCGCAGGCCGACACGGCCGGACGCGCGGCGCAGATGGCCGCGATCCAGAAGAGCGTGCCGGTCGCGGCCGGCGTGGTGGTCGCTCCCGGCGGCGGCACCGCGCCGAACCTCGCGAGCGAGGGCGCGGTGCGCTCGCCATCGAGCCTGAGCACGCAGGGCAACGCACCGGCCAAGTCCGCGGCATTGCCGGGCGCGCTCGCGATCGAGGGCGGAGCCGTCGCCGACAGCGCGCATGCGAAACCGGACAGCACGCGCGGCGCTGCTGCGACGACTGCGCACGCGACGACATCCGGGGCCGCGGCGCATGCATCGGCCGCGCCGCCGCCCAAGCCCGCGGTGCCCAAGGCGCAGGGCGGCCCGATCAGCTCGGTGTGGGTGACGACGACGAAGGCCGAGCGCGACTCGATCAAGCACGCGAAGGCCGTCGCCGACTCGACCAAGAAAGCCGACAAGGCCGCGAAGAAGGCGCAGCAGGAGGCCGAGAAGGCGGCCGAGAAGGCAGCCAAGCAGGCTCCGAAGCAGGCCGCGGCGGATACCGCGAAGGCCGGCCAGCGTTGATCACGCGCGAGCGGGCCGCCGAACGTGGCCGTGCCCGCGCCGGTACGCGGCGGGCGCCCGGGGCGCGCGGCCCTGCAAAGCCGGACGGCGGGACCCACGCAGCGAGCCGGCGCACGTGGCGACAGTCGCGCGCGCGCGTCGTCTCGCAGCGCGAGTACGGCGCCGGCTTCCGCTGGCTCGAGCTGGAGCTGCCGGCCGGCTTCATGGCCCCGGTCGCGGGACAGTTCGTCCAGCTCATGCTCGAGTTCCCATCGCCCGTGCTGCTGCCGCGACCGATGAGCGTCGCCAGCGCGCGGCGGGTGCGAGGGAAGCTGCGCGTGGGCTTCCTCTACGCCGCGGTGGGCACGGGCACGCGCGCGCTCGCCGAGCTGCCGCCCGGCGCCGGCGTGAGCGTCACCGGGCCGTTGGGCCGCGGCTATCCTTTGCACGAGCCGGGCACGCCCGTCCTGATCGCCGGGGGGCGCGGCGTGGCGCCGCTGCTCATGGCCGCCGAATCGCTCGCGCGCTCGCGCCGGCGCTGCGAGTTCGTGTTCGGCGCGCGCACGGCAGGGCTGCTGGTGGGGCTCACCGAGGCGCGGTCGCGGCTCGCGCGCGCGCGCGGCCGGCTGCACCTCGCGACCGATGACGGCAGCCGCGGCTTTCACGGCGACGTGGTGGCGCTGCTCGCGAAGCTCGCGCCGAAGCTCGAGCGACCGCTCGTGATCCACGCCTGCGGCCCGCACGGCATGCTCGCCGCGGTGGCGCGCTGGGCCATGGCGAACGGGGCGCGCGCGCACCTCGCCATGGAGAGCGTGATGGCGTGCGGCACCGGCGTCTGTCGCGGCTGCCCGCTGCCGCGCTCGGGCGAGGCACGCGCCCAGGTGCTGGCGGAGGGCGCAGCCGCGGCGGCGCTCAAGGGCAACCCCGAGTGGGCGATGTGCTGCACCGACGGCCCGGTGTTCGAGGCGCGCGACCTCGACTGGGAGCGCGTGGAATGAGCCACGTGACGACGAGGCGCACGCCGATCGCCCCCGAGCGAGTCGACCTCTCGGTCCGCATCGGCTCGCTCGTGCTCCGGAACCCGATCCTCACCGCATCGGGCACGTTCGGCTACGGCGACGAGTACGCGCACGTCGTGGACCTGTCCACGCTCGGCGGCGTGGTGACGAAGACGGTCACGGTGAAGCCGCGCGCCGGGAACGCGCCGCAGCGCGTGGCCGAGACCGCTTCCGGGATGCTCAACAGCATCGGTCTCGAGAATGTCGGGCTCGAGCGCTTCCGCGACGAGAAGCTGCCGCGGCTGCGCGCGCTCGAGGCCACGGTGATCGCGAGCATCGGCGGCGAGACGCCCGAGGAGCTGGAGACGCTCCTGCGCGCGCTCGGCCGCGAGGCCGGGGTGGGCGCGTTCGAGGTGAATTTCTCCTGTCCGAACGTGGCCGCGGGAGGAGCCCGCTACTGGGCGGACCCCGCGAGACTCGAACGCACGCTGGCGCAGTTGAAGCCGCTCACCGATAAGGCTCTCATCGCCAAGCTGTCGCCCGACGTGACCGACATCCGCGAGACCGCGCGCGCCTGCGAACGCGGCGGGGCCGATGCGCTCACCGCGGTCAACACGTTCGTGGGCATGGCGATCGACCTGGACGGCATGCGCAGCAGGCTGGGCAAGGCGACCGGCGGGCTCTCGGGCCCGGCGATCAAGCCGCTCGCGCTCGCGCGCTGCTGGGAGGCGGCGGGCGCCGTGCGCATTCCCGTGCTCGGCTCGGGCGGCATCGCGTCGGGCCGCGACGCGCTCGAGTTCGTCGCCGCCGGCGCCACGGCGGTGCAGGTCGGGACGGCTACGTTCGTCGAGTCCGGAGCAGCGACTCGCGTGCTCATGGAAATGCGCGCGTGGCTCGCCGCGAACGGCATCGCGCGCGTCGTGGATCTCGTCGGTGCGTTCCGTGCCGAGCCGGCACAGGAGGAGCGCGCGATCGCCCCCGCGCGCAACGGGGAGCGCTCGTGAAGCCCGCGCCCGAGTTCGCGATCGCGTTCGACGTCCCGACGCTCGAGGCGGCGCTCGCTCTCGATACGAAGATGGGCGCCGGCCCCGAGTTGGCCAAGATCGGCCTCGAGCTGTTCGCCGCGGCCGGGCCGGAGGCGGTGAAGGCCCTGCAGTCGCGCGGGCGTCGCGTGTTCCTCGATCTCAAGCTGCACGACATCCCGAACACGGTGCAGGGCGCCGCCGCATCGGTCGCACGGCTCGGGGCCGATCTGCTCACCGTTCACGCCACCGGCGGCGCGGCGATGGTGGCCGCCGCGGTGGAGGGCATCCGCGCGGCCGGCGGCCGCACGCGCGTGGTCGCGGTGACGCTGCTCACGAGCCTCGATCCCGCCGCCATGCCGCCCGGGTTCGCGAAGCCGTTCGACCTGCACGCCGTCGCCGCCGCGCTGATCGATCAGGTCGAGCGCGCCGGCGCGCTCGGCGTGGTCTGCTCGGCGGCGGATCTCGACGGCGTGCGCGCCAGGTTGGGCCGCGACTTCTACGCGGTCACGCCCGGCATCCGTCCCGCCGGCGCGGACGCGCACGACCAGAAGCGCGTGGCCACGATCGAGAGCGCCGTGCGTGACGGCGCGAACCTGCTCGTGCTCGGCCGCGCCATCACCGGCGCCGCCGACCCCGCGGCCGCGCTCGCCGCCGCGCGCCAGGAGCGCGACCGGGCGCTGATGACGCGGGCGTCCAGGTAGCGGCGCGCAACGCGCCCCGCTACTATCCCGCCCCGAACGCGGCGTGCGTGCACCGCCGCAGGGCGGAACAGGGAGGTCGCGAGCGATGAGATGGGCCATCCGCATCGTGGGGACGATCGCTGCGTTGTTGGTGGTCGGCGTCCTCGGGCTGTGGATCGCCTCGAACCGCAGGGACGCGGGCCGCATGCGCGCGAGCGTCGAGATCGAGCGCGCGCCGGAGGAGATCTGGCCGTGGATCACCGAGCCCGAACAGCTCCCGCAGTGGGTGGGCTGGCTCGCGGAGGTGAAGCCCGACACCACCTCGCCGGCCGAGGGCATCGGCCACCACGAGACCTGGGTGATGGACGACCCGCGTGCCAAGACCAAGCAGCTGTGGCCGGGCACGGTCACGCTGTGGGAGCCGCCGGACCAGGTCGGCGTGCACGTGGAAGTCCCCGGCGCGTTCGACGCTGACGTGCTCTACACGCTCACCGACCTCGGCAACGGCACGACACGCGTCGAGCAGGACGGCCGGTTCACGTACGCGAGCAAGCTGGTGTCGCTGTTCGAGCCCCTCATCACGCCCGACGCGATGCGCAAGATGTTCGACGACATGAAACGGTTGAAGGAGAAGGTCGAGTCCGTGCCCGAGGACCCGAACCAGGGCGTGCACGACGAGGCGGACTCCACGAGCGCGCAGGCGCCGGCGGACACGACGCGGCGCTAACGCCGGAACAGCACCACGATCCCCACCACCGCGAGCACGCTGCCCACGAGCGCGCGCCACGTCAGCCGCTCGTTGTGGAAGCGCGCCGCGATCAACATCGAGAACAGCGGCGACACCGCCGTGATCGACGCGGCGACGCCGGCCTCGATGAGGTGCAGCGACGTGAGCGACAGCAGCACGCCGAGGCAGGGCCCGAGCAGCGCGCCGGTGAGCATGAACAGCGTCGAGCGCGAGTCGCGCAGCGCCGCGAGCGTGGGCCCGACCTGGCGCGCCACGCCGGTCATGATCCAGATCGCCACGCACGCGCAGCCGACGCGGATCACCGTGCCCGAGAGCGGGTCGAGCCCGGTGCGCAGCGCGGCCTTCGACAGGACGTAGCCGCCGGCCTGACCGATCGCGCCCAGCAGGCCCGAGGCGATCCCCACGGCGATCCCGCCCTCGGCGTGATCGTGCCGTGGCTTCGACGGCGCCGTGAACGCGAACGCGGTGCCCGAGATCGTGAGCCCCATGCCCACGAACGCCAGTGGCCTGGGAACCTGGTGGAGCAGCGACCACGCGAGCGCCGTCGTGAACAGCGGCGCCATCGCGGCCAGCAGCGACGCCCGGCCCGGACCGAGGATGACGATGGAACGAAACTGGAACGTGTCCCCGAAGATGAACCCGATCATCCCGGAGAGCGCGAGCGCCAGCGTCGCCGGCGCGGAGGCCCACGTGGGCCACAGCGCGTGGTGCGCCAGCACCATCGTCACCGTGAGGAACACCCACGCCGCGGTGATCCGCAGCCGGTTCAGCGTGAGCGGGCCCATCCTT
>Ga0111539_10012864_pt1 | contig 10470 bp, 12 predicted proteins | sample RhiMethybrSRZTD1_FD_79667 | JGI IMG/M metagenome (GOLD analysis project Ga0111539, IMG submission 79667) | Populus rhizosphere microbial communities from Tennessee, USA - Rhizosphere MetaG P. TD hybrid SRZTD1 (version 2) (version 2) | ecosystem: Host-associated > Plants > Roots > Rhizosphere >... | reverse complement strand
TATCCCGCCAAGCCCGTCCGCGTCATCGTTCCCGCGGGACCGGGAGACAGCTGCGACGTGCTGACCCGGCTGGTCACGCAGAAGGTGGGCGAGAACCTGGGCCAGCCGTTCACTGTGGACAACCGGGCCGGTGCCGGGGGCCAGCTCGGCCTGCAGCTCCTGGCGCGGTCGCCGACGGACGGCTACACCATCGGCTGCGGCCAGGGCGGCAACATGATCATCGTGCCGATCGCCTACAGAAAAGTCGCCTACGACACGTTGAAGGACTTCACGCCGATACAGGTCCCGGTGTTCAATTTCCTGGCGCTGGTCGTGCATCCCAGCGTGCCGTTCAGGAACGTGAAGGACCTCGTCGCCTACGGCAGGGCCAACCCCGGGAAACTGGCTTTCGGCACCAACGGCGAGGGCGCCTTCATCCATTTCTCGACCGAGCTCTTGCGCACCAAGGGCGGGTTCACCTACCTGCACGTCCCCTACAACGGCACCGCGGGCATCTACGCCGACATCATGAGCGGACGCATCGATGCGACGATCTCGTCCTTCATCTCGATGCAGCCGCACGTCGCCGCCGGCCGGCTGAAGCTCCTCGCCATTGGGCGCGCCGAGCGTTCGCCCAAGTACCCCGACTACCCGACTATTGCGGAGACGCTGCCCGGCTACGAGAACGGCGGCTGGTTCGGGTTCATCGCGCCTGCCGGAACTCCGCGCGAGATCGTGACGCTGCTCAACAAGGAAATGAACCGCGCCGTAATCCAGCCGGACGTGCGTCAGAAGCTCGAAACCTACGGCCTCGAGATCCGCACCGAGTCGCCGGAGTATTTTGCCGAGATCATCCGCAAGGATTTCGAAAAATGGGGCAAGCTCGCGCGCGACATCGGCTTCAAACCGTTGTAGCGAACTTCCAGGGAGTTTCATCATGAGCGCGCAGGGAATCGATCGCCGCACCGTACTCAAGGCGGCCGCGGCATTCGCGGCGACGGGGCTCACCTCGTGCCTGCCGCTGGCGCAATCGGGCGGGCGCTCGCTGCCCGCCCGCGGCGAATTCGTGATCCGCGGCGCAACCGTTCTCACCGTGGACGCCGCGATCGGCGATTTTGCGCGCGGCGACGTGCACGTGAAGGACGGCGTGATCATCGCGGTCGGGCCGAAGCTCGAAGCGCCCGGTGCATCCGTCATCGACGCCGGCGGCATGATCTGCATGCCCGGCTTCGTCGACACGCACTGGCACCTGTGGACCAGCGCGCTGCGCTCGGTCGTGCGCATCGATGACGCCAAGCGCGGCTACTTCCCGGTGACCAACGCGCTCGGCCGCCACTACACGCCGGAGGACAGCTACCGCAACGTGCGCCTCGGGCTCGCCGAGGGGCTCTCGGCCGGAGCCACCACGGTCCACAACTGGGCGCACAACATCCGCTCGCCCGCGCATGCCGACGCCGAGCTGCGCGCCATGCGCGACATGGGCGTGCGCGGTCGGCTCGCCTACGGCACGCCGCAGGGCGGGCCCGACGACCAGCCGATGGATCTCGAGGGCCTGGCGAAAATCCAGCGCGAGTGGATGCCCAACGACGGCATGTTGACGCTCGGCATCTGCTCGCGCAACGTCGGCGACTCCACGAACGTCCTGCGCGGCAACATCTCGGTCGACATCGCCCGCAAGGACTGGGGCGGCGCGCGTGCTCTCGGGGTGCCGATCACCATGCACACCTCCGGCCCGAGCCCGATCAAGTTCCTGGAAGAGTCGAACCTGCTGGGGCCCGACGTGCAGCTGGTCCACCCGCTGCTCACCACCGCGGAGGAGCGCCAGATCCTGAGGAAACGCGGCGTCTCCTACAGCATCTCGCCGACCGGCGAGTCGCGGCGCTCGGCGCAGGTCGGCGTCATTCAGCTCGGAGAGCTGCTGGCGGCCGGCGTCAAAGTCAGCATCTCGATCGACCATACCAGCGGCTACGCCTGCGACTATTTCCAGTGCATGCGCATCCTCTACAGCCTGCAGTTGCATCGCTTCGGCGCCAAGGCGCCGCTCACCTCGAAGCGGCTCGTGCAGATGGCCACGCTCGACGGCGCGGTCGATCTCGGCATCGCCGAGCGCACCGGTTCGCTCACGCCCGGCAAGCGGGCGGACATCATCCTCGTGCGCACGACCGACATCAACATGACCCCGCTCTCCGAGCCCTACGAGGCGCTCGTCACGTTCGCGCAGCCGCGCAACATCGACACCGTGATCGCGGACGGGCGCATCCTGCGGCGCGCGGGCGAATTCACCGCGCTCGACCATGCCCAGGTGCTCGCGCAGGGAGCCGAATCGGCCGCTGCGCTGCGTTCGCGCGCTAATTGGTCGTGATCACCGTGGGTCGTGGATGGTGGATGGTGGATCGACCCTTTCCCCTTTCCACTTTTCCCTTTTCCCTTCTCGCGGCGGTGGCGCTGCTCGGGGCGCTTGCCGCCGGCGAGGTTGGCGCGCAGGAATATCCGTCGCGCACGATCCGCGTGATCATTCCGTACCCGCCGAGCGGCCCGACGGACATTCACGCCCGCGTCGTCGCGCAGGAGTTGAGCAAGGCCTGGGGACAGCCGGTGGTGGTCGAGAACCGTCCCGGGGCGGCGGGCATGATCGGCACCGAGGTCGCGGCGCGCGCGCCGGCCGATGGCTATACGTTGTGCACGGCGGGCGTCACGTTCAGCACTTCCGAACTGCTCACCAAGATGTCGTTCTCGCCGACGCGCGAGTTGGCCCCCGTCGCGCTCCTCGGCGCCGTGCCGAACATACTGGTCGTCCACCCTTCACTGCCGGTGCGCTCCGTCAAGGAGCTGGTCGCGCTCGCGAAGTCGCGCCCGAAGAGCCTGTTCTTCCCGACCGGCGGCCCGGGCGGCGTGCAATCGCTGGCCGGCGCGTACTTCGAGCACTTGAGCGGGGCCAAGCTGGTGGAGGTTCAGTACAAGGGCAGCATCCCCGGCATCACCGCTCTCGTCTCGGGAGAAGTTTCGGTCGGGTTCACCGATCTCATGACGACGCTGCCCCAGGTCGAGGCGGGCAAGCTGAAATTGCTGGCGGTCACCTCGCTCAAGCGCTCGCCGATGATCCCGAAGACGCCGACGGTGGCCGAGTCCGGCCTTCCCGGTTTCAACGTGACGGCATGGTTCGGGCTGGTGACGCGAACCGGCACGCCGCGGCCCGTCATCGACAAGCTGAACCGCGAAATCCTGAGAGTCCTGCAGATCCCGGAAGCGCGATCGCGCATCACGAACTTGGGTTCCGAGCCCGGCACGTTGAGTCCCGCGGAATTCGGCGAATTCATCGGCGCGGAATCGCGGAAATGGGCCAAGGTCATCGAGACCGGCGGACTCCGCGACACTCAACCCTAGTCGTGTCACCCCGGCAATCGCTCGGCCCGCGGCCGGACACGCGCTGGCCCCGGCATCTTCTTCCGGCCGGAGCCACGGATTGTCATTGCCATACCTTCGAGGACGGTTACCCCCACACCGCCGACCTGAGCTACCTGCCGGCGCCGGCGCCGCTGGCGGCGTACCAGCGGATGTGCGAAACCGTCGGGCTGCAGCGAACGGTCCAGGTCAATTCAGCCTCCTTCGGCTTCGACAACTCGATGACGCTCGATGTCATCAGGAAGCTCGGCCCCCGCAGCGCACGAGGCGTCGCCGGGATCCGTCCGGACACCGGCAACGCAGAGCTCGAGCGGCTGCATGCCGGCGGCATGCGCGGCGCGCGCCTGTCGACCAAGGTCAAAGGCTACGGCGGCACGGAGTTACTCGATGCGCTGGCGAAAACGGTGCAGCCGCTCGGCTGGCACGTGGACTTGCATCTCGGAAGCGTCGCCGAGATCGTAGCGCTGGAACCGCAGCTGATGCGGCTGCCGGTGCCCATCGTGTTCGATCACATGGGCAGCGTGCGCGGAGCCGAAGGCCCCGGCGCGCCCGGCTTCCAGACGCTCGTCAGGATCCTGCGGGCGCGCGACGATTGCTGGGCCAAGATCTCGAGCTGGTACCGGCTCTCCGATGCCGGCCCGCCCCGCTGGTCCGACATGGCGCCGATGGCGCAAGCATTAGTGGCAGCTCGTCCCGACCGGCTGGTCTGGGGCAGCAACTGGCCGCATCCGAACCGCTACGAGCCGAAGGACATCCCCGACGACGCCGACCTGGTCGACGCCTTCTGCGAATGGGTTCCCGACGCCGCCGATCGCGAGCGCATCCTCGTCACCAATCCGGCGCGGCTCTACGGCTTCTCGTGACGGGAAGTCCCTTCCTCCTTCCGCCTTCATCTTTTTCCTTCAGGCGGAGCCGTCGGATCCTCGCGAAGTAGCGGGCGAGGAGTATTCGCATCCTCGCCCGCAACCGGCGTCTAGCCACGTTCTTCGGGCGCATCCCGTCCCGGCTGCTGGTACATCGGCAGCCTGCTCGACGCCAGTACGACTACGGACCGCGCCTCGACCTTCGGCGACCTCAAGATGCGGGTTTCGACCTTGCCCTCGATCTCGACCTCCGTCCCGGCGGCAAGGTGGTTGCCCTTCAACAACTCGTCCTTGATCTCCACCAGGATATTGCCCGTGCCGTCCGAGAAGAGATATTGCGTTCTTGTCTCCTGCTTCACGATCTGGCCGCGGAGCGAGACGTTCTGCTCGTCCTTGGCCCCCGCCACGCTCTCCACGTCGGTGAGCGGCATGACGCTCTGCGCGCCCGCCGCGCTGACGCCAAACAGCAACACCAGCGGCAACACGTATTTCGCCAGCTTTCGCATATCGAACTCCTTTTCAAGCGTTGCAAAAGTACGAACACGGCGCCGGTGCGCAGTTCCCGCGATTTTTCCGCGCTAAAATCAAAATGTTATTCCGGCTTCCACCTTCCGCCTTGCCGTTATGTTCGGTAACGCACAGACACCCCGCCGGGCGACGCCGATAGTTGCGCCCAAATCTCCACAGAAAGGTATGACCCATGTCGCCAGATTTGTATGCAAAATTTATGAACGGCCTTTTCGGATTTGTTGCCGGGGCATGCTTCGCCATGATCATTGGCTTCGTATGGGGTGGCTGGACCACCGCCACCACGACCCAGAAACTGAACGACGATGCGGTGCTGGCCAGCCGCGCAGCCATTTGCGTCGCCCAATTCAAAAACGCCGCAAACTACAAGGTGAAGATCAAGGAATTCCAGGGAACGGAGTCCTACCAGCGCGGCGAGATGATTGAAAAAGGCGGCTATGACAAGATGCCCGGGCAGGAAGCCGCTTCCTGGGGTGTTGCCAGTGCCTGCGTCGCGGGACTCGAAGCGAGTATCAAGACCGGAACCTGATCGGCCGCAATCGAACTGGGATGATGTGTGATAAGTGATGGGTGATGGGGGTTGAACCCCCTTCAAACAGGACGGCGGCCAAACTGGCCGCCGTTTTTTTGAGACCTGCCTTCCTACTTTAAATGTAGACGCGGGCGCCAGCTTCGACTTTAATGTCGGCCATGACCCTGCTTAGAAGTCCCCTTTTTCTCGCGCTGGCCTGGCTCGCGCTCCTTGGCGGCTGCGCCCGGATGCCGAGCACCGGCGTAACGACGTTGAAGCCCGCGAACCTGGCCGAGCTCAATCGCTATTTGCTCACGAACAAAGCCGACGTCGACCTGTTCAGAGTGCGCGGACCGTTCGAGGTAACCGTGCGCAAAGACCACGAAGTGCAAGTTTCGGCCACCGAGCGCTTCCCGTCCGACTTGTACCTATCCTCTCCCGCCGAAAAAGCCCCGCTGGTCATCCTGCTGCACGGATACGAAAACACGAAAGAAGACCACGCCTACCAGGCCTTGCACCTGGCCACCTGGGGCATCCATTGCCTGGCCGTCCAGCTGCCCAACAAGGGGCCCTGGGTCGCCAATGGCAGGATGCTGGCGAAAATCGTCCAGGCCATTCGCAGTCGCCCGGAGATGATCGATGCCCGCATCGACGTCAACAGGATCGTTCTTGCCGGGCACTCGTACGGCGCCGGCGCGGTGGCTATCGCACTCGCCGAAGGCGCCCCCGCCGTGGGCGGCGTCCTGCTCGACCCCGCGGGCGTGGCCAAGGAAATGACCAAGTTCCTGCGGCAGCTCGACAGACCCGTGATGATGGTCGCGGCCGACGAGAACGTTGTGCGCGTGCGCGGCCGCGACCTCTTCTATGAACTCGTGCGCAGCGGCATCGTCGAGGTCTCGGTCCGGAACGCCCACCATGATGATGCCGAGTTCCCCATGGAACTCGGGTCAGACTCGTCCGCCACGGAAGAGCACCAGGTCACCTTCGTCAGCGTATTGACCGCGGCGGCCTTCAGCCTGGGCGTGACCGGCAAGCTCGACTATGCCTGGACAAGTCTTGGCGATGCCATTAAAAATGGCAAACTGTACGACGCGTTGAGGAAGTGAATCGGAACCCCATGGGAACAGCACTGGCAAATTCCGGGATAGGACTGGCCGCACTGCTGGTATTTCAGGCACTGTCGCCGTGGGCTGCGCATGCCCAGACTGCGGTCAATCCCAAGCTGGCCGAGGAGATCTCGAAGCAGGAGAGCATCTACCAGGGCAAGGGTGAGCAAAGACCCGAGGGTTACGTCATCGATCGATCGCTTCTGGCCTATACCTTTACCCTGTCCGCCGGTTTTGACCGTTCATTGGCGGATCTGGGTCCAGCGGATCGATGGCTGGATATCGGGGCCGGCCAGGGCCAGGCCGTGCTGGATTACTACGCGCCAAGATACGACGCAATGCACGTGGAAGGCCGGGAACAGCGCGGGAACAAGGCCCGATCGGTCGCGATGTCCATCGAGGACCGCAGGACGCCGCTGTGGCACGAAACCGCCGCGAGCCTCGAGGCCGGCAAGATTCAGTATCTGTTCGGCAAGCGCCTGCGCGAGTATGTGCCGGGAGAACTGGGACGATTTCAACTCATCACCGATGTCATCGGCGGCTTCTCGTACGCGGTCGACTTGTCCCTGTTCATGGAAAAGACGCTCGCCCTTCTCGACGTGAACGGTAGTTTCTACACGCTGCTGCAGGATGTGCATTCGGAAGACGGTACGAACCTGCCCCACTACGCCGGCGCGACCTACCTGACCGAAATAAGCTATGCCAACGGTTCAAAATTGCGGGTTTGCCCCTGGCTGAAGAGCATTACCTGCGTGGAAGTGACGTGCGAACTGAAACCGCAATGGAAACCGGCCATCGAGGTCTATCACATCCGAAAAACCTGCGACAAGGTTGCCGTTCCCACTCTCGAGACGATCCATTACGAGGCGGGAACGCCGCCCGAACGGGGATACCGGCTGGCAAACCCGTCACCGGCGAAGGCACCGGCGGCCAAGGCCGGCGCAGCCCGATAGGGCAAGTCGAAAGGCGAAAGTCGAACTTCGAAAGTAAGAACGGCTTGGTCCAACTACTTTCGACTTTCGACTTCTCTTAGTCTCTTCGAATTTACGGCCTGCGGCTGCGCCGTTGTTTGCTGCGCTCGACAGGACGTTTCGAGCTACGCGGAACATTCGCCCTGTGGGTCTGCAACCGGACTTCCTGCCGGTTGGCCGGCCCCTTGGCGTCCGGGGCGCCGCCGCGCCCCGGTTTGTTAAGCGCACCAGGCGAATTTTCGACGCCGCTGGCGGGAGCCTTCACGGAGCGTATGGGTTTTTCCATGGAACGTGTGCCGTTGCGTTGTTGTGACTGGGCCGATTAACGACTAACGATTAACGGATGTAGAGTCGATCCACAACCCACGATCCACGACCCGCGCCGTTAGCCAAGGTCGATCAAATCCGTTCCACAATCCCGTTGTCGATACGAACGCGGTCGCCCACCCGGAAACCGTTGTTCGTGTTTTGCGTCAGGGTTTGGTACGACCCGCTGTCCATGCGGACGGTGAATCGGTACACGTCGGTTGCCTGTTGTTGTTGCGAGCGTTTATCGAATTCGTGTCCGACGTAAGCACCGCCTGCCGCGCCAGCGACGGTCGCAACGTCACGGCCGGTTCCGCGCCCGACCTGGTTGCCAAGCACACCCCCGATTACGGCACCGGCGATGGTGCCGATGCCAATGGTGGAGCCGCCGATACCGGTGTTGCCCGGGTTGCCTTGCTGCACGAGGTCAATGGATTGCACCACGCCATATCCCTGGTAGGCACCTCCCGAATTGACCACTTCCGGGTTCGCGTTCCCCTGGCTGGAAGTGTTGAAAGGGTCGTTCATGGTCCCGCACGCACCGAGCATGAGAACACCCACCACGCCAAGCACCGTTCCGAGCTTATTCATCGTCGTCATAACCAGTCTCCGGGGTTAATTAGAAAAGCAAGTCGAAAGTCAGAACGGCTGGGGTTTTCTACTACTTCCGCCTTCCGACTTCCGCCTTCCGACTTATTATTTGTTGTGCCCCTTCGCCCAGCCCTTGCCCTTGTTGCCGTGTCCCTTGCCGTTGTCGTCATGATCGGCGACTTTTTCCCAGCGTCCGGGTTTGTAGTGATGACGCCCGTCTTTCGGCTCCCAGCGGTCGGCCACCCAACGCGATCCCTGCCGTACCTCGATCCAGCGGCCGGTCCGCCAAACGTGGCGTTCGTTTTGCCATTGCCAATAGCCCGGCGCCCAGGCATAGCCTGAACGCGGTGCCGGAACCGCTTCGTAGCGGGGGGCAGGCGGCCCAAAATTGAGGTTGATGCTGATTTCAGCTGCAGCCGGCATTGCGGCCGAGCTCACGGCAATCACCGGGCACAAAAACAACTTTCGCATGGACATGATTCGATCTCCTGTGGGAATGGCTTCCGGCAAAAGTTGCCGAATTGACGCCCATTGTTCTTCCTTCCCCCAGGCCAGTCCGTGCGTTGGCGCACCCAGGTCGCAAATAACCGAACCTGAGCCCCGTTTGTAGTTGTTCAACTACGACTATTGACGCAACCGGCGAGGTCCCGAGACCGCAACCCGCGAGTTACGTGCCTTAAGTCACATCCTTCTGCCACCCCCCTCCTTTCGGCCTATTCCCGGGAGAACTAGGCTCGCGCGGGTCCGGTCTATAGTAACCAAGCCGAGTTTCCAAGGGAGTAATGACATGCTGCGAGAAATCGAAGGGGTTGGCGCAGAGCCCCGCACCCGTCGGCGCTGGTTTCACGACGACTATTTCGACCTGTTCGTCTGGCAGACCGACAAGGGTGACATCACCCGGTTCCAGCTTTGCTACGGCAACGCGCCGGAAGAACAGGCCCTGGTGTGGCATCGCGAGGGCGGATTTTTTCACGACGGGGCGGAGCCGGGTGCGCCGACCGCTGCCGACGAGGTGGTGGAGCGCTTCGATACCGCGGCGAAATTGCTGCCGCGCAAGGTCCGCACCGCCATCGGCGGGCGCATCCGCGAGTACCTCGATGGCAAGCTTCCTGCCGCGACCCGCCGCCGGCAATTCCGCCGCGAAGACTGGCAAAAAGCGCAGACACACTGAAATGCAAGGCGGAAGGAGGAAGGCGGAAGTCGTCATGCCAGGCCGTGGTTACTTGCGAAATTCGACTTTCGATTTTCGACTTAACGAATAGCCATGGTCTACCGGATCACGCTCGAACTGGAATTTCTCCGCGCGGAACTGTTCGATCGGGAAACGGCGGACGAAGTGAAATCCTTTCTCCGGGCCGTCGCCGGTGCAAGCAGGAAGAGCCAGCGCGCCTGCATCCTGATGCGGGTCCATGCCATGAAGCCGCTGTTCGAGGATGATCCGTACGAATTGATCCGGTACGTAGGAACCCTTCTGCTGCCGCCGTCATGGAAAATCGCGCTCCTCGGCGATGCCACGGATTTCCAGGGCACCCACGAGAGCGTCGAGGCGGTCGCGGGAAAATTCAGGCTGAACCTCTGGCCCTTTCAGGAAGAGGCGCAGGCACTGCTATGGTTCCGGAATTGGCGCGAGCGTGGCGATCGGCGCAAGTCGTGGGAACGGCGCCAGCCGTGGGGACGGCACATCCTGAAGGCAATGCACTCTCGACTGGATCGGCGCTTCAAGCCGGAGCGGCGCCTGAGGACTTCCATCGCCGCCTGGTGATGCAAGGCGGAGTTAATCGTTAGTCGTTAATCGTTAATCGTTAATCGACTCCTCTCCTGGTGTAGGAGGGGTGGCACGTAGTGCCGGGGTGGTCTTCCGCCTACCGCCTTCCGCCTTAAATCAGACCTGCCACGGCGCTTCCTTCTCCTCGCCGTCATTGTCTTCGTCGTCGTCGTCCCCCGACTTCTTCTTCTCCTCTTCCTCCTCGTCGTCGTCCTCCGGATCACCCATCGCTTGCAGATGAGCCGGTGTGCAACCGCTGTGCGGGAAACTCATCACCCGTCACTCATCACCCGACATCAGGAATGCCCGGCGGGCAACTCCGCTAATTCGATAAGGCAGTTCTCCGTGGCTTTCGGATCGATGAACGCGATCTTGGCGCCGGCATGGCCGATTCGCCACGTCGGGTCGAGCAGCGGGATGCCCTTCGACTTCAGCTCCGCCAGCGCTT
>Ga0111539_10012863_pt1 | contig 10471 bp, 9 predicted proteins | sample RhiMethybrSRZTD1_FD_79667 | JGI IMG/M metagenome (GOLD analysis project Ga0111539, IMG submission 79667) | Populus rhizosphere microbial communities from Tennessee, USA - Rhizosphere MetaG P. TD hybrid SRZTD1 (version 2) (version 2) | ecosystem: Host-associated > Plants > Roots > Rhizosphere >... | reverse complement strand
GCGTCAAACGTATCTGGCAGCCTCTGATGCGATATTAGAGATCGGAACGCAGGGCCCCGGCCTCGACCATTTGCTCCAGGTTGCGATGCGTCGCTGACACCACGCGCACGTCCACTCGCTGATCCCGGTTCGAGCCGATGCGCCGGACCTCGCGGCGCTCGAGCACGCGCAGCAGCCGCGCCTGCTGTGAGAGCGGCAGATCGCCGATCTCGTCCAGGAATACGGTTCCGCCGTCGGCCTCCTCGAAGGGCCCGGGCCGCGCGCCGACGGCGCCGCTGAACGCGCCTTTTTCGTGCCCGAACAGCTCGCTTTCGATCAAGGTCTCGGGAATCGACGAGCAGTCCACGGTGACGAAGCGCCCGGGCCGCGCGCTGGTCGTGTGGATTGCCCGCGCCAGGATCTCCTTGCCGGAGCCGGTCTCGCCGCGAATCAGCACGTCCGACGGCGTCGGCGCGATCTTGGCGACCTGGGCCAGCACATCGCGCATTGCCGGGCTGCGCGCGGTGGCTTCCGCTCCGAGGCGCGCGCCGCGCGAGAGGACGCGGTCGACGGCCGTCAGCAGCTCTTCATGGTCGCGCGATTTGGTGATGTAGCCGACCGCGCCCATCTGCATTGCCTCCACCGCGGACGGAATGCTGCCGAAGCTGGTCATGATCATCACCGGCGCCCCGCCCGGCGCGGCGATCAGATCGGTGCCCTTGTCCGGCGGTAGTTTCAGATCGGCAAGCACCAGATCGTAGCGCCGATTGCGAAGCAGCTCGCTGGCATCCGGCACACCGCGCGCTTCTTCCACCTGATGGCCGCGCTCTAAAAGCAGCATCCGAAGCTTGCCGCGAAGCTCGTCTTCATCCTCGACCACCAGGAGCGATCCCATTCGTTTACTCCTTGTCTCCTTCACCGTCGCTCTCGAGGGGAAGATAGATCACCGCCGTCGTGCCCTGGCCCTCGCGGCTCGAAAGCTCGAGCGTTCCGCCGTGAGCGCGGGCGATTTGCAGCGTTTGGGACAAGCCGAGGCCCGTGCCCCTACCCGGCAGTTTGGTCGTCACGAAGGGACCTCGCTGAATCTGTTTCAACAGGTCCGGGGGGATCCCCGCACCCGCATCCCGTATCTCGATGCAGTCGGCGGCAGCGCTTCGGCTGGCTCGAACGTGCACCGACTCGCCGGGCCGGCTCGCGTCACAGGCGTTCTTCAGCAGGTTCACCACGGCCTGCGTCAGGCGCGCCTGCTCTCCCCACAACGTCAGTCCTTCCGGGCACTCGACGTCGAAATTTCGTTTGCCATCCGCGTCTCGCACCAACTCGATCGCATCGCGGAGCATCTCGGAAGCAGAGAAAGTCACGGTTCGGGCCGGACCCGACGTATGTCCGCGGCTGAGGAGCAGCTCGGACTGCATCCTGGCCTCGATGGACCGAGTCCGCTCGACAATCCGGGTCAGCTGCTCCTCGAAGCTCGTTCCCTTGAGCTCGTCGCACAGGTTCTGCGCGATCGCGCGGACTGCCGCCACTGGGCTCTGGATGTCGTGCTCGACTCGGGCCATGCGCTCCCCCAGCCAGGCCAGGCGCTCCTTGTGCTCGAGCCGATCGCGCAGCGCGATGCGCTCGGTGATGTCCTCGACCACGAGCAGCTGTCCACCCCAGTGAGCCACGCTCTTGCCGAGATTGACGATGCGGTCCGCACCCGCGGTCGGCACCGCCACGCGAGTTCGCTGTATTTCCGCTGCGGCGCAGAATTCCGAAAGTACTTCGCCCCACGGCGCGGGGAGATCCTCGACGCGCGAGAACAGGGCGACCTCTTCTTCGCTGAGTCCAGTCAGCTCCGCCAAGCCGTTGTTCCAGGTCAGCACTCTGCCCTCGGGACCGAGCGCACAGACTCCGATCGGTAGCTGCTCGAGCAGAGCCTTGAAGTAGCGCTGCGCGTCGTAGAGCTCGGAAGCGAGACCTTGCAACGGTTCGCGGGTGGCTGCGATTCGTTGCTCGAGATCGCGCGCGTGATCCGGGGCGGTCAGGCGGAGCTTTTGGGTTCGGATGCCTTGCCCCACGACGACGCGGGCCAAGACCGGTCCGACGAGCGCGCTCAGGTTTCTTTCCAGGCGATTGCGCAGGCGAAACAGCTGGATCGGCCGCGATTCTTCCCAATCGATTCCCAGATCGCGGAGCGCGCGTTCGACCTCGTTCGTCGCAACGACGCCGACGACTGGCTCGAGGCCGGCTCGAATCTCTCTGGGCGAGGTGGCCAACACCGCACCGCGTGGCGGGGGATCTCCGATCTCGGCGCAGGCGCGCGCCGCGTCCGCTTCGTCTTGGGTCGGCGCGTGCGAGAGCGATACCGTGACGAACAACAGCGCGTTGAGCACGAATGAGAAGAAGAATTGGAACTCGAATTTTTCGTTGGCCGGCACTCCCAACAGAGTCGCCAGGTCGAGCCAGGCCGGCAGATCACCGGACCTGATGAACAACGGAACCACTGAAACGCACAACCAGGCGCTGACGCCGGCGGCCAGCCCCGCGAGCACACCGCGTGCAGTGGCACGTTTCCAGAACAGCACGCCGACCAGACCGGGAATGAACTGCGCCACCGAAACGAATGCGACGAACCCACCGAAGTCGACCAACCGCCCCCTGACGCCCGCCAGCGGTACGAAAACCGCGTACGCCGCCAGGATGACCAGAGCCGTTACCACGCGGCGCCCCCAGCGCACGAACGCGTAGAGGTTTCGATCTGAAAAGGGGCGGAACAGCGGGAGCAGCAAGTGGTTCAGCGACATGGTCCCGAGTGCGAGCGTCGTGACGATCACCATCGCGCTCGCCGCCGAAACGCCGCCGATGAACACGAAGGTCGTGAGCAGTCGGCCGCCGGTCGCGCCGGCGATGTAGAGCACGCTGAAATCCGGGTTGCGCGCCGGGGCGAGCTGGGCTCCCGCCCAGAGCACGATCGGAAGTGGCAGAGCGAGCAGCAGCCTGTGCACCGGAAACATCCAGCCGGCGGTCGCGAGCGCCCGTTCCGCGTTGGCGGGCGCTTCCGCGAACGCCATGTGATAGAGGCGCGGATGGAGCAGGGTCGCGGCGAGACCGAAGATCACGAGAGTGCTCCAGGTGCTGCTCCGCACCGGTTCCATGAGCTCCGCCGTGGCCTGCGGGTGTTCGCCGACCCAGCGCGCCAATCCCGCTGGGCCATCGAACACGTAGGCGATCGCGAATCCTCCAGCGAGCAGCAACGCCCCGATCTTCACCAGGGCCTCGAAGGCGATCGCGACGGCCAGCCCTTCGTGCCGCTCACCGGTGCCGGGGTGGCGATGGCCGAAGAAAATTGCGAAGGCCGTCAGCGCGGCGCAAAAGGCGAAGCCGAGGACGTACGGTTCGCCGGTACCGGTGACTTGCCTCACGCTCTCCGTGAAGCCCTGAATCTGCTGCGCCAGATACGGAAGACTGCCGGCCAGCAGCAAGAGCGTCACGGCGACGCCGACCGCACGCGACCGGTAACGGAAGGCGAAGAGATCGGCAAGGGAGGGGAGCTGGTAGTTTCTGGTGAGGCGCAGCAGCGGCGTCCAGACCACGGGAACGAGCAGGCACACGAGCGTCGCGCCGAAGCTGGTGGCGAGCATCAGGTACCCATCCGTTTTGGCGAACCCCACGTTGCCGTAGTAGCCCCAGGTGCTCTCGTAAACGCAGAGGCCGAGGACATACACGATGGGGTGCTGGGTGAGCGCTCGTGGGATGAACCCGCGCTCTGCCGCGCTCGCCAGGAGGGCGAGCAGGCCGAGATAGATCACGGCGGCCAAAAGCAGGCTGCTCAGCTCGCTCATGCCTTGTTCTCGTCGGGTCGCGTGGCCCAGTAGCCGAGCAAGGCCAGCGCTCCCCAGAGCACGAAGGGCGTCAACCAGCCGCGCGAAGGTTGCGCCCAGAGCACGCGCAGCGGTGAAGCCACGATCAAGAGCGCGAACGCAGTCGCCAGCAGGGATCGTGCGCGACTACCGAGCGTCATGGCTTGCGTGTCCGAAGCGCGGCAATCCTACCGCGATCGGCGCGCGACGGGCCTTGCGACGTTCTTGCGACGGGCTGACAAGGTCGAGCTAGGCGAGGTTCAACCGCTTTAGTGCCGCCGCAAAACGCGGGTCCGGTCGAAGAGCATCGACGCGGGGATCGACCGCGAGAAACGCTACCCACACGTCATGGGCATCGATGGCGTCGTTCAAGGCAGAAAAAGCGCCATCTTGGTCACCCAGAGCGGCGCGCGCGGTCGCGAGGTGAAAGAACGCGGAACCGCGACCCGTGGTGGGGTTACGCAATGCCTCGAGCGCGTGCGCCGCGGCCTCGCGGTCTCCCGCGAGTGCCCGCGCTCGCGCGAGCGCGGCGGTCAACATCGTCGACGAGTCCGAAAGACACTCGCTGGCTTTCTCCAGCGTCTCGACCGCCTTCTCGAAACGCCCCCGCGCTTCGTGCACCAAACCGAGCTGATACCGCGCGTACCAGAAGTCGGGGTGAAACTGGATCGCCCGCTCACAGGCCTGCTCGGCGGCGTCGTAGTTTCGATCCCAGTACCGGATCGTCGCGGCGTGAACGTCGATGCTGCGAGAGTTGGCATCGCACTGCCTGGCCTCTTCGATCTCCTCGATCGCGGGCCCGAGCTGGTTTTTGGCCGACAGATACAAGGCATACCAGTGGTGGCCTACGCCGTAGTCCGGTGCGTGCTCGACGACGTGCTCGAATTCGGCTTCGGCCGCGGACCAGCGGCGCTCGAACAAGGACCGAACGAAGCCGCGCGTTGCGCGGGGCTCGGCGAGCGTCCGGTCGAATTCGAGAGCCCGCTCGACGGCGGCTTTCGCCTTGGCGGCGCCGTCCTTGGGCGAGATCCACCAGTAACTCCCGAGGATCGCGTAGCAGTCGGCCAGAGCGGCGTGCGCGCCGGGAAAACCGCGATCGCGCTGCAAGGCCTGGTCGAAACACTCCTTTGCCTTCCATAGAGCGCCACGCTCGCGCTCATTCCAGTACGCGCGGCCCACCTTGCACTCGGCGACGGAATGGGCGGAAGGCTCGAAGACCACGTTGAACTCGTGGACGAAGGCATAGCCCCTGCCGGGGACGGTCTTGACGTACGTTTTGCGGCGATTCTCTTTCCCGCTCGGGCGTTCGAGGATTGCCCTCAGCCTGCAGACCGCCGAGTCGACACTGCCCCTGTCGGCTCGCGGCCCGAACACCTGCTGCCGGAGCTCTTCCTTCGATACGTCGTGAGGCACGGCCTCGAGCAACAGCCGTAGAACGTGCGCTTCCTTTTCCGGCAGATCGAGCAGGCTTTTTCCCGCGTAAAGCAGGCGCCCGTCGAATCGAAAGGGAAAGGTTCCCCAGCGATACCAGCTTCTCTTCGCCATGCGCGATCGACGGTATCACGCGGATCGAGCTTGCTCAGAACGCCGTAAGATCCTCGCAAGAACGCGAAACGAGCTCACCTTCCGTTGAGGGGCGACGCGGCTTCTGACTCGTGGGCTCCAGACTCCGAGTGTTTCTCGTGGGCCTTGAGGCGCTTCTTCACGCGATCGATGGCGCCATTGAGCGCGCGCTCGCTCGGTGCATGGCCGGAGTTGCCTCCGAGGTCTCCGTCGAAGTTGGCTCTCGCGATCTCGTCGTGTGAAAAGCCGGCTTTGAGCAACTTGAGCTCGAGCATTGCCAGCGTGTGCTTCGAGGGTCGCCTGGCGCGGCTGGGTTTTCGCCAGATGTGCTCGAGCGCGGTGAGCTCTGCTGCGAGCTCTCCGGTGAGCTGCAAGGCGCAACGCGTACGGACGACGGGCGTTTGGCCGCCGTGTGTCACGAGTAGAGTCTCCTGGCTTTCGTGCCGCGCCGCCGCCTTGCCGAAGTCGAGCAGCTGAGTTCTGAGCTCTGCGATCTGATTGAGCCACTCGCGCGCCGAGCCCTGCTCGGGCCCGAACATCTGCCTCAACCCTGCGAGCCAGTTCCACGCCGCGAAGGCGCCGTCGCTCGTAGTCGGGCGAGCGTGTGACGCGTGAACCAGATCCATGATGGTATTGAGCGCTGCCACGACGTCGAAACCGAACAGCTTGTCGATCCTGTCGTCGCTATCGCCGCGCCGGATGTGCGGGAAGTACTCGAGACCACAATCGGCACAGCGCTTCGCAACAGCTCCGTTACCGTCGGTTACGTTTTCTTCCACGAGGGTCACCTTGTCGTTACGCGCCGGGCTCTCCCACGTGCACCGGGCGCGCGCCATTCTCGCACGGGTGTAGCCGGCGCTGGCCCATTTCGCGCGGAACGGGCCCTCAAATTCGCGCCCCCGCGGGCCCCGGGGGCGTGGATTTCCGCATCGCGACCCGGTTAGGAGGCCTGACTGGACCCAGGGGTGTCGTTACGTTTCGAGGCATCCCCGTCCCGGTTCTGGCCCCGCCGGCAGCTAGTACTAGTCGCGTACCAGTCACTCGACGCGCTTGAATAGTCCCGGGTACGCGAGCACGAGACCCTGGGTGTCGACCTCGATCTCGCGCACGAAGTCCGTATCGAGCGACTCGAAACGGTAGCGCGCGAGCGGCTCGATGCAGACGTAGCGTTGCGGATCGGCGATAGCCGAAAGCTCCGGCATCGTCAGGTACGCGACCTTGAGATCGGCCGATTCGCCGGCGCCGAGGCGGAGGCGGCGGATCGGCAGCGTGTTCGTGAAGGGGGTGAGCGGCAGATCGACGTCGAGCGCGCCGTCGAGATGGGGTAGCGGGGTGCCGTTTCCGTCCCGCCAGTAGCCGGCCCCATCGCTCAGCAGGATCAGGTGGCGATCGGTGTCGAGGAGGCGCGCTTCGATTTCGCGCGTGTGCCAGGCGCCGTCGCAGACGATGCGGAAAGTGGCGGCGAAGTTCCCGTTCCCGGTGTGGCCCAGCACCACGGCGTCGGCGACGATCCGCTCGCGTTGCTCGCGGAGCACCAGGTGCTGAAGTCCGGGGCCGTCCCACTCGCACCAGCGAAGAAACGTGAGCTTGCTCATCGCGAGAGGGTAAACACGACCCGGCACGACCGCGGATTTTCGAGGAAATGCCCCGCCCCGCGCTCCGGGGGGCCGGTTGGGGCCGGGGCCCCGACCGACAACGAGACTCGGTGCACAATGCCGCGAGAAACCACGCGCCGGGGCAAAGCGTAACGACAAATCGGCGGGTTAGCGCGCGAAAGCTTTGATCGAAAGCCACTAGCTTGTGGCTACACTTGGAAAGTAATGCAGGCCGTTGCCGCGAATCCTTCCGGTCCGCTCGACGAAGAGCGCGCCTGGACGTTGATTCGCGAACTGCTGCGCCGCACGCGCAACGGCGGATTTTCGGCGCGTTCTTCCGGCCTGCGCATCGACGACGCGGGCCGGCTGGAAGAGGTGGCGGCCGACCACGCGTGGATCCGAGTCGATCCGGCCGCGGATCGCTGCTTTCAAGTCGTGGCGCGCTTGTCGCCGGCAATGACGGAGCTGCTCGCGCTGTACCTGCCGCTCTGTCTCGGAAAGAGCGGGAGGGCGCTGTGTTTCGCCCACGTCGGGCAGAGCCTGGACGGACAGATCGCCACCGCGAGCGGTGCATCTCGAAACGTGACCGGGCCGGAAAACATTCGCCACATGCACCGCTTGCGCGCCCTGTGCGATGCGGTGCTGGTCGGCGCCTGCACCGTCGAGCGCGACGACCCGCAGTTGACGACGCGGCTCGTGCCGGGCTCGAACCCGGTGCGCGTGGTGATCGATCCGAGCCTGCGCCTGCCGCTGCAGAGCCGGGTCTACCAGGAAGCGGCGGCGCCGACGTTGGTCGTGTGCGCGCGCGGTGCCCGCGGCGCCGGCCCGCGCGCTGCACACGTCGAGGTGTTGGAGCTCGAGCAGCGTGACGGTGTGCTCGAGCCGAGCGCGATCGTGGCGGCGCTCGGGGAGCGCGGTCTCACGCGCCTGTTCATCGAAGGCGGCGGGGTCACCGTGTCGCGATTTTTGGCGGCGCGGGCGCTCGATCGCCTGCACGTGACGATTTCGCCGATTTTCATCGGCGCCGGACATCCCGGGATCTTGCTGCCAGCGATTGACGATCTGCGCGGGGCGCTGCGCCCGCGCTCGCGGCGCTTTTTGCTCGGTCAAGACGTGCTCTTCGACTGCCAACTCGACACCTCGGCATGACGGTTTCGGAGCGGTTCATCGTTCCGGCGGCCGGTGCACAAAGCTCGGGGGGCAATCGGTACAACGACGGTTTTTTGGCCGCGCTCGGCGCGAGCGCGGAGCGGTTCGAGCCGGAGGCGGCGCTCCGCGCGCTGCGCGCCGGCGAACCGGGATTTTACTGGCTCGACACGCTGTACCTCGCGCACTGGAGCGCGCTGCGCGCGATCGCTCCGCTCGGCGCGCTCGGTTTGCTCGTGCACTATCTGCCGAGCCTGGTCGAACACCGCGGCGAGATCCGGCGCGAGCTCTTGAGCGAGGCCGAGCGGAGCGCGCTCGATCGGGCCGACGCGCTGCTCGTCACCAGCTGCTGGATGCGCGAGGCGCTCGAGCGCCTGGTGCCCGATCCGCAGCGGCTATTGGTCGTCGAACCCGGGCGCGAGCCGGCGCCGGGGTTGCAGCCGGCGCCACCCGCCACGGGCATGCGCGCGTTGCTGGTGGCGCATCTGGTGCCCGGAAAAGGAGTCGTGGCGCTGCTGCGCGCGCTGGCGCGCGAGCTCGACGGCGCCGACCCGCTCGAGCTCAGCGTCATCGGCGCGCCGCGCGATCCGGCTTATGCGGCGGAGTGTCACGCGCTCGTGGCAAACGATCCGAAACTTGCACGAGTCGTGACCTTCGCGGGCGAGCTCGCGCCGGCGGGAGTGCTCGCGCGGATGGCCGAGAGCAACGTTTTGCTCTCGTCGTCGCACTTCGAGGCCTATGGAATGGCCCTGGCGGAAGCGCGCAGCGTTGGTTTGCCGATAGTGGCGCGCGCCGGGGGCAACGCCGGCGCGCTCGTCGGCCCAGCCACCGGCGGTGAGCTGTGCCCGGACGATGGCGCGCTCGCGACTGCGTTGCTCCGGCTGTGCCGGGATCCTGCGCTGCACGCGGAGCGCCTCGAGCGCGCGCAGCGAACACGCCTGGCCCCCCGGCCCTGGTCGGAAGCTGCCCGCGACTTCAACGCCCAGCGGCGATGTCTGCGAGCGGGGGAGCGCTGCCCGCTTGCGGCGAACGGTACGACCAATGAAATGCGCGAGCAAACGACGCGCTGACCAGGCACGTGCCGATCACGAGGGCCGCGCTGGCCGGGGTCCCGGGCAGCGCGAGCGCAACGACCAGCCCGACGGCGAGCGCCGCGAACGCGTAGCGCCCGAAGCGCGAGCGTGGGAGCGGACCGCCCGGCGCTGGGTGCAGCGCCAGCGCGAGCACGTAGAGGTAGCGCAGGATTCCGGACGCGAGCACCCAGACCGGGAAGCCGCGCTGCCAGAGCACGAGCTCCGCCATCAGCACCATCAGCGCGTCGACTTCCATGTCGAAGTGGGCGCCGAACTCGGAGGCGGTGCCGCAACGGCGCGCGAGCCAGCCGTCGACTCCGTCCAGCGCGAAAATGCCGAGCACGACCGCGCCGAGGAGCGGGCCCGGCACCGCGCTCGCGACGAGGCCCAGCGCCAGCACGAGTCCGAGCCGCAGGCTGGTAACGAGATTGGCGGCTCCGAAACCGCTGCCGGGCGTGAAGCCGCCACGCGCGCTTTTCAGCAGGATCGCGAACGAGGTCGCGCCGGCGAAAGCGACCGGCCAGGCGTGCCCGAGCGAGAGCGCGACGCACGCCGCCGGCAGGATCGCGAGCGCGTGACCGCGGCTCCAGCGCTCGAGCGTCCGATCCATTGCCGGTGGCACGTTAGAACCTACGGGCTCGACGTTCACGGAGTTTCGACGACATGACCCGCGAAGCGCGCGCATTCTGGATCACGGGCACGAAAACCGCGGAGATCCGCGCCGAATCGCTGGCGAGCCCCAAGGCCGGCGAGGTTCTGGTCGAGGCGCGCTATTCGGGAATCAGCCGTGGCACCGAGGCGCTGGTTTTCGAGGGGCGCGTGCCCGAAAGTGAGTACCAGCGCATGCGCTGCCCGTTCCAGTCGGGCGAGTTTCCGGCGCCGGTGAAGTACGGCTACTCGAGCGTTGGGCGCGTAGCCGAAGGATCGAGCGTGCTCGAGGGGCGATGGGTGTTCTGCCTCCACCCGCACCAGACCGCCTACGTGGTGCCCGAGTCGGCGGTGTTTCCGCTGCCGGACGGTCTGCCGCCCGAACGCGCCGTGCTCGCGGCCAACATGGAGACCGCGGTGAACGCGCTGTGGGATGGGCTGCCGCGGCCCGGCGATCGCATCACCGTCGTCGGCGCGGGAGTCCTGGGATCGCTCTCTGCGTATCTGGCGCGGCGGCTCGCGGGGACCGACGTCGAGCTCGTCGATGTGCTCGACACCCGCTCCGACGTCGCGGCCACGCTCGGCGCGCACTTCGCCTCGCCCGACGAGGCGGCGAAAGATCGCG
>Ga0111539_10012862_pt1 | contig 10471 bp, 10 predicted proteins | sample RhiMethybrSRZTD1_FD_79667 | JGI IMG/M metagenome (GOLD analysis project Ga0111539, IMG submission 79667) | Populus rhizosphere microbial communities from Tennessee, USA - Rhizosphere MetaG P. TD hybrid SRZTD1 (version 2) (version 2) | ecosystem: Host-associated > Plants > Roots > Rhizosphere >... | reverse complement strand
TCGACCCGGCGCTCGGAGATGTCGGCCAGCTCGGCCAGGGCGATGGCCAGGAAGTCGAGCACGAAGGCCAGCGGCTCGCCGTGGAAGTTGCCGACCGAGATGACCTCGCTCGTCTCGGCGAACACCACCGGGTTGTCGGTGACCGAGCCGAGCTCGCGCTCGACCACCTGGCGGGCGAAGGCGACCACGTCCCGGCAGGCCCCGTGCACCTGGGGGGCGCAGCGCAGCGAGTAGGCGTCCTGGATGGCGTGGTCGGAGTGGCGGTGGCTGGCCAGGATGGGCGAGCCGGCCAGCATCGTCCTGAGGTTGGCCGCGCTGGCCACCTGGCCGGGGTGGGGGCGCAGCTCGTGCAGGCGGGCCTGGAAGGGCCGGTCGGTCCCGAGCAGCCCCTCGATCGACATGGCGCAGGCCACGTCGGCCATGGCGGCCAGGGCCTCGGCGTCGGCGACGGCCAGGCAGGCCACGGCCAGCATCCCCTCGGTGCCGTTGACCAGCGACAGGCCCTCCTTGAAGGAGAGCCGCAGCGGGGCCAGCCCGGCCAGGCGCAGCCCCTCGGCCGCCGGGACCCGGCGGCCGTCCACCTGGACCTCGCCCTCGCCGAGCAGGGGCAGGGCCAGGTGGGCCAGCTGGGCCAGGTCGCCGGAGGCGCCGACCGAGCCGTGCTCGGGGATCACCGGGGTGACCCCGGCGGCCAGCAGGGCGACCAGGGCCTCCACGACCGCCGGCCGGACCCCCGAGAAGCCCTGGGTGAGGGTGCGGGCCCGCAGCAGCTGCATGCCCCTGACGACCTCCACCGCCATCGGGTCGCCGGTGGCGGTGGCGTGCGACAGCACGATCCGGCGCTGGAGCTCCTCCAGGTCGGCCGGGTCGACGGCGGTGTTGGCGAGCAGGCCGAACCCGGTGGAGACGCCGTACACCCGCCGGCCCTCGGCCACCGCCCGCTCGACCACGTCGCGGGCCGCGGCCATGCGCTTGCGGCCCTCCTCGCCCAGCTCCACCGGGGCCCGGGCCCGGGCCACCGCCACCACCTCGGCGATCCCGAGCGGCCCGCCGGTCAGCACCACCCGGTCGGGGGGCGCGCTCTCCTCGCCACGTCGCGTCATGCCCCGCATCGTAGGTCGGTCCCGGACGCCGCGTCACGCCCTCGTGGTAGTGATAGGGGACGACCGCCGAGCCGACCGGGGTGCCCGATGGACACGAGCGAGCTGCTGGGACGGCCGTGATTGCCGTGGGACGGCCATGGGTATCCAGAAGGCACACCGTCGGTGCTCGCCCAGGTAGTTGGCCTGGCCAGGCTGGTGGATGCCAGATCGGTATGTGGAAGTTGCCCGCGAAGGGATGCAAGTTCGGCTGAGTTAGGCCATCCTGGTGGTGCGTCCCGGAGTCGACCGGGAGGAGCAAGGAGACGACGACCATGGGCACCGACGACAGCGGCACCGCCACCCCGACCCTGCAGCGCGAGGTCTGTGACAAGTGCGGCTCGCGCATGGAGCTGGAGAGCTCGGCCTACGGGTTCGAGCGCTGGAAGTGCCCCAAGTGCCAGCAGATCGTCGGCATCGACCGCGACCCCGAGGTCGGCAGCCGCTTCCAGATCGCCCGCGGCCAGCCCTGGAACTACTCCCCGGACGCCTTCAAGAACTGACAAACGCCCGGCGGGCAGGGTCGACCCCCACCTGAAGGACCTCTCACGCGGGTTCGTCAGAGGCCGGGGATGTAGAGGAACATCAGCAGCGACCACAGGGCGTGGGACACCATGCCGGGCACGAGGCTCCCCGTGACCTGCCGCTGTCTCCCCCACACGGTCCCGCAGACCAGCGCGGCCAGTGCCAACGCCAGGCTCCCGGACAGGCCCACGAAGAAGGCGTAGCACACGGTGGTGAGGACCACCGGCCGCCATCCGGCCCCGTAGCGCCTGGTCAGGCGGGCGAACACCGCCCCCCGCCACAGCACCTCCTCGCTCGGCGAGGTCCCCAAGACGATCACCAGGACGGCCACCGTGGTCGGGGCGGTCGTCCGGGCCAGGTCGGCCACGCCCTGGATGCGGGGCCACAGCGGGGTCTGCTGCATCACCAGGGCGCCGGCGGCGAAGAGGCCGTAGAGGGCCAGGGCCGACAGCAGGCCCATCGCCACCAGCCGCCGGGTCGGCCGCAGCCGTGTTCTGAGATACGGGTGCCAGGCCGCCCACCAGGTGAAGGCCGAGAGCGCCACCATGGCCGACCAGAACGGCACCACCTGGAACCAGAAGGCGGCCGGGTAGACGGCGGCCATGGCGGCCAGGGCGGCCGGGAGCGCCCAGGGCGGCCGGGCCGGCCGCCGGCGCTCGGGGGCCGGGACCTCGGGGGCGGCGGCCGGGCCGGACCCGTCCCCGGAGGCGGGCCGGCGCGGCACCCACCCGGGCCGGTAGGGCGCCTCGGGCGGCGGCTGGTCGGTCGGGTGGATGGGCGGCGGGCGGCGCAGCCGGCTCACCGGTGCGCCCCCCGGTTCCGGGGAGCGGGCATAGCGGCAGCATAGGCGGGGTCCGGCGTCACCGCCGCTCCCGGGCCGCTGCTACCATCGCACCCGCCATCCCGAGACATCGAGGACCCGCGCGTGCCCGAGACCGTCGTCCACCTGGTCCGTCACGGGCAGGTGGAGAACCCTCGCCGGGTGCTGTACGGCCGGCTGCCCGGCTACCACCTGTCGCGCCGCGGCCAGGCCCAGGCCGACCTGCTGGCCGGCTACTTCGCCGGCGCGCCCCTGGCCGCGGTGGTGGCCAGCCCCCTGGAGCGGGCCCAGCAGACCGCGACTCCGATCGCCGCCGCCCACGGCCTGGAGGTCCGCACCGACCTGCGGCTGATCGAGACCAGCAACGTCTTCGAAGGGGCGGCCGGCAACGTCGTCTGGTACATCCTGCGCCACCCCAGGCTGTGGTGGCAGCTCCGCGACCTGCGCACCCCCTCCTGGGGCGAACGCAACCTCGACATGGTCGAGCGCGTCCACGCCGTGGTCGACGCCGTCAGGGAGGAGTTCGCGGGCGGCCAGGTCGTCCTCGTCTCCCACCAGGCCCCCATCTGGGTGGCCAGGCTGGCCTTCGAGCGCCGCCGCCTCAGCCACTGGCCGGGCTGGCGCCGCTGCACCCTGGCCAGCGTCACCACCCTCACCTTCGACGGCGACCAGCTCACCGGGGTCGGCTACGCCGAGCCGGCCGCCGCCGCCCTCCTGGGCCCGGCCCCCACCCCCGGCCCCGGCGGGGGCGCGCGGCCCGGGCCGGACGAGGGGCTACGGCCGGAGCCGGAAGCGCAGTAGGGCGCCGAGGCCCTCGGCGGGGGCGTGGGCGGGCGGGGCCGGGGCGTCGTGGGTGGCTCCCCGGGTCTCGGCCGGGCGGGTCTCGTCGGCCGGGTCGAGCACGCGGACCTCGGCGCCGGTCCCGAGGGCGGCCCGGACGGCCACGTCGACCAGCCGGCCCTCGACCGGGCCGGGGACGCCGAGTCCGACCAAGGCGTCGCGGTCGGCGGCCACGTCGGTGGGGGCCGGCCCGAACCAGGCGGTCCGCTGGTCGTCGAGGAACAGGCCGGTGAGCAGCAGCGTCGCGACCTGGCCGCGGGCCAGCGCGGCCAGGGTGGCGGCGGCCCCCTCGACCGCCCGGGTGCCCCGCCCGGCCCCGGGGACGTCCTCGTCCGCCCGGGCTCCGCCGGCCAGCTCGACCCGGTGGTCGGCGGCCTGGCCCAGCTCCTCGGCCAGCCGGTCGACCAGGGCCCGGTTGTCGGCCGCCACGGTGGCCCCGGCCAGCTTGTCGGCCTCGGCGAACACCGCCTCCAGGGAGCCGTACTCGCCGCCGACCACGGTGAGCAGCTCCCGCGCCCGCTTGGGAGCCTGCTCCCGCAGCAGCTGGAGGGCGCGCACGTCCCCGGCGGCGGCCACGAACCTGGGCCGCACCCGGTCGACCAGCCGGGTCAGGGCGTCGGCCACCTCCGAGGCGTTGGACTCCCAGATGGCCTCGGCCCGGTGGTGGAACCGCGGCTGGGACCAGCCGCCGGCCTGCGCCTTGTGCAGGTGCGGGGTCACCCGGCCCTCGACCCGCTCGGCCCTGGCCTCGTCGTCGGCCACGCCCCGGGCCGCCATGTCGGCCCCGGTCCGGTCGGTGAGCACGGCCACGTGCGGCACCGCCGCCTGCGCGGCGGCCAGCAGCGGCAGCACGTCCGGCAGGGCCCCGTGGCGCAGCAGCGTGTCCCGAGGCGGTGGGTCGGGCAGGTTGGCCACATACCGCGGGCCGTCCACGGCGGCGATCACGGCCAGGTGCACGGTTCGCTCCTCAGCTCGATCGGTTCAGGTTCGTTCCCCGCCGGCGCCGGGGCGGTGGCCGGGGGCGCCCGGGGCGGTGGCCCAGGCGGACCGGAGCAGGGCGCTGACCTCCTCGTCGGAGGTCTGGGGGAAGGAGCGGTAGGAGTAGCCGACGGCCCGGAACGGTCGCGGGGTGGTGGCGCACACCACCTCGTCGGCCTCCTCCCGCAGGCTCTGGCAGGTCGACGCCGGCGCGGTCGGGACCGCGACCACCACCCGGGCCGGGCCCAGCCGGCGGGCCGCGGCCACCGCCGCCCGCATGGTCGAGCCGGTGGCCAGCCCGTCGTCGACCAGGATCACCACCCGGCCGGCCAGTTCCGGCGGGGCCCGCCCCTCCCGGTAGCTGCGCTCGCGCCTGGCCAGCTCGCGGCCCTCGGCCTCGGCCACCCGGCGTAGGTCGGCCTCGCCCAGCCCGAGCCGGCCGACCACCTGCTGGTTGACCACCCGGACCCCGCCGGAGGCGATCGCCCCCATGGCCAGCTCCTCGTGGCCGGGCACGCCGAGCTTGCGCACGACGAACACGTCCAGCGGCGCCCCCAGCGCCGAGGCCACCCGCGCCGCCACCGGGACCCCGCCCCGCGGCAGGGCGAGCACGACCACGTCGTCCCGCCCCGCGTAGTGGCCGAGCCCGCCGGCCAGGACGTCGCCGGCCTCGGCCCGGTCGCGGAACATCGTCCTCGGCACGGTGGCGGCCCGGGCGTCCGCGCGGCGCGTCAGCGCGGCGCGTCGTCCTCGTCGAACGGCACCGGCATGGCCTGCTCCAGGGCGTCCTCCTCGGGGACCTCGATGTCGATCTCGGGAACCTGCTCGGAGGCGTCCCCGTCGAGCAACGGCTGGCGCTGCTCCAGGGCGTCTGCCTCGGGCACGGCGTCGGTCATCGATCGTCCTCCTCGTGACGAGCAACGGCTCCGGCTGGGCATACCCATTGCGTCTGTCCCCACCCTATCCCCGTCGGCCACACCCCTGCGGAGGATTGTCCCCACCCCCGCCCATGGCCTCCTCGCTCCCTTCGCTCGCCCGGCCGAGACTCAGCCCTTCAGGACCCCGGCCGGACGGAGCCGGGCCACCACCGGGACTGGCCGACCTGGGCGCACGTCTCGACCACGGCGGTCGCGTCCTTGTAGGCGTACGGCGCCTCCTCGCTGAGCAGCTTCCAGTTGCTGGCCGCCAGGACCAGGCCCTCGCCTTCGAGCTGGCGGCGCAGGTCGGGGCCGGACATCAGCTTCCTGGCCCGGGTCCGGCTCATCGACCGCCCGGCCCCGTGGCAGGTGGAGGACAACGAGCGCGCCTCGGCGCGCCGGTCGCCGGCCAGGACGTCGAAGCCGACCCCACCCGGGGAGACGACCCCGCCGGCGGCCACGTCGGTGGCCGCGACCCCGCCGATCGGGAAGCCGTAGCCCCAGTGGATGTCGGGCATGGCGTAGCAGGCGCCGACGATCCCGGGCAGGGTGGCCACGTTCGCCACCTGCTCGACCGCCCGGTCCTCGACGGCCCGGGCGAGCAGCTCGTCGGAGGCGAACACGATCCCGGGCACGCGCATGCCGTCCACGTAGCCGACCGGGACCTCCCAGACCGACGGCTCCAGCCGGCGCAGCTCAGACATCGAGGTACACCTCGTCAGCCAGTCGACCAGCAGCCCCCCGGGTCCGCGGCCGACATCTCGACCGCCACCGCCTCCCTTGACTCCCGCGCCGGCTCCTCCGGGTCCGCCGCCCCTCCTCGGGCCCGGGGGCCGGCGTTCCCTGGACCTCGGCCAGGCCCAGGGTGGCCTGCTCGAACGCCTCCTCGATGGTGGCTCCGCGGGCCCGGATGCCGACATCGGCGGTGTGCTCCAGCAGCTCGAACCCGGCCCGGACCCCAGCCGGCGGGGTTGTGGACAACCGCGCGCCCCCTCCGATGGCCTCGGCCAGCTCGGCCCGGTCGATGCTCAGTTGGCGGCGCCGAACCCGAGCGCGTCCCGGTCGAACAGGCGCGACTCGATCGAGCGGAGGTTGGAGCGGGTACAGCTCGCGCACAGGTAGGTCCAGCCGCGGACCCCCGACTGGATGGTCCAGCCCAGCGGCAGCCCCGGCCCGGTGGTGTCGGCGATCGCGGCGCAGTACTGGCACACCGGCGGCCGCGCGCCCCCTTCCCGTTCCTTCTGTCGAGCCATGGGGCAATTGTGCCGGCCGCGCTCGGCCCGCGGCTACTCGACCACGCCGGGGGCGAGCAGGGCGAGCAGCTCCTCGCCGTAGCGGTCCAGCTTGCTGGGGCCGATGCCCTCGACCGCGAGCAGCTCGCCGCGGCTGCGGGGCCGCCGCTCGGTCAGGGCGGCCAGGGTGCGGTCGTTGAACACCACATAGGCGGGGACGCCGTCGGCCTCGGCCCGCTTGCGCCGCCACGCCCGCAGCTGCTCGGCCAGGGGGCCGTCGGCCCGCACGCTGGCCCTGCCGGTCCGGGTCATCCCGGTGGCCACGGCCCGCGGCCGCACCCGCGACCCGCCCGGCGGGACCAGGTCGTCGAGGAACCGCGAGGGCTTCCGCGGCTGCTCGCGGCCTGACGGCCCGGCCCGGCGCGCCGCCCAGGACAGCCACAGGTGGACCCGGGCCCTGGTCAGGCCCACGTACAGCAGCCGCCGCTCCTCGGCCACCTCGGCGGGCGTGCTCGCCTGACGGATCGGCAGCACCCCCTCCTCGATCGCCGGCAGCAGCACCGCGTCGAACTCCAGCCCCTTGGCCCGGTGGTAGGTGAGCAGGTTGACCCCGCCCCCGGTCCCTTCGGCCTCCTGGGCGGCCCGCCGCCCGACCTCCTCGAGGAACAACGCCATGCCGGCCACGGCATCGGCCGCCTCCTCGGCGCCGGTCCCGGAACCTCCGGGCCGGGCCTCCAGGCGCTCGGCGATGCCGAGCAGGGTGACCAGGCTGGCGTGGCGCTGGCGGGCCTCCTCGCCGTCGGGTTCGTCGTCACGGCGGAACCCGAACCGCTCGAACCAGATCGCCTCAAGGGCGTCGACCAGGCCCCCGCCGGCCGCCCTGGCCGTGCGCGAGCGGAGCACCCCGACGGCCCGCAGCACCTCGGTCCGGCGGAAGAACAGCTCGCCCCTGACCTGGTAGCGGATGTCGGCGGCGGCCAGGGCCTCCTCGAAGGGGGGGATCTGGGCGTTGGTCCGGACGAGGATGGCCACCTCGTCCGGGTCGATCCCGGCCCCGGCCAGGCGGCCGACCTCGCCGACCACGGCCCTGACCTCGCGCTCGGCGTTCTCGAAGGCGACCACGGCCGGCTCCGGGCCCGACGGCCGGGTGGCGACCAGCCGCTTGCCGGCACCCGGGCCGCGGCCCGGGGTGGCGGCCAGCAGCCGGTTGGCCAGGGCCAGGACCTCCGGGCTGGAGCGGTAGTTGTCCTCCAGCCGGACCAGCCGGGCCTCGGGGAACCGGCGGACAAAGCCGCTCAGGTACTCGGAGGTGGCCCCGGTGAAGGTGTAGATGGTCTGGTCCTCGTCGCCGACCACGGCCAGGTCGCGCCGCTCCCCCAGCCAGGCCTCCAGCAGCGCCTGCTGGAGCGGGTTGGTGTCCTGGTACTCGTCGACCGAGAACCAGCGGTACTGGCCACGGAACTCCTCGGCCACGTCCTCACGCCGCTCGAAGCCCTCCAGCATGCGGACCAGCATGTCCTCGAAGTCGATCCGCCCGGCCCGCTCCTTGGCCCGCTCGTAGCGCCGGAACACCCCGACGAACAGGTCGCCGGGGATGGGCGGGGTGCGGCCGATGGCCTCGACCGCCGCCCGGTAGCTGGAGGGGTCGAGGCGGCGCGCCTTGGCCCATTCCAGCTCGTCGGCCAGGTCCTTGACGGCGGTGAACTTGTAGCCGCCGGGGAGACTGCGCTGGAGCGGGGCCAGCAGGGGGGCCTTGGAGGCGAGCACCTCGGGCAGCCGGCCCTCGGACAGGCGCGACCAGAAGTAGCGGAGCTGGCGGAAGGCGGCGGCGTGGAAGGTCTGGGCCTGGACCCCGGGGAACCCGAGGGCGGCCAGCCGCTCGCGCATCTCGTTGGCCGCCTTGTCGGTGAAGGTGACCACCAGCACGTGGCCCGGGTGGACGGCACCGGTGGCGATCGCGTAGGCGACCCGCCGCGAGATCACCCGGGTCTTGCCGGTCCCGGCCCCGGCCAGGATGCACAGCGGCCCCGCGGTCGTCTCGACCGCCTCCCGCTGCGCCGGGTTCAGGTCATGGGTCAGGAACTTGGGGTGCACGGCTGCCGAGTCTGCCACACGCCCCCGACGGTTCCGTCCCGCCGTCCACAGCCGGGACCGACGACGGCCCGGGTCATGGCGGGCTCGCAGGGCGGGTGAGCACCGAGGCCGCGCTGCACGGGAACTGGCCGGGGTCGACCCGGTACACCGACGACCCGCCGGGGTCGGCCGCCCAGACGGCGCCGCCGCCGACGGCCAGCTCCCCCAGCGCGGGCAGCCCGCTCACGGCCACGGAGGGCCGCCCCGGCCCGATGCACTCCAGCGCCCCGCCGGCGGCGTCCCGCTCCGAGATCCAGACGCCGCCGACCCCGGCCGCCAGGCCGGTCGGCGGGACGACCGGGACGACCTGGCGCACCTGGCCGGTGGCGGCGTCGATCCGGGCGACGACCCCGGCCGGCTCGAGGCCGCGGTCCAGCGACCGACCGCCGACCCAGACGGTGGCGCCGTCGGTCGCGATCCGGTCGGCCCGGAGGCGGAGGCGGACGGTCCCGAGCAGCCGGTTGCTTGCCGCGTCGATCCTGGTCAGGCCGTGGCCGCCCTGGGCGACCCAGACGACGTGGCCGGCGACCACCATGCCCGCGGAGCCCGGGTGCGGGAGCCTGATCACCGCCACCACGCGGTTGCCGGCCGCATCGACGCGGGCCACGGCACCGCGACGGGTGGCCACCCAGCCGGCGCCGGCGCCCACGGCCACCAGCGACGGCTGGAAGCGGCGGTCGCCGGCCGCGACCTCGAACGGCAACGGACCGAGCCCGATGACGGCCACCGCCCGGCCGGTCCCGAGGTCGAGCCGCACCACCTCGTCGGTGTCGGGATGCGCCACCCAGATCGTGCTCGCGTCGACCGCCAGCCCGGCCGGTTCCCGGCCGCCGACCGGGAACCGGGCCGCGACCCGGTTGGAACGCGGGTCGACCCGCACGACCTCGCGGTCCCGCCAGGCGCCGACCCACAGGCCGCCGGCGCCGAACAGCAGCGGCCCCCCACCGTGGCCGACCTCGATCCGGGCCGTCACCCCGCGCTGCGGTGGGGCGGGACGCTGGGGAGGGGCCCGGGTCGTCGCCGGCGCCGGGCCCGGTCGGAGCGCGGGCGGCTCGGGGCCGGTGACGCGGCCCACGACGGCCAGCAGCGCGACCGCGCCGACCACGGCGGCGCCGACCCGCACCCCAGGCCGGCGGGATCTGCGACGCCGGGCGGACGACAACCGGGACCTACCGGCTAGAGCCAGCCCGGCAGCGGGTTGTCCTCGACCGTCCGCTGCACCACCTGTCTGGCCTTGCCCAGCTCGACGCGGGGGATGGCGCCGGCCGGCAGGACCCGGACCTCGGTGGCCAGGCCCAGGCGCTGCAGCAGCGCCGCCCCCATCTCGCCGGCCACCCGCTCGCACTCGGCCTCCTCGGTCTCGGCGCAGATCGTCCAGCCCGCGGCCAGCTCGCAGGCCACCACCAGCCTGGGCATGGTCCCGGTGCGGTCCACCACCAGCAGGTAGTGGGGGGCGACGGCCCGCTCGGCGACCAGCACCGCCTCGACCTCGCTCGGGTAGACGTTCACGCCCCGGATGACCAGCATGTCGTCGCGGCGACCGGTCACCTTGGACATCCGGGCCAGGGTCCGGCCGCAGGCGCAGGCCGAGGGGTCGAGGCTGGGGATGTCGCCGGTGCGGTAGCGCAGCCGCGGCATGGCCTCCTTGGTCAGGGTGGTGAAGACCAGCTCGCCCCGCTCCCCGGGTGGCAGCGGCCGCCCCGTGCCCGGGTCGACGACCTCGACCAGGAAGTGGTCCTCGTTGACGTGCAGGCCGGCCTGGGCCTCGACGCACTCGCAGGCCACCCCGGGGCCGATGATCTCCGACAGGCCGTAGACGTCGAGCGCCCTCAGCGGCAGCAGGGCCTCGATCTGGGCCCGCATGGCCTCGGTCCAGGGGTCGGCCCC
>Ga0111539_10012861_pt1 | contig 10471 bp, 2 predicted proteins | sample RhiMethybrSRZTD1_FD_79667 | JGI IMG/M metagenome (GOLD analysis project Ga0111539, IMG submission 79667) | Populus rhizosphere microbial communities from Tennessee, USA - Rhizosphere MetaG P. TD hybrid SRZTD1 (version 2) (version 2) | ecosystem: Host-associated > Plants > Roots > Rhizosphere >... | reverse complement strand
TACTCAAGATTTATGGTGACGAGCCTGCGTGGATCGTAGCGAAGGAAGCTTTGGTTGCTGGCTGGATCGGCGAGCGCGCGGGCCTCCCAATTTCCACGTTGGCTTCGGGTTGACGAGCGCCGAACTTGCATCCCATTCCGCAGCGCTGTTGGCGCGCTATCCAAGAGTTCCGGTGGCATTTCCCGAAGGTGCCCACACTGCCCATTCATCGCATCTGCACTTGATCGTCAACGGGCTGGAGGTCGAGGCGGCCCAGCAGTTTTTGGGGCGCGCGAAGGCAGTCGAAATCGCTGAGAAGAACTTTGTCTATAGCGGCCTGTACCGCATCGTCCTTGCGGACTGGACCGCTTTGGCTGAACTCTATCGCGCGAACGCACTGACGCCCATTCAAGCCGCAACTGGGATGACGGCAGACGATCTGGCGATTGCCGCGCTGATGGATGAGGCGACTACGGGTTGAAGTTGAGATTGCTCGGCGCGCCCCATGTGATGATTGGTGTGCTACGGGTCAAAAAAAGCAGGGGAAGGCTTGTTGTACCCGATGTTGTACGGATCCGTTCGCGTCGGCGTGAGGCGAGCGCCCACCTACAGCGATTTTTCCGCGCTTCAACCCGGTGCCGAAAAGTCGCTCCGCGTCTCCGGCAGCTGGCCGGCGCCCGTACGATCGAGCTTAACCAGATAACCGAAGGGCTTAGCCGGGGGCGGAACATCGGAAGTTACAAACGGCCAAAGGAACAAGGCGCGGCGCCGCACGTGCCCTGCGACAAGGTCGTTCAGTAAATCGGGAAAATCGATCTTCTGCGGCAGCGGCGCGGTTGCGAACAATGCAGTTCCGACGGCGGCGCCGCCACGCTGCAGTGTCGCCAATCCGTAGGATGCCGCCGGCGGGGGCAACACAGGCTCGGCGACGATCCCGACGTCGACTGTGATCGAATGCTCAATGTGGTCCGCGCCGATGCCGGTTACCGTAAGCTTGAGCCGGTCGCCCGGGAGCAGATTCGCCGGTCGCTCGTTCAATGTAGCGTTCTCGCGTGTCTCGCGCAGGCTCGCAAGCGCGATGGCATAGGGCCTACAACCCACGACCTTGTAGCGAATCCCGGTCGCGCCCGTGGCGGTGATCGCAAGATCGCGTTCGGGGCCGCCCGCCAGGGGAACAACCCTTAGGCCGAGCGTCCATTGGCCGTCGGGCTCCTCCGGCTTAGCGTCCTCTTCCCGCTTACGCCTCCAGAACGCGACGTATATTGTCGCCGAAGCGTCATATTCGGCACGGTCTGCCGCCAACACATGCGGGACATCGCCAATGCCCAGCGCGTTGCTCCTGGCCGGGCTGCCCAACTCGCGGTCATAGGCAGGATCGCCGAATCCGAGCGTGAACGGCATGATGGGCAGCCAGCGCCGCCGTGCTGGGATATGAGGCAAGTCAAACACGAGCACGTGCGGCGGCCCCGGGATCAGGTCCTCGTTAGCGTTGCCGGCCGGCCTGTCGGTTGCCAAAGTCAGCTCGCCGGCGGAATCGGGTCCCTGTATCGCGTCTGTCGGCGCGACCGGTACGCCGCAGCGCACGGAGAAGCGGATCGGCGTATCGGCCGACGCTTCGCGTAAGGCGACCGCGATTTTCGTGCGCGCGGTATCGCGCAATGCAGGTTCGACCACGCTGAATTCGAGGTGCACGTTATTCTGGTCGACCGGCTTCCAGTGCATCTTTTCAAATCGGACCAGCGCGCTTCCGACCTGGAGCGTCGCGTGCGGCACGTGTTCCATTACGACGTTGGGCGCGCGGGGCAATAGGCCGATGCGCGCAAGCGCGACACGCGCGGGTATGTTGCCGGAGACGGTCGCCAGCAGCTGAATTCCACCGTTCCACCCCGACGAGAGCCAGCCAAGTGCAGGCGCGCTGACAGTCAGGGTCACGCTGCGCGGATTGTGCTTGGAGTCGTTTGCATCTTGCAGTCGCTCGAAGCGTGCGACGACTGCCGGACCTTTGACGAGCTTGAGCAGCATTAACTTGTCCGTGGCCGGATCGCGCTCGTCACCGGCCACGAAGGTCCGGCGCCGGACCTCGAGCTCCTGGTCGTCGGGCAGTGTCGATGAGCGCGGTGCACGCAGTTGCCGCGCGACAAGCGGGCCGCGCGCGGCCGGCCGGCCGAACCGCGCGAACTCGGTATCGAAGGGCTTGTCCTGCCAGGTCAGCAGGACGCCCTCGTGATGCGTCATCATCGCGCCCGGCCGCTGCCCAGTGATGGTGACCTCGACCTGTCCCGGCAGTAGTGGCGCCAATCGCGTTGGCTTGTCCGCTCCTTTGCCGCCGGCGGCAGGGATTCGGGCGTCGTCGAATGCGCGCGTCAGCGCTTCGGTCGTCGGAGCCCGCGCGCGCGGCGTCGCCAGCGTCGCGAGCCGGTCGGGCGGCGAAACCAAGTTGCTCGCGGCGCGACGCCTGAACGCGGTACGTTGGCCCATCGCGATGAAAGCCGCGTCGAAGACCTCCTCGCAGGTGCGCTTGTTTTCGGGCGTGTTGGGGTCGAGAGGCCACGCTTGCGCCGGCCAGGACAGACTGCGCACACGCCCCGCCCAAGCGCGATCAATGTTGCGGCGCACCTCCTCGTCACCGAGCCGCGCATGCGTCCGCGCAAGCTCGTCATGGCGCGCCGCATTCGGCCAACCCAACGCGGGCGAGGCATGGAGCGTCGTTTGTCGGTCACGCAGCACGACCGAAGGCTGCCCGACCAGACCTGGCGATGCTACCTTGGCGAAGCTCCAATCGACATGCGGAAACGGAACGCTCGCCTCGACGATCGTGGCCCGCTCTGCTTCCGGCTTCGCGGCGGACCGTTTGTCGTAGATCGTCAGATAGCTCGTGTCGACCCGCGCTAGCATGACGACGCGGGGCGCAGCGCTGAGACCAAAGGCGCGCAGCGCGGCTTCGGCGCGTTGCGCACCCTGCACCTCGAGCGCATTGCTCGCCGGGTCCGAGAGTGTCGCCGCCAGAGCAGTCGGCAAGATCTCCGCCGCGACGGTGCGCTCGTCGGCCACGAGCATGGTGACGGCGGGCAGCGGGTTCTCTTCCGGTGCAGCATCATGCGGCCAGACGTTGACGGTGAATCGCGCTTCCCGACGCGGAACGTCTTGGCTCGGCGCGACGCAACGCATCGACCGGCCGAACTGGCCGCTGTCGGTGCTCTGCGCGAATGCCGCGATTACCGCGTTCAGCGCCAGAAGCGTGCGCGGAAACAGCGGGGCCGCCAGCGGATTGTCGGGTTCGCTGGCGCTTTCGAGCATCGATTGGTCCACCGCCATGGTGGCGTTGCTCCTCGATCCTACCGTGCCCGTGATGGCCGCAAAGCGTGCCTCGATCAGGCTTTCTGTGCCATCCTGTGCAGAGAACGCCTTCGGTGGCGTGCCGTCCAGTCGGCGCGCCGATCCTGCTGCGGCGTCGTGCGCCGCAATCGTGTACGTGCGTTTGACTGCGTCTATCTGCGGACAGTCGGCCAGCGGGCCGATTTTTGAGTCATCGCCAGCCTGCGCCCAAGGCAGGATCCATTGCGGCACGAGGACGACACCGATTTCCGTTTTTTTTGTGAGCCCGACCGGTCGCATTCCGGTCACGACCTCGGTCATGCGCGCGCCGGTAAGAACCAGTGACGGCGGAACGTTGTCGAGGGTGGGGTAAGCATTCTTGATCGCTTTCAGGATGGAGCGGACCGGGAAACCTGCATTGGCGAGGGCGCGCCGCGCCAAGCCGGCGATCCGGAGGTTGGGGTCGGAACCCGCATACCGCGCCATGAAGGCGTAGTCGCTGTCCGGCGTGGGCGGGTTGAATTCCGCGAACGCATCGGATGCCAGCGTGTGGAGGTCGATCAGGCATATTTCGTCGAGCGAGGTCCATTCGAGCGGCGTCCTAGCGGTGCTACCGGGCCAGAGCTGCCCTTCCGCCGGGGTCAACCTGTGCCGCACTACAGCACGGAAGCGCCACGGCTCGGCGAGCGCGATCGGGCCGCCAGGCTTCTCCTGTACCAGTAGGTTGAGCGGCAGCGCGTGCGCGCACAGCCGCGGCTCCACCTCGTGCACGACGTCGAGGCCGGCGGCCGGGTCCATGGTCAGCGTCGTGGTCCAGTCCACCTTTTGATCGGGATGAGGATCGAACTGCGCATTGCCGACCGACGCATGGCCGACTGGCCACTTGATCGTGCTCGTCGTCAGCCTGCCGAAATCGGCATCGAGCCGCAATAACGAGTGCCAGGTCAGCTTACAGTCAGAACGTCCAATATGGCGATGACGGATCGCCGTGATGCGCTGCGCGGTAGTCTGTTGTTGTGCCGCATCGAACGTAAGCTCCACGTAAGCCGATCCAAGCGCCGCACGCGGCCATTCGGTTACGGCTCCCGACGCGGTGCGCTTGAGCACGAATGCGATAACGCCCTGTAGGCGCCCGGGCGGTAGTAGAAAGCCGCGGAACAGCTCCGCGTTTTCAATTTCCTGGTCGATACGGATCCGGACGACGCCAGCATCGTGATCGATTTCCTCCAGGATCGGGTCCTTGGCCGAGCGCAGCGCGAGCCAATGGACTTCGCGGGCTCCAAAGTCGCGCGCGAACGCGACCGGGCTGTGGATGTCATTGGCGCGCAAGGGAGCGCACAGTTGCGCGGTCGTCAAAGTTAACTCGGGCTTGCCGATCCTCGGCCAGCTCAGGTCGATCCGCTTCAGCTGCAGCGGGCTGCTATGCGGATTGCCCGTGCAGCTCGCGACAATAGTGCCGGCCTCGAAACGCGCGTCGCGCAGGTCGAGGATGCACGCCTGTCCAAACAGCCGCAACGTCAGACTGGCCGATGCGATGTCGATGTCGCCGTTCTTCTCCTTGAGCTTGAGACCCAGCGCGATTGGCACGCAGGACGAAGGCACGACCGTCGCGTCAGCGCGAAACACCAGATCTGCTGCCGATGTAGGGAACGGATCCTGCGGCGAGTCGCCAATCTTGACCTGCGTTATGGTGCGAAACTCGAATGATCCGCTCGAGTCGTCGAAGCGCAGGACGATCAGGTTGCCCGTCGCATAGACATCCTCTGCGGCAAACACCATCTCCTGCTGCTGCTCCGGGGAAGGATCCATTCTGGCAAGGCCCACGGAGGCGAGCACCTGCAACAGCGCCGGCGTGCCGTCAGGCTTCATCTCAAACGCGAGCAGACGCAGCGGCCGCGCCACCAGCGGACCTGCCAGCGGAATCTCGAATCGATCGAGCGCGCCGGCTTTCACCACCGGGTAGAAGCGCCATTCGTACAGCGTCTTCGCCATCCGATTCCGGTTGATAGCTTCCGGATCGGGGCCGGTGGCGGTCTCGACGCCGCCCGAGCGATCAAACACGAGCCGGGGGCCTTCCTTCACCGGAAGGTCACGGAACCAGAATCGAAACGCGTTCTGCCCGATTGCCAGCGCGATCGGCTCGTCCCGGGTGGTGAGAGAAAGGCGCTGGTCGTCTGGAACCTTTCGCAAGGAAATATCGCGCGCCGTCATGGCAACGGACGGTGCTTTCGGCTCGAGCGCGAGCGACAGGCCGCGCGCGTCGTGCAATTGGTCTGCATCGGCGCCGTTCGATGGTTGTGGCTTGGCTTTGAACGAGGATGACGCGAAGCCGTCGATTCTGACGTGCATGCCGCCGCCCTGAGTCAGCGCGTCGCCATTAATTGCGAAATCAGCAATGAGCCCGCCGAGCGCCTTGCCGGCGGCATACCAGTCACCAGCTTGCGCAGTGTCGCCGAGACAGAAGGCCCCGAGGTTCGCATCCTGCCCCGGCCGCGTAAGTGCGAAAGCGAAGGTTTGCGGCGACCAGACATACGGTTCGACCAGACCGCGCACCAGCGTTCCGGTGACAGCCCCAAACGCATGCCAAACCCGGATCTCCTTGTTGCCGCTGCTGCTTTTTTCCTGCAATACCACACGATCCGACTCGGTGCGTGCGCGTGCGACGCGGCGTGCATTTTCGAACCAGACGTCGGAAAGCCTCCGCAGGTCGAGCGCGGTCGGTGGCGTCTCCGGCGCGGGAGTTTCAGGCTTCCTGGAGGAGGCGATTTTGGGCTCGGGGGCCTTCGCGTTGGCGAACAGCTCGTCGAGGATCGGCAGATCGAAACGCAGCGAGACGAGCAGGTTCGCGTCTGATGCGAGTGTTACAGCTTTCGGGCCGAGGCTGAACTCGATCCCTGGGAGCGTGAGTGCCGCGACCGCGACGCCTGCTTGTTCGCGGGGCGAGGAGGGCGAGGGTCCCTCGGCGGCGAGCTCCGGCGGCCATGGCCAACGCCAGCGTCCGTCGCCATGCACGCTCGTACCGGGTGGAAGAGTGACTAGGGGCAGGCGTCTGCCGCTGCCGAATTCGAGAGTCAGCCTGCCGCTCGGCGCCACCTGGGTCGGCACCAGCTCACGCGTCGCGGAGGGTCGAGTGGCGCTTTCTGCCGTGCGCGTCATTGCCACGGAGGCGACCAGTGCAAGGTCGCTGTGCGGCTGCCACACTAGCAGCGGCCCGACATCGGGCCCTTCCGTCACCGGGAGCGGGAAGCTGACGGCGCCGAGCACGCCCGTGCCGGTCTTGCCGACATCGACGGTCCAGCCGACGGTATCGCGGCCACCGAACACGATGGGGACGCTGTGCAGGGCGGCCGGGCCGGCATCGCGCGGCGGCAGGATCTCGACCGACGACGGGCTTGCTTCGCCGGCCCACAGCAGACCGTCAAGCGTGCCGAAACAATCCTCTATCTTAACCGTGGCAGTGCGGGCGGTGGTGCTGTCGAGCGGCTTTGGCCATGTGACGTCGATTGAGATGCGGCTGGACGCAATGACGAGCAGGCCCGGTAGGTTGGTACCGTCTGGCACCGGATCGCCCGGTTGCGCGCCGGGTGCGAGTGGGATGTCGACTCGCATGAACCCAGCGAAGGCGGACGCGCCGGTTGCGGCGCGTTGGGTCTTTGGCGCGTCCGGCGTTGGCGTAGCCTTCAGTGGGATCTGCACCCAACCACGGTCCAACGCGATGAACGCATAGGAAGGCCATGTGTCCGGCGCAATTGCGCCAGACTGTCCCCAAATTTTGGAAAGCCGCTCGCCCAGCGCTTCCATCGACGCGGCGCCGGTGAACGCGTTCAGCGCCACGGCGTCAGGATTTCTAAACGAGCGCGGCGCTTGCGGTTCGTTCCAGGACAGCGTGAGGGTGGGTCCGGTGGCAGGTCGAGGTGGATCGTCGGAGATGCTCGCGACCACGAGCTTGAGCGGGGCGGCAGCGCCGCGCGCCGCCAGCCGCACGTCGTAGCGTATCAGCTCGGCAACGCCAGGTTCACCACCACTCGGATCCGTCCGCGTGAGCACCTTGATGCCAACGCCATCCTCGCGAAGCAGAACCTCCGGAATCGTTCCCGGGGAGCCGCAGCTGTATGTGTTATTTGCCTTATCATAGATGAGTGGCCAGGACAGCGGCGGGATGCCGCGCGTATCGACCTGCAGCACGATGTTGCCACCGCGCGCTGCAAGGTCGCGCGCAATCCAGGCTAGACCCGTCGACAACGCATTTAGACTGGCTGGCGATCCGCCAACGAGATCGAGCCGCATATCGGTTCGATCGGCACGGCGAACCGCCACCAACCGCAGGCGCACGTCGAGCCAGTTGACAGCGGTTGCGAATGGGTCCGGGATCTGCGCGTCGAGCTCAACGCCTTCAGGGATCAGGTCAAACGCGATGGCGGGTGCCTTCTTTGGCGGACGGCCGAAGGCATCGAGCGTTTCGATCGTACCGGTCTGCAAATTGCCGAAGATCCGCACCTGCCGCTCAGCGAGAGGCGTCCAATCGATCGACAGAAAGTTAGTGAGCGCGTCCGATCCATGTTGTGGCAGGTTGGCGTATCCAACGCGCATGGCACCGCTGGTGGCGCGCAGATTAGGTGCGACGATCTGGAACAAGTCGTCGTCGTCTCTCTTAAATGGCCCGTCGGGCCAACCGGCGCGCGGCGCAACATGCAGCTCTGAATAGCGCACTAGGTCATTGGAAAGTCGGACCGGCTCGAATGGCACCGAAAGGATTTCGATTGCCGCAACGTGTTGACGAAAACGCACGCTCGTCACGGCTGCCGTTAGGAGCAACGGCTGGTGGAAATGGACCGAGGTTTTTTCATTCTCCTCTGTCTCGTCCTCGCCGACGATCGTCGCCTTGATCGAATCCGCGGCCTGCGCAAGCAGCCGGATAGAATGATTGCGCGTCACCGGGCGCTCGCCGCCAGCGCCGAAGGGAAAGCCAAGGTTGACGCTTGCTTCCCAGACTCGCTTGTCGGCGCTGAAATCGGGTCCTTCCAGCTTGATGCGGCGCAAGGCCGTCATTGGTGAGGCAGGTCGTAGCCGAGCCGGAGCGCGGCGGATCGTTTTCGACCAGATTCGGCGGAGGCGTTTCATTGGCATGGCTGCGCTCCTCCTCCGGACCTGAGAATCGCGTCCTCGTCGGGATCGGCAGTCCCGCGGAAAACTTTCAAGCCGGGCTCGCGTCCGAGCCCGAAGACTTGCCCACGCATCGTGCGCTCAATGAAATCCGTGAGATCTTTAGCGTCTTTCGCATTGACTATGGCCGTCGAGATCGCCCCAAGAATTGCGTCACGCTCCTGGTCTGTCGGTGGCATGCGCAATAGAACGGAAACGGCGCGCCATTGGGCCGGGCTATACACAGCAAGGTTTGTGAGTGCATTGACGACGTTGGCATCGACGAGGGCGTGGCAGGGAAAATGCACGAGAGCAGATTTGCCTCCGTCCTCAAGGATGCCGAGATCAGCAACCGCGAGGGATGTGAACGGCGCCGCCTCCAAGGCGATGATCAAGGCCACGATCTTGGCTGCATCGGCAATTGGATCGACGGTTATCGCCACTCGCGCGAATACATCGGCGCAAGCGGGCAGCAGGCGCGCGCCGTCTTGTCCGGTCGCAAGGCCGACGGTCAGAGCCGCGGCTGACAAGGCATCGGGCAGCGGGTTCGCGAACGGCGGGAAGTCGTGGAAGCGATTTCCTGGCTCGCGCTCTTTTTGAGCCACGCAGAGGCGCCGCATCTCGACCCTGAGCGGGTCGCGAACTCCCTTGTCGAAGGCGGCTTGATCGTACCCGACCACGGTCCTACTCGTCAGCAGCCGCTGCACCTCCTGGCGCTGCTCAATGCCAGCCTTGGCGGGCACACGCCAGTCGCCGATTTGGGTGTGGGTGAGCGTCACTGCCGGAGGCCTTCCGTCGGCGAGTCGCGGCAGTCCCCACGTGAAGTCCGCGACGTCGATGCTTGTTGGCGGCGGCGCGTTCCCGTCGGTGTCGACCCAGGCCTGCAGGAATTCAAGAATTGTCTTTCCAGCCGTGTTCGCGGCATACGGCGCAAATGCATCGCGCCACACCGTTACGTCGACCTTGAATTGCGCGAAGGCGGCAGCGTCAGTATTCGAAACAGGCGTTACCGTCACCGTCGCCTTTGTGTGCGGTGCAAGCCCTGGCCACACAGAACCAGTTGCAAATGCTTGCGGATTCAATTCGATGAGCTCCAATGGGTTGTGCTTGTTGCCCGCGTGTTCGATCTGCTCGATGCGGGGCGCGAAGGCTTCTGCTTTGAGCTCGTCTGTTTGTTGCAGTTTGGCCGAAATCGCGAGCTGCCACCACACCGTTTGGTTCGCGCAGCGAAGCAAGTGGTCCGGCTTGGCCGATCCTTCCGCGAACAACGGACCAACGATGTTTATGCGGTGGCCGGAGGGCTTGCTGCTCGCCTCGTTACGCTGCTCGCCGATAACGTCGAGCTCTGCTGACGCGGCCGACAAGCCGGCGCTATCGACCGTCAAAACCCTGATCTCATAGCGAGCATACGGATCGGGAAGGGTGAAAACCTCCGGTATAGAGTCGTGTGAAAGCCAGATCGGTCGCGTGTGCACGGGCATTCCGTCGACGAACCGCAACAGGGGCAGGTGGAACGCCACGTAAACGCCAGCGTCGGCACCATCGCGGCGGAGTACCGACCAGCGTGGAACGGGCGTCTTCTCGCCGAACAAATCCTGCTTCCACGGTAGATTGAGATCGTAATGACCTTCCTCCACAGTGGCGATGACTGGGTCGGACACGACAACGCCGCCCGATGCAAAGGCGACCGCGTGGATGCGAAAGAAGAACGGCAGCGCCTCGGTCCGCATCGCGAGCATGCCGCGCCAACCGTCGGTGTAGCGGCCGCCAGGATGCACAGCGAGGCCGCCGAACTTGTCCGCGCTCGCGATCAAGCTGGCCGGAGCGGGACCCTCCTTCAACGTGCCAAATCCAGCTGCCGTGTTGATGTCGGGCACGAGATCCTGCGCCCAGCGCTGCATTGGGAACTCGCGCCAGAACCCGACCGCCGTAGTCTCGAACGACAATGAGCCCTCGGCTGTCACGTTCGCCTCTGACAGGAGCTCTTCGGTGTGCCGCTTGTAAATGAATTCAAGCACGCGCCGAGCCTTGTTTC
>Ga0111539_10012852_pt1 | contig 10476 bp, 7 predicted proteins | sample RhiMethybrSRZTD1_FD_79667 | JGI IMG/M metagenome (GOLD analysis project Ga0111539, IMG submission 79667) | Populus rhizosphere microbial communities from Tennessee, USA - Rhizosphere MetaG P. TD hybrid SRZTD1 (version 2) (version 2) | ecosystem: Host-associated > Plants > Roots > Rhizosphere >... | reverse complement strand
TCGATTCCTCGCGGAACGGCGGAGGCCCAAGGCGATCGAACCCCGGGCCGGCGGCGAACGACGCGCCGCGCCCCCCGGCGAGCGCGACCATCACCGGCGTCTTCCCCACGTTGGGATTGCCACGGCCGCCAGCAGCGGCGCCTTCCTTCTTTTCCTTCTTGACCTCGGTGGGGCTCCACTCCACGTTCGCGCCGTGTGCCAGCATCAACTTCAGCGCCGCGACGTCGGAGGCCACCGCGGCCCTGAAGAAGGGCGACGAATTCACGTCGTCGCCGCAGCACAGGCTGTAGGAATGAAGCTGGCCGACGAACGCCTTGTTCGGATCGGCGCCCTTGTCGAGCAGCAGCGCCACCAGATCGAGCGCGGTCAGCGTGTTCGGAAAGTCAGCGCGCAGGCGCGATCCGTCCTTCGCGCGCATATCGGTCGTGGCGTCGTGCATGTCCACCGCGAAGTAGAGCGAGCCGTCGTTGGCGTCGGCGCCGAGATCGATGATCGTCTTGGCGAGATCGAACCGATCGTTGACGATGGCGACGATCGTCGCGGTCGCGCCGTCGGCGTTGGTGAGTGTGGGATCGGCGCCGCCGGCTACGAGCGCCTTGGCCACGTCCTGGTGTCCGTTGCGCGCCGCATACATCAACGCGGTGAAGCCGCCGCTCGGATGATCCGCGTGCTTCCGCTCGGTCAGCGTCGTCACTGCCGCCTTGATGTTCGGATCGGCCTTCGCATCGAGGAGTGCCTTCACGACGTCGAGATGCCCTTCGGTGGCGGCCCACATGAGCGCCGTCTGTTTCTGATATGTATCTGTGGCGTTGACGTCCACACCCGCTTCGACCAACAGCCGGACCGTCTCAGCACTCCCGGCATAGGAGGCTGCCATCAGCGGAGTCTCGGTTTCGCCCGGCGCGCTCTTCAGATCGGCGCCGGCGCGGAGCAGGGCCTGAACGATCGGTGCACTTCCGGTGCGGCTCGCCTGGAGCAGCGGCGTCACTCCGTACTTGTTCGGTGTGCTCGTCCTGGCGCCGGCCGCGATGAGCGCCTGTGCCATCGGGAGGTCCGCGTGGTAAGCGGCCCATAGAAGTGCGGTTGAGCCATCCCGCCCGGGTTCGTTGACGTCCGCCTGCTTGGCAATCAAGGCACGAACGGCCGCGACATCACCCTTCTTGGCGGCCTCGAGCAGGGGGTTGTCGGTTGCCGCCCGTCCTGACCCGCCCGGGAAGGCGAGGACGATCGTCGAGAACGCAATCAGAAGCCATCCTGAGTTACGAGCGGCGCGCATCTTGGCCCCACCTTTTCAACAAATGCGATGAGAAGCGAGTACGAGCAGACGTGACGCGATGCTACCCCGGAAACTCCCTCCCACAGGGTCAAAAACTACACAAATATCACTCGCGAACACAGATCGCGGCACGCCGATTTTACACCCGCCGCCCTCCGGCCGGGCCGGAATACCTATACCCGGCTCATATACCGGAGATGACTCGAGGGATCAGCGATCAGGGATCAGGGATCAGGCATCAGGGATCGGCGCCGGGAGGGAGTAGCTGACGAGCCGGCGTAGGCCAGAGCCGAAAGCCCAGAGGCGAGAGCCGAGACCCAGAGCCGAGAGCCCCAGAGCCGACAGCCCAGAGCCGAGAGCCGAGAGCCGAGACCCAGAGCCCACAGCCCAGAGCCGGACAGCCCAGAGCCGAGAGCCCAGAGCCGAGAGACCCAGAGCCAAGAGACCCAGAGCCGAGAGCCCAGAGCCGAGAGCCCAGCGCCGAAAGCCCCGAGCCGCAGAGCCAGAGCCGGGAAACCCAAGCCGAGACCCCAAAGCCGAGAGCCCAGAGCCGAGAGCCCAGAGCCGAGAGCCCAGAGCCGAGAGCCCTGATCCCTGCTCCGCGCCCCCCTACGGACACGCCTCCGCCACACGGTTGACCGTGGCGACATTGATGCCGTTTGCGCCGCCGGCGCCGATGAGGATGCCCGTGACCGCCACTCGCTGGCCGACGAACCCGTCGAGCCGGGTCAGCACGAACTTCAAGGTCATGCTGCGATCCCCGAGCGGCCGGGTGGCGTCCTCCGGGTCAGCGCCGGTTTTCTCGATCCGCCGGGGTACAGTGGCGCTCGTCAGCACCCAGTCGCTCCCGCTCTTCGGGGCCAGGCAACCGACGATACGGACGAGCGTGTTGTTGGGCAGTTCTCCCGGCCCCTCCTTGGGGATGATTTGCACCTTTTCCACCGTCTCAGGCGTCAGTTCGGCCGGCCCGGCCGGGAAGCCGTTCGACTTCAGGATCAGCGCCACGAGGTCGTTGTAGGTTGCCGCCGGAAGCGAACCGCCCTGCCCGTTGGGCATGCTGGTCTTGACGAAGTTCAAGAGATCGCCGACGGTCTTCTGCGAATAGCCCTCCCAGAATTTCTCACCGCTCAGAGGCCTGGTCCCCTCGGCCGACAGCGTGTGGCAGCGGGAGCAGCTCTGGTTGAACATCGCGTTCGCGCGTTCGGCCTGTGCATCGGTGAACACGCCGTCCCACACCGTCGGGCCGAGCGGCTTGCCGTCCTGCGCAGACGTGACGACGCGAGCCAGCGATCCCAGGAACACGACGAACACCACGCGCAGCATCGATCGACGAAGGTGCATTCGCCTGGCCTCCAGCAGATCCCGACGTGTTGGGCGCCGGACGTTGTCGCGGCGTATTGTAGCCAACTGAGAAATCGTTGAAGTGTTCTTCGGGGTCATCACGCCGTCCCGAGCGGAATCCTCAGTGTTGCGCGCGTGCCGCGGCGGTCTGTCCGGTTCTCGAGCGCCAGTGTGCCGCCATGTCCCTCGGCAATCTGGCGGCTGAGGGCGAGCCCGATGCCCGAGCCGCCAGGTTTGGTGGTGAAGAACGGCACGAACAGGTTGCTCGTGCTGGGCAGACCGGGTCCTTCGTCCTCGATGCGGACGACGAGCATGTCGTCCTGTGTCGTCCAGTGGGCCACCACTGCGCCACCGGTCTCGAGCGCCGCGTCGGCGGCGTTGCGCAGAAGGTTGATGAGCAGTTGTTCGAGTTGATCGGCGTCCGCCGACAGCGTCGTTTCGAAACAGCCTTCGAGCGTCACCGGCATGCGCGGCTCGAGACCGACAACGCGGCGCATCAATTCGCCGAACGCGAGCATCTTGCGCGTCGGCGCCGGCAGGCGAGCCAGGCGCGCATACGCACTGGTAAACCGGCTCAGGGCGTCGGCTCGCGAGGCGACGATGCCGAGGCCGCGCTGCATGTCCTCGCGCCAGTCGTCCGGCGGGGGATCGCGAGCCAGCAGCGACTCGAGGCTCCCGGCAATCGACTTGATCGGCGCGAGCGAGTTGTTCAACTCGTGGCCGATGACGCGAATCAAGCGCCGCCATGCCTCCCGCTCCTGGTCGCGCAGCGGTTGGCTCAGATCGGACAGCACGAGCAGTTCGTGGCGCGTGCCGCCCTGCCAGAACGTCGTCCGGCGCGTTTCCCACCGGCCGGTGCCGCCCGGGAAACTGAGCTCCTGGATCGTCGAGGTGCCGCCGAGCGCCGGCTGCAGCCCAAGCTCTCCGGCCGGGTGGGCGATCAGGCTGATCGCATCCTGTCCGAGCAGTCGCTCCCCGGCGCGATTCACGAGGACCAGGCGATGCTCGTTGTCGAACGCGAAGATGGCGACGTTTATCTCGGCCATGACGGATCTGAGAAGCGCCGTGGCCTCCTGCGCGCCGAGGCGCTGCACGCGAAGTGTCTCGGCAAGCGTGTTGATCTCGAGCATGACGTGCGCGAGCGGATCGCTGCCCGGCGCCTCGCGAGCGCGCACGGAGAAGTCGCCCTCGCGCATCGCCGCCAGCAAATTGGCAATGGTCTGCAGCGGGCGCGCCACGCGGTCGCGGACGACGACGGTCAACGCGATCCATGAGCCGAGAACGAGGACGAGTACCGTGACCCGAACGAGGGTCGAATACTCCCCGAGCCAGAGCAGCGCCGCGGCCAGCCCGATTGCGGGCAGCGCCGTCGTCAGCGTCAGCAGCGTGACCCGGCGATCGTGGGTGAGAAATGACATTGGTAGCCAAAGACCGTGAACCCCGAACCCCGAACATCGAACATCGAACCGGAACCCCGAACACGAACCCGGAACCCGGAACGTGGAACTGGGAACTGGCCGGTGTTACGCCAGCTTGTACCTCTCCAGTCGCCGATAGAGCGCCGAGCGGCTCAACCCCAACGCCTTGGCGGCGAGTGTCACGTTGCCATGACGCGCCATCGCCTTGCGAATGAGCAGCGCTTCCACATCCTCCAGGCTCATCTCGTCCAGGTGCTCGCCCACGGCCACCGTGGCGCGCAAGCCCAGATCCGATGTGTGGATCACGTTGCCCTGCGCCATCAGGACGGCGCGCTCCACGGCATGATCCAGCTCGCGGACGTTGCCCGGCCAGCGATGATCCACGAGCGCTCTCAATGCCGAGGGATCGAAACCGGTGATGCCCTTCCGATAGCGCTGCGCGTGCGTCTTGAGGAAGCATGCCGCCAAACGCGGGATGTCTTCGCGCCGGTCGCGCAACGAGGGCAGGTGGATCTCGATGGTGTTGAGACGGAAAAGGAGATCCTGCCGGAAGCGGCCGGAGGCGACCTCCGCGTTGAGGTCCGCGTTGGTGGCGGAGATCAGGCGGACGTCGGCCTTGCGAGTGCGCGATGACCCGAGCCGTTCGAACTCGCCCGTCTCCAGCACGCGCAGGAGCTTCTGCTGCTGCCCGAGCGGAACGTTCGCGATCTCGTCGAGGAACAACGAGCTTCCGTCGGCCATTTCGAAGCGTCCCACCCGATCCTGCTTCGCGTCGGTGAACGCGCCCTTGACGTGGCCGAAGAGCTCGCTTTCGAACACGCCCTCCGATACTCCGCCTGCGTTGATGGTCACCATCGGTCTCGCCGCGCGAGCGGACACGCCATGGAGCGCCTGTGCCACGAGGCTCTTGCCGGTACCGTTCTCGCCCGTGATGAGCACGTTGGCGTCGGATGGGCCGACCCGGTCGATCATCTGGAGGACGGGACGCATGGCCGGTGCGTCGGCGATGAGGATGGCGCTGCCTTCCGTGGCCGCGCGCGTCTGGGCTTCGAGGCGGCCGGCGCGCCGCAGCGCCCGTCCGAGCTCCATCTGCGTGCGCAGGATCGTGAGCAGCCGCTCGTTGTCCCACGGTTTCTCGATGAAATCGCCGGCGCCCCGCCGCATCGCCTCCACGGCGACGTGCACCGAGCCCCACGCTGTCATGACGATCACCGGCAGCACGGCGTCGGCGGCGTGAATCTGCTGCAGCAGCTCGAGACCCTCTTCGCCCGACGTCGTATCACGCGCGTAGTTGAGGTCGATCAACACGACGTCGTAGTCGCGCTGGCCAAGCGCCGCGAGCGCAGCGGCCGGAGATTCGACCGTGTCGATTTGATAACCCTGGCCTTTGAGCAGCAGACGCAGGGCTTCGAGGACATCGCGCTGATCGTCAGCGATGAGAATCCGTGGGGCAGTGGAAGGCACGGCGCGGAATTATCCCTCAGCCAATTGCTCTGCTTCGACAACTCCCATCGTCAACTCCCGACTCCAAGGCACCCGGTGACGTCCTCTCTTCAGGGCTAAAGATCCACACGCGCCGCGCCGATACCAGAAAGGGGGTTCCTCGCATCAATCGGTGTGCCGCCGCAAGTTGCAGGAAAACCTGGACATTCCGGGCCTTGTTGTCCGGTCGTGGGACGGGGCGTCCGGACGCGGACGGCTGCCACTCTGGCGCCTGTTTGGTACGATAGACGGGAGAGACATGAAAGGTTGCATTCGTCCGGTCCTGGTGTTCGGCCTGGCAGCTCTGTCCATCGTCATCGTCGGAGCACAGGACCGCCCCCTGCCGGACAAAGACGAGTTCCTCCAGCAAACCCGCAAGCACCTGCGGATCGACAGTTCGGTGCAGCGCAACTACATGTATGTCGAGACGCGCCGCGAGACGAAGCTCGACAAGGATGGGCGGGTCGCCGAGGAGTTAGTCAGGGTATTCGAAAGCTACCCCGGGTTGCCCGGCCAGCCTCGCTGGGAGCGGCTGATCTCCAAGAACGGGCAGCCCGTGTCTGCCGCGGATCTGGCGGAGCAGGATCTCGAACGCACGAAAACGGCGAACGACATGGCGCGCCGCCTCGCCGCGGATCCTGACAAGGAGCACGCGCGACAGGACCGGGATTGGCAGAGGCTGCGCCACGATCGGGCCGAGGTCGTTGACGACATCGACGTCGTGTACGACATCACGATGATCGGCCGGCAGAGCATCGAGGGTCACGACACGATCGCGTTCTCGCTCACGCCCAAGCCGACCTCGAACCCCGGCACGCGTGAAGGCGAGATGATGCGCCGCTTCAGCGTACGCGCCTGGATCAGCGAGACGGACCACGAGCTGGTGCGCCTGGAAGCAGAGGCCATCGACAACCTGTCGCTTGGGTTTGGCATGGCGCGGCTGCACAAGGGAGCGCAGCTGTCCTTCCTGCGCCGCAAGATCAACGACGAAGTGTGGCTGCCGGCCGTGACCAGTTACAGCGGCAGCGCGCGCGTGGGACTGCTGTGGACACTGCGGCGAACCGGCTCCTCCGAGTATTCCAGCTACCGCAAGTTCACGGTCGGCACGTCGTCGAGTTTCAGTCCTCCCAAGTAGAGCAGCGATCTATTCGTCCGCTCTTCAACTCTGTTCGATGTAGCCATCCCGCAACTTGATGACTCGATCGCTGTAGGTGGCATTGGTCTCCGAATGCGTGACCTGCACGATCGTCGTGCCCTGCTCGTTGAGCCGCTTGAAGAGCTCCATGATTTCCTGTCCCTGCGACGAGTGCAGGTTGCCCGTGGGCTCGTCGGCGAGGATCACTGCCGGGTTGGCGACGATCGCGCGCGCCACGCCGACGAGCTGCTGCTGTCCGCCCGAGAGCTGGTTCGGATAGAGGTCCTTCTTGGCGACGATGCCGAAGCGATCGAGGACGTTGGCCACGGTGCCCTGGCGCTCCGACTTCTTGACGTCGCGATATGAGAGGGGCAGCTCGATGTTCTCGTAGACCGTCAGGTTGTCGAGCAGGTGGTAGCTCTGGAACACGAAGCCGATGTGACGCTTCTGCAGTGCGGCACGGTCCTTCTGCGGCAGCGCGTGGATGGGATGTCCCATCAGGTAGTACTCGCCGCTCCAGGCGCTGTCGTGCATGCCGAGAATGTGAAGCAGCGTGGACTTGCCGGCCCCCGACGGCCCCATGATCGACACGAACTCGCCCGGCTTGATGTCGAGTGCGATGCGGCGCAAGACGAATGTCTGACCTGCTCCAACCGGAAACGATTTTTCCACGCCGCGGAGGGACATCACCGGAGCAGTGGGGTCGAGTTGCGGTGGCTCGGTCAACGCCGAGGAGGACGAACGTCTGAAAATCATGGTCCTGTAGTTCCTCGAATGGGCTCAGCCGGTATCAATCCCTGTACCGGACCGTTCTAACGAAATGTACGCGATCCGCGGGTCGATTTGTCCACGTCCGGGAATGCGCGTCCCGGAAGCGGACGGCCCGCGGCCGAACTCCCAACTTCCGACTCCCGATTCCCAACTTTCAAGTGCCAGAGCCGAGCGCCCAAAGCCTGGAGCCGACAGGCGAAATCCCAATCGCGCGCTAACCTTTCGGCTCGGACATGGGTCCCTACCTCCAGATGGACACCCTCGACGCGATCGTCAGGAAGGCGCAGGAAGGCGATACCGGCGCGTTTGCCCTGCTGGTTCGCCGATTCCAGGACATGGCCGTCGCCTACGGCTACTCGATGCTGCGCGACTTCCACCTCGCCGAGGACGCCGCGCAGGAGGCCTTCTTCGAGGCGTATCGGCACCTGCAGCAGCTGCGTGAACCGGCGGCGTTCGCCGTCTGGTTCCGGCGGATCGTGTTCAAGCAGTGCGATCGCATCACGCGCCGCAAGACAGTGGAGACGGTACCGCTCGACCCGGCCAGCGACCCGGCCGCTGGGAGCGTCGACCCTCAGATGATGCACGAGATCCTCGAAGCCATTCACGGCCTGCCCGATCACGAGCGCGACACGACGCTGCTCTTCTACATCAGCGGCTATTCGATGGAAGAGGTGGGCGCCTTCCTCGACGTGCCGGTCTCCACCGTGAAGGGCCGCCTGCACTCCGCCCGCAATCGGCTTCGGGCTTCACTCCTCGACTCGATCGGAGACAGCCTGCGTTCGCGGCGTCCGTCGCGCGACGAGTCGTTCGCGAGCACGGTGGTCGAGTTGCTGGCCGCCGCGCGTGCCGGCGATGCCGCTCGCGTCACCGAGTTGCTGCGAGCGGATCCGAAGCTGCTCGTCGCCCGCGATCCGATGGGCAACACGGCGCTCGTTCTCGCCGTCAACGGCGGCCACCAGGCGCTTGCCGACATCCTTTTCGCCGCGGGAGTCGCGCCCGGCTTCCACGAGGCCGCCGCGATCGGCGACGTCCCACGGATACAAACCGATCTCGAAGCAAATCCGGCTCTGCTCGACTCGTACTCGCCAGAGGGATTTCCGGCGCTTTCGCTGGCGGCGCATTTCGGTCAGCTCGCGAGCGTGAACTTCCTGATGGATCGCGGCGCCGACATCGACCGTGTCGCACGGCATCCGCTGGAGGTCACGCCGCTGCACGCCGCTCTTTTCGGAGGGCAGATCGATACCGCGCTGGCGCTCGTTGCCAACGGCGCCGATGTGAACCTCGCGCGGCGGGGCGACGGGCGCCGCGCGGGATGGACTGCCTTGCACTACGCCGCCGGTCTCGGATTGTCGTCGCTGATCCAGCCTCTTCTCGACCGCGGCGCCGATGTGTCGTGCCGCGACGCCGCGGGAAGGACGCCCATCGAAGTGGCGAAAGAGGCATCGCAACACGCGATCGCGCGGATGCTCAGTGAACGAGGTGCACGATGATCCCGTTTTTTCTTCTGGTGATGACGATGACGCAAACACAGACGGTCAGCGAACTGTTGCAGGCCAAGTACTCTCGAAACGAGCAGCGGGTTCAGGAAATCCTGGCGACCGGAATCGAGCTGAGCATCTTCGAAGCGGCGGCAACCGGTCAGACGGCGCGGGTACGAACGCTCCTCGCGTCCAGCCCTTCGCTGGTCAACGCGTACTCGCCCGACGGGTTTTTCCCGCTCGCGCTGGCCGTGTTCTTCGGCAACGGCGACACTGCGGCTGCACTGCTCGACGCGGGAGCGGACGTCAACATGCAGTCACGCGAGACGATGAAGATCTCGGCGCTCCACTCCGCGGTGGCGGCACGGCGCATCGATCTGGTCACGATGCTCCTCGCTCGCGGCGCCAACCCGAACGCGCGCGCCGAGGCGGGCCTGACGCCGCTGCACTCGGCGGCGCAGAGCGGGAACGCCGAGCTCGTGCGCGTGCTGATCGAGAACGGCGCGGACCTGAACGTGCGCGATGATTCAGGACAATCTCGAATCATTGTCGAATGAGCGATCTTTGATTGTCGAATCAACTGTCAACGATCATCAAATCGAAAATTCGTTTGACAGATCATTCGGTCTTGAGCGCGGCGATCGGATCGACCTTCGCCGCGCGGCGGGCCGGAAGACAACTGGCGGCGACGGCTGCTGACAGGAGCACGGCCACCGAAACTGCCGCCACCAGAGGGTCGAACGCGCTCACTTCGAAGAGTAGCGAGTCGAGCAGCCCCGATGCCCAGAAGGCCCCAAGCAGGCCAAGCGCTGTGCCTGCTGCCGCGACGCCCAGCGCGTCGCGCATGACGTTCCAGGTGAGGTCGCCAGGACCTGCGCCGAGCGCCAGTCGTACACCAAATTCCTGCGTGCGTCGCGCAACGGAATAGGAGAGCACGCCGTAAAGGCCCACGCAGCCGAGGAGCAGCGCCAGGACGCCGAATGCCGCGGCGAGATAGGCGACGAGGCGCTCGCGACGGACGTTGCGTTCGACCTGGAGCGCCATCGTGCCGACATTGTCGAGCACGAGGTCCGGTTCTGCGCGCTGCAGCGAGGTGCGTACGCGTGCGACGGCGGTGCCGACATCGCCGGACAGACGTATCGCGAGATTGTGCGGCTCACTCGGCCATTGCCCGATCGGGAAATACACCATTTCGACCGGCGCATCGCGCAGCGTGTAGGGACGGACGTCGCCCACGACGCCGACGATCTCGGCCGTGAACTCCTCGTCGCCGATCCGCCGCCCGATCGGATCGCGGCCAGGAAAGTGTCGATTGGCCACCGACTGGCTGACGATCGCCACCAGTGCACGGGCGTCCCGGTCGCGCTCGTCGAACTCGCGTCCCGCCGTCACAGGTATACCAACGGTCGAGAAGTAGCCTGGCCCGATGTAGTTCTCGTTCAGATCGACTCCGCCGCGAACGCGATCCCCGTCCAGCACGTACGAGCCCCTGGAGGTGCAGTCGTCGAGCAGCCCGCATGTCGAGACTGCCGCGGACACGAATCCCGGGACGTCGTGTACCGTTTCGACGAGCCT
>Ga0111539_10012851_pt1 | contig 10476 bp, 7 predicted proteins | sample RhiMethybrSRZTD1_FD_79667 | JGI IMG/M metagenome (GOLD analysis project Ga0111539, IMG submission 79667) | Populus rhizosphere microbial communities from Tennessee, USA - Rhizosphere MetaG P. TD hybrid SRZTD1 (version 2) (version 2) | ecosystem: Host-associated > Plants > Roots > Rhizosphere >... | reverse complement strand
GCGCGCCGCCTTCGCGTCCGCCTCGGCGCGCATCCGATCGGCCACCGCCTGCGCCCGCACCGCCTTTGCCTCTGCCTCCGCCTTCATCCGCGCGTCGCGGGCCGCATTCGCCTCGGTCGCCGCCCTGGCCCGCGCCGCCTTGGCCTCGGCCGCCGCCTGTGCCCGCGCCGCGCTCGCCTCGGCCGCCGCCTGCGCTCGCGCCGCGCTCGCCTCGGCCGCCGCGCGCTCGCGCGCCGCCTTCGCGTCCGCCTCGGCGCGCACCCGATCGGCGGCCGCCTGCTCGCGGGTCGCCTTCGCGTCGGCTTCCGCCTTCATCCGCGCATCGCGCGCCGCCCTGATCTCGGCCGCAGCGTCGGCCCTCACCTTGTCGGCCTCGGCGCGGGCGCGGGCTGCCTCGGCCCGCGCGGCGCCGATCTCCGCCGCCGCGCGCGATCGCATCGACTCGAGCTCGCGATCGGCCGCCAGGCGCTTCTCGGCCATCTCGGCGCGCTGCCGGCGCGCGTCGGCCAGCTCCTTCTCGACCGCCGAGCGCAGGCTGGCCAGCTCCGCCAGCTTGCTCTCCTCGCCGGTGCGCCGGCGGCGCGCCTCCTCGGCCGCCTTCTCCAGCGCCGCCAGCTCGCCGGCCGCCTTGTCGCGCGAGCGCGCGACCTCGGTCATGGTCCGCCGCTGGCCCTCCAGGGCCGCCTTGCGCTGGGACAGATCCCGCTCGGCCGTCGCGCGGGCCTGCTCGAGCCGCCGCGCCTCGGCCTGCGCCTTCTCGATCTCCATCTGGCCGCGCTTCTCCCGCTCGGCGGCCCGCGCCGCGCGGGTCGCCTCGTCGGCCGCCTGCCGGCGCGCGCGCGCCTCTCCCTCGGCTGCGCGGACCGCGGCGATCTCGACCTCGAGCCGCGAGCGAGCCTTCTCCGCGTCGGCTCGCCGCGCCTCGGCCTCGCGCCGCGCCTGGGCGGCCACTCGCAGGGCCTCGAGCTCGGTGACCCGCAGCGCGCGCGCCGCCTCGGCACGCTTCTCCGCCTCGCCGGCGGCGCGATCGAGCTCGGCCGCGCGCCGCGCGGCCTGCGCCGCCTGCGCCTCGGCCGCCACCCGCGCCACCTCGGCACGCTTGCGCGCCTCCTCGGCCGCGCTGCGCTCGGCCTCGGCTCGCCGCTTGCCCGCCTCCGCCGCCGCCATGGCCTGCGCCACCTCGCGGGTGCGCTGCACCGCGGCCGACGCGGCCGCCTCGGACTCGACCTTGCGCCGCGCCGCCTCCTTCTCCGCCTGCTCGGCGCTCGCCCGCCGGCTCTCGGCCCGCGCCGCCGCGCTCTCGGCGGCCCGCGCCAGCTGCTCGGCGTCGCGCCGACCGGCGTCGGACGCCCGCTCGGCGTCCGCCCGCGCCCTGGCCGCCGCCTCCGCCGCTCGGGTCGCCTCGGCCCGGCGGGCCGCCGCCTGCGCCTGGGTGGACCGCGCCACCCGCGCGCTGTTCGCCGCCCGCTTCTGCTCCTCCTCGGCGGCCGCCCGCGCGCGACGCGCATCGTTCATCTCCGCCTCGGCCGCGCGCCGCATCGTGGCCGCCTCGGCCAGCCGCGCCCTCGCCTCGTCGTCGCGATTCTTCGAGTCACCGCGCGCCCGCTCCGCCTCTGCTCGCGCCGCCGCGACGTCCTTCTGGGCCCGCGCCGCGGTCTCCTGCGCCTGCTTCTTGAGCGCCGCGGCCTCCTCCATCACGCGCCGCGCGTCCGCCTGGCTCTTCTGCGCGTCCTCGCGCGCGCGCCGGGCGTCGTCGCGCGCCTGCGCCGCTTCCGCCCGCGCCGATCGCGCCTCGCCTTCCGCCTGGCGCGCCGCTTCGCTCGCCGCCCTCGCCTTCGCCTCGGCCGACAGCGCCCGCTCGGCCCCCACCCCGGCGGCCGGCGCCGGCTCGCGCGCGGTCACGTGCACGACCAGGTCGCGCCCCTCGGTCGCGACGCTGTAGGTGCTGGCCCGCGCCAGCGCGATGACGACGCGCACGCCGCGCCGGCTGCCCTCGCCGCTCTCGTGCGCCGAGACCCGCTGCACCGACCAGCTGTTGACGCCGAACGTGGCGCCGTCCTCGCCGGCCGCGCCGCCGTCGCCGGCGCCGCGCAGCGCGCTCGACATCTCCGCCGGCGCCAGATCGACGACGACCCGCGCGGGCCGCTCCAGCTTGTAGACGGTGAAGGTCGGCGTCCGCGAGCCGCGGACCCGAACGGTCGTCTGGGCCCCGCTGGTGCCGTGCTGGATGCCCTCGATGCGATTCGCGGCCGCCCCCGCGCCGGTGTCCGGCGCAGCGATCGCCAGGAGCAGGGCGGCGAGCACAAATCTGTTCTTCATTTCGTTCTCCTCGGCAGGCGCATAGCCCCTGTCGCGGCGCAGACGAGTCGCGCCGATCAGATCGGAAGTATCGGACGCGGTCGCGCCCGATCACAAATTTCCGGCCGATGCGCCGCTCGTCGAGCGCCGCGCTTATTTAGGCGCGGGCGGCGGCGGCGCGCCGGTCGGCGGCGCGGTGGCGGGCGATGCGCCGCCCTCGATCGCCGCCTCGGCCTCGGCCGGCGGCAGCTCGGCCGGGTAGAGCGGGATGTCGCGCCGCTCGGGCGGTGGCGGCTCGGTGTTGGGCGGCGCTTCCGGCACCACCTCGAGCGTCACCGAGCCGACTCCGATGGCCTGCACGGTCGCCTTCTCCTTGCCGAGGCAGTCGCCGCGCCTGACGATCCAGCCGTAGCCGCTCGCGTCGCGGAACTGGGCGAAGCTCTTCGTCCCGCGCAACACGATGCCGATGAGGCGCAGGTCGCGCAGCGAGTAGCCGGGCGCGCGGCTGTTCTTCATCGTGCAGACGTCGGTCGGCTGGAGCGACGACATGTTCTTGCTGTCGCGCCCGAGCGAGCCCTGCCTGACCACGAAGGAGCGGAACGGGTCGCGGTTCTCGTCGCCGCTGGGATCGGGCCGGAAGTCGGCCTCGGTGAACTTGCGCCGGTGCTCCGGCAGGATCTGGGCGTAGGTGTCGAGGTGCGCCGTCTTGCCCTTCCCCTTCGGCGCCGACCTGGTCGTCTTCTTGGCGCCCGGCTTGGGGGGTTCGGGGGCCGCGTTGTCGTCGCCGCCGCAGGCGGGCAGCGCGAACGCCGCGAGGAGCGCCAGCCTGATGAGCAGCCTCATGGCGTCGCCTCCGGGTTGGTCAGGCGCTTGGCACCGGATGCAGCCGGGTTGGCCGGCGTCGAACCGGCGGGCGGGGTGGCCGCCGGCGGCGTGCTCGAGCTCGGCGCACCGCCCTCTCCCGCCACGTCAGCCTGGCCCTCGCGCTCCGCCGCCGCGTCGCGCACCGCCTTCTTGACGCCCTTGATGTCGCGCCCCTCGGCCCCACCGGCCGCGTCGGCCCCCTCGCCGGTCGGGCGATCGCCCTCGCGGAAGCCGACCGCGGTGAAGCGCGCGGTCACGACGATCCCGTCGGCGGTCCCCTTCGGGTTCTCCAGGGTCAGGTTCTCCACCGTGATGATGCGACCGGTGGTGGCGTGCTCGTGGATGAGCCAGAAGTACTTGGTGAGCTGGTGGAAGGTGCCGCGCACCTCGATCTCGAACGGCACCCGGACGAAGGAGGCCTTGGCGGCGTGGTCGGCCTTGAGCCCCGGGACCCGCTCCCAGCAGGGCAGGTCCTTGGCGTCGGCCTCGGCTGCCTCCTTGGCTGCCTTGGCCGCGTCCTTGTCCTCCTTGCTCTCCTTGCCCTTCTTCTTGTCCTTCTCCTTCTTGGGCTTCTCGCCGGCGGGCGGCGGCGGCGCCGACACCTGCGCCTCGGCCAGCTTCTTGGTCGGCCCCTGGGCCAGACCGGCGGTGCCGGCCATGTTGGTCATCACCTTCATCAAGGCGACCGACTCCCCCTCGGCGGGCAGCATGAGCTCGTTCTGCCGGTTCAGCGCGTCCAGCTCCGGCTGGCACTCGAGCATCGCGCTCTGGATCTTCGCCTCCTCCTTGAGGTCGCGGTTCTCCTTGTCGAGCTTGCGGTGCTGCGAGCGCTTCTTCTGCACCTCTTCCTGGAGAGGCGAGTAGACGAACTGCCAGTAGACGATGGCGAGGCCGACGACGCCGACCACCGCGAGCGTGATCGTCGTCTTCGCCGACTTCCTCCCGCTCGGATCGATCTGGGCCATGTCAGTACCTCACGTTCCCTTCGATGGCGAACTTGTGGTAGGTGAGGCCGCTGTCCTTGTCGGTCACGTCGTCGGTCTCGGTCGGCGACACGCCGTCGAAGAACATCGAGGCGCGCAGCCGGAGGCCGAGCTCGATGACGTCCCCTTTCGACTGGGCGGCGCCCTCGAGCTTGAACTTGCCGGCCTTCTCGCTGAACTCGGTGATCCAGACGTGCTTGGGATCCCAGCCGTCCTGCCAGGGGCGGTTCGGGTTGTCCTTGAGCTCGGCCTGCATCGCCGGCGTGAGCTGCGGCTGCTTGCCCGGCGTGAGCACGTTCGACAGCTCGAACATGAGCCAGGCGGGTGAGACCCGCGCCTCGCGCAGCCGCGAGGTGGCCTGCTGGCGCGCCAGCTCCGACTCGAAGGCAGCCCGGATCGCGCGGCTGTTCTGCGTCTCCCGCTTGAGCGCCTTGTTCTCGTCGGACAGGTCCTTGTTCTTGTCGGAGAGCTCGGCCGCCTCGTTGGCCAGCGGCCGGTGCAGGACGAGGAAGCCGATACCGGCCAGCGCGATCACCCCGAGCAGGATGAACGGCAGGACCTGGGTCGATTGAGCCGGCAAGGCGCGCCCGCGGGCGCCGCGCGGTACGCCGATGGCGCCGCGACGGGCTCTCTTCTGGCTCAGGAGGTTGATCTTGATCATGCGGTCACTTGTCGTTGGGCGCGCGCAGCGCCAGGCCGAGGCCGACCAGCGCCTCGGGCGAGTGAGCGTGGAGGTATCCGCTGTCGAGCCGCGGATCGATGGCGACCCGGCGCCAGGCGTCGACCACCTCGACCGAGAGGCGCGAGCGGCGCTCGATGGCCCGGTGGAGCGCGGTGACCTTGGCGGTCCCGCCCGAGAGACAGATCTTGGAGACGTCGGTGTCGGCCGTGGTGGCGAGGAAGAAGTCGAGCGAGCGCTGGAACTCGCCGGCCATCACCTCGGCCACGCCGCTCATGATGCGCTCCACCTCCTGCGGCACCACCCCGTGCTCGTCGTACGAGCCACCGACCTTGTAGGCCTCCGCCTCGTCCTGGGTCACCGCCAGCTGCTTCTGGATCTCCTCGGTGAAGGCGTTGCCGCCGATGATGACGTCGCGGGTGAACAGGCTGGTGGCGCCGCGGATGATGTTGATGTTCGAGATCGAGGCGCCGATGTTGATGAGCACCACCGTCTCGCCCGGGCCGAGCCCGTAGTTGACCTCGAACCCGTTCTGCGCGGTGAAGGCGGCGACGTCGACCACCTGGGGCGTGAGGCCGGCCTCGCGCACCACGGCGGCGTAGTCGGCCACCACCTCCTTCTTGGCGGCGACCAGGAGCAGCTCCATCTGCCCGCTGGCGTTCTGGGTCGTGACCACCTCGTAGTCGATCTCGACGTCGTCGCGCGCGAAGGGGATGTGGTGCTCCGCCTCGTAGGGGATCTGCTCGGCCAGCTCGGCGCGGGTCATCGGCGGCACCAGGATCTTCTTGATCATGACCGAGCTGCCGGCGATGGCGATCGCGACCTCCTTCTGGCGCAGGTGCAGCCGACCCCAGAGGTTCCTGATCGAATCGGCCACCGAGCCCTGATCCATGATCGTGCCGTCGACGATCGTCTGCGGCATGAGCGGCTCCATGCCGAACGCCATCAGCTCGAGGCCGCGCTTCGAGCGCGCGACCTGCACCGCCTTGATGCTGCTCGAGCCGATGTCGAGTCCCACGCAGTTTCTCGCCATGATGCTCCCCGGCGGCCGACTCGCGCACTTCGGCCTACGTTGTCCTACATGCTAGAGGCGGCCCGGCAAGTGCGCAACAAAACCGCCGGAAACGGCCCCCGCTCTCCCGTGCGCAGCCGGCGAAAAATCTTAACTGAGCGACAGCGCCACCGCCACAGTATCGGCACGCGCAGGTGCCGGCGCCGTCGGTGGCGACACTGTAGCGCCATCAGCCACGAACACCTGAATTCCGCCCCTGTGCGCGCCTGTTCGCGCCTCGGTGCAGTGCCAACGCAGTTGGCGGAAGGGCCAATCCGGTTGCCGCGTCAGCCAGACAGGCTGGAGACTTGCGCGGATCGAACCGGTTGAAATACCGTGTTCGAGGGGTTGGCCACACCCTTGCTTTGTCCCACGAGCGAAAGCCGTTTAGGGGGCTCTTCATGCGCATGGTTAGCCGGTCACTGATACTGCCGCTTCTTGCCCTGGGCCTGCCGGTCCTGTCGGGCTGCCCGGATCGCGACGTCTCCGCGGTCGATCCGAACCAATCCAAGGAGCAGCAGAAGGAGATCCCGGTCTCCCTGAACCGCAACATCGACATCCTGTTCATGGTCGATGACTCCGGGTCGATGCGCCAGGAGCAGGAGTCGCTGGCGGGCAACTTCCCGCGCTTCATCGAGGTCCTCGAGAGCATCGAGGGCGGGCTGCCCAACATCCACCTCGGCGTCATCTCGTCGAACGTGGGCACCGGCCCGGTCGGCGGCGGCGGCGACAGCTGCGCCGGCAACGGCGACAACGGCGACCTCCTGGTCAAGGACGGCTGCCCGGCCCTGACCGACGGCGGCCGCTTCATCAGCGACGTCGTGGTGGACGAGGCCGGGACCCGGGAGTTCAACTACTCGGGCGACCTCGCGGCCCAGTTCTCCTGCATGGCGCAGCTCGGCACCACCGGCTGCGGCTTCGAGCAGCACCTCGAGTCGGTCAAGCGCGCCCTCGACCCCGGCAACGCGACCAACGCCGGCTTCCTGCGCGACGACGCCTTCCTGGCGGTCATCTTCATCCAGGACGAGGACGACTGCTCGACCACCACGGCGGGGCGCGAGATGTTCGACGGCTCGCAGGACGACCGCGACGCGCCGCTCGGCGAGCTGTCGTCGTTCCGCTGCTTCGAGTTCGGCACCACCTGCGAGCCGGCCAGCGAGCGGGACTTCGGCCCGCGCGACAACTGCACCCCGGGCGACGACGACACCGACTACATGGAGTCGACCGACGTCTACGTCGACTTCCTCAAGGGCCTGAAGAGCGATCCCAGCAAGGTCATCGTGGCCGGCATCATGGGTGACCGGGAGAACGCCGACGGCGTGGTCGTGGTCGGCGAGGACGAGTCGAAGACTCCGCCCGAGCTGTGGACCGAGCCGGTCTGCGTGGTGTGTCCGGGCGGCGCCAGCTCGGGCTGCTCGCTCAGCCCGACCGATCCCGACGGCGCCCTGGTGGCCGCCGCCGCCACGGTCCGCATGCGCGCCTTCCTCGACGCCTTCCCGCAGCGCTCCACCTGGCAGAACATCTGCAACTACGACCCGGCCATCAACGACATCAACCTGTCGGGCGCCCTGGTGCAGATCGCCACCCTGCTCAAGAAGGTCATCGGCAGCCCGTGCCTCGAGGGCAACCTCGCCATGCCGCTCGACTGCCGGGTGTCCGACGTCGCCAACCTGAACCAGGACAACCAGGAAGAGTTCCCCATCCCCTCGTGTGACGACTCCGGCCCGCCCTGCTGGCAGACCAGCGAGAACCGCGCGCAGTGCCCCGACACCGAGACCGGCCTGGTCATCGAGATCGATCGCGGCGGCGACGCGCCGCCCGACAACACCACCGTCGTGGTGCGCTGCCTGGTCGAGTAGCGAGTCGACAACCTGAGACGCGGGGGCGTCGTGCCCCGGGCCGGCATACGGCCCGGGCGCGCGCCGGGGAGGGCGTGCGTGATGCGTGGCGAGCATCTTGGGCTGGCGATGTGGCTGGGAGTGGGCGCCGCCCTGTCCGCTTGCGGGGACGACGCCGCGACCCGCGGCCGGACCGATGCGTCTTCCGGCCGGCCGGATGCCAGCTGGGACGGAGACCTGATCGTTTACGTGCCCTGGACCGACCGCGACCTCGACGTCTTGTTCGTGGTCGACAACTCCGGCTCGATGCGCCAGGAGCAGGAGTCGCTGGCCGACAACTTCCCGCGCTTCATCGAGGTCCTCGAGAGCATCGAGGGCGGGCTGCCCAACATCCACCTCGGCATCGTCTCGTCGAACGTGGGCACCGGGCCGGTCGGCGGGGGCGGCGAAGCCTGCGCCGGCAACGGCGACAACGGCGACCTCCTGGTCAAGGACGGCTGCGCGGCCCTGACCGACGGCCGCCGGTTCATCGAGGACATCCTGGTGGACGCGGAGTCCGGCACCCGCGCGTTCAACTACACGGGCGACCTGGCGACCCAGTTCTCCTGCATGGCGCAGCTCGGCACCAGCGGATGCGGTTTCGAGCAACACCTCGAGTCGATGAAGCGGGCGCTCGAGCCCGGCAACCTCGACAACGAGGGCTTCCTGCGCGACGACGCCCGGCTGGCGGTCATCTTCTTGCAGGACGAGGACGACTGCTCGACCACCACCGAGGGGCGCGAGATGTTCGACGCCTCGCAGGACGACCGCGATGCCCCGCTCGGCGAGCTGGCCTCCTTCCGCTGCTTCGAGTTCGGCACCACCTGCGAGCCGGCGGCCGAGCGCACCCTCGGCCCGCGCGACGACTGCATCCCCGGCGACGACGACACCGATTACATGGAGACGGTCGCGCCCTATGTCGATTTCCTCAAGGGTCTGAAGGACGACCCCAGGAGGGTCGTCGTGGCCGGCATCATGGGCGACCGCGAGAACTCCGACGGCGTGATCGTGGTCGGCGAGAACCCGGAGCTGGGCAACGAGCTCTGGGTCGAGCCGGTCTGTGTGGTCTGTCAGGGCGGCGCCAGCTCCGGCTGTCCGCTGAGTCCGTCCGAACCGGATGGCGCGCTGGTGGCCGCCGCGCCGTCGGTGCGCATGCGGGCCTTCCTCGACGCATTCCCTCAGCGGTCGGCCTGGCAGAACATCTGCAGCTACGACAGCTCGATCAACGGCGTCAACCTGTCGGGCGCCCTGGCCCGGATCGCGGGGCTGGTCAAGAAGAGCATGAGCGGCTACTGCCTCGACGGCAGCAACCTGGCGACGCCTCTCGACTGCCGCGTCTTCGACGCCGACCCGGTGACCCAGGAGGAGTCGCGCCTGCCGCGCTGCGAGGAGGCCGCCCCTCCCTGCTGGACGGTCTCCGAGGACCTCGCGCAGTGTCCCGACGGCGGCGTGAGCGTCGAGGTCGACCGCGGCGGCAGCCCGCCGCCTCCGGACACCGAAGTGGTGGTCCGCTGCGTTCAGGAGTGATCGACATGCGAGCTGCGACCACCTGCCTCTTCCTCGTCTTCGCGGCGGCGTGCGGCGACAACGCGGCCCCAGGGCCCGATCCGGACTACTGCTACGGGGTCGGAATCCCGGAAGACACGGTGACCGCCGAGCTCGACCTGCTGCTCGTGGTCGGCAACGCGGGATCGATGGGCGAGGAACAGGCGGCGCTGGCGGAATGGGCCGGCGCCCTGGTCGATGGACTCGAGTCGCTGGAGGGCGGGCTGCCCGACGTCCACATCGCGGTCATGTCCGACGACACCGGCGGCCTCCTGGTCCCGGCCGGGTGTCCGGCGCTGACCGACGGCAAGAGCTTCATCGGCGACGAGCTCCTCGATGTCGAGAGCGGGTCGCGTCAGTTCAACTACACCGGGCGGCTGGCCGACCAGCTGTCCTGCATGCTCGAGGTCGGCACCGCCGGGGGCGATCGGACCCGGCCGCTCGCGTCGCTGGCGCGGGCCCTGGAGGACGACGACAGCGGGTTCCGCCGGCCGGCCGCCAGCCTGGCGATCGCGGTGGTCAGCGACCGGGACGACGCCTCGCCCGACGACGCCCGTGCCTATGCCGACCGGGTGCGCGCGACCGCGGCCTCGACCAGCTCGTTCGTGGTGTCCTCGATCGTCAGCGGCGGGCGAGAGGGTTGCACGCTCGAGGGCTTCACCGAGGCGGCGCCCGCGCCGCGGCTCGCCGACTTCGCCGCCGCGCTCGGCAGCGAGGAGGCGGGAGAGAGCCTGTGCGGCGAGCCGCCGCTCCTCGACGCCCTCACCGCTGCCCTGGTCGACCTGCCGGCCGGCATGTGCGTCCTGGACAGCGCTGTCCGTCCGCTCGACTGCCAGGTGGCGGACGTCAGGACCTCGGCGTCCGGCGTGCGCGAGGAGCTCCCCATCCCGTCGTGCGACCGGGCCGGCCCGCCCTGCTTCGAGATCGTGACGGCCCCGGCCTCCTGCCCCGACACCGACAGCCACGAGCACCTGCGCATCGAGCGCGCCGGCCAGCCGCCCCCCGACGACAGCTACGTGTCGGCTCACTGCCTGCTGACCTCCGAGTGCCCGTGAACCGCGCGTCGCCGGAGGCGCGACGGCAGTCCGCTATGATGGGTTGTCCCATCAACTACATTGATGGATACTACCAACATGGCGGCCCGGCCCGTGCAGATCTCGCTGGAAGAGGACCTCCTTC
>Ga0111539_10012850_pt1 | contig 10477 bp, 8 predicted proteins | sample RhiMethybrSRZTD1_FD_79667 | JGI IMG/M metagenome (GOLD analysis project Ga0111539, IMG submission 79667) | Populus rhizosphere microbial communities from Tennessee, USA - Rhizosphere MetaG P. TD hybrid SRZTD1 (version 2) (version 2) | ecosystem: Host-associated > Plants > Roots > Rhizosphere >... | reverse complement strand
TGTCGTCGACGCTCGGCATCGGCGGCTGATCCGGCACGAGGATCTGTCCGAACTCTTCCAGCAGCAGCTGCTGTCGTTGCGCGTTCCGCCGCAGATCGAGCACCGTCATCCGGCATGTGCCGAGCACATACGGCGCGAGCTTCTCCGATGCACGCAGACGACCGGCTCGCAGCGCTTCGATCGTCTTGAGCAGGACCTGCTGGACCAGGTCGTCTGCGGCCGTCGCCGACCGCAGATGACGCAGCCCGTAGAGCCGAATGCGTGGGGCCATCCGGCGGCACATTTCCGCCTCCGCCTCGCGGTGGCCAGTGGCGATGCGCTGCGCGAGGTCGGCATCGCTCATGTCGACGGGCATCGCCCATCAGTGTACGCGGTCGACCGCGGTGCGGTCGTGTCGGCATGTTCGACTCACACTGCCGCTGGTTCTTCTGGCAGCGGGCCGTGAACGTCGATCGTATATTTCGCGGCCACCGCCATCAGTTTCGCCATGTCGGGCGGTGCAGGCGTGGGCTCGCTCATATCGAGGACGAACTGCTCGAAGCCGCCAGGCGTGCAGAGCAGCAGCAGACGTGCGGGCGCGGGGCCGAGTACCTTGAAGCCGTGGGCGATATTGCGCGGCCCGAAGACGTAAGTCCCAGGCCTGGCGCGCGTCCACCTGCCGTCGCAGACGAAGGCCATTTCGCCCTCGACGACATAGAACGCCTCGTCTTCGAGATGATGCGTGTGGTACGGCGATGCGAACCCTGGGGGCAGCACCTGCTCCACCAGTCCGAAGGCGCCGCCGGTCGTCTCCGCGGTCGCGCGCAGCAGCGTTGGAAGTCCCAGGAAGTAGAGTGGCGGTTCTTCGCGGGTGCTGACGTGGGGCTGCAGGCCTTGGGTGATCATCGGGCTCTCCTTGTCGGTCGAACGTGACTGGTGTTCGCGCTCCATCTTCCATGTGTGATGAGAGTGTCGCTGCGTTACAGCGTCGATTTCGTCGCGGGCCCGTGGTACTCCAGTCCGAACGGTGACCGTGCAGAATGCCCGCGAAAGCCGAGCCGGATCACCGTATGATGTTTCCGCTCGACGGCGACGCGAGCGGGCACAATGGCCGATGACGCTGACGACTCCCTCGACCAGGTCGCCGCCGCCATCGCGGACGGCGTCGCCGTCGACTGGGCGAAGCTGGCAGGCCAGGTCACCACGCCTGCAGACCGCAAACGGCTCGCAAACCTCCGTCTGATCGCCGCGATCGCCGACCTCCATCAGGCACTCGATGTCGACCCGGACCCGCCGTCGCAGGACACGACGAGGGAGGTGGTGACTGCCTCTTCGGTGCCGTCATCAGGCGAGCGCTGGGGTCGCTATCAACTCGTCGAGCAGATCGGAGCCGGCAGTTTCGGCAAGGTCTATCGCGCGTGGGACCCGGATCTCGAGCGGGAGCTCGCGGTCAAGATTCTCTACACCGGAAGCGCGAATGCGCGTGTCCGGGAGCGGGTGCTCGTCGAGGGCAAACAGCTCGCCCGCCTTCGTGATCCCAACGTCGTCAGCGTGCTCGACGTCGAGGAGCACGGCGGCCAGTTCGGGCTGTGCATGGAGCTGGTCGACGGCGAAACGCTCGACGAGGTGCTGAAGTCGCGCGGGACGTTGAATCCGCGCGAGGCGATGCTGGTGGGCCAGGACGTCTGCCGCGCGCTCGCCGCCGCACACGGCGCAGGCCTCGTTCACCGCGACGTCAAGGCGCGCAACATCATGCGCGATCGCACCGGGCGCATCGTCCTCATGGACTTCGGCGCCGGCCGCGAGGTCGAGGAGCTCGAACGCGCCGACCCGAGCGTCGATCAGGTGGGCACGCCGTTGTATATGGCGCCCGAGGTGCTCGCCGGGCATGCCGCGACATTCCGCAGTGACATTTACAGCGTCGGCGTGCTGCTCTACCACCTGGTGACGGCGAAGTACCCGGTGACCGGGCGGACGCTGAAGGAAATCAAGACGGCCCACATGTTCGGCAACCGCGAGCCGATTTCGCATCGCCGGACCGACCTGCCCGCCGCGTTCGTCAGGATCGTCGACCGCGCACTCGCTGCCAACCCCGAACAGCGTTACAAGTCCGCCGCCGAGATGCTGGACGACCTCGGTCAGGCCAACATCCCGGCGCCCGTCTCGCGGCCGCTGCGAACGGTGGGCGTGGTGGCCGCCGTCGTGCCGGGCGTCCTGGTTGGGATCACCGCACTGGGTGCCGTTCTCACGACGTACTTCAATGTCGTGATGGGCCGGAACGAGATTGCGGACGAAGGTGTGCGGGACTGGGCGGTCTGGGGAGCGAGAGCGTTCCTTGCGCCCGCCGTCTTTTACGGGTTCGCGCTGATCGTTCTGGCTGTGGTCGCGGTGTTCTATCGCGTGGTCCGACGCGTTTATCCGCGTATGGGCCGGCTCGAACGTGGAATCCAGGGGTGGGCCGCCCGTCTCGGCCTGGAGAAGTCCGACCAACTGGCGCGTGTGACGCTGTTGCTGGCCGCGATTGTGGTCGCCGTTGGGTGCTGGTGGTATGCCGACCTGATCGACGCGTTGCTCATCTATCCTGACGTATTCACGGCCCCCGTTGCCCAGCTCCGGCTGCTCTCGCCCGCGTTCGACGCGGAGCACGTCGGGTACCGCGAGACATGGATGTGGATCGTGCTGGCGTGCGCGGTGCTGTGGTGTGTGCCTGTCGTGATCGCTCGTCGGCGGCAGGAACCGCTCAATCGGCTGCTCATGGCCGGCGGCGGCGCGGTGACCGTGATCGCGCTGCTGTTATTGACGTTTCCCTACAGGATGCTGTCTCAGAACCACACTCTCGAAGTGGCACTGTGGCGGGGCTCGCGCTGTTACGTCGTCGGTGAACGAGGCTCCGACTTCCGATTGTTCTGTCCCGAGCTGGACCCGCGGTCGCAGGCGGTGAACCGCACCGATCCGAATCTGCAGCGTACGGGAACCTTCGAAAGCCCGTTCACGCTGTTTTCTCCCTCCAACACTCAGTGAGGTTTGCATCGATGTCGCACCATGTATTTGGCGATGCGTCTGTGGCGAGAAGAGGACGCTGGGACCTTCCGACGCGTTGTCGCGCCAGCGTGATCGCGGTTTTCTCTGCAGTCGCTCTGTTGGGTTCAGTGGTTCCGTCGTATGCGCTGTTCGAGAAGCTCGATCACTTGAGCGGCCCCGGACCATTTCACGGGATAGAGCTGCAATTTCGCGCGGTGTGTGTGAATCGACAGGCTTCGCGGAAGGACGTCGCGACTGCGATCAAGGTGGCTGCCGACGCAACGGCGCTCGGGAACGCCGACAGAACGATTACTGCTCCGCAAGTCCTGTCGAACTCTCCAGCGGCATTGATGTTTTTGGGACTACTGACGAAGCGGGCAGAGGACATCCTTGCGAACCCCGATGCGATCACCGCCAGAGATTTCCTTGAACTTGCAGCATGGAGTCGAGTCGTCTCCGATGCCGTGCGTTCGGCTCCTGGACCGATGCCGAATCGCCAGGCGGTGATCCGCGCGTGGGACGTTACCGAGAGGAAGGCGCGCGCCACCCTCGTGCCGCGGGTGAGGCATCTTCCGGGCGGCATCCTGTGGGCGAGTTGCTATGACGGTCCCAATACCGGAAGCCGCGAGGTTGTGCCTCCTCCATTTACGTTGGCCGACCCGATGGTCGTAGAGGCGGTCGTCCCATCCGATCGTCATCCGCTCTTTTCCGTCAATCTGAACTACCGGTATTACACAACCGGCGTCTTCTTCTTTTCGGGTCCGCACACGAGTCAGGACTTCGCGCGCGGCGAACCGATTCAGCTGCAGATCCTGCAGGTTCAGCCGACAGTCTCGATCCCCAAAACGTTGGGGATCCTCGACGCACAGTTCGGGATTGGCTATTACAGGTTCACGTCATCGGACTTCCCGGCATTCAGTGGACTGGTGCTGGAGCCACGGCTGGACGCACACTTTCCAGCGCGTCTCCTCGACGACGACCCGCCACAGGCGCTCAAGCTTCTCTACTCGTTGAGTTTTCGGTTCGGCTGGATGAACTTTCCCGATGGTATCGACGCTGCGAAGTTTCGCGCGAGACGCGGAAGGGCTGATATTCCGGGCGACGAATTCACGTTCGACTACGGAGTGGTGGTCGACGTCGGGCGGCTCTTCGCGAAGCCAGCGACCAGGGAGAAGTAAGCCATCAGGCGTCGCCGTGTTGCATGCCGTCAGCGAGTTTTTTCAGCGCGCGTCGTAAAGCCATGCGAGCGGCATCGCCTGTCTCGAAGCCGAGCTCCTTCGCGAGCTCGGCATACTTCATCCTGAATTCGACGTGCAGCACCACGAGCTGCCGATCTTTCTCGCGCAACGTCGTCAGCGCACGCTCGTAACTCTCCATTGCTTCGGATCCGATCGCCGCTTCCAGCGGCGACGTGTCCTCCGCTTCCGCGTCGAATGGAATCTCGACACGCGTGGGACGACGACCGTGGCGACGGTACTGATCGATGATGCGGTTGTTCACCGCCTGGCGCAGGTAGGCCAGCAGTGCTCCATCGGAGCGGATCTCCAGCAGCTCGAGGTGTCGCAATGCGTTGATCACCGACTCCTGCACGATGTCGGCGGTATCGTTCATCGAGCGAATGGCGTTCGGCATGCGTCCACTCGCCCAGCGTTGAAGGCGGGGAAGATAGCGGCTCAAAAGGCGGTTCAGCGCCTCGTCATTGCCGCCTTGCGCCTGCGCGAGCAGATTGAGCGATGACTCCGGATCGTCAGGGGTTCTCGGGACCATATCCATGGCGCACCGATGATGTCAGACCCGGCGGAGCGGCAGCATGGCAAACGAGAGCGGAACCTTGTCCCTGGACGGTGCCGGGCTGGCTGCGATGGCCCCGTCGATCGCCTCGTCCACCGTGCGGAACACGTTGAAGGTCGTTGCGAGCCTCGTGATGATCACCAGGTCGCCAATCTCACGAGTCACGCCGGCAAGACGCAGCTCGCCGCCCGCGCCCCGTATTTCGCGATGTCCGTCGACGAGAGCGGCCAATCCCGTCAAGTCGATGGAAGGCACGCGCGCCAGGTTCACGACCACGGTCCGTGCCCCGGCGCGTCCGAGCGTACGCAGTTCGGTTCCAATCGAATCGCTGGCCTTCGTGCCTGTCAACCGTCCCATCAGCTCCAGCACGACAACATTGCCGCACTGCCGCCTGCAGATTCTCACCAGTTTCCTCCTTCTGACGGCCCGGAGTGGCCCGCATTCTCGAAACGCTTTCTGCGGGCGAAGTGAACGAACCGGGTCAGAAGGGCTGGTCACGACAACACGGCCGTGACCAGTGAGAAACCACGAAAGCCCGTCGGGCCTTCGTGGTCCCGGAAGGTCAGAAGTCGACCGTTACATTCCAGCGGACGAACCGCGGCGCGTAGATCGCCGTCGGGTTGTTCCACGTGCCGCCCTGCCCCGCATTGCCGGCGCTGTACTGATACCCGTTCTCGAACGTGGTCGTGTAATTGGTGTTCAGCAGATTCCCCAGGTCCACGCCGACGTCCGCTCGACGCTGGCCGAATCGCAGGATCTTCGCGAACCGCATGTCGATCTGCGTTCGTCGCGCGGCGTACATACGATGGTCGTTGTCCAGGATCTCGACGGTCGTGATGCCGGTGGCGAGTGCTCCCGGCGGCAGGCGCCCGGCGGCCGTCTGAATCACGCTGTTCGGTACCTGCCAGGTGGCGATGCGCTCGAGCGGCGGCTGCGAGCGCAGCGTGCCGCTGACGAGCACGTCGACCTTTGGAACCGTATAGGTCGCGAGTCCACGGATCGTCGTCTGGAACGGGTCGGCGTCGTGACAGTTGCGCAGATCCTTGATGGTTCCGAGGTTTGTCAGCGTTTCACCCCGCCCTGGCTGCAGCGCTGCGCCCACCGTCGTATCGGCCGCGAGCGACAGCCCGCAGCTGTCCTCGACGGTCCGCCCGGTCTGCGTCCCGATTTGCAATGTGAGTCCCTGCCGGATACGCGCGTTCACCGTGACATCGACGCCCTGCCAACGAATGGTGTGATCACCACCGAAGTCGTCTTCGAAGGTGATGTAGTTCTGTGTGCCGCGAGCGGAGCCCGCCGCCGTCACCATCCCCAGCGTGATCGGATAGCCGCCGCCGTCCGGCAGCCGCGGATCCTGCGGCGCCGTGATCGTGAACTGATCGTAGTCGCCGGGGCCGCGAAGAGTATTGTCGGTAATCTTGTTCCCGTTGAACCAGCGACGGTTGTAGGCGACCTCCGCCGACACGCGCGGGATGACCTGGTGCTGCAGCGTGACTCCCCACTGCCAGTCGTTCTGACGGACACCCCAGCCTCGCAGTGTGTCCTGGTTCACTTGTGTGACCGTGCCCGACACGGCGCCGAAGTTCACCGCGTCACCGGTCAACGCCGCGCATTCGCCGTTGGCGGCGAAGTTCATGATCACGCAGTCGATGACCTTGTTGTTGTTCGTGTCCTGCCAGTTGCGCGCTGCCAGGCGGACGATGCGGGCGGCCGGGCTGTTGCTCGTGTACTCGCTGTCGTTGGTGGCCGCGTCGAGGTAGTGGCCGAGATTGAACTTCACCGCCGTTCTGCCGTTGCCGAACACGTCATACGCGGCACCGAAGCGCGGCGTGATGTCGTTGAACGAATCGACGCCCGGCGTCCGCGGGAAGCTGATTGGCGCCGCGTTGAACGGTGACGTCAGCTCAGTTCCGTTCATCTCCGCGGGGGTGAAGCTCCAGGCGCGGTCGTAGCGTAACGCGCCCTGCAGCGTCAGCCGGCTGCGTGTCCACTTGTCCTGGACGTACAACGCCCCTGTTCCCGTGCGGTCGGCCTGGTGCCACTCCGGCAGCCGGAAGGTGAACTGATTCGGCACGCCCTGGTTGAACCGGTACGCGAGCTGCTGCTCGTTGACGAAGTACCAGTTATTGACGCGGATATACGCACCCTGATAGCCGGCCTTCATCTCATGGGATCCGGTGACGTACGACGCCGACGCGCGCCAGTTGTTCGGGTTGGCGTAATTTGGATTCCACGTTGCCGGGGCTCGATAGACGAAGTTGGCACGCGGCGCATAGGGCAGACCCGTCGACGGGTTCATCGCCGTGGACTGCTCCGTCACCTGGATCAGATTCACGATGCCATCCGGCGCTGGCCGCCCCGTCGTGCCGCCGCGGAACATGAAACGGGTGAAGCCCGCTTCGAGCAGCAGCTTGTTGGTCATCGGCGCCGTCCAGATGGCCTGGTTGACGTGATACGGCAGGTTGCCGAAGTAACTCGGATTCGCCTCTGGCGACGGCGTCGTCGCGCCCGCGCCCAACCCCACCCAGTCGTCACCGCGCTTATTGCAGCCGGCGTCGGTTTCCAGCTTCAGCGTCGACCCTTCGCAGCGTCGCTGGTACTCCTGGTTGTAGGACACGCGATGTCTGGCGGACACCTGCGCCGTGATCCGGCCGATGTACGACGCGCGTCCCTGCAGCGTCCGCGCCGTGACGCTCGGGTCTGCCACCCAGTCCCATCGCGAGGCGTCGTAGGCGTTCTTGTTCAAGACGACGCCTGGCACCGATGCTGCCGTCTTCAGCGTGCGATAGCTGCCAAAGAACCAGAGGCGATCGCGTTTGATCGGCCCGCCGTACGAGGCGCTCGCATCGTACGAGTTGATGATGCCGGGCGGTTCCTGGAGATTTGGTCCCGGAGGTGGCGCCGTCAATGCCGGGGTCAGGTTGTTGCCGCGTGACCAGTCGCCCGCGTTGTTGAAGAACGCCGAGCCACGGAACGAGTTGCCGCCCGAACGCGGGACGAGGTTCATGATCGGCCCGCCCACGTCCGTCTCGCCGAGGCCGCCGGCGACGGCCACCGAGATCTCGTCGACGTTGACGGAATCCAGAATGTAGGTCGATACGCCGCCGCCGTTGAATGGCGCCGCGATCGTCATGCCGTTGATCGTCATGCGCCCTTCGTTGATCGGCCCGCCGCGCGCGGCGAAGAAGGTCATCGTCGGCGAGGCCGCGAGCGCACCTTCGTTCACGTTGAGGCCGGGGACGGCGTTCAACAGCGTGCCGACGGAGCGGCTGCCGGGAATCGCCGCGACGACCTCGGCGTTGAGGACCGTCTCACGCTGCGTGCTCTGCACGTCGACGACTGGTGTCTCACCACTGACGGTGACTGTCTCGGCCAGCGCTCCGACGCGCATCTCGATGGGGATCGTCAGCGTTGCCGTGCCACTGAGCTCGATGCCCTCACGTCTGACGACGTTGAAGCCTTGCAGCATGAAGGTCAGTGTGTACATGCCGGGATTCAGGCCCGTGATGCGGTACTGCCCACTTCCGTCGGTGACCGCTTCGCGAACCTTCTCGATGAGAGCGGGACTCGACGCCTCGACGGTCACGCCAGGCAGCAAGGCTCCCGATTGATCCTTGACAGTACCCGTGAGAGTTCCTTGCCCGTGAGCAAGGCACGGCAGCAGGAGAGCCGCCGCGAAAAACAGGACGGACTTCAACGCTCCACGCACGGTGGTCCCCCTTCAGTGAGCGAGTGAGTGATTTCCGAACGTCTCGACGTGGTGTCCGCGCATTCAACGACTTCTCGATAGGTTTGTCAACAAACGCCGCGGAACACGAAGAACACAAAGGACGGTCTTTTGGCACGAAGGCCACAAAGGAAGGAAAAGCCACGTCGAGCGCCCATCCCTTTGTGTCCTTTGTGTCTAAAGATCGTTCTTCGTGCTCTTTGTGTCGCTCGAACCATCGCCGCCGCGGAGACTGATGCAGGCGCGCGATAATTTGCGCAAGTGCCTGAGCACAAACGGCCGCTGAAAACCCTCGAGCGGGTGCTGTCGAAGGCGGGCGTCGGCTCGCGTGTCGATGCGCGCGCGGGGATTCGCGCCGGTCGGGTGAAGGTCAACGGACACGTCGTACGCGATCCCGACCACTGGGTCGACCTGAAGCGCGATCGTGTGCGGCTGGACGACAAGCCGCTGAAGGCACGCGAGCGTGTTTACCTGCTCCTCTACAAGCCGACGGGCTATCTCACCACCTACCGCGACCCGCAGGGCCGACCGACGGTCTACGACCTGATCAAGGATGTCGGCACGTTCGTGTCGCCGGTCGGCCGCCTCGATCTCGACACGTCAGGGCTGCTGCTGATGACCAACGACAATCAGCTCGCCGAGCGCGTGACCAATCCCGACTCGCACGTGCCGAAGACGTATCTGGTCAAAGCGTCGACGCGGCTCACCGATGAACAGCTGCAGCAGCTGCGCGACGGGATCGAGCTGACGGATGGCCCGACGCGGCCGGCGCAGGTGCGTCGCGTGCGCGACTCGGAGAAGTACACCCATGTCGAGATCACGCTGACTGAAGGACGGAACCGACAGGTCCGCCGCATGATCGAGGCACTCGATGCGACGGTACTCAAACTCGTGCGCGTGAAGATCGGTCCGATCGCGATCGGCACGCTGCAGATTCGCAACTGGCGACTGCTGACGCCCGCGGAGGTGGAGACGCTGCGCACGGCACGCTTATCGGAATCGCGATGACGCGGTTTCTGGCACTCGCCGTTCGGGGCGACGCGTCGAGCGACGCTTTCATGATCGTTCCGGAGAGCTGATTACGATCTGTGCTCGGTCGTGCCGTACCACGCCATGCGGCGAGACCACGAGTATTTGAGTTCAGGTGCGTATACCGAGAACGTCTCCGACGAGGTCATGTTCAGCTCTTTGCAAGTGAGTCCTTCGGGCAGAAGGATCTTCGCCGACGTCTCCTTGCCGTTGACCGGGTTCCGCATCGGTTCCATCGTCAGCCGCAGCTGCTCGCCGAATTTCATGCGGCTGCGCGATCCGTCGGGTTCCCACTCGACCGGCACGACCGACGTATCACCCCAGTGATCGATTGTCGCCGCGAAGATGCTCCACGGCGTGCCGCCGAGCCTGCCGCGCACGATGGCTTCGAGCGCCTGCTGTTGGTCGGCGGTCGCAGTCGCGTCAATCCAAATCTTGCCGGTGCCGCGGCCTTCGTGAATGGCGCGCGGCCACTTCGCCATCAGGGCGAATGCGAGACCGTCGAGCGCCACGTCGCCGCAGCGCCCGTCCCGAATCCTGAGCGCCCATCCGCCTTCACAAAAGCCAAAGCTGGGACGCGCGTTGAAGTTACACGGACAGCCCCAGTCGCAGTTGCACGCGACCATCATGTCCGCACGATACTGCCAGGCACGCGAGTCGTCAGAAGCCATGGCAGCATTTTCCCACTCTCCTCAATTCGGGCGCCACGATGCGATGAAGAAGTAGATATTGGTCGGCGTGTCGGCGCTGATCACCCCCGGCGTCCCGAGCTGCGGATTGTTACCCTGGAGCTCCCGTACCTTGGCGAGCGATTTCGCGCTCGCGATTTCGTTCCAGGCGGCAAGCGAGAACACGCGGATGTTCACGGTATTGAACCAGCCGCCGCCGTGCGCGCCGAGGACGTGGCTGTGCGACACCGGAGTGGCCGAT
>Ga0111539_10012849_pt1 | contig 10479 bp, 9 predicted proteins | sample RhiMethybrSRZTD1_FD_79667 | JGI IMG/M metagenome (GOLD analysis project Ga0111539, IMG submission 79667) | Populus rhizosphere microbial communities from Tennessee, USA - Rhizosphere MetaG P. TD hybrid SRZTD1 (version 2) (version 2) | ecosystem: Host-associated > Plants > Roots > Rhizosphere >... | reverse complement strand
TTGTTGCCCACGTTAGCAGAGTTCCATCAGATCATGGATGCTAACGACCGACTTTACGGAGGTTTTCTCTCAGAAGCCAAAAGCGAATTCGCTATCCGGTACGAACAAGAGATCATGCCATCTGTGAAAGCCGCTTTCAAATCTGTGATCGCCGAGGGTAATAAACGTGGAATAAACTGGCAAAACGTCGAGTTTGCACGCGTGAAAAATAGTGGCACACCAGGACAGGAAAACCCCGTTCAACTGGACATAGTATTTAGTGAACGAGGCAAAGAATACACCCTAAGAATTGAAAACGCGTTTATCTGGCAGGGACAGTGGAGAGTTACTCAGTTCATTGAACTCAAATAGCTTCAATGCGAAGTTGAATGTTGAATAACCTGTTTCACCGAAACGGGTTATTTTCGTTTATGATGGCAGGAGATTAAATTTTACCGATGAACGTTTTTTTCAACGTCAGGTAGTCAATAAAGTAAGTGAAACGAAGTGACACGTTGTTGATTTGAGGAGCTTCTGTTGCCTGTCGATAGCTCTGTACATAGTTCAGTTCTGCATCCTTTGTCAGCGAGCTGATGGCATCTTTCCATACCAGGTTAAGGAAAGAACCAGGTGCAACCTGAAGGAAGTACACAAAGTCAAGATTCAACGCATTGAAGTTCGTGTCGTGCTCAGGAGTTCCATCCGTCGTTAATCCTGAATAATCGCTGGTTTGAAGGGTGCCATCCTGTTCCAGCTTATAAAATTCGTCGTATTTCACACGACTCCAATAGTGCCTTACACGCAAATTCATTCCCATGCGGTTATTAAACGTGTAGTTCAATCCTGCGATGTTCGTGGCAGACCTGATATCACGTTCACCAAATACGATTTGTTGTAATTCATTATTATCGTTCACCTGAGATGTAACGTACCCCCTGCTGCCTTTCGTGTCTTCTGTATTTACTTCGACATTAAATGAAAGCTTGTCGTTAACACGATATCTCAAGAACAACCCTATCCAATCTGAATTCTGATCCCATTCTTTTCTTGTCGATCGGCCAGAATAAATATTTCCTTTGAGAGATTTCCTGCCATCGCTTTCTATGTACACGTTGTAACTGGCTGAAGGTGCAACAGTGAGGAAGTATCCTTCCGTCCGGGGTTCAAAGTAATCATGACCTGTAACGGGATTGGTACCATAGCGCATTCCTATTCCCCAGAAATTACTGAATTGGGCATATGAATTGAGTGACACATTGAATTGCGTAAATGCGTCGGGCTTAAACATTTTGCCCTCATATAGCGAAATCGTTGTATTGAACCTGTTGAACTTTCTGTACGGCTTCAACAAATTATACCTAAAGTATCCTGAATGTGAAACTTCGTTTGCTGCCTGAAGGAATCCAAGATCATTAATCTGATAGTTCTCGGTCTCCACCATTCGTGAAAGTCCATACTGCCACGTACCGCTCACTTTGCCTATATCAAGAGAATACTTGTAGCCCGGCGTAGTTACAAACCTTCCATCGTCTTCCTTTTGATTCACGGCGCTGTAGCCGCCAAAAGCCCTCACTCTATATTTGAGGGATTTATCATTCAATGAAACTGTAAGACCGGAAACATTGGCATCTCTTCCACCATCGCCGCGTGTCACATTCGTGTTGGTAAAGTTGACGTTTGAATTATTCTTCAAATTCTGATCCACAACGGCCACATTAAAGTTTGTCAACGGGTCTACCTGAACTTCACGCTCTTCACCGGACTCCAAATTTTTAATTTTTGCATGTGTCCTGTTCGTAATAGCATTGAAGACACCTAGTCCAAGGCCTTTTTTGTTCCTTCCTGTAAGCTTCACTGCATTCAGAAGATTTGCCGACACAGGCTTACTGACCACTTCTTCCTTCTCATCATCATAGTCGACGGATCCAAATGTTGAACCGACCCGCCTAGAGTAAAAAAGATTTCCCTTGTCAAACAACTCAGTTCCTTCTGTAAAGAACTGACGATTCTCTGCATAGCGAACTTCATAAGCCGAAAGGTTCAACACAACGTTATCCGACTGCACCTGGCTGAAATCCGGAATAAGGCTCATGTCGATGGTAAAGCTTTCGTTTATACCATATTTGAGATCCATGCCGCCCGTGACGGAGAATTTGCTGCTGTTGGTTGAACCATCATGCTGGAATGCGGTAGTTACATAGGGTGAAAAAGAAAGCCGGAGTGGCGGCTCAATGTTTTTTATGCCAGTGAGTGAGCCAGCCTGATTTACAAATCCCTGTTTAGAGTTGTCTACAGGATTCCAGTAAGTTTCTTCCTGGTTTCGCTTAACTCCTCTGTAAAAATTTACTCCCCAATGTTGTACTTCCTGTTGAGGAAAACGGAAAGCATAGTATGGAATTTCAAATTCCACTGACCACCCAGATTCATCAATTTTAACGGCGCTGTTCCAAACTGCATCCCAATTTGAATCCCAATTGTTACCGCCGGAAATGAAATAGTCACCCTGAACACCGGCAGCTGTCACAAAAAATGTGAAGGCATTCATGCCGCTGTTGTATGGATCAAGGATAAATCCAAATGAATCGGTATTTCTTCCCAGATCGTCGCGGTTTCCAAACTCCCTTAGGATCTTATCAGGTGCTGGATCATAGAGACGGGCAGCAACATAAATAGCTTTATCGGTATATGCTATCTGTACAGAAGTTTCAAAGTCAGACGCCTTGCCATTGTGAGGAAGGAACTGGACGAAGTTTACCCTCTCATTTTTTTCCTGCTGCCAGATTTCTTCTTCGATGGAACCGTCAATGACCGGTGACTGGTCAACACGGAATGCTTTCGTCTCACGCTTACTCTTGCCATCTCCTTCTCCTGCATAAAGAGCGTCAAAGGAAAAAATCAAAAGGAATAATATCGCGCTAAGCCGCATTGGTGCATCTATAACTTTCTGCTCACAAATAAATAACAACCGGCGCCTATTCCTTTTACCAAAAAACAAAAAATCTTACATCATTAAAGTTATTTGCTTCAACTAAATTATGCCTCAATGGTTACCTGCAATAAAATAGAATTTCCGTTCTTCGAGTGGCATAATTGCCTTTTGAGTGGCAGTCGCTACTGCTTAAAAACGTTTGCGCGATATAAGTATTTTTTTGCGTGAAGTAAGGATAAACCCTGAGGGTGGTGTTCGTTATCCGCCTTGCCCGCCGAAAGCACAGCGAAGGCGTGTACAAACCGCGGATAGCCCGGATAACTGATAACGAATCACGAACGATCACCCCACCATGCCCATGGAATAAACAACCACTGCAAATGTCCGGCCCACGCGATCGCGGCAACGGATGGAGGTGGGGGGCCAATAAAGTTCATGATGTGGATAATGATAAGGAACCCAATCAAGCTCCAGAACCTCGCGTTTACTTTTTGCCCTTGCCTCTTCTTTGTATTAATATAGAGTACAACGCCCACCACAAAGATTAAACCCTCTATCAATATAGTGAGGAGCACATTGTTCCAAAGGCCGAGCCCAACCTTCGGCGATTGACCTGGGTATAATGGCAAGTCTGGTATGTGCACTATTGCATCAAGTACCCAGTGACTCAAAACAAGACAGCCTACAAGAAACGAAGCGCTTTTCTTCTTGGTGATAAGATAGAAGATGAGTCCGAACAATAGCGACCACCCTATTACTGCCAGTAGGCTATGCGATATTGGGTAGTCGGTAAACGCAAGCGGAGTTACTTTACTGATCCCTGGCGCAATTGACACATGCTCGGCATCAAGTAGAAGTAACGTCGGCCATAGCAGGTCGAGGAACTGTGCAGAAAGGAATAGAGTACCAAGAGAAACAGCAGGCTCAACTTTTTTGGCGGCCATGCCGATGGCGAAGTGTCCAATAAACATAATTAAGTGGGTGGTGTCCGTGAATCGTTTCTCATGCTCGCTGCTAGTCTATTGCAATTCTGTGAGCATGATGTCTTTGTAGTGAACCTCCGCCTTGCCACCACCGTGGATCTGAAGGCCGATCAATCCCGATTGTGGAAGGGATTGATCTTGCTCTATATAATCTACCGTTAGTTCACCGTTAAGAAATATTTTTATGTGACGATCATCACAACTGATCTTGTAATCGTTCCAATCGTTCATCCTTACCAATCGGCCCATTATTATGGAATCAGGCAGGACAAGAGTCTTATTGCGACGGGATTCATCATAGAGGCTTCCCCAATATTTCGGTCCTATATCAGCCTGATAGCCTATCATTTCGTGAGCAGGATCTTTAAGACGCTGGCTTCGGAACTGAACTCCAGCGTTGATAAAACCTGAATTGCCAATTAGTTTGAACTTCAGGTCCAATATAAAATTGGAGTAACTCTTTCTGGTGCATAAAAAATTATTTTTAGGGACCGTCTCCTTTAACGAGCCGCCGACCAGAGCACCTTCCTCTATGCGCCATGTTTTCACGGTATCGCCATCCCAACCACGGAAGGACCGCCCATCAAACAGTTGATTCTTCTTTTGAAAAGTAGTGGAAGTGAAACTTGATACCGCGAGAACGCTAACAGTGCCTAGTAGCAGCCATACACGATTAATCATTATTAAGATTTTATTGATAGACAATTTAACTAAAACCACTAGCTTCATTGCAAAATATCTCAGTAAGACGTCTTTCGGTAATCAAGATTATCAACAGGGCGGGCCTTAAAAAAATTGGACAGCATTTTTGAAAACTCCACCATTATTTAAAATTTAGTGCTAAAACTAACAGGCATGAACATGAAAAAGAACAATAAGAAAGTTTCCGCATCGCTTTCGAGACGTGAGTTCATCGGAACGTCAGCTGCGGCGCTGACTGGACTTGCAGTTTCACATTCTGTGATTGGCGCCCCCGCAATCCTGAAAAGCATAGGTAAGCCCAACTCGAAATTTGCTGGTGTTCAGATTGGAGTTATCTCGTACTCTTTCCGCAGCATGCCATGCAATGCTGAACAACTTTTGAAATATTGTGTAGACTGTAATATCAGCGCAATAGAAATGATGGGCAACACCGGAGAAGCTTTTGCTGGTGCGCCTCACACATCAACTGAGCCCAGATCATTTCCTGCTGGACCAAGACCAGAACCAACTCCAGAACAGAAAGCAGAGCAGGAAAAGAAAGCCAAAGAAATTGCAGAATGGCGTTCGACAGTGTCGATGGAAAAATTCGCGCAGCTTCGTAAGATGTACAAGGATGCTGGAGTGTCGATCTATGCCTGGAAGCCGGGCGCGTTGGGTGAAAAAAATACAGATGCCGAAATAGAATATGCATTGCGATCAGCAAAAGAATTGGGTGCGAGCCATGTTACAGTCGAGATACCTTCAAACGCCGCGCAGAGCAAACGCCTTGGTGAATTCGCAGACAAGCATAAAATCGGAATTGGATATCACGGACATCTTCAACAAACTATTACTGCTTGGGATGAAGCACTTGCTCAGGCAAAATACAATGGACTTAACTGCGACATTGGTCACTATGTGGCTGCGGGATTTGATCCCATCCCGCTGCTTGAAGCGAAACATGACCGCATTTACAGCATGCACGTAAAAGACCGCAAGTCAAAAGCCAACGGTGGCGATAACATGCCGTGGGGTAGCGGAGACACACCAATCATTCCTGTGCTGCAGCTAATGAAAAAGAATAAGTATTCGTTTCCAGCTACCATAGAATTTGAGTATGAGATCCCCAACGGATCTGATGCAGTGAAGGAGGTAGCAAAATGCGTCGAATACTGTCGCAAAGCGTTGGAAGGTAATAGCGTTGGAAAAATTAATTAACAATCCTCAAAGCAAATAAGTTATGCCGTCAGAAGTTCAGCACCTGACGGCATTTCTATTTAAAAAGTTCCCGTTCCATTGAAAATCGTTGTATTGGATCATTTAGAAAAACTCCATAATTTAGTACTGACTTTATACCTACCTGATCAAAGCTGATCAAAGCCCAAAGTAGAGTGACAAATTGTAACCAGGGAATTTAGAATTTGCGCAGTCTTACTCAGAACTCGGCGCAATCCCCAGAAGAGTCGAGTACAAGTAGTGTCGTCGAATAACCATACGATTGTTACTATGTTGCAGGAAGTACAGGGAAAAAACATTAACCAGGCTGATCAAAAGCTTGTAGACCTGATGCTTTTTGCTCTTGATCATGGTATTGAAAACATAAAAATCAAAGGCAAAGGACCACTGACTCCCTTCATTGTCACGGAAATTGATGGAGAAAAGGAAGTAACCCGTTTTTTTTCAAAACATCATAAAGATGGATTAAGCGAAGCGATACGCTATCTGAAAGAAGAACGGAAGAGCCATTTCGCTGTATTAGTCTTCGACGGAATTCTACCCATGAATGAAAAAAAATTCCATGCCGTGATCGTTCGAGGATACGACCGCTCCGATACGGTCGGATATGCGCTCGGACAACGTTATGTTCCATCTGGCTTTTTTTCTTTCTTCAAACTGGCAGGGAACAAAGTATTTCTTGGAAATGCCGACTCCCTCCTGACAATGCCAACATAAAAATGGTCCATCACTTGAATACTCCTCTCTTGTTCCAATCAAAGAGTTTTCATACCATTATATTCTCAATAAGGTCTCATGCAAAGGTCACTCTCTTTGTTCATTTTTATATTTGTAATCTGTCTGTCTCATCCCTTACTGAGTCAATCTTCTAAATCTGCACGCTTCAAGGTACTGGCACTGGCGGAAAATGGCGGCCATCATATCCGCTACACGCAGGCTGCAAAGGTGTGGCTGAATAAGCTTGCCGCCGACAGCAGCTTCACCATCGATTATATCCAAACCTCCGCCCCTGTTAACGAAAAGTTTCTTTCACAGTACCAACTTTTTATTCAGCTGGACTTTCCCCCATACACCTGGAGCGATGAATCGATGCGGGCCTTTACAGATTACATTGAAAAAGGAAAGGGAGGTTGGATCGGCTTCCACCATGCCACTTTATTAGGTGAATTCGACGGGTACTCGATGTGGAATTGGTTTTCTGATTTTATGGGTGGAATACGATGGAAGAACTATATCGCCGACTTTGCCACAGCGAAAGTTAAGGTGGAAGATTCCGCTCACCCCATAATGAATGGAATACCAAAAGAATTCACCATCGAAAAAGAAGAGTGGTACACGTACGACAAGAGTCCACGGGCCAACGTCCATGTGATCGCCTCTGTGGATGAATCAACCTATTCACCCGATTCAAAGATCAAGATGGGTGACCATCCTGTGATATGGAGTAGTCCGAAAATGTCTGCGCGAAATGTTTATATTTTTATGGGACATTCGCCTGACTTATTTACCAACGCAACGTACACTGCACTTTTTAAGAACGCGATTTTCTGGGCGGCCAAAAAATGAGTCAAATAATGATTGGACAATGAATACCTCATACAAACCTGCCGGTTACAATTCGCTGTCTCCGTATCTTATTGTTGACGGCGCGCAAAAAATGATAGATCTATTGACGGGAATATTCGACGCCAAAGAGTTACGTCGATACGATAATCCAGACGGGAGCATAATGCACGTAGAAGTACGAATCGACGATTCAGTGTTAATGATAGCGGATGCATCTTCCATGTATCCCTCGAACGAACTTCTTTTACACGTCTATGTACCCGATGTGCATAAAACATTCAAGAAAGCGATAGATCTCGGCTGTGAAGCGATAGAACAACCCGTAAATAAAGGTGACGATCCGGACACGCGTGGGTCCTTCAAGGATTTTTCCGGAAATATCTGGGCAGTGGGCACGCAAAAAGGTTGATGATTAAATGATCCAACGCGATAATGCCGGATCACTTACTGATTGAATTCATACGATATGCAAATAATCATAACCGGTGGTGCCGGCTTTCTAGGCCAACATCTCTCAAGAGCCCTGGTCAGAAGTAATTTAGAATTTGACGAGCTGTTGCTGATTGATGTCACTCAGCCGTTAAATACTACGGGGGATACCAGGGTCAAGTGTGTTCAGCAGGATCTATCCGATGCCAGATCTGTTGCAACGCTCATCACTTCAAAAACAAAGTTCGTATTCCACCTTGCTGCAATCGTAAGTAGCCACGCTGAGAAAGATTTTGACCTTGGATGGAAAGTAAACCTTGATATAACCAGGAATCTGCTGGAAGCCTGTCGCTCAAGTGGCAAGGATATTCGTTTCATTTTCGCAGGCTCGCTTGCAGTATTTGGTGGTACTATTCCTCCAATGGTTGATGAGAAAACCGTTACCACTCCTCATTCTTCCTACGGTGCACAAAAAGCAATTGGCGAACTTCTTGTAAACGATTACAGCCGCAAAGGATTTGTCGATGGTCGCGTGTTTCGATTACCAACTGTGTGCGTAAGACCGGGAAGGCCGAATCTCGCAGCGTCATCTTTCTTAAGCGGTATCATCAGGGAACCTATAAACGGAGAAGAAGCCGTATGTCCTGTGGCACCCGGCCTATCCGTTGTGTTGTCAAGCCCTGATACAGTTATCAAAAACTTTATTCACGGGGCGACGCTGGACGGAAAAATGTTCGGTGAATGGCGTACTGTGAATTTTCCTGCGATTTCCATTACTGTTGATGAGATGCTGACATCTCTGGAAAAAATGACGGACAAGACCACGCGGGCCAAAGTCAAATTCAAACATGATGAAGCTATAAGCAGGATCGTTACGAGTTGGCCTGCGGCGATGAATAATAGTCTTGCGTTGAAGCTGGGATTCCATGAGGACAAAAGTTTCGATGACTTCATCGTGCAATACCTTGCCTACAAAAAACAAAACAATTGATGTCCGATATTTCCGTTCCCATCATCGGTCTTGCCATCGCAGTCTTCGTATTGATCCTGCTGGTACTTCGCACAAAGGTGCATCCCCTCATTGCGATGATCGCTGCCGCCTGTATAGCGGGTGTCACTGGCGGACTTTCAATGAAAGATACGATCGAAGCGATTACCAAAGGTTTTGGCTCCACGCTTGGAACGATCGGGATTGTGATCGGACTAGGAGTAATGATGGGTCGGATCCTTGAGGTCTCGGGTGCGGCGGAGCAAATTGCATACTCTTTTATTAAGTTGCTTGGACGTCGCAAAGAAGAATGGTCGCTTGCTGCGACAGGCTATCTAGTTAGCATTCCAATATTTGCCGACTCTGCTTTTGTAATTTTATATCCCATTGCAAAAGCGCTTTCAAAAAAAGGCGGAAGATCACTCCTCACAACGGGTGTGGCACTGGCCGGCGGCCTGATCGTCACGCATACGTTGGTTCCTCCCACTCCCGGCCCGCTCGGTGTCGCAGGGATCTTTGGCGTTGACATCGGTGCTATGATGCTATTAGGTCTGGCTATCGGCATACCTTGTGCTTTGGCATTTATTTTTTATGCGCAGTGGCTTGCCAAAAAATATCCGGCGTTCGTATCGTCCGTGGCCGATGACGACAATATTGTAATATCTTCCCTGGAGAAAAAAAAGCTTCCATCCTTGACGTTGTCGCTTATGCCTATCGTGGTGCCAATTCTTTTAATACTTGTCAAAGCTTTGGTAAACCTTTTCCCTGTCCCCGACGAATCACTCAATCCTGGGGGATACTGGTTTGTACAGATATTCGATTTTATTGGAACGCCGATGATTGCGTTGTGTGTAAGTACACTTCTGGCCGTCTATACACTTGTACCCGGATTGGATAAGCAGCAAACTTCCGCGCGATTAGAAGAAGGTTTACAGTCAGCGGGAATCATCTTGCTTGTTACAGGCGCAGGTGGAGCGCTGGGGTTTGTGGTTCGTGAGAGCGGAGCGGGGAATTTATTGGCGGGACAAATTGCAAACCTTCCCTTCTCTCCGGTGATGATACCTTTTTTCGTTGCGTCTGTGGTGCGGCTTATCCAGGGTTCTTCGCCAGTCGCGATGATTACGTCGGCATCGATAACGGGACCGATATTGGCGGAGATTCCGGATGTTAATATGCTATTTGCAGCACAGGCAGCAGCGATCGGTGGATTTCTTTTCAGTTATTTTAATGATAGCCTGTTTTGGGTTGTGGGCAAGTTAATGGGCATCAGTGACGTAAAAGTTCACATCACTACCTGGTCAGTCCCGACAATTCTCTGTTGGGCTGTTGGGGGAGTATTAATCGCCCTGATAAATCTTTTCTTTGGAACAAGAGGTTCTCTGCTTGATCTACTTGTCCCCGTGATCGGATTGGCGATTGTCTTTTGGGTCGTGCGGAAGAAGTAAGTATGTGCCTCTATATACAGTGTGCGGGTTTATTTTTAAGCGCAAAAGCCGCAAAAGAATGCACGCAGAAAACGCAAAAAATACAAGATAAGTGGGTAAAGAAGAAGTGCTAAAAAACGAAATGTTCCTTTTGCGCATACAACGCGCAAACCTTCCAAAGCCGGGAAAAAATTTTGTCAGAAAATCCTGACACTTAAAAACTCTAACGATCCATATCGTTTCGATAAATTTAACACAGCGATC
>Ga0111539_10012846_pt1 | contig 10481 bp, 10 predicted proteins | sample RhiMethybrSRZTD1_FD_79667 | JGI IMG/M metagenome (GOLD analysis project Ga0111539, IMG submission 79667) | Populus rhizosphere microbial communities from Tennessee, USA - Rhizosphere MetaG P. TD hybrid SRZTD1 (version 2) (version 2) | ecosystem: Host-associated > Plants > Roots > Rhizosphere >... | reverse complement strand
TTGGACGACCCAGGGCCGCGGAATTCCGGGCGCACGGGGGTCTATTCGGAAGCTCAGTCCGCAGAGACGGGACAGGATGACAAAGACGCCCGACTCGCCGTTTCCAGCGCTGAGCTTCTCCTCCCGCAGCAGCTCTCCCAAGGTCGTTCCGACGCCGAGTCGGTCGGCGGTCCGCAGGTGGGCGTCCTGAACGGTCAAGCGCCAGACGGAGCCGTTGACGATTTCGGCGCGGATCGACGAGGGCCCGACACGTACGACCATCACACGCTGCGGATGGCCCTCGGCGTCTGTTTCCATGGAGTCGCGCAGGACCTCACATGACCTCGTTACGACGGAATCGCGAAGGCCTAACTGGAGCGCGCCCACTCCGCCCGGGGTGATTCGGGTGCTGCTGTCATACCCGCACGCCAGTGACGCCGGACGCGACGTGTCGGCGGTTTCCGGCTCCCTCCCACTGCATCCCATGGCAAGCACAAGGACACTGGCCCAGACGCGCGTTGTCATCGCACCTCGCCTGCCTAACGGGTTCTCTCAGTCGCGGCGACCGGAGTAATGGTACCACGCGAAGCCCACGAGGGTTGCGGCGAGAAACGGGAACGCGAAAAACGGCAGTGGCCGGGACAACGCATTGAGTGGGCGCCCTGCGAGGAGCTGGAGCCCGGACCCAGCCAGCAGGATAGTCGCGACGACACCCAGCCCGCGGACAACCGTCGGGTAGACCGTCGTGGCGCTGATGAGCGCAAAAGACGCCGCCCACAGACTGGCTCCTGCTCCCACGAGTGGAGCGCTCGCCGCGAGGTCCATCGCGCTGCCGCCAACGATGAGAGTCTCCGCCGCAACGAAGACAATGAATCCCGCTGCGGCTACGGTCTGTCCAAGACGCACGAAGTGAACTGCCAGCAGCGCCGTGCCGACGACGAGGAAGGTGCCGTCGATTCCCCACGAGAGACCGCGCAGGGACGCTGACGGGACGAAGGTCCCCACGATGCCAAGGATTGACCCGACGACGAGGCAAACCGCTGCCAGGCGTTCCGCTTGTCGATCGCTCACCTGTCCTCCCGCTGAAAGGCGTGGTGCCGCCTAACGGCTGCCGGCGACGGCTATTCGAAGAAGCGCGTATTGTTCAGGGCCGCGAGCCGCTTCTCATCCAGGAAATACCGGCCCGGTTCCGGCTGGCGGATGATCTCCAGGTCCAGCAACCACTGGAAGGTCATCGCCTCGACCCGGCTCTTCGCGTGGAACCGCTGCGCGCGACTTCGATTGACGGCGGCCGCCGAACGGAATGCTTCGATGATGATGCCGGTAGTCCGCCCACCGAACATGCCCAACCGCCGCAGGCTCGCAATGGTTGACACAACCGCTCGGTAGGCGTTTCGGAGTTGCATTTGCAGCGCTCAGCCGGCGACGGGGGACGGCGTGCGACGCCGGAGCCACGCCAGCACCGCGACGTACGTGACGAGACCCGTGCTGACGAAAGTTGCCAGTGCCGTGTTGCGCGTGGGGCCGAATGCCCAGTCCCACCCTGCGTCGCCCAGGAAGTATTCCCACGCCGGTTCCAGGACTCCGCCGGCAACGATCGCGATACCCACGATCCAGAGCGACGCCGGGAGCACGCGTGCGGGCCAGGAGAGCGCCACATACCAGGCCACGAGGGCGAACACTGGAATTGCCAGCAGCCAGTGCCACGGTAGCCCCAGGCTCAGGTGGTGCGTCGTCGGTCGCGCCACATGAAAATCGAGGTGAATCGCAGTCGCGAGCGCGAGGCTGACGAGGGTAGCGGTTGCGGTGCGACCAGGCATGGCGGCTGACTGGTTAGACCCGACTGCATGGAGTGGCGCGGCCTCGAAGATAGCGTGCTCCTGTCCTTTTGCGGAACAACTTCTTGGACGGCGGCGGTGAATCAGGGTGCGGAACGGCCAAGGCTCACTTGACCTCATCCCCTCGTCAGGCGGTAATGGAGCTGCACCAGGCCGTCCTCGAACCGTTCGGTCTTCAAGAGTTCGAGTGGCACGTGACGATGGCGCGGGGCGATCAATGGAATGCCCTCGCCAATGAACACCGGGACCACGCTGATCACGAATTCGTCGATCGCGTTCGCGTCCAGAAAGGAGGCGATGATGTCGCCACCGCCCATGAGCCAGATGTCCTTCCCCGGCTGCTCACGAAGCTGCCTGACGAACGGCTCGACGGCCTCGCTCACCCACTCAACACCCGATGACGCGTCAGCCGGCCGTGCCTGACGAGAGAACACGATGGCGCGGCTCTTTCCGTCGAACTTCGCCCCCAGAAGCAGGCTCGCTTCGTAGGTTTTCCGGCCGAACACGGTCGTGTCGATCGTTTTCATGAACGCGCCCATTCCATAGAACCCCTTTGGCGCCGGCCGGGACGTGAGCCAGTCGAGACCGCCGTCGGGACGGGCGATAAAGCCGTCCGCACTGGCCGCGATGTGCACGATGACCTTTCGACCTGTCGTCATGCTTGTCGATCTCCGTCGAACAGTTCCGATAGCCACCGGAGTCTAACGGCTCGTCACACCTGGGCGCGTCTCGATAAATCGCTGAAACCGGCCCAGGGTCGGACCGTACGGGCCAACCGGCTGGCACGAACGTTTGTCCAAATCCTGAAACGCCAACAGGGGACGCGACGTGATCGCACAGTGGACGACGGATCTCCGTCATGCATGGCGCGGGCTGCTCCGCACACCCGGCTTCCTCGTTACATCGGTTGCCACGCTGGCACTCGCCATCGGCCCAGTGGCCGGAATGTTCAGCGTCGTCAATACGGTCCTGATCCAGCCGCTCCCGTATCCGAACGCGGACCGCCTGGTCGCACTCAGCGGCACCGCACCTGGCTCGGATCTGCCCGAGCGATTCGGCCTCGGATTCGACTTCTACTTCGAGTACAAGGAAAACTCGAAACTCCTCGACGGAGTCTTCGCGTTCGGCGGCGGCACGTCAACCTTGCGCACCGACACGCGGGTCGAACGCATCCCGATGGCGTTTCCCACGAACGACATGTACGCCACGTTAGGTGTCCGGCCAATGCTGGGCCGGCTTCCTGTCAAGGAAGACGCCGATCGCGTCGTCCTGATCAGCGACCGGCTCTGGGATACGTGGTTCGGGCGTGACAGTGCGGTCATCGGCCGTTCGTACTTCGTCTCCGGTGAGATGCGACAGGTGATCGGCGTCATGCCACCGGAGTTCCGGTTCCCCAGCGACCAGACACTGCTCTGGGTCGCCGATGAAGCGCAGCTCAGCCAGGTCCAGCCGGGCAACCTCGGCATGCCGATCGTCGCGCGAATGAAACCGGGGGTCACCGGCGAGCAGCTTGCCCGCGAGTTGACACAGCTTTCGAAGAACTTGCCGAGACGCTTCGGAGGTTCGGCGGCTTATTCGCGAATAATCGAACAGCACCGCGCAGTAGTAGACCCCATTCTGGACAGACTGGTTGGTCCTACCGTGCGCACGTCCCTGTGGGTGCTCCTCGGCGCAGTCTCCGTCGTGTTGCTGATCGCGTGCGCAAACGTCGCCAATCTCTTTGTGGTGCGCACCGAAGGACGGCGGCGCGATCTGGCCGTTCGACACGCCCTCGGCGCATCGCGCTCGCAGTTGATGAGGCTCCAAATGGCCGAAGCACTGCTCGTGGCGATTCCCGCGGGTATCCTGGCCGTCCTGCTCGCGACGGTTTCATTGCCGCTGTTCCTGCGGGCGGCCCCGCAGGGGATCCCGCGCCTGTCGCTGGCGCACGTCGACGTCTGGGCACTCGTCGTTGCCTTTGCCGTTGTCCTTCTCGCCTCCTTTGCCTGCGGGCTGGTGCCAGGGTTATCGGCGTCGTCGCCGGATCTCAACCGGCTGCGTGAGGGGGGCCGCGGCGCAACTGGACGTCGCCACTGGGGTCGGGACGCGCTCGTCGCCGGACAGGCCGCACTCGCACTGGTGCTGCTCATCGGGTCAGCCCTCCTGGTACAGAGCTTCCGACGCCTGCGCAACGTGGATCCCGGTTATGAGACGAAAAACATCTACACGTTCCAGTTCGCGCCGGACCAGCCGCGCCTGGTCGATGGTCCAGCCTGGGGCCAGTTACACAACGACTTCATGGATCGCCTCCGCGCCCTGCCCGGCGTGTCCACGGTCGGCGTCGTCAACAACATCCCGCTCGATGAAGGTACGGGAGCTGGACGTTTCCTGACGGACGCGATGCCGGACGACGGCAGCGGTGTGCTGCTCTCCACGAACTTCACCGGTGGCGACTACTTCAAAGCGATCGGGATCCGCCTGCTCCAGGGGCGCACATTTGCCCCCAGCGAGGCAGTCACGCCTAACAACAACATCATCGTCAGCCAGTCGGCATCGAAGAAGCTCTGGCCTGGCCAGAATCCGCTTGGTCAACGCATCCGACGTGTACGCGGGGAGCAGCTGTTCACCGTCGTAGGTGTCGTAAACGACGTGAAGCAGAACGACTGGCGCGACGTTGGCGAGGCGATCGTGTATTTCCCGCTCACGGGACCAGAGCCACGCTCCTGGGCGATGGGGTCGCCGGCGTACGTGGTGAAGTCACCGCGGGCGGGCAACCTGACGCGTGAAGTCCGGGACCTGGTCCGCCAGGTGGCGCCGGAAGCCCCGGTATACCGCGAGTTCACCATGGAATTCCTGGCGCAACGCTCGATGGTGCAGCTCTCCTTTACCATGCTCACGTTAGGCGTTGTGTCCGTGTTGGCGCTGCTGCTCGGGGCGATCGGCCTGTATGGTGTGTTGTCGTACGTAGTCGCCGAGCGGACGCGGGAGATCGGCGTCAGGATGGCACTCGGCGCGTCGGCCGGCGTCGTGAGGCGACAGGTCGTCTCACAAGGGACCAAGGTCGTGCTGGTTGGCGTGGGGATTGGCATCGCCGCCGCGTTTGCGGCCACGCGAATGCTGGGGGCGCTGCTCTTTGACGTGAAGCCGGTCGACCCCGTGGTATTCCTCTCGATGGCCATCGCCATGGTCGGCGTCGGGATGCTGGCGAGCTATGTGCCAGCGCGAAGGGCGAGCGGCGTCGACCCGATCGAGGCACTACGCGGCGACTAGGGCCGGTTCACAGCCGTCCAGCGAACGTGCGCTGGACGGCTCTGGAGCATGACTACTGACTGTCGAGCGGCCGCACTTCACACTCGCAGTCGAACTCGGGCCAGTGGACCCGGTGCAGTTCCATGAACTGCTGCGCCAGGTCCCTGGCTTCGCTGTCTGACTTCACATCGACGAGCGCATACCCGCCGATGATCTCCTTCGCCTCGGTGAATGGGCCGTCCGTCAGGCTCAGCGTGCCATCCCTGGATCGTACGCGAAATCCCTGCGCGGTGCTCTTCAGTCCTGCGGTGTCCTTCAGCGTTCCATCGCTGAATCCCTTTGCGACGAAGGTCCCCATCGCATCCTGGAGGCCCTGGGGGATGGGCCGCGTCTGTTGGTTCTCCGAGTGCTTGATGAGCATCAGGTACTTCATGGTCGTTCTCCTTAACGTGGTGGCGTCTGGTCGGTACCTCTTCGCCAATGCGTCGATCGAAGCCGGCCCGAATCGACAATCGCCGGAGCCGTCTTCCCCGCCTCACGGGCTGCCAGCGTCGGCCTCGGCTTTCAGTTCGGCAATCAGCGCCACCACGCGCCCGAGGATCGCGGCGCGACCAAGCGCGAAATCCGCCGAGAGTGGCGGCAGCTCGTTCCAGTTCCGATCTGCTGGAGATCCGAGGTCCGGTTCAGCAAGGTCGAATGCAATGAGGAGGTCGGCATTCTCGACGTCTGCATCGGTGAGCTTCGTTGGCCGTTCGGCACATAATGCGCGCCCTACGTCCTGCCGAACGCGCTCGGAGATCTCGGCATCCGGATCGGTTCCACGAGCGATGGCGCGGGCCTCGAGCCCCAGCTGCGAGGCGAGGTGATTGAAATACGACCCGGCGAGTACGCTCTTGGCCGCGCCGTGCGGGCAAACGAAGACAACGCTCTTCATTGGACGAACGGCTCGCGCCGCCAGAGTAGTGGCATGACGTGGTGCATCCAGGGCTGGCATTTCATTGAGCTCAACTCCTCCGGGCCGGCAAAGGTCAGCGCATCGGTCTCGTCGCCGTCGGGTGCGGGGGTTCCCTTCCGGATACCGCACTCGAAAACGATGCTGACGTACTGCGACCGATCGCCATTGGGATAGTCCACGATGAAGGTGGGCCCGCCGTACGCGCCGAGCAACCGGACCACCGCCACTTCCAGCCCGGTTTCCTCGTGCACCTCGCGAACGACCGCCGTGGCCGGCGTTTCGTTAGGCTCGATCAGTCCTCCGGGCGTCGACCAGAGCGCGTCCGCCTTTTGTCGGACCAGGAGGACCCTTCCCTTCTCGTCGTACACGACACCCATGACGCTAGGAAGCAGGAGCAGGTCGTGTCCGACGTACTTCCTGAGGCTGGCCACGTATGGTGAAATGCTCACGAGCGATGTGTGGTGGGTGATGTGTGATGAGGCCTCTGTATTCTAGTCCCCTTTCCACTGCCTCATCACACTTCACCCATCACGCATCACACTGGAAGATCGTGCCATCGGTGTCTACTTTGCAGAACAAAGCCATCGCATTGAACTCGTGAGCAACCCGTCCACCGAATTCCTCGACCTTCAGACCGCCCTTGCCGGCGAGTATTCGCTGCAGCGCGAGCTGGGCCGGGGTGGAATGGGCGTCGTCTACCTCGCGCGCGAGGTCCAGCTCGATCGCGACGTCGCCATCAAGGTCCTGCCTGCCCACCTCGCGCAAATGCCGGAAGCGCGCGAGCGATTCATCCGGGAAGCGCGAACGGCCGCAGGCCTGTCGCACCCGCACATCGTCCCGATCCATCGCGTCAGCGAAGCGAACGGGTTCGTGTTCTTCGTCATGGGCTACGTGGAGGGCGAGACGCTTGGGGAGCGGCTCCGCAGGCGCGGGCCGCTGCCGCCGGCTGAAATCACTCGCGTTATGCGCGAGGTAGCGTGGGCCCTGGCCTATGCGCATGGACGCGGCATCGTGCATCGCGACGTGAAGCCCGACAACATCCTCCTCGAGGCTGCAACGGGTCGCGCGCTGGTCACGGACTTCGGCATCGCGCACGGTGGTGCCGACGTGGTCACCGATCCGGGAAAGATTGTTGGAACGGCGAACTTCATGAGTCCAGAGCAGGCCGCCGGCGGGACAATTGATGGCCGCAGCGACATCTATGGCCTCGGTGTCGTGGGCTATCTCGCGGTGAGCGGTCGTCTGCCTTTCGAGTCGTCAAACCTCCCTGCACTTCTGCTGCGCCAGGCGACCGAGTCTCCACTGAGCGTTATGCACGCAGCGCCGGGATTGTCGTCTACGCTTGGCGCCGCGATCGACAGATGCCTGGCGCGCGATCCGGCCGATCGATTCAGCGATGGCGAGGCGCTGTCATCCGCGCTGGTGCCGGCCGATACTCGACCAGCCTTACCACCGTCGCTCCGCGCCTGGCTCGGAGCCAAAAACCCGCTTCTCGCGCCGTACATGGCGTGGTCCGCTGTTTTCGGAACGCTCACCACGATCAACGCGCTCATCTGGCTGATGGGCCAGCGACCGGATGGACCCGGGGACATCGTACTGCTCGGCGGGATCGCCTCGCTGCCACTCGTTCCGATCGTTGGATTCCACATCAACCAGGCGTATCGGCAATTCCGCGCTGGACACACGCTGGCCGACCTGCGGTCGGCACTCGAGGTCGAGCGGCGGGAACGGGCCGAGAACGAAGCAGTCGTTAGGACCGAAGCGGAGCCGCGCGGCCACAAACTCCTGCGAGGGGCAACACTCGCCGCGGCAGGCTGGCTCGCCGTCACGTTCGGGCTCATGGTCACCAACGTGATCCATGAAAACCGGAACAGCATCTGGCTCTTCCTCTCGCCGATCGGCACCACGATGCTGCTTGGCGCCGCGAGCAACGCGCTGGGCGTGCAATTCATTCCTGAGCGATTCCGAAAGTGGCTGCAGACAGGTATCCGTGAACGCTTGTGGAACAGCCGGGTCGGATCGTGGCTGGCAAAGCAACTACGTGCGCCCGAGCAGTCGCGCGCAGTTGGTGGCGGTGTTTTTCGCGCGACAGAGGCCGCACTGGGCGTCGCGGCGTCAGAGCTCTTTGCCGCGCTGCCGCAGGCGTATCGTGATCAGCTCGACGAGCTGCCGTCGACCGTCGCTGCGCTCGAGGCGCGGGCTGCGGAAGCGAGGGCGGAGATCGAGCTGCTGGCCGCGATGGCGCCGGACGGATCGTCAGACGCCGAGCTTCTGGCTTCCCGAAAGACCAGGGCGGCCGCCAACCTCTCCGAAAGTGTGGCAGCTCTCGAGGGAATCCGTCTTGATCTTCTCCGACTGCATGCCGGCGCGAGCGATCTGGCTCCGCTCACGACGCTGATGGACGCGGTGCGCGTCGCCGGCGAGGACATGCGGCGGCTCGCCGAGGCGCAGCGTGAGGCGGATGTGGCCGCGGGCGGAACATGACGAGATGGGTCTCCCATCTCACTTACCTTGCTCCGAAAACCAACCGCCGAGATAACCGGACGCGAGCTTGAGGACGATGGCCCCGAGATAGGTCGGACGCTGCGCCGGATCTCCCGCGAGAAGTCCTGGAACGGTGAGCACCGCGGAGACTGCGCCGACCAGGAGGCCGTGACGGCGAAAGTCCTGTTCGAGCGGTCGCGTCGCCAGGAGCGCGCCAATGAACACGAACAGGATTCCAGCTGCGGGTCCAAGCACGGCTGGAGCACGCTGCGCGAATTCATCGATGACCGACTGAGGCTGCCCAGCGGCGATGACGCGCTCGTGGATCGTGAGCACGAGCACGATGACGACTATGGTCGCCACTTCGGCCAGCACGCCGAAGAGGAGGATTCGGCCAATCCGGAGACGCGGCTTGTCGGCGGTCATGAGCGCAAACATCGCCGATTGCCGTCGAAACCGCACGTTTTCCGCGGTCGTACGTCGGACATGCTTGACGTCTGCACCATTCCACTTTACAGTGCAAAGCACTTCATTTACGGCCTCATCCCCAGCCCCATCGCTCGTGCCACGCCACATCCGCTTCTCCTGGTTGGACTTCAAGGTCGGGCTCCGCATGCTGGCGCGGTACCCGGGCATCACCGTTGTCGGTACGCTCGCCATTGCGGTCGCGATCGCCCTCGGCGCGCTCTACTTCGAGGCGCTCAACAAGTGGCAGAACCCGCGATTGCCCATCCGCGACGCCGATCGTGTGGTCACCATCCGCAATTGGGACGCCCGCGAGTTAGGCGCTGAAGGACGATCGCTGCACGAATTCTCGATCTGGTGCGATCAGGTGAAAACGATCGAGAACATGGGCGCGGCCATCGCCTTCGAGCGCAACCTCCAGACCGAAGATCAGCGCATCGAACCGGTCCGGGGCGCCGAGGTCACGGCGAGCGCCTTCGCGCTCATGGGGACGAAGCCGGAGCTTGGCCGCGCCCTGACGAAGCAGGACGAGCAACTCTCCGAACCTCCCGTGGTCGTTATCGGGCACACGCTCTGGACGACCCGCTTCGCCAGCGATCCGAATGTGCTCGGCAAGACCGTGAAGATGGGCACCCAGACCGCAACGATCGTCGGTGTCATGCCGGCCGGCTTCGGCTTCCCCGTCAACCATCGCATCTGGACGCCGCTACGGGCTGACGGTTCCCTGCTCGCGCCTCGCACGGGTCCAATGGTCTCAATCTTCGGACGCCTCGCCCCCGGCGCATCCATGGAAGCGGCGCAGAACGAGCTTGACCTCGTCTCCAAACGCATTGCGGCGGGCAATCCGCAGGCGTACAAGGACGTGAGTCCACGCGTCGGGCCTTACCAGAAGCCACTGATGACGAGTGGTGAGGCGCTCCTGCTCCGGAACATCCTGTACGCCGTCAATGGCATCTTCCTGATGCTCCTTGCCGTGATGTGTACGAACGTCGCAACGCTGGTTTTCGCGCGCACCGCCACTCGGAGCTGGGAGATCTCGGTTCGCAACGCCCTCGGCGCCAGCCGCGGGCGCATCATTGCCCAGCTGTTCATCGAGGCCCTGGTGCTGGCCGGAGGGGCCGCGCTGCTCGGCCTCATCATTGCCAGGGTGGCGTTAGGCGTCGGCGTGAATCTCCTCATCGGCAATGACGTGGTGCCGTTCTGGATCAACGACAGCATTTCGTGGAGAACCGTGCTGTACACGGCACTGCTCACGCTGATCGGCGCGGCGATCATCGGCGTCCTGCCCGCGCTACGAGTGACACGGGCGAACCTGCATGATTCGCTCCGCACCCACGCCGCGGGGTCGGGTCTCAAGTTTGGCCGCTTCTGGACCACGGTCATCGTCGTGCAGGTAGCCATCACCGTCGCCTTCATCCCCATGGCCGCCGGCGGCATCTTCGAGTCCAACCGGTTCCGTCAACGGGCCGAGGGCATCGGAGCGGAGCGATACCTGAAAGCGGCGGTCGGTCTGGATCGCGAAGACTATGTCG
>Ga0111539_10012845_pt1 | contig 10481 bp, 6 predicted proteins | sample RhiMethybrSRZTD1_FD_79667 | JGI IMG/M metagenome (GOLD analysis project Ga0111539, IMG submission 79667) | Populus rhizosphere microbial communities from Tennessee, USA - Rhizosphere MetaG P. TD hybrid SRZTD1 (version 2) (version 2) | ecosystem: Host-associated > Plants > Roots > Rhizosphere >... | reverse complement strand
TGCCCGGCGTCGCCGGCACTTGGAAAGACCTCACCGACAACGTCAATTTCATGGCCCGCAACCTGACGACGCAGGTGCGCGGCATCGTCAAAGTCGTCACCGCCGTCGCCAATGGAGACCTCGGCCAAAAGCTTTCCGTCGATGCCAAGGGCGAGGTCGCGGCCCTCGCCGAAACGATCAACAGCATGACCGACACCCTCGGCACCTTCGCCGAGCAGGTCAGCACCGTGGCCCGCGAAGTCGGGATCGAGGGCAAGCTCGGCGGTCAGGCCAAAGTGCCGGGCGCCATGGGCACCTGGCGTCAGCTCACGGACAACGTGAACCAGCTGGCCGGCAACTTGACGTCGCAAGTGCGCGCCATCTCCAACGTCGCCACCGCCGTGACCAAGGGCGACCTCACGCGATCGATCACCGTCGAGGCAGAGGGGGAGGTCGCAGAGCTCAAAGACAACATCAATCAGATGATTGTCAATCTGAAGGACACGACGGAAAAGAACACCGAACAGGACTGGCTCAAGACGAACCTCGCCAAGTTCTCGGGCATGATGCAGGGGCAGAAGAACCTCGAGGCCGTGTCGAGCCTCATCATGTCGCAGCTGACGCCGCTCGTGTCCGCGCACTGCGGCGCGTTCTTCATGATGGACGGCGACACGCAGCGCCTCAAGCTGACCGCCAGCTACGCCTACCGCGAGCGCAAGAACGTCTCCAATTCGTTCCGCCTCGGCGAGGGGCTGGTCGGTCAGTGCGCCCTCGAAAAGCAGACCATCCTGCTCACCAAGGTGCCCGCCGACTACGTGCAGATCAGCTCCGGGCTCGGCGAAGCGCCCCCGCTCAGCATCATCGTCTTGCCGGTGCTCTTCGAGGGAGAAGTCAAAGCCGTCATCGAGCTCGCGTCGTTTCATGCGTTCAGCGCCATCCATCGGCTCTTCCTCAATCAGCTGATGGAGAGCATCGGCGTGGTGCTCAACATGATCATCGCCAACATGCGAACCGAGCAGCTGCTCTTGCAGTCGCAGAGCTTGACGCAAGAGCTGCAGAGCCAATCCCGGGAGCTGACGGCCCAGCAGGACGAGCTGAAACGCACCAACTCCGCTCTGGAGAAGCAGGCCTTGGAGCTCGAAGAAAAGGCGCGACTGCTCGAGGAGCAGAACACCAAGGTCGAAGTCAAAAACCGCGAGGTGGAGCAAGCGCGCGCTTCGCTGGAGGAGAAGGCGGCGCAGCTTTCGCTCATCTCCAAGTACAAATCGGAATTCTTGGCCAACATGTCGCACGAGCTGCGCACGCCGCTCAACAGCTTGCTCATCCTGGCCAAGCTCTTGTCGGAGAACAAAGAGGACAATCTGTCCGAAAAGCAGGTCGAATACGCCAAGACCATCTACGCCGCGGGGGGCGACCTTCTCACCCTCATCAACGAGATCCTCGATCTCTGCAAAGTGGAAGCTGGCAAGATGCAGGTCGAGCCGCGCACGGTCGCCTTCTCCGAACTGGTGGAGTTCGTCGAAAGGCAGTTTCGTCCCGTGGCCGAGCAGAAGGGGCTCGAGTTCGTGGTGAGCACGGAATCGTCGGAGAGCAGCATCGTCACCGACCAACAGCGCTTGCAGCAGGTGCTCAAGAATCTGCTCGCCAACGCCTTCAAGTTCACGGAGACGGGTACGGTCAAACTGATCATCCACGGCGCGCGCCCGGGCGTCACCTTCTCCGAACCTGGTCTCAACGGGGGCGAGCCGATCGTCGGCTTTTCGGTGATCGATACCGGCATCGGCATTCCCAAGGAGAAGCAGCGTCTCATTTTCGAGGCATTTCAGCAGGCCGATGGCACGACGAGCCGCAAGTACGGCGGCACCGGTCTCGGCCTTTCCATCAGCAGGCAGATCGCGCGCCTCTTGGGCGGTGAAATTCGCGTCGACAGCCGCCCCGGCGCAGGAAGCACCTTTACCTTGTATTTGCCCGTCATGTATCAAGACAACCCGGAGTCGGGCATCGACGCTCTTTTGACCGGCGACGTTGCGGAGGCCCTGCGCACGCCCCCCGCGCTCCCCGGCGGCGACCGCGGGGTCCTGGCCGAGCCGGATCCCATGCTGCACGATCCGGTGGAGGACGACCGCGACCGGCTGCGGGAGGGGGACCGCGCGCTGCTCATCATCGAGGACGACCTGAAGTTCGCGCGCATCATGGTGAACCTCGCTCGCGAGCGCGGCTTCAAGGCGATCGTCGCCACCCGCGGCGACACCGGGCTCTCGCTGGCCAACGAGCTGCAGCCCGCCGCCATCACGCTCGATCTGCAGCTCCCCGTGTTGGACGGCTGGAGCGTGCTCGGCCGCCTCAAGAAGAATCCGCGTACCCGCCACATCCCCGTGCACGTGATCTCGGTCGTCGAAAAGGAAGATCGCAGTGCGGTGCTCGGCGCCTTTGCCTACATGGAAAAGCCCGTCACCAAAGAGAGCCTCGACGCCGCCTTTGCCCACATCTCCAAGTTCATCGAGCGCTCGGTGCGCAAGCTCTTGCTCGTGCAGGGAGACGAAGCGCAGGCCAAGGAAATCGTCGAGCTGGTCGGCACGGGGGACGACGTGGAGGTCACCTTGGCCCCGACCGCCAAGGCCGCCTTGGCCGAACTTTCGAAGGGCGAGTTCGACTGCATGGTAGTCGACATCTCCGGCCCCGGACGCGAGGGGCTCGGCTTAATCGAAGCGGTCAAGCGCATGCCGAGCCACCGCACGCTGCCCGTCATCGTCTACACCGGCAAAGATCTGGCGCCGAGCGAAGATCACATGGCGCGTCGCTATGCAGAGTCGGTCATCCAGAAGAGCAGCGAAGGCTCGCGCGAGCAGCTGCTGAACGACACCGCGCTCTTCCTTCACCGAGTCGAAGACACGTTGCCCGAGCCGGCGCGGCAGCTCTTGCTGGAACGCCGGGGCAAGGAAGACTCCATCGCCGACCGCACCGTTCTCGTCATCGACGACGATATTCGCAACATCTTCGCCCTGACGAGCGTGCTCGAAAGCCACTCGGTGCACGTCCTCTACGCGGAGAACGGTCTCACCGGGATCGAAACGCTCTCCAAACATCCTGAAGTGGACGTCGTGCTGCTCGACATCATGATGCCGGAGCTCGACGGGTACGAGACATTGCGGCGCATCCGCAAAGATCCGCGCTATCGCGCGCTGCCCATCATCGCCATCACCGCCAAGGCGCTGAAAGAGGACCGCGAGAAGTGTATCCAGGCCGGCGCGTTCGACTATCTCCCGAAGCCCATCGAACCGGACAAGCTCGTCGATCTCATCCGTTTCTGGACGCGGAGAAACCTGCCGGCCCAGCCGGCCTTCGACATGGGGGCATGAGAAACGTGGACAGGGTCCTCGACGTCATGCAGAAGAAGCGCCCTTCGGAACCCATGTTGCCCGTCGTCGATCCTCCGGCGAGCGTCGTGCCAACGACCACGCGGGCGCGCATCTTGGTGGTCGACGATCACCCGGCCAATCTGGTGGCGCTCGTGGCGGTCCTGGAGCCGCTCGGCCACGACGTCGTGCGCTGTAGCTCGGGAGAGGAAGCGCTGCGCGAGCTGCTCACGCGCGAGTTCGCCCTCATCTTGCTCGACGTGCAGATGCCGGGGATCGACGGCTTCAAGACGGCGCAGCTCATCAAGAGCCGCCCCAAGTGCCGCGACGTGCCCATCATCTTCATCACCGCGTTGAGCCGCGACGCGGCCCACGTCTTTCGCGGCTATTCGCACGGCGCGGTGGATTATCTCTTGAAGCCGTTCGACGGCGAGATCCTGCGATCGAAGGTCTCCGTTTTCGTCGAGCTGTTCTTGCAGAAGGAGAAGGTCAAGGAGCAAGCGCGCCTGCTCCGCGAGCGTGAGCGCGACGCGGCCGAGAAGCGCATTCAGGAGCGCGTCTACGGGCTTTTCGAGGCCATGCCCCTTTGCGTGTGGGGGGCGACCGTCACCGGCGAGGCGTATTACTGTAACAAGTCGTGGACGGCTTACTCCGGTCTCGACGCCCCCGCGAGCAGCCTGTTCGGCATCGACGCGGTGCATCCCGACGATGCGCCCCGTGCGGCGGCCGCCATCGGCACGGCGCTCGAGAGCACCTGTGCGCTGGAAACCGAGGTTCGCTTCCGCCGCGCCTCCGACGGCGTTTACCGCTGGCATTTGCTGCGCGCAGTTCCCGATCGCGACGACAAGGGGGTCCTCACGGGCTTCATCGGCACGGCCATCGACATCGAAGAGCACAAGCGCAGCGAACAGGCGCGCATCGATCTCTTGGCGCAAGAGCGTGAGGCGCGCGCCGAAGCCCAAGCCGCCAACCGTATGAAGGACGAATTTTTGGCCACGGTGTCGCACGAGCTACGCACGCCGCTCACCGCCATTCTCGGCTGGGCTCGCATCATCCGCGGCGGCAAGCTCGATCCGGCGCGCTTTCTGCGCGGGCTCGACGTCATCGAGCGCAATGGGCGCGCGCAAGCCGCCATCATCGACGACATTCTCGACGTCTCTCGCATCATCACCGGCAAGCTCCGCCTCGAGCTCGACGCCATCGATCTGTCCGCCGTCGTGCAGGCGGCGATCGACACCGTGCGCCCCGCCGCCGACGCGAAGAACATCCGGCTCGAGTGGACGTCGGATCTCCCTAACCAGCGTTACTCGGGAGATCCCGATCGACTGCAGCAGATCGTCTGGAACTTGCTCTCCAACGCGATCAAGTTCACCCCCCGCGACGGGCACGTCGAAATCGCGACGACGCAAATCAATTCACACATCGAGGTATCGGTCGCCGACAGCGGGCAAGGGATCCACGCCGACTTTCTGCCGCATGTTTTCGATCGCTTTCGACAGGCGGACGGAACGAGCACGCGACGGCACGGCGGGCTCGGCCTCGGTCTCGCCATCGTTCGGCACCTGGTCGAGCTGCACGGCGGCACGGTGGAGGTCGACAGCCCGGGCGAGGGGCTCGGCGCGACTTTCAAAGTCAGGCTCCCCGTACGCGCGGTGCAGGTGCCGGCGCGCGAGCAATGCGAGCCTCGACAAGTGATGCCGCTGGTCACCCGGATGCACAACCAGCCGCTCGCGGGTTTGACCGTGCTCGTCGTCGACGACGAGCCGGACGCGCGCGAGCTCATCGCAACCGTGCTCGATCAGGCGGGCGCGCGGGCCATCACCGCGGGCGGGGCGGAATCTGCGCTCGATCTCTTGATGCGCGAGCGCCCCGACGTGCTCTTGAGTGACATCGGTATGAGCGGGTCGGACGGCTATGCGCTCATGCGGCAAGTGCGCGCACTGTCGGCCGAGAAAGGTGGGCGCGTTCCGGCCGCCGCGCTCACTGCCTACTCTCGCGCCGAAGATGCTCGCCAGGCGATCGCGTCCGGCTTCCAGCGGCATGTCGCAAAACCGGTGGAACCCGAGACGCTCATCGCCCAAGTCGCCGCGCTGGCCGGGCGACCTTCGGCGATCGCATCCTCCGGGGGCTAGCCGCGCACGGTGGGACCGCCCGACGGACGCACCACGCGACTCGGTGATCTTTCGCGCGCTGCCACGAGGAGGCCGAGCGGGAAGCCGAAGCCGACGACGTGCAGCCACCACTGCATGATCTGCGAATGGTCGAACATCCACGGATAGAAGAATCGACCGATGACCTGAAAATCTAGGATCCAGATGAGCGTCGCGAACGCCATCCCCAGTAGCGCCTCGCGCGCACCCCAAATGCGCGATCGCCAAGGCACCTGCGTGTTGAATACACCGAATGCGAACGCGAACATGGTGGCGATCGAAAAGTGCACGATGCCGCCGATCAAGAGAACGCTGATCCAGCCCGCGGAAAAGGCTTTCGTGCTCATCACCACGCTGGCCGCGTAGCGGAAGGGCAACAGCAGGTGATGACCGCCGCCCAGGCTCGCCAGCATTTCCATGGCGGCCATGATCGTCCCCGCCACGACCCCCGCGATCACCGTCTCCGCCTCGATGCGGCCGACGATGCCCTCGCCGTGTTGTCTTGTGTTCATGGCTCTCACCTTCCCTAAGTCGCTCATTGGGCTGAGGGGGTGCATTGCGGATGCCAGGCGCTGTGCGGCACCTGCTTTGGTCCTATTTCTTGGCGGACAGCGTTCCTAGCCGCGCTCGACCGGCGTCGCGGTTGTGACGGATGTACACATCGACGATGGTCCCGAGATTGCTCTTCCGATCGATGGCGTGGGTGACTACGCCGACATCCTCACCGCGAAGGAGGATCTTATGGTGAAGCGCATTCTCTTGGCCATCACAGTCCTTGGCGCTGGCCTTCTCGGAGCCCTGCCAGCACGCGCGCAGTCGCGCGAGACGGTGACCACCAGCGGTCCCAACCGCGAGCTCTTGCACAGCGGCATTTTCGCACTCGGGGTGCCTTATGTCGCGTCGGTGATCGTCGCGGCTTCGAGCGATCGCGAAGAGGACAAGAACCTCTACATCCCCGTGGCGGGCCCTTGGATGGATTACGCCAATCGCGGCTCCTGTGGCCACGCCGGCGAGCCTACGTGCGATAAAGAAACGGCCTACAAGATCCTTCTTGTTGGCAATGGCATTCTGCAGGGGATCGGCGCGCTCGAAATCGTAGGGGCTTTCATTTTTCCGCAGACGAGAACGGTGACGGTCGCCTCCGATCGGCGCTTGTTCGTTGCGCCTTACTACGTCGGGACCGGCGCCGGCGTGTCGGCCTTTGCCCGCTTCTGATCCCTTTTTGCTAGCATTTACTCCCTCACTCTTGGCATCGGCAGATCACGATCGGCTGAATTGGCGAGCAGACTGAGAAGGTCTTACGCCGTAGTGCTAGATTGACGAAGTGAGCCGCGTCGCTAGATTCGATGATTTCGCGCCGCTCCCCGTGGAAGCGGCAGCGCACGTCTTCGTCCTTACGGGAGCCGGGATCAGCGCCGAGAGCGGGATCCAGACCTTCCGCGACGCGGGTGGGCTCTGGGAAGAGCACCGCGTGGAGGACGTAGCGTCACCCGAGGGGTGGGCCAAGAGTCCGGCCACGGTGTGGCGCTTTTACTCGCTGCGGCGCGCGCAAGCCGCCACCGTTGTGCCCAATGGCGCCCACACGGCGCTAGCGACGCTCGAAGAGCGCATCGGAGATCGCCTCTATTTGTGCACACAGAACGTCGACCCGCTGCACGAACGCGCGGGCTCGCGGCGCGTCGTGCACATGCACGGCGAGCTCATGAAGAGCCGCTGCGAGCGCGACCACGCCCCCCCTTTCGACGACACGGCGACGTACCTCGAACCCGGCGTCGAACTGCCCCGCTGTCGCTGCGGTGCCCGTATCCGGCCGCACATCTGTTGGTTCGGCGAGATCCCGTTTCGCATGGACGAAGTACACGAAGCGCTCTCCCGCGCGACGCTGTTCGTCACCATCGGTAGCTCGGGGGCCGTTTATCCGGCGGCCGGCTTCGTACGCGTCGCGCGTCAGGCCGGCGCCAAGACGGTGTACGTCGGCCCGGAAGCTCCCGACAACAAGGGGGCGTTCGACGAATGCCGGCTCGGCAAGGCGACCGAGGTCGTGCCGGGGCTGTTTCGCGCGAGCTAACGGTCTTCGTTGTTGCCGGTATCGAGCCCGCGCACTGGATTGATCTCCACGATCTCCGACGCGAACGCAGCGTAGGTACGCCGCACCTTGCGCAAGAGCTCGGGATCGGCCTCGACGAGGTTCTCGGTCTCCTTGGGATCGCGATCGAGATCGAAGAGGCGGTACGTGTTGGAGTCGATGGCGTGATGGAGCTTGTAGCGCCCGTCGATGAACGCGCGTTTGGGTGGATAGTACGGGTTGCGCGGCTGATCGATGAGGACCGGGCGCGCCGCCCCCTCGGCCCCGAACACCTCCGGCAAGAGGCTCACGCCCCGCGCGCCCGAATCCTCGGGGATGCCTGCCAAGTCGAGGATGGTGGGGGCGAGATCGACGTGGCTCATCCGCCGCGAGATGCGCCGGGGAGGTGCGCCAGGTACCGAGATGAGCAGGGGCACGCGCATGATTTCGTCCCACACGTCGCGCCCGTGGAAGAACGCGCCGTGCTCGCCGAACGCCTCGCCGTGATCGCCCGTGAGGATGACCGCGGTGCGGTCGCGCGCCGGCGATGCCCAAAGCGCCTTCAGCAGGCGGCCGATGTGGTGATCGGTGTATGCAATCTCGCCGTCGTAGAGCGCGCGGGGGCCCTTGCCCCAATTGGAATAGCCGGGGTGTTCGAGGTACTGCTTGTGCGGATCGAGGAAGTGGACCCAAATGAGAAATGGGCCGCTCGTGATCTGCGGGTCGTTGATGAAGCGAATGGCGGTGTCGGCGAGGGGTCGCGAGGAGTGGTAGAGGTCCACATGCGATCCACGCGGCGCGTCCCCTTCCACGGGCGCCATGACGAACTTTTCGAAACCGTCGACCCAGCCGAGCTCGGGGTTGAAGAGAAAGTGCGACGCCGTGCCCGCCGTGCGGTAGCCAGCGGCGCGCAGGCGCTCGGCGAGCAGCACGTTTTCGCTCGCGTACGACACTTCGTGCCGATCGGAGCGCACCATCTCCGACGGATAGCGGCTCGCCATCATGGGGACGATCGAAAACCCGGTGTACGTCGAGATCGCGTAAGCCTGTTCGTAGATGGCCGAACGCTTGGCGAGCTCGTCGATGTTCGGTGAAATCGGTCGCTCGTATCCGGTGTAGCCGAGATCGGGGCGCAGCGTGTCGATCGTGATGAGGAGAAAGGACAGCTGGTTCGGGAGCACCGGACGCGCGGCGCGCGCGCGCTGCTCGGCCGTGATCTTGGCCGCGGGGAGATCCTCGCCGTCGCAATCCTCGTCGATCCCGTTGCCGCGGATCTCGCGCGCACCGGGGTGCCGGTTGGGATCGCTGTCGTTGCAGTCACCGCCACCGAGCCAGCGCGAATAGCCGTCGCCGTCGCCGTCTCCCATGCGCTGCATCAGACGGAACGAAACGGACGACATGTTGCCGCGATCGAGAATGATCGATCGCACGTGATCGGACGACGCGGTGATCGCCCCCGATGCGGTGCAAACGAGGAGCACGCCGGCCAAGATGAGCTTGGCCTGCGTCCGCGCGCGGCCCACGTAGCGCTGCACGAAGAATCCGCCGAAGAGGACCGCCATGGTGAGGAGCGCGCTGTAGTCGAGCGTGTCTTTGCGCAGCAGGCCGATGAAGCCGAAAGGCCCGTTGACCGCGGCATCGGGGCCGGCGATGAGCCCAGGGAGCGCCAGCACGACCCAAAGCACGCCGATCACAATGCCCGCGCGCTTTGGCGTATCCCAGACGCCTTTCACGTACCGCTCGGTCGTCGAAGCGACGAGCGCCCCCACCGCGGCGATGCTGATGATCGACGCCAGCGAAAGGAACATCGATGCCAGCGCGGCCAGCGACGTGTTGCGGAAGTGATCGGTGACCCACAAGAAGATTCGAAAGAGCGCCGCTGAGAGCAGCGGCACGGCCACCCCCGCTCCGTAGATCCAGGGGGGCGACAGGCGCTCGACGAAGTCCTCCCATAGCCCCTCGGGCAGGAGCGAAATCGAAGCGAACAGCACGACGCCGAGGAGCGCACCGATGGGCGCGCAGAGCTCGGCGTTGGCGACGAGGAAGATGAATGCGCTCGCGACGCCTTTGGTCCCGAGGCCGTGCCACTGAAGAAGCGCGGCTTCCGTCGCACCCGCGAGGAGCCCAGCGATGGCGCCGGAGAGCAGGCCATCGACCGCGCGCGTGAGGCTGGCCCGCTTCGGGGTGGGGCGCTCCTCCTGCTGGATGGCGGCGGCCGGTTTCGACTGCGGTTCGCTAAGCACGAAGGTCGCCGCGGCGGCGCGGGCGCGCCGTCTGGAGTACCTTGCGGTAGCGTTGCTTCCCCTTGGGCCGCGCCTCGGCCACAGCAAAACCGCAAGCCTCGAACATCGAGGTGACGCCGGTGTAGGCGAAGGCGGCAGGCAGCCGTCCGTTCATCTTCACCGGATACCCTTCGGCGATTTCAGCGCCGCGCGCCACGAGCGCCTTTTCGGCGGCGGCGAGCATCTGAGCGGCCACGCCCTGGCCGCGCCAACCCGCCTTGACGAAAAAACAAGGCAACGACCACACGCGGTCGGCGTCGACGATCTTGAGACTCGGCGCACGGTCGAGCCTCGGCAGCTCGAGGCGCCGCTCGAACGAGCACCAACCGACCGGCTCCCCCCCGTGAAACGCCAAGATTCCATGAATTTTTCCACGTTTGACCAATGCTTTGAAGCGGGCCTTGGCCCGGGGCCCTTTGATGTCGTCGTACCGCTCTCCCTCGGAAACCCGCCAAAACATGCACCAGCAGCCGCCGCAAGCCCCGTTTGGGGCGAAGAGCTTCTCCAGCGCCGGCCATAGCTCGGGCGTAAGCTCACGGAGGTCGAGTTTCGGGCTGTTCACGCGAAGTGGGGGGATGATATCGGAACTGGCCGATAAGAGGCACAGAACTCATGGCCAGCAGCCCAGTCCCCCCGCCCGCCCCTCCCC
>Ga0111539_10012844_pt1 | contig 10481 bp, 9 predicted proteins | sample RhiMethybrSRZTD1_FD_79667 | JGI IMG/M metagenome (GOLD analysis project Ga0111539, IMG submission 79667) | Populus rhizosphere microbial communities from Tennessee, USA - Rhizosphere MetaG P. TD hybrid SRZTD1 (version 2) (version 2) | ecosystem: Host-associated > Plants > Roots > Rhizosphere >... | reverse complement strand
TCAGCAAATCATCGGGCCAATCTGCGCGCGGTTGAGATCGACGCCTCGCGATCACGTCCTCTACGAGGGCATTCACGCGCGCTCGCGCAGCTCGGTACCGGCGATGGCTCGGCAACGGCACCCACATCGGTAGGTGCAACGGAGAGAATCCCCGTCGCGTGACGAAGCCGATCATGCCCTCGACATCGCCTTTTAGCGAATTCAGTCGTTCGTCGGTGACGTCCGCGCCAAACATCGATTGCACGATGATCCAGGCGGTCGTCAGCATCATCTCGTTGATCAAGTCGATCGGAGTTCCCGCCCGCGCGATGGGCTCCCAGCGCTGCGCGGTCGCCTCGGCGGCAGCCAGCATGACGGGGTAATACTGCTCGATGCTGCGCGGGCTGAAGAAGCTCGCCATCAAGCGGCGCTGTTTTTTCCACAACGCGCCGTTGCTCGCGATCAAGCCGTCACCGAGCAACAGCACACGCGAGGTCTCGTAGCTTTTCAGCTTGTCGAAGTTCTGGCGAGCAGTGATCGAGACGTGACGGACGTGCTCGGGGTGGATGACCATCAGCACGTTGCCCAGGCCGGTCTTGAGCTCCGGCAAATCACCCTGCGTGCGCCACATGTCCATCCAGAACCGTAGCCAACCGCCACTTCGCAGCCGCCGTGCGATCTCGATCATGCCCGGGCTGCGTGTTTTGCCGCGCCGGATTGGATAGGGCAGTGTTTGCGCAGTCTCGGTCATACCTCTGCTCCCGCGGTGGCTGGACGACTACGGTGTGATCGATAGCCGCTCGCAGACGCCGAAGACCTCGTCGTAGATGGACGTCGGAACGGTGAACGGCGTGGTCGCCGAGATCTCGTCGATATGAGCGGCGATGTCGTCGGCGCTGGGAAACGTTCCACGCTCTGCGACCCAACCCTCGCCGAGGCCGACGAAAGCCCGCGCGAAACGACCGGCGCAAGCCGAATAGTTGCGATGGGTGACGCCACAAGTCTTGCTCGCGAGGAACACGACGAGCGGAACCACCAGCTCCGGCTTGATGGAATTGATGAACTGCGAGGTCCTGAGGTACTCCGGATCAGGCACCGTTTCGGTCACCATCCGCGAGAAGCCGAAAGGCAGCACGCTGTTCGCGCGAATCCCGTACTCCTCTCCCTCGAGCGCGAGCACGTTCGTCAATCCGAGCAAGCCGGTCTTGGCGGACGCGTAGTGCGCTTCGAGGGGCTGGCCGAAGAACCCCGCGGAAGACGCGATGAAGACGAAGCGGCCGTAGCCCTGGGACTTCATCACACGGAACGCGGGCTGGCTCAGATAGAACCCGCCGTCCAGGTGCACGCTGAGCATGCGCCGCCAGTCGGCTGGCGAGAGATCCTCGAAAGCGATGGTGTTGAAGATGCCCGCGTTGCTCACCACGACATCGAGGCGGCCGAACGCGTCGGTCGCGGTGCGAACGATCGCTTCTCCGCCTTCCGGACTGTCGACCGAGTGGTGTGAAGCGACCGCGGCGCCACCGGCGCGCTTGATCTCCTCGACCACAAGGTCTGCGACACTCGCATCCGAGCCTTGTCCCTGCATGGATCCGCCGAGATCGTTGACGACCACGGACGCGCCGCGTCGTGCGAGCTCGATGGCAAAGAGACGTCCTAGCCCACGGCCGGCTCCGGTGACGATCGCAACCTGGTCTTTGAATTCGATCATGCCCGCATCTCCACCTTCACGGGCAGGCCTCCGGCGACCTGCAGGGTGATCTTCGAAAGCATGCGCACGTCTTCGGGCCGCTCGACCACCAGCTTCGTGCGCCGCGCCATCATCGCGAGCACGATCTGCGTCTCGGCCATCGCAAGGTGGATGCCGATGCACATGTGCGGACCGCTGCCGAACGGGATGTACGAAAAGTTCCGGTTGCTGTTGGTCTTTTCGCCGGCGAAGCGCTCGGGATCGAAGCGCTCGGGGTCGGGCCAGCTTTCGGGCAAGCGATGCGCGACCAGCGGGCAAATGCCGAGCATGTCGCCCTTCTTGATCCGGTACCCGCGCAAAACCTCGTCACGCTCGGCGACGCGTCCGTAGATCCAGCCCGGTGGATAAAGGCGCATGGCCTCGCGGATCACCATGGCGGCGTATTCGAGCTTCGGAACGTCCTCCAGCGTGGGCAGCCGGTCGCCGATCACGCGGTCCGCCTCGTCGCGCAGCCGATCGAAAACTTCGGGGTGGGTCGACAACAGATAGGTCGCCCACGTCAAAGCATTGGCCGAGGTCTCGTGGCCCGCGAAGAAGATGCTGACTGCCTCGTCGCGCAGCTCCGCCGGAGGCATCGGTTGACCGTCTTCGTCGCGTGCCTCGAGCAGCGCGTCGAGCAGGTCGCCGCGCTTTTCTCCACTCGCCTGGCGCAGAGTGATGAGACCGACGATCAGTCGATCGATCGTGGCGAGCGCACGGCGGAAGGACACGTTGTCCGGCGTGGGCAGCCACAGCGGCACCTTGAACGGTACGAACGAGTAGCGCGCGACGTAGCGCTCGAGCTCGGCGAATGCCGCATCGAGCTCGGCCGTATCGGAGCCGAGCTGATTGGAGAACATGGTCTCCAGGATGATGTCGCGAGTGAGGCGCATCATCAGGTCGTGGGTATCCACCCTATCGCCGTCGCGAAACTTGTCCACGTAGCGCTTCGTGACGGCACTCATCGTGTCCGTGAGCAGAGCGATGCGCGGCTTGTGGAACGCCGGCTGCATGATGCGCCGCTTGCGGCGCCATACTTCGGCATCGGTCATCGGCAAGCCGTTTCCCAGCATCGGCCTGATCGGGTCGACGACCCTGCCGCGCGGGTAGTCCTTGTTCTGCTCCTGCAGCACGAGCCGCAGGTCGTCCGGATGCGCGATCAGCGTCAGCGTGCGCGGACCGAGCGGGATGCGGAACAGCGGACCGAGCTCGAGTGAGGTGCGCAACACGAATCCGGTCGCATCATTGAGCATCGCGCGCGCCGCACCAAGGATGGGCACGCTCGGGGCCACCGGCGGATCGACGACGGCGCCGTCCGTCGGCGCGGGTTTTGGTTGCGCGCTTCCGTGTTCGACCTGCTGAATCATGCGACCCTACTTTCGACATTCGTCGCTGCTGCACTCGGAAGAGCTCGGAGCGCACCGGCGCGTGGCAGGCGCATCGCCAGACGGATGATTTGATAGAGCAGCCAGCCCGGCAGAATGCGGTTCAGGAGCACGAGCATCGTGGCGTCGATGCCGGCCGTTCGCCGAACCAGGGGTGCCCGGTCATCGAGGGCCTTGGCCAGCACGCGCGCGAACAGCGCGGGCGGATTCGCCGCGCGCACCACGACCTCCCCCGTCTTGTCGATGCCCACGTAGTGCGGAGCGTACGGGCCCTTGTAGTTTCGGTAGTCGGAGGTCTGAACGAGGATGTCGGTCTTGAACGTCCCGGTGACGAGGATGGTGACACCCAGCCCGAACGCCGCGACCTCTCCCGCCAGCGATTCAGCCCAGCGCTCGAGCGCTCCTTTCGATGCGGAATAGGCGCTGATCGCCGGCATGCCGCGCACCGCGCCCTGGCTCGAGACGACCACGATGCGTCCGCGCCCGGCGGCGCGCATCGACGGCAGCAGCGCTCGCGTGAGTGCGATCGGTCCGAACAGGTTCGTCGCAAAGATTTGGTCCCATGCACTGGCCGGCGTGTCCTCGAACATGCCGGCCGCGGCGATGCCGGCGTTGTGCACCAGGACATCGGGTGCACCGACCGCGTCTTCGATCGCCCGTGCAGCGGCGGCGATCGACTCGGCGCTCGCAAGGTCGAGTGGAACTCCGATCAAGCGTGGATCGCCCGAACTGGCACCAGTTTCCGTGCGCAAGCGTTCGAGCCCCGCTTCGACCGAGCGCATCGCAGCAACGACGCGCCAGCCCTGCTTGCAGAGATAGGCGGCGGATGCGAGGCCCAGCCCGCGCGATGCACCGGTGATGACTACGGTTCGCAGGGCGCTCATAGGCTGCCCCGCTTGCACATGCCGTCGGCCTTGACGGGATTCACCTTCGGCCGTCCGTCAGGTTGACCCGAGGCCCACGTGGCCCAGTGGCCTTCGAAGTAGGGTCCAGCTTCGCCCTCGCGCTCGTAGTAACCCTGCGGGTCGTAGACCTTGGCTTCTCGATACGGATAAGGGCATGCGACGGCGGTGGCGGCGCCCGAAGCTTTGATGATCGCGAACGCGCCGCCGTACATGAAGTAAGCGACGTTCAAGATCGCAAACATCATCAGGAACGTGCCGAGCGCCGGATGGTTCGGGATGAAACGAAAGCGCTGAACCAGCTTCTCCGCTTGCGTGCGGCCGGTGTCGTCGCGATAGCAGAGCACCGCGGCCGGCACCATCACCACGCAAACCAAAGCAGACTCCCAGATCAGTGGGAACTGAAACGTCGTTCCGGCAAACAGCGAGCCCCAAGGAATGACCTGTGAGTAGATATAGAGGCCCGTGTGAACGAGCGATACTTCGAGGATCGCATCGAAGACGAACCCCATCACGAGCACGATTCCGGCGAGCGCCCAGAGCGGGTGCCGCCAGACGAAGGAATCCATCGATGCGCGCGCCTGCAGGCGGCGCAAAAGCGCCATCGCCGGAAAGAAAGGTCCGAAGTAGAAAAGCGCGTAGCCGATGACGATGAAGGGCTCGACCGTCGGCGACAGCTCGACCAACGGCCAGTCTTCGGGCCAGTGCCAGAGCTGCGGGTTATACACCGCGAACGGGGACCAGTTCATGATCGGGTCCTGCCAAACGATCGCGGTCGAGGCGATGGTCATGAGCACGTAAGGGTGGCCAGGTTGCCGCCGCCACACGCGCACGCAGCCGACGACGATAATGAGCATCACGACGACGGTGCCCCACTCGTGGATCTTGAGCCATGTCGCGTCGCTCCAACCGAGCAAGAACGGTACGGGTCGGAGAACGCCGGTCACTCCCGGATTTGCGACGCGAGGTGACACCGCGCCCATGCGCGCGTAGTAGGCAATGAGCCCGATTGTCGCGAGGGCAATGAAGAGCCATATCCAGGGCGCGATCGATTGTCGTTTCTGCAGGCTCGCGGTACCGCTCGCCGGAAGATGGGTGTCTTGCGTAGTCATTGGGTCCGTCCCTGTCACGCCCGCTGATCGGGCAGGTACACGTCGATCATTTCGAGCAGCCCTCGAGTCACGGTCGCGTCATCCGTGAGCGGTCGCGCGATCGCAGCGCGCGCGGCCTCGCGCATGCTGAGCCCCTCCACGGCGAGACGGCCCGCGGCAATCAGCGTGCGCGTGGAAGCCACCTCACGCAGGCCCGCAGTGTCGAGCCGGCGGATCGCCTGCCCCAGGCGCACGAGCTCGGCTGCTTTGTCACTCGCGAGTCCGGCCTCGTGCGCGACGATCCTCTGCTCGACCTCCGGCGCCGGAAACCCAAACTCGATCGCGGCCATGCGCTGGCGTGTCGAGTCTTTGAGATCTTTGAGGATGCTTTGATAGCCAGGGTTGTAAGAGACGACCAGACAGAACTCGCGCGGCGCATTCAGCGTGACGCCGAGCCGCTCGATCTGGAGCTGACGGCGGTGATCGGCCAGCGGATGCAGAACGACCGTCGTGTCCTGGCGGGCCTCGACGACTTCGTCGAGATAACAGATCGCTCCTTCGCGAACGGCCCGCGTGAGCGGACCATCGACCCACTCGGTCTCGCCGCCGCGGAGCAGGAACCTGCCGACCAGATCGGCCGTGGTGAGATCGTCGTGGCAGGCGACGGTGATCAGCGGGCGGCTCAGGTCGTGCGCCATCGCCTCGACGAAACGTGTCTTGCCGCAGCCCGTGGGGCCTTTGAGCAGGATCGACATCCGTTGCCGATACGCGGCTTTGAAGACCCGCTCCTCGTCGCCCACGGCCACGTAGTGCGGTCGCGACGACTGAGTCGCGCTTCCGTTGTCCTTCACGATTGAGTTCGAGCTCAGCACAATGGCTTCCTTCACTCGATCCGTCGCCTGACGTCCGCCGAGCGAATGGCCGCTCGGAAAAGCGGGCCGATGACCTGCTCCAGTTGCTCCGGTCCGGCGAGCGCCGCGTGCGCGGAGCTGCCGAAGACGCGACGAAGTGCCTCGGCATCCGTGCTCGATCCAACGCTCAGGCACAGGCAACCGACGCCCCCGCTTCGCGCTTCGCTGAGCGCCCGCCGCGCATCGGCCGCGCCATAGGCGGGCTCGTAGCCGTGGTCATAGGCGAGCCCGTCCGACAGCACGACCAACAGCTGCCGAGGTGTCCCGCCGTGGTCTTGCAGCACGGCCGTCCCGTGACGGATCGCGGCGCCCAGCCGTGAGTACGCGCCGGGCTCGAGGCTGCCGAGGCGCTGCATCACGACGGCGCCCGGCGCCTCGCCGAAGCGCTTCACCGGCACAACGCTCACAAACGACCGGCTCTGCGAGTGATAAGCGTAGAGCGCGACGCGGTCGCCGAGCTCGTGCAGCGCAAGCGTCAGCAGAGCGGCCGCAGCTCGCTGCTCTTCGTGCACGGTCTTTCCATTCGCTGCGGGCTCGGCGGCGGAGCTCGAGTTGTCGAGCAGGGGCAACACCGAGAGATCGCGGCGGCGGCGCACGCTGTCGATGAAGAACGCTTCGTCCGGCGCCGACCCGGTCATCATCTCCACGCGGGCTTCGATCACGGCATCGATATCGATATCGTCACCCTGCGCTTGTCGGTGATAGCGATCGATGCCGAGGCCCAAACGAGCTAGCGCGCGGCGCAGGCCGTTCCGATCGGGCAAAGCAAAGCGCGCGGCTTCCTTGTTGGACTTGGCCTCGATCTCATGGAGCGTGCACCAGTCGATTCGATAGCTCCGGTCGTGCACATTCCACTCCGGATACTTCGTGCCGCGCTGCTGCTCGGAAGCCGAGGAGTCTTCGATCTCTCGCGTCGCGGCGGTCCAGAAGACGGCTTTCGCGCTCCCTCGAGCGCGGCCGCGCGTCCAGTGCGTGGGCGCATCGGCGCCGCCCGGCGTTCCGCCACCATTGAGCTGCCGCAACGCAGTGAGCATCTTCGACAGCCACCTGCCGATCGCGCCGCCACCACCGACCTGGCTCGCGAACTGATCTTCCTGCGTGTCGTCGGTGGTCGCGTCCTCGCCGAGCTCGACCGTGGCTCGCTGCGGGTAGAGAACGGTGGGACGCGACGCCTCTTTGCCTTGCGCGCTCTGCATCGACGCGATGAGGCGCGAAGCACGGATCGCTCCGAAGCTTCCGGGCGGATCGCCGATCTTTTCGCGGCTCCGTGCCGCGGCGAGAGAAGCCTGGGGTGACTCGCTGATCACCCCGACGCGCGCGTCGAGCAACGAGCACAGCGACCGCGGCAAGAGCGGCTCCACCGTGGTGAGGGCTCTATGACCTTCCACCGCGAGATATCGTTTCGCCAGAGCCTCGCGCCGACCGAGCCCGTGCACGATGTCGCGCTCGAGGCTCCCTGCCGCGAGCAGCGACGCTTGCACGACGAGCGACGCAATCTGTGAGCGAGGGCACTCGTTGGCGTCGACGAAGACCACCTTCCCGTCCGTCCAGGCAGGCTCACCCGGCTCGCCGGGCGCCACCTGAAGTGGCCGCTGAGCGATCGCCGAGGCCAGGAGCCCGAGCCGCGCCACGTCGGGCAGTCCGGGCGAAGCCCGGCGCCCGCTCACCTGGCCGCCGTGATGTGCGGCCTCGCTCAACGGCGCTCCGACGCTTGGGCCTGCTTCGCCGCGGCCTGGCGAGCCAGGCGCTCGTCACGAATTTTCACGAGCTCGCGAAAGCCGATCCGCTTGTATTGAGGCTTGGGTTGAACGCCCCACTTGTCCTGAGACGTTTTCTGTCCCGCCGCTTCTGACGGCGCGAAGAGTGGATGCGGGAAGATGCATTCGCGCGAGTCATCGGAGTAGCGAACCTTCGAGAGCTCGCTGCACATCTCGACCAGCGAGAGATCCGGAAAGCCGTACCAGACCATCAATCCGGGAAAGGTGAACGTGCCCTCGAGCGCCAAGGCAGTCAGGCACACGAAGAGGCCGCGCTGGAGCCATTTGTGCAGGCGTGCATTGGATTCGGTCGTGCCGGGAGGCAAACGTTTTTCTGAGCTCGACATCGTGGCTTCTCCCCTTAGTCCGAAAAGATTTCGCGATTGACGGTGTGCAGATAGGGAATCGCCAGAAACGGCGTGATGTAAAAAATGTCGTAGAGCCACCAGCCCCACACCGGGAACACGACGTGCGCATACCGCAGGTCGGCGAACACGGTCATGTTGGCGACGTAGCCAACCCAATAGATGACGCCGAACCAGCACGTGACAATCAGCCACTGATGGCCCCAGCGCTTCATTTGTAAAAAGCCGATCGCCGCGGCCAGGCGCATGCAGAACACCGTCGGGACCAGCGCGATCTCCCAGCCCTTCTCACCCGGAGCGGTGGCTCCCCCGATCCAGAGCTCGTTGTAGTGCCAGAAGTATCCTGAGTCGAACATGTTGCCCCAAGCCGTCACCAGCGTCCGGCTGATGAGCGAGTGGTGCGCGATCAGGTCCAGTGACCAGCCGATGCTGTTGAGCCCGGAGTCCATGATCACCAGGTAGCCGAGCAGGGTGCAGATCATCGGGCGAACGGCCAGACCTTGGAGCAAGGCCTTTCGCTGCTCCGCCATGCCTTTGAGGAACAGCGGGAACCCGATCGGGCCGAGCACCGCAGTGGTCATCAAGATCGCGCCCGGCAACATCCAGCGATCGGCCTTGCGCTGAGCCTCGCGACTCGCCGACTGGTGATCGTCGTAGGCACTCGGAACGTCGAGTTCAAAAGATGCTGTGCTCATGACTCACCTACCAATCACGGTGCGCATACATGTAGAGTTGAAGCGCCCACGCGCCGAACAGATACCCGTAGATCAGGATCTGAAAGACGAGGAGCGCGCGCCGACGCCGACGGTCATGGTCGATGGAGGTCTTCGTGTTCACGTGGACTCCTTTGCAAAGTGGCTGCGGCGAGCTCGCGAAGGGCGTCGGTGTTTGCGCCGTCAGTGCTGAGCGGTGCGAGGACCGCGACCTCGGCCGCCGTAAGCTCTGCGGTGCCGGCTGCGATGAGCTTGGCCGCCGCGACGAGAGCGCGCGTGGAAGGTGGCTCGAGGTGAAAAGACCGGTCGGTCTTGCGAATGCTGGTCGCGCATTTCACGAGTCGCTGCGCCACCGAGAGATCGATGCCGGCTTCGTCCACCAAGACCATCGCCTCGGCGTCGGGCGGGAGGTAATTCATCGCGAGGGTGACGAAGCGCTGGCGGAAGGAGGGCTTGAGATCTTTGAGCGAGCTCCGATAGGCCGGGTTGTACGAGCACACCAGCATGAACGAGTCCGGCGCCTTCACGACCTTGCCGGCTCGGTCGAGGTAGAGCGTGCGCCGGTGATCCGCGAGCGAATGCTGGACGGCGAGCGAGTCGTGGCGCGCTTCGACGACCTCATCCATGTAACAGATGGCGCCGTCCTTGATCGCTCGCGTGAGCGGACCGTCGTTCCACAACACGTCGCCGCCCGCCACCATGAAGCGACCGACGAGATCGGAGCTCGTGAGATCGTCATGACAGCTGATGGTCACGACGGGCCGATCCAAGACTTGACCCATATGCTCGACGAGCCGCGTCTTTCCGCAACCGGTCGGCCCAGTGAGCATCACGGCGAGGTGTTGTTCGTACGCGCGCTTGAACAGCTCGACTTCGCTGCCGGTCGCTTTGTAGAAGTCCGTTCTCATACGAATTCCCCAGACCCGCAGATCAGGCCGCGACGAGCTCGCGATGAACGCGCGCCAAAGCGCGAGGCAGCTCTTCGACGCGCTTGATCCGCGTCGAGCGCTGCGACCCGAACACATCGGGCAGTGGATCGACGTGCGCTCGTCCGACGCCGAGGTAGTGGACGGTGACGCCGGCGTCGCCGGCTTCCTCGACCGCGTGCGCAGTGTCGGCCCATGCATAGCGGCCTTCGTAGCCGTCGTCCGAGATCAGGCCGTCACCGATCACGATCAGCAGGCGCCGCTCCGACGGCTGATCGAGCAGGCGCCTGGTCAGATGACGCAGTGGAGCGCCAAGTCGCGTGTAGCCACCGGTGGTGAGGCCGAGCGCGCTCGGCACCACGGAATAAGAGTCCGAGAAATCTCGCAGGCACGTCACTTCGACGCGATGACGCGTGTTGCCTGCGAACACGAACAAGCCGTGCCGTTCTCGCGCGACTGCCATGGCATGACAGAGCGCGTCGGCGCACGCGAGCTCGAGCTGGAATATCGCCCCCTGATGGATCCCGAGCGATCCGCTGCCGTCGAGCAAGAGCGCGGTGGTCACGTCGCGCGAGCCGGGCTCTAGATCGCGGAAGACTCGCGCCTCCGACGCCCTGCCGATCAAGGTGTCGATGTGGTGCTCGATGTAGCGATCGACATCGAGCTCGGAGCCGTCCTCGAGGCGGTTCTTCATCACGCGGTGGGTGCGCTGCTCGAACCATTGGC
>Ga0111539_10012843_pt1 | contig 10481 bp, 17 predicted proteins | sample RhiMethybrSRZTD1_FD_79667 | JGI IMG/M metagenome (GOLD analysis project Ga0111539, IMG submission 79667) | Populus rhizosphere microbial communities from Tennessee, USA - Rhizosphere MetaG P. TD hybrid SRZTD1 (version 2) (version 2) | ecosystem: Host-associated > Plants > Roots > Rhizosphere >... | reverse complement strand
TCAGGACCAGTACCTTGACGAAAGGAGCGTACGAGGTGCTGTTCGTCAGCGAGCGTGTCGGCATTCTTGATCGCAACCACCGTGCTCAGTTGAGCCCGTTAAAGACTCCGAACAAGCCGACTGCGTACGACTGCCAATCCATCGCATGGGTCCTCTGGCTCCGCAGGATTACCCATTAGCTCGGCGAGGCGCATGACCGCTGAACTACTCGGGAAGTCCCATCCGGCGCAGCAGCTCCGTGTAACGCGGATCGGATCTGAGCGAATCGATCCGCGGGTCCACCTTCAGGAACATCATCTCGGACGGCCGTTCGCCGTACCCCTCGTCCAGGTAGCAAGTGCCGCCGCCGACGGGTCCAGCCTCTGTTAGGCGGTGTCGAACTCGTGTTCTTCGACCTGACGAAAACGATTGCAAATGGCATGGCGTACGTCAGCGTCGTCACAGACCACGTCCCACCACGAACTGTCGACGGCCCTCACAATGACCCAGGGAGATTCGCGGTCTGACTCGGTCGCCACGAATTCACCATCTATCACTTGGAGCAGTTCCGCAAGCCCGGCAGCTAGGTCTCGGCCGTTCACGGCGCGGCGCTGGGAGAGCGGGACCGCGCGTTCCGCCGAGCTAGCTGTGAACAATGGGCGCCGCCGCCTTCGCGCTGAAGCACAGGACGTTAGGCGGACAAATCGGTGAACATGAGGATCCTGCTCGTCGCGGTCGCTGTCTGGTTACTCTGCGGCGCGCCGTCGGCCGGACCATTGATTCGGGTAGAAGCCGGTCAGCGCTACATCCCGCACTTCTACTGGTCAGCCGCTGTCGGGGCCGTTTTACATGCGACAGCCGCGTACATGCGCTTGAAATTGCGGCGTGCTCGAAGCCGCGCAGCAGCCCGTTAGACAGCTGGAATCACTTTCGGCCGGGGTCGGCGCCGCGACCAACCGCGGCAAATCTTCCGCGCGAGGGTATTCGGGATTTCGGTATCAACCCCGCCGTCCCGCTCCGCCCCGGCCGCAAACCTGCGACAATAGCTCGTGAGTCCGATTGTTCCGCACAGCACGAAAGTGAATTGCTAAGGGCTTGGCATGAGTACGCCAACTGCACGGAACGTCCACGTCACGAGTCGCGCGCTGACCGTGGAACTGTGCGACGGACGCAGCGTGTCCGTTCCTCCTGCGTGGTATCCGCGGCTGGCCAACGCGACACCTCGTGAACGACAGCGATGGGAATTGATAGGTCCCGGCATCGGGATTCATTGGCCCGCGGTGGACGAGGACGTTCCGTGGACGCCCTACTTCCTGGCTTACCCTCGGGGGAGAGTCACGCATGTGCTCTGGTGACGACGGGCTCAGATGAAGACGCTCCTCATCGGTTCAGTCGTTTTAGCCGTCGTCCTGGCCGTGGCCGCAAGTCAGGCGCCATCGGTTGCAGCAGGGGGTCTGCTGCACCCGGCCCGCCACCAGCCACACGCTAAGACGCCGCCCAACTGCGTGGAACGGGAGTTTCCTGGTAACGGCGTAACACTGCGTGGTTGGCATTGCCGCACCCCCGGTCGGACGCGTGGCACTGTCGTGTACTTGCACGGCATCGCGGACAACCGCGACAGCAGCATCGGGGTGGTACAACGCTTGACAACGCAAAGTCTCGATGTGGTGGCGTACGACAGCCGTGCTCATGGTGCCTCCGAAGGCGACCTGTGCACGTATGGCTATTTCGAGAAGGAAGATCTTCGCTCGGTACTCGACACCCTGTCGCCAGCGCCGCTCGTGCTGATCGGCACTTCGCTGGGCGCCGCGGTTGCCTTGCAGGAAGCAGCCACAGACAGCCGCGTCTCCGGCGTAATCGCAGCGGAAGTGTTCTCCGATCTTGAGACGATCGCCCGCGACCGCGCGCCGTTTTTCCTTCCCGAGCCTGTGATCGCCGAAGCGTTTCGGGTCGTTGAACGGCGGGCAGCCTTTGCCGTTCGGGAAGTCAGTCCGGTACGGGCTGCTGCCAAGATTCACGTTCCCGTCCTCTTGATTCACGGTGACGCGGATGTGCTGACCGGGGCGGATCATTCTCGCCGCGTGTTTGCCGCGCTTGCCGGCCCGAAACAACTCATTCTGGTTCCCAAGGCGGCACACAACGAGTCGCTGCGTAATCCGACGGTTTGGACAGCGATCGACGGCTGGCTGAAGGATGTTGTAAAACGTGCCCATCGACCGATTCTTGAGTGAGTACCCTGATGATTGGCAGACCGCTTTCGTCTACGAGCTGCGCGGACAAGCCCACGAAGCGGGAGTGCGACGTGGGCCCACTGGTCGTCGCCGGCTAATAGCACTTCAGGATCGATGGCGCGAATGTGGATGTCGGAGTAATCGTCTTCAGCGTACATGGGCCTCGATTCGGGATGACCCCACGTGGACTTGCGGGTTCTGCCACAACCAGCCAGGCAACATTGCCGGTGTCGTCGTCCGAAACGGAGCTGCAGTGTGTCCGGAATGCCTGCGGAGCTGTGCAGATATTCTCGACGAGAGGCCGGGCAGAAACTTGCCAGAAGGCGCCTAACAGACCGCTGCAGCTGGAATCTACTTTAGGCACAGGGGCCGTTACAGGCCACCGCCGCGTACATGGGCTTGAAATTGCGGCGTGCTCGAAGGCCGGAGGCGCAGCGGCAACGACCAGTGTCTTAATTGGCATGCAACAGTTCTCGATCTCACGGCGGAGCGCTCGAATAGGCGCGGTCGTGTTCGGTTTCCTAGCGCTCGGATATGTGTCGAATGCCGTGACCGCGACCCACTGCCAGGTCGCGGCTGCCAGGGGTATCGGCAGCGAAATCCGGGAACCTGCTCAGGGGATTGAAAGCCCGCTCGTCGTGTACGTGACGCGGGAGGACGAGGCGCGCTATCCCGATTCACAAGCGCTCCTTTTGCGCGCCGACTTGACGGTGCGCTCGTGCAGAGAGCAATACGTCGAGACCAACTGTTGGCCACGGGCATTCGTTGCCCAATCGGAGGGCATAATCCCCTGGACGTTGAGCGTCAGCTGGGGCTGGCAGTCTGGTCCGGCTCTCGCAGGAATTCAACAGCATGCCAAAGGGAGAGGCGCGCGAACCCGCTTCCTCGCGTTCTTCGGGGTGTGCGTGCGGCTATGGGACGCCAACGGCTGGTACATGCAAGCTGCCTAACAAGGCCGCTGCAGCCGACGAGCGGCACCGAGGTTGTGCGAACATTCAACTTCCTCCGAACCGGACCGAGTTGCAGGGAACTCCGCGCCTTCGTACTCGCTCTGGCGGAGTTCGTCGACCGACGATACCCGCTGCGCCGGCGGTCTGTCCTTAGCTCGAGGTCTGGCTGATGGACTTTCGGGGGACTCAGTGGCATAGACCGCGAGCACGCGAGTCAAATCGTTGCAGCCTACGAGAGCAGGCGAGTTGTCTAACAAGCGTTGGCAGCCGTCGGCGGCCGTGCGATCATCCCACCGCGGCTGAAACGCAGGACGGCAGGCAGAGGATTACCGAACGCATGTGCGTGTTGCGAGTTAGCGGAGAACACTTCGATCCCGTCAAGTTTCTTGGTTCTTCAACACTCGAGCCATATTCCGTCTTTCACGCAGGTGAGCCAAGATTTGCGTCTCAATCGAGTGGCGAAATCCATGCCGTCTCAGGATTCAAGGTCCATGTGAGCCGACAGTCTCGGGACGCTCTGCCTGGTCAAGTGGCCGACGCGATTGCGTTTCTTGTGAAACATGAACGAACGCTCCTCGAATTACGAGAGCTTGAGGAAGTGGAAGACATCCGGCTGGACTTTCCCGTGAATCTTCAGATCGATCGCCAAAACGTCTTTACCCAGTACGAGTACTTTCCACCAAAGCTGATTGCGTTGGCTGGGGCCGTTGGGTGTGGACTTGAAATATCCATCTACCCTCGAGATCTCCTCCAACTTGCGAAAAGTCGACAAAAGTTACCTCGCCACCGCTCTGGCAGTCGTCGAACAGGGCGACGGTGATCTAGAAGACCGGTCACGCTTGACTAACGACCTTTGCAGCTGGTGGCCGCCGATGCGATCATGAGCCGCCTTGACACGCGGATTAGCCGGATGTTGTGGCTCACTAATCGCAATCGCAATGGGCCGGATCACGTCGGGATAAAGTGCGCTGGACGCGGTGGTGCGAAAAAGGGAAATGAATGCGATGAACATCCTACTGTGGGTTCTGCAGGTGCTCGCCGCACTTCTGTACGGAGCGTCGGGCGTCATGAAGGTGTTCATGTTCGACAAAGTCAGCAAGGATGTCCCATCGTTCGGTGCGTTGCCGCGAGGAGCCTGGACGGCACTCGGCATTCTCGAACTCGTGTGCACGGTGGGGCTGATAGTCCCGGCCGCCCTCGGTCGGCAGCCGCAGCTGACGATCGTGGCTGCCACGGTCCTGGCAATCGAGAGCCTCGTGTTCATTGGAGTGCACGTCAAGTACGGCGAGATCCCGCCGATTATCATGAGCGGCGTGCTGGGTCTGTTGATGGCGTTCATCGCGTACGGCCGATTGGTCCTGAAGCCGATCTTCTGACTGGCGGCGGGAATGGCAGAAACGAACAGGGCCACTTCATCTACCGAGGTCTGAGCTCGAGGGAACCGCCATGCCCAGCCGCCGAACCTTTTTGTCGCTTCTTGGAGGTAGTGCTATAGCCCCGCATTTGGCCTTGGCACAACGGCGCTCACAGCCGCTGGCCCTATACGCCAATGTTGGGCCGGTGCTCATGCACTACGACGTTGATCCTGCCAAGGCTGAATTGATCGAGCGCGGCTCGGTCATATTGCCGGCCGCGGTGCAGTACTGCTGGGCACATCGAGACCGGCGCCACTTCTATGTCGCTTCAAGCAACACCGCTCCAGGCAGTGCGCAGAGCGGCACCGGACACTACGTGACGGCATTCGCAATCGATGCCACCACCGGTGCGCTCAGTCAGATTGGCGATTCGATGCGCCTGCCGGCTCGGCCGATCCACATGACGCTTGACAACGAATCGCGACACATTCTGGTGGCGTTCAACAACCCGAGTTCGTTGCGCGTGTATCGCGTGAACAAGGATTTCACGCCGGGGGAAGAGGTGCCGCAAGGGACGATGGACGCAGGCATCTACGCGCATCAAGTGCGCGTGACGCCAGACGGGCGCCATGTTGTGCTGGTCACTCGCGGCAACGAAGGCACGCCGCAAAGCCCCGAAGACCCCGGCGCGCTGATGGTATTCGACTACCAGAACGGCGTTCTCTCCAATCAGGACAAGATCGCGCCCAACGGCGGGCGGGGCTATGGCCCCCGGCATCTGGATTTTCATCCGACCGAGCCGTGGATGTTCGTGTCGATCGAAACGCAGAATCAGCTGCACGTGCACCGCATGCAGGGTGGCAAGCCGCTACCGGAAGTCGTTTTCAACAAGACGACACTCTTGGAGCCCGGCAACATCCGTTCGCGCCAGGCGGCAAGCACGGTGCACGTTCATCCGAATGGGCGTTTCGTCTACGGCGCAAACCGCTCGCAGGATGTGGTGGATTTCAGGGGGAAGAAAGTCTACAAAGGCGGCGAGAACAGCATCGTCGTCTACTCGATCAACCAACAAACTGGTGAACCGAGCGCCATTCAGCACATCGAAACGACGAAGTTCCATCCACGCACGTTCCACATCGATCCGAGTGGACACATGTTGGTGGCGCAACACAACCTGCCGTTGGATGTGCGCGATGGCGACAATGTGCGCACCGTGCCAGCAGGTCTGTCGGTGTTCCGCATGGGTGCCGACGGCACGCTCACTCTCGCACGCACTTACGACATTGACGTCGGAGACAAGAGCATGTGGTGGCTGGGGATGGTCCCTCTGTAAGGACCAGATGGGGGAGATACTGAGAAGGCCGTTTGGAGTCACTGTGCTTGCAGGCGCCTTTCTGGCAGCGGGCGTTGGCGGGATTCTCGTCGCCTGGGGGGCGTGGCCAACGACTCCCAGTACCTCCCCGCTGCTGGCGCTGTTTGTCCTGGCGTGGAGCTGCGTGGCCGTCCTTACCGCCGTCCTCACGTGGCGGCGTTCGCGCTTCGCAGGCGCCGCCTTCATTGCGGCGATGGGGTTTCTCCTGTTCCCGGCGAGGCTTATTGTCCCCGGCGGTCAGCTCTTCCTTCCTTCATTCGTCGTGGTAATGCTGGTTGCTTTTATCGGCTACAGGTATCTCAGGAAGGTAGACGCGGCACGTTTAGGAAAGGGGAATCAGTGTCTAAGACGACCATAAAGGCACGCGTGACCTCCTTCGCTCCGCAGTTCCTCGTCGACGACCTTGAACGCTCGATCGTGTACTACCGGAAAATCGGGTTCAGTTTCGATGATCCCTGGGAGGGGTTCTACGCCATCGGGTATCTGAACGGACTGGAAGTTCACCTGAAAGAAGCACCCAAGAACCAAGCGGACCGCCAGTGGCGGCGGGACCATGAGCATCTCGACGCCGCCGCGGGAGTCGACGGCATTGAAGCATTCTATGAACAGTGTCTTGCCAACGGGGTAACGGTGATCAAGCCACTCGCGCCCACAGCCTGGGGCACGAAGGATTTCTATGTCGAGGACCCTGATGGCTACATCATCTCCTTCGGTGGCCGAGCGACGAGTTGACGATGGCCGAGAACCTGATCCACAAGCTGATCCCGCACCAGGGACGCGTCCGGGAGAGTCGCTCAAACACATTGAGCTGTTGGCGTCCGGCCACAAGTCGCTGACGCCGCTCGAGCGCTGCCGGGCTCTGGTGTCGGGGCGCTTTTCGAAGTTCCCAAAGGCGGAAGTACGGCGGGTCTACGAAGCAACCGGTCTGTCAGACGACTGGATGCCGGAAATGCCCAGAGCCGCTACGGGCTAACAGCCGCTGCAGCCCGGCGAGCGTCGCTGACAGGTGTGAGCAGATTGTAGCAACAGTGAACGCCGCTCGCGGCTGAGCGGCAGGACGTTAGCCAAAGGGCAGACCTGCGCATGACACAAACCGAACAGGGTTACTCCATCTACGAGCAGATCTTCAAACGCTCGCTCGCCGTCGGCTAACATGCGTTGCAGCCGACGGCGGCCGGGTGCGATCATGAACCGCGCGGCTGAACCCGAGACGTTAGGCGCACGCTCACTTCATGCGACATCTGGCGTTGGTTCCGTTTGTGTTGACTCTGGTTGGATGTCAGTTCTCCGAGAACAGGTTCTTGGTCCGAGCGGTGAGGTCCAACGAGCTGATTGGAACCTGGCGAGCCACCGAGTTTGCGATCAAGAGTCTCCGCGACGTCGGCGTTCGGGATCATCTTACGGTGGCGGAACACACACTCGTGCTCAGGGCGGACGGATCATGCCGGATACAGACCGTCATGAACATGCCTGTTTTCGAGGCCGCCGATTACCGGACGTACGACCACGGATGTCGATGGCGGCTCGGCGAGGTCGGGCACCAGGCACTCGAATTCGAGTTGAATCCCGCGCCGTCGATTGGTTCTCCTTATTACTACTTCGCGGAGGAAGATGGCCGACTGCTTTTATGGCAGTACGCAACAGATCCGGATGCGTGGCGGTACATGGAATTCGAGAAGAGCGGCGCCTAACAGGTGAGCGGCGAGTGTCACCGGGCTAAACAAACGCAGTATGACTCCGCTGTCCAAACTCGTACGCCATTGCACGTGGGCAAATGAAGCTTGGATCGACTTCATTGCCAGCACTGTCCCGACTGACGAGTATCTGCTGCAAAGGATGAGTCATATCCTGCTTGGGGAACAGGCTTGGTTTCAGAGACTGGATGGAAGCGACCCGGATCGGAACATCTGGAATGTCATGGCCATTCCGCAGCTTCGTGACAAACAGAAGGAACACGAAAGGGTCTACGCAGAATCTCTGAATGGAGACCTCGGCCGAGTTATCAAGTACACGAGATTTACTGGGGAACCGTATCAGTCGCCAGTTTCTGACATCCTTTTGCATCTGACCCTCCACGGCACTCATCACCGGGGACAGATGGCCATCAACGTGTCTGGAAAAGGTTTGAAGCCTGTCAACACGGATTTCATCCAATTCTGTTTATTAAACAGACTGTGACCGCCGGCATGACATCTTTTCGAACCGGCCGCCTGACTCGGCTTGGAGCCGACGCGGTTCGAGTCCATGCGAAGATGGCTCCGTTCCGCGCGGCTCGGCGGGACGTTAAGCCGACATCAACCCGGCTATGAGGCTGTACACGGCGTCGAATATGGAATTGCAAGGAGGGTCCAATGAAGTTCAGTCGACTGCTTGCCGTCGTCTCACTCCTGTCCTTCGGCGCGTCTCTCGCGATTGCGCAAGATTCGATTCGGCTCAAATTTGAAGTGGTCAAAGACGGCGCAACGCTTGCCAGGCCCGAAGTCTCCGTCACTGCCGGTTCGACCGGCACGCTTGAAGTGGCCGATGTCGGTCACCTCGCGTTCACACCAACTCTTCGGGGTTCAGACGGCATAAGCCTCGTGTTTGACATCAAATCGGCTGGAAAAGCGTTTCAGCCGGGTCTCGTAATTAGCAAGGACGAAGCGGGAACGCTCTCCTGGACGTCGGACGCCGGCGCGCACTCTTTCAAGGTCAAGGTGTCCTGGGCGCGGTAGGGCGGTCCAACAAGCGTTTGCAGCCGGCGGCGAGTGTCAACCATGCGCTGCCACGGATACCGAGTTGCGAAATCGCGTTCGCGGCTGGGCGGCAGGACGTTAGACTCCGCAGCCGTATCCCCAGCAGTCCGGAGGGGCCGATGGCTCAATCGCGCAATCGTCTGCCCGACAACACGTCCTTAGTCATGCCGCGTCTAGTCTGCGAAGATGCCGCGGCGGAGATGGAGTTCTGCCTTCGGACCTTCGAGGCGGAGGAACTGAACCGTCGGCGAGGCCCCGAGGGGAAGGTCGCCCACGGCTTGATGAAGGTCAGCGGCGAGATGATCATGATCGAGGGTATCTGGCCGGGCTTACCGAGCCGTGCGCCAGCGCCAGACGCCAGTTCGCCAGTAGTCATTTTCGTGTACGTCCCCGACGTGGACGCGACCGTGGCACGCGCCGTGGCGAACGGCGCACGCGTCTTGGTTCCGGTCCAAGACCAATTCTGGGGCGATCGCATTGCCTGGTTCATTGATCCGGCCGGTCATGTGTGGACCGTGGCATCCCGCATCGAAGACACATCGGTGGCCGAGCGAACAGCGCGGTGGGACAAGATCCTGGCGGAAGGGCAGTAAGCCCCGCAGCGCGAATACGGGTTGGACCTGCCGACTCGCGACCGCCAGTCGAGCATTGTCTGACTCCCATTGGTTGCGCGCTGCGCGCCGCGTCGAGCGGGCGCGTCGCAGCTCAACGCAATCCGTTAGTCAGCTGAAGTCAGAACAAGCTCAAGAAACAGATGCAGGATAAGGCCGTTTACTTGCTCGTGGTCGAAGGATTCGCCGATTGGGAGCCAGCCCACGCGGTGGCCGAATTGCGACGACATGGCCACTATCGCGTCGAATCCATCGGACTGACGGCGGCCCCGGTCCAGTCAATGGGTGGTCTCAAGGTGTTGCCCTCAAAGATTGTGTCTGAGGTTGATCCCGCGGACGTGGCGGTGTTCATCCTTCCCGGCGGCGATCGATGGGAAGATCCTTCGGTCGAACCACAGCTTGAGGCAGTGCTCAGGCGGATTGATTCTGCCGAGGTGCCAATCGCAGCCATTTGCGCTGCGACCCTCGCGATTTCCAGAATCGGCCTTCTGCGAGGCCGGCGTCACACCAGCAACAGCCTTGATTATTTGTGTTCACACGTGACGGACTACTCTGAAGCGGCCAATTATGTCGACGCGCCCGCTGTTCGCGATCGAAAACTCATTACGGCGAGTGGGCTTGGCGATGTCGAATTCGCGCGCGAGCTCTTCGAGGAACTCAACGTGCTGAATCCGGAGAGCCGATCGTTATGGGCTCAGATGTTCCGAAGCGCGAAGCTCCCAACCGGTGCTGCCTAGCAGGGCTTGCAGCCGACGGCGGCCGGTGCGATCTTGAGGCGGCCGCGGCCGAAACGCAGGACGTTAGAACCGTGGGAAACGCCAGTCTCGTGGAGACCCAAGAACGTGACGTACTGTGGGCTTGAGCGACGCCGCCTAACAACGTGTTGCAGCGGATCTTGCGACTGCGTCACATGGCGTTCGCGATGCACTGACGACCTATGAACGATCGTGCTCGAGCCGGTTATCGCGACGCAGACGGTCAGGGCAGCGAACGACGGGTTGATGTATGGCCGATCCGCCGCGATCTGAACGGCCGTCTGTAAACAGCGTTTTCAGCCGAACGCTCCCAACCCGCAGTACAGCCGATTCTTGCTGTGCTGTTGGATTGGATTCGGGATGAATCGTGGCCTGTGGCAAAGCCGACTTGCGGGTTTCTGGTTACGATAGGGCCACGTTGGCACGCAGTCAAATCTTTGACCGGCCACCGCGGCAGGTGAATGGTGTCGCTAGACGGATCTGTCTATCCAAC
>Ga0111539_10012840_pt1 | contig 10483 bp, 8 predicted proteins | sample RhiMethybrSRZTD1_FD_79667 | JGI IMG/M metagenome (GOLD analysis project Ga0111539, IMG submission 79667) | Populus rhizosphere microbial communities from Tennessee, USA - Rhizosphere MetaG P. TD hybrid SRZTD1 (version 2) (version 2) | ecosystem: Host-associated > Plants > Roots > Rhizosphere >... | reverse complement strand
GCAGAGGAATCCAGCATGAGGACGGCGGGCGTGAAACGCGGTGAGCGCGGCTTCACGCTGCTCGAGCTCACGATCGCGCTGACGTTGCTCGCGCTTCTGTCGGCCGTGCTGTTCGGATCGTTGCGGCTCGCCGGTCGCAGCACCGACGGCGGACAAGCGAAGGTCGACGCGGCGGCGTCGATGCGCCTCGCGCAGGACTTTCTGCGCACGAACCTGGAGGCGCAGCACCCGCTGCGCATGCGCAAGATCCTGGAGTCTCCGCTGCTCTTCAGCGGCACGCGCGACGAGTTGCGATACGCGGCCGAGTTGCCGCCGCGCATCGCCGGCGGCGGCATCTGGTTCTACCGCCTCTCGCTGCGTACCGACGATTCGCGCTCGCCGCTGACGCTCGAACGGCTCGTTCCCGATCTGGCCGCCGATGCGATGCCCGAGTTCGCCAATGCGGATCGATCCGTGCTCGCCGACGGCATCGCCGATTTGACGCTGGGCTATCTTGGTCGCGATCTCGATGTCGCGACGACCGTCGCGCCGACGTGGCGCGACCATTGGGACAACCCGCAGCAGCTGCCGATGATGATCCGCATCGACGTCAAGCCGAAGCAGGGCCCGGCGTGGCCGACGCTCTACGTGACACCGCGCGAGGCGCCCGAGGCGGGCTGCCGCGCGTGGGACATCGCGCGGCAGCGGTGCGCATCCGTCTAGCGATGAGCATGCGGCGATCACCCTCCATTCTCATGCGCAGCGCGCAGTCGGGCATTGCGCTCGTGCTCGCGCTGTGGCTCACCGTGCTGCTGACCGTGCTGGCGAGCGGCTTCGCGTTCAGCATGCGCACCGAGGCGCTGGCGGTGCGTAACGCAGTGTCGCTCGCGCAAGTGCGCGCAATCGCCGACGGCGCAGTCGAACGCACCGCGTTCGAGTTGATGCGACCGCAGGTGGCGAATGTCTGGAAGCTCGACGGCCAGCCGCATCGATTCGTCGATGGCGAGGCAACGGTGGTCGTCACGGCCGTCGACGAGGCGGCGAAGATCGACATCAACTCGGCACCGGATCCCTTTCTGAAGAGCCTGCTGATGGTCATTGGCGGCCTCGACGACGCGGCGGCGGGCGGCCTCGTCGACGCGATCGACGACTGGCGCGATCCCGATGACTTGCGCCGGCCCAACGGTGCCGAGCTGCCCGAGTACCGGGGCGCGAACCTCAAGTACGGTCCTGCCAATGCGCCGTTCGAGACCGTTGGCGAGGCGGCGCGCGTGCTGGGCATGACTGCGGACGTGTACAACCGGATCGCGCCGGCGATCACCGTCTATTCCCACCAGCCGGGGGTCAATCCCGCCACCGCCGGGCGCAGCGTGCTGCTCGCCCTGCCGAACGCAACCGCTGAGGGTGTAGACGCCTTCATCGCGCAACGCGCACAGGCGCTTGCCGACAAGCTGCCGGTGCCGCCGTTTCCGCCGGCGCAGGCCTTCGGCAGCGGACCGGTGCCGATCTGGAGAATCCGCGCGGAAGCCACGCTGCCCGATGGTGTAACCTTCGCCCGCGAAGCCGTCCTGCGCCCGTCGCCCGACGCGCTACGGCCGCTGATTGCGCTCGCATGGCTCGAGCCGTCCCGATCAGCGGCTGCGCCTTCCCTTTCCGATTCCGCTGCTGATGGCCGCCATCGCTGACTCGACATCCTTCAACAAGCCCGGATACGCCCGCGACCTCGCGCGGCGACTTGGGCTGACCGGCTTCAGCCATTGGTGGGCGCGCGAACTCGCCGCGATGATGCCGTCGCGGTTACGCGTAGCGCTGGAGCACCGACGCGCACGACCGGTGCTGGCGTTCAATGGAAGCCGCGCAACGCTGTGGCGTCCTAATCGAGCCAACGGACACGTCACGATGACCGAAATAGGGCAGATTTCGCTGTATGCCGATACCGAAAGCGTCGCCGCGGCGGGTCGGGCGCTCCTGGCGCAGCTCGCGCGTCAGGTGAACGGTGGCGCGCCGGAGGTGGTGATCGCGCTGTCGCCACGCGCGTCGCTACGCAAGCGGCTGACGCTGCCGGCCGCCATCGAGGCCAACCTGCACCAGGCGCTTGCCTACGACCTCGACCGGCACACGCCTTTCAAGTCCGACGAGCTTTATTTCGACGCGGCAGTCGTCGATCGCGATCCCGCGCACAACACGCTGCAAGTCGACCTTGCCGCCGCGCGGCGTGCGATCGTCGATCCGATGCTGCGGCATGCCGAGAGCTTCGGCGCGCGTGTAGTCGGTGTCACGGTGGATCCGCCGGCAGCCGCCGCGGCGTCGCGCCTCGATCTCCTTCCCGTCGACCGCCCCGAGCTCACGCCCGGTTCGCGCTGGCATGTGATCGTTCCCTCCGTGCTGCTCGCCGTCGCGATTCTCGCGGCCCTCGTGCTTCCGGTCTGGCAGAAGCGCGAGGAAGCCATCGCGCTCAACCAGCAATCCGACCTGGCACGTCAGCGTGCCGGTGTTTCGGACGCGCTTCGCACCGAGCTCGAGCGCAAGATCGGCGAGTACAACTTCGCCCTCGAGCGCAAGTACGGGTTCCCCGGGACCGTCCAGGTGCTGGACGACATCACGCACCTGCTGCCCGACGACACGTGGATCACGCAACTCGAGCTTCGCAGCGTGCGCGGCAAGGACGGCCAGCGTGAATTGACGCTGCGCGGAGAGTCGGCCAACGCCGGTCGCCTCGTGTCGCTGCTGGAGGATTCGAAGCTGTTCACGCAGGCAGCGCCGCGATCGCCCACGACCAAGATCCAGCCCGGACCGGGCGAGATCTTCGACGTCGGCGCTCAGCTGAAACCGACGCCGCCGCCCCAGGCTGCACCGCTCGACCTGACGGCACCTCCACCGCCACCCGTCGTGCCGCAGCGGCCGCGCGCTGCCCTGCCGGCAACGACGCCGGCGGCGACCCCCAATGCCGCGCCTTCGGCAACCACACCCGGTGCCGCGCCGCAAACCGCACCCGGTGTCGTGCCGCAAACCGCACCAGGTGCTGCGCCGCAACCCACACCAGGCACCGCGCCGGCGACGGCGCCGGCGAACGCACCCGCGGCAGCACCGCCGGCAACGTCGTCGCGGCGCTCGGTCGTACCGCCGCGGAACGCGCCGCCCGGCTCCCCGCCGGGAGCGGGCGCGGCGGTTGCCCCACCGTCAGTGCCGCCAGCGCCGGTGCCGCCCGCAACGGCGGAGCCCGAGCCCGCCGAAGGCGAAGGAAACACGCAATGACGCCACCGGCCCTGAAGGGACTATCGCCGGTGCAGCAGCGCGCGCTTGCCGCGGGGCTGCTGATCGGCGGCATCGTTGCCGTCCTGCTCGCCGTGTTCGTTCCGATTGTCCTTCTGCATCAGCATTACGACGCGGCGATTGCCGACACCTCGGACCGGTTGCAGCGGTATCAGCGCATCGCCGCGCAGGCACCGGCGTTGCGTACGGCGCTCGATGCGATGCAGCACCGCGATGGCCGCCGCTTCTTCCTGCGCAATACCGCCGCGAATCTCGCAGGCGCCGAACTGCAGGAACTCGTGAAGGCCGCCATCGAGAGCAACGGCGGACGGATCACGACCAGTCAGAACACGAGCCCGCGCGACGATGGGCGATTCCGCGAGATCGGCGTCAACGTCCAGTTCTTCGCGGCCACGCCGGCGTTGCAACGGATCCTGCTCGCCATCGAGACGCACCAGCCGTACCTGATCGTCGAGAACCTGACCGCGCGACCGCTGAACGCATTCCGGGGCTTCAAGCCCGCGCCGGGCCAGGAGCCCGAGCTCAACGTCCAACTCGACGTCGGCGCGTGGGCGTTTCCCGAACCTGCACGTGCCACAGCACCCGCGAAAGCGGCCTCGTGATGCGCGCGCCGACCCGCATACCAGGAGAGCGTAATGAGTGACGCCAGCGCGCTTGCCCGGAGCCTGATCGTCTGGCTCGTTCCGTTTGCAGCGGTAATTGCGGTGATCGGCATCGAGACCGATTGGGGACGCTCGTTCAATCGCGATGCACCGGCGCCTTCCGTCACCCCGCCGCAACCTGTCGCCGTCGCATTGCTGCCCGAGTACAGGATCGACGGCGGCACCGAAGCGCGGCGCGAAACGGTGGATCGCGTGCTGTTCAACCCGACACGCCGACCGGCGCCGCCCGCGTCGCAAGCCGCCGGATCCGCCTCCGCGATGAAGCGCGGCCAGTACACGCTGACCGGAACGACCGTGGTCGGCAACGTCGCGACGGCGTTCCTGCGCGAGGTCAACGGCGGCAAGTCGCGGAGCGTCCATCAGGGCGACAAGCTCGGCGACGGTCTGCTCGTCGCGGAAGTGAGGCCGGATCGCGTGCGCCTGAAGCAAGGCGACGATGTCGAGGAGCTGTCGCTGAAGATCGCGGCGGGTCCGAAGATGACCGTGCAGACCGTACCCGTTGCGCCGCCGACCGCCGTGGCGCAGCCGGGTGCCGCAGCCGCTGGAGCCGTCGTCAATCCGGCCGCGGCGGCCCTCGGCGGAGCGGGCGGTTCCGGTCGCAATGCCCCGCGTCCCGTCGCGCCGCCTGCCGACCAGCCAGCCGCCCAGCCAGCCGCTGCGACGCCGCGAACCAATAGCAATGTGAGCATCAGCGAGCTCCTTGCCGAGCGCCGCCGCGCAGCGCGCGCAGCCGCCGAAGCGGCAGCGGCGGGCAGCTCACCCGTGACGTCGGGTCCGCCCCGATGATCCCGGCGCAAGCCGGGCCAAAACTTCGTTCGATCCCTCCCGGGGGCGAGCGGATCGAACCTTGCCATTCTCATTCCGCCCACGATGCCACGATGCCCATGACCGTGCCCTATCTGCGCCACGCCGTTGCAGCGGCGCTGCTGCCGCTGCTCGCCGCCTGTGTCCAACAGCCGGCGACGATGGCGGTCTATCCGCCGGCCCCGGTCGCGGACACGACGAAGCCGACCGATTCCGGCGAGGCTGCCCGCGCGGCGGCACGCGCGGCGGCCGACGCGGAAAAGTCGCGCGTGTTCAAGGGCACGGGCATCGTCGTGCGCGGCCAGGACACTGGCGGTGCATTGCCCGCGTCGCCGCCGCTGCCGCCACCGGCGGCCGGCCCGGTCGTGCTGAATTTCGAAGGTGCGGATCTGCGCGAAGTGATCCGCAACGTGCTGGGCGACATCCTGAACCAGCCCTACACGATCGATCCCAACGTCGGCGGACAGGTGACGATCCGCACGACGGCAGGCATCGCGCGCGATGCGCTGCCGGCGACGCTCGAGACGCTGTTGCGAATGAACGGCGCGACGATGATCTACGAAGGCAACCTGTGGAAGGTCGTTCCGCAAACGGCGGCCGTGCGCGGCAACGTGACGCCGCAGCTCGGCAATTCGACGCGCGCGCTGCCGCAGGGCTATTCCGTGCAGATCGTGCCGCTGAAGTTCGTGGGCGTGCGCGACATGCTGCGGATCCTCGAGCCGTTCGCGAAGGATGCGCAGACGATCCGCGTCGACGACGTGCGCAATCTGCTGGTGCTGTCCGGGACCGAGGTCGAGCTTCGCCACCTGCTCGAGACGATCGACATGTTCGACATCGACTGGATGTCGGGGATGTCCGCCGGCGTCTTCACGCTGCAGAACGCCGATGTCAAGTCGGTGTCGCAGGAGCTCGACAAGCTCATCGGCAACCGCGACACGAGCCCGTTCACGGGAATCCTGCGCATCATCCCGATCGAGCGGATGAACGCGCTGCTGGTGATTTCGCCGAACCAGGTGTACATCGAGCAGGCGAAGAAGTGGATCGAGCGGCTCGACAGCGGCGCGGGCGAAAGCACCCGCTTCTACGTCTACAACCTGCAGAACCAGCGGGCCGAGCGCGTCGCGCCGCTGCTGCAGCAGGCGTTCACCGGTCGCACGACGCAGGCGAGTGCGGCCGGGCCACCGACGCTTTCGCCCGGCACGCCCGCGGGGCAGATCGTCTCGCCGCCGTCGTTCCAGACCCAGCCCACGATCGTGCCCAACACGCCGTTGGCGTCGGCGGCACCGGCGGCGGCTGCCGCGGCAGGCGCTGCGGTCGGCGCTGCGGCGGGTGCCCGATTGGTCGGCGGCGCCGATGGCGTCGGTGTCGTGCGCAACATCCAGGTGGTCGCCGACAAGGACCAGAACACCGTGCTGATCGTCGCCACGCCGTCGGAGTACTCGATCATCGAGCAGGCGCTGAAGAAGCTTGACGTTGCGTCGCGGCAGGTGATGATCGAGGTGACCATCGCCGAAGTTAAGCTCACCGATACGCTGACCTTCGGCGTCGACTGGATCTTCAAGGGCGCGGCACCGTCCGGACGCGGCAGCGGCGGCCTGTTCCAGAGCGGCGGGTTCAACCCGGCCGTGCCGCTGCCCACCACGGGGGCGGGCGCGGTCGCCGCCGGGCTGAGCGTCGCGGCGCAAGGGTTCAGCTACCTGATCAACAACGCGAACTTCCCGGGCGGCGTGCAGGCGGCGCTGCACTTGCTCGACACGTACGGCAACACGAAGGTTATCGCCAACCCGCACATCGCCGCGCTCGACAACCAGAAGGCCACGATCAAGGCCGGCAACCGGATCCCGGTCAACCAGCAGACGATCGTCGGCAACGTCAGCAACGCCGTGACGACGACGTCGCAGTACATCGACACCGGCGTTCTGCTGCAGGTGACGCCGCACATCAACGATGGCGGGCTGGTAACGCTGGACGTGCAGGCCGAAGTCAGCAGTCCCGGAACGCCCGACGTGGCCGGCGGCGCTCCGCCGATCGACACCCGCTCGGTGCAGACGCTGCTGTCCGTCCCGTCCGGCCAGACGATGGTGATGGGCGGCCTGATCCAGGAGACCAAGGGGAACGCCAACAAGGGCTTGCCGCTCCTGAACCGGATCCCGATCATCGGCGGCCTGTTCGGCAGCGAGACGATGACGAACGACCGCAGCGAACTCGTGCTGTTCATCACGCCGCGCGTAGTCAACGACACCGTCGACTACTCACGCGTAATTGAGGATTTGCGGCGAAAGATGGAACGACTTGATGACGTTTTCCCCGCAAAGCCGAATAAAGTGTCGGGAAATCCCGACAATTGAACGTTTTTGCATGTTGCGGGCGTGCAACACCCATGTCGCATGTGCGACGGTAACTCCAGCGAGATTGACGATGAAGCACGAAATGGCTACGCTTTATTCAAGCTTTGCCGCATCGCGGACGGCGGTACGATGGGTGAATCCGCGGTGGCAGCCAGAGGGAAGCAACCGAATTAACCGCTTGTTTTGCGACGTTTTGCGTCACTTCATGAATGGCACCGTCGCCAAACGACGACAGTCGTGGGTCGGAGCCGTCGTGGTCCTGGCCGGTTTGCTCGGCGGCTGCGCCACCCCGATGGGTGGGGGTGCCGGCCTGAGCGCGGACACGCCCGCGGACGTCAAGAAGCAAGCCGTTGCAGCGCGTGCGAAGGCGCGCTGGGATGCGTTGATCAAGCCGGATCTCGCGAGCGCTTATACGTTCCTGAGCCCCGCCTCCAGAGCGACGATGTCCCTCGACTTGTACAAGGCGAAGCACAACGTGGGTATGTATCGTGCGGTGACGATCGAGGACGTGAATTGCGAGGCCGACCGCTGCACGGTCAACCTCAGACTCACTTACGACTACCAGCGGTTCAAGGGCATGATCACGCCATTGGTTGAACGATGGATCATCACGCAGGGCGACGCATGGTTTGTGGAACAGGGTTAACGTGGGCGTTGCAAAAAGCCTACAGGTCAGAACGGGGGAAACGCCGATTTGTTTGTAATGAAACACCAACTGTAATAAGATTCGCTCGCTGTTGTTTCTAAAGTGATCACTTTAAACGGCAACTCAACGGAGTCATCACCAACCATGAATATTTTCAAGAAGAAGTCACTGTGCGCTGCGCTCGCTGGAATCGGCGCGCTGGGCGCCGTCGGTGCCGCGCAGGCGGTCAACCTGAATCCCGATGGACTAGGCCAGGTCCTGATCTATCCGTACTACACGACGCGCACGAGCCCCGCCGGCAACGTCTACAACTCGCTGCTTTCGGTCGTCAATTCGACGGCTTCGGTCAAGGCGGTCAAGGTTCGCTTCCTCGAAGGCAAGAACAGCCGTGAAGTCCTCGACTTCAACTTGTTCCTGTCGCCGAAGGACGTGTGGACCGCGGGTATCGTCCCGATGGGTGTTTCCGTATCCGGTACACCAGCGCCAGGCGCGGGCATCATCACAGCCGACAAGTCCTGCACCCTGCCCCCGATCCCGGAAGGCGGCAAGGCGTTCGTCAGCTTCGCCTACTCGGGCGACGGCGCGGGCTCGACGCTCGACCGCACGAAGGAAGGCTACGTCGAAATCATCGAGATGGCGACGTTCGACGATACCTCGGACACGGCGGCCAACGTCACGCACGTCGGCGGCGTTCCCCCGGGGTGTGGCGACCAGACCGATGCGCTCGCCGCGTCGGAAGCACTGCCGCCGGGTCTTACCGACCAGGACGGCCGTAGCGGCATCTTCGGCAGCATGACGCTGATCAACGTTGATTCGGGCACGGCCGCTGGACAAGACGCGGTTGCACTCGACAACTTCTCGGACGTCGTTCTGTACACGAACGCCGGTTCCGTGCAGCCGGACCTGACGCAGGCAAGCCCGCCGGTCAGCGTGCTGTTCGCGAACAATCTGATCTACAACTCGCTGTGGACCGCCTCGACCGCGGATCCCGTCAGCGCAGTGCTGATGCACGACCACATCATGAACGAATTCGTGCTGGATGCCGGCACGAACTCGGGCACCGACTGGGTCGTGACGCTGCCGACGAAGCGTTTCTACGTCGGCCTCGGCGACGGCACGCCTTTGCGCCTGTTCCAGCGCAACTTCAACAAGACCGATGGTGCCTGCGACGACGTGTCGCTGAACATCTACGACCGTGAAGAGAACACGACGTCGACCCCGATCGACTTCTCGCCGCCGCCGCCTTCGCAGTCGAACGCGATCTGCTGGGAAGCGAACGTCATCACGTTCAACGATTCCAAGCTGCTGGGCTCGGAGAACTCCGCCAACATCTCGACGGATTTTGAGAATGGCTGGCTTGACATCGGCTTCTTCCCGAGCACCGTTACGGGTGAAGTGCACACGCTGGGGAACGATGCGACGATCGTCACCGACATCTTCGCGAATTCGACGGTGGGTCCGGCGACGTATGTCGGCCTGCCGGTGGTCGGCTTTGCGATCGAGACGTTCCAGAACAGCGTCATCACCACCAGCGGTACGCCGGCTACGTACGCCAGCAGCTTCGTCCAGAAGGGCACGCGCCTGATCGATGCATTCGCGCCTTCGGCCGCCGCCCGCCGTTGATTCCTGACGTCGGTAGCACGGTAGTGACGCAATTGAGCAGTATCTGAAGAAAGGCGGGACCACAAGTCCCGCCTTTTTTTTCAATACGCGCCCAACGCGCCGGGACGGTCCGTCAAGGGCCGCGTTAATAAGATGAACTGAACCGTTTGTCTGCGGTAGCAGCCCGTGTGGCGGCGCCGTACAGGGAGATCGTCAAAGCACAAATATCCTTCCCGTAAATGGCCCAGGGCTTGCTCTGTGCAATGGTGGCGTCTCGCCACCGATTTTCGAGGTGAACCATGTATATGAATCGCTCCATCAGCCGCGTGCTCGCCGCCGCGGTCGCTTCAGCGGGATTCGCTATTCCCGTTCCGACGATCGGTGCCAGCCTTTCCTGCACCGCCGCGTCGTTCACTGCCACGTCTGACGGCAGCGGAAACATCAACGTCAGCTGCACCCAGTCGGGGACGACCAGTGGCGGGACGTGCTCGATTTCCGCAAGTCCGTCCGTACTGTCGGCAAGCGGCGGCACTGTCACGGTCTCGACCAGTTGCGGCGCGAACACGTCGCTTTCCGGTGGCAAGTCGGTCGCCCAGAATGGCTCCAACAGCTGGACCGACACTATCGGGGCCAATGGGCTCAGCACGACTGTTTCCTATACGTATACCGTCAGCGGTGACGGCGGCTCCAAGTCGGTCACCGTTTCGCAGTCCGGCACCGGTGGTGGCACGACGCCGCCGCCCGGCGGTCCGATCAGCTGCGCCGGGTTCTCGAAGACGCACGTCATCGACATCGCATGGGGTGCGCCTTCGACAGCGGCTCCGCGCGTGCTGACCAGCAACAACGGCGGATTCAAAGCCGGTGAGATCGTCGTCGGACGCTTCACCACACCGCCGTCGACGGCTGCTGGCATCTACGCGCAGATCAAGTCGGCCGAATGGGGCGATCAGCAGCACAACCGGATCGCGTCGCTATCCGCGACGCCGTGCGACTTCCCCAGTCCGAACGGGCTCGGGCGCCTGGCGACTACGACGATCGGGACGACGTCGCCGGCATTCACCTACGCAGTGGGGGGGGCGTCGTCGTATTACGCGATCCTGAAGCCCAGCACGACGTACTACTTCAACATCAAGAACGTCGACTGCCTCTCGAATCAATCGTGCAACATG
>Ga0111539_10012839_pt1 | contig 10483 bp, 7 predicted proteins | sample RhiMethybrSRZTD1_FD_79667 | JGI IMG/M metagenome (GOLD analysis project Ga0111539, IMG submission 79667) | Populus rhizosphere microbial communities from Tennessee, USA - Rhizosphere MetaG P. TD hybrid SRZTD1 (version 2) (version 2) | ecosystem: Host-associated > Plants > Roots > Rhizosphere >... | reverse complement strand
TTCGACCCCGGGGCCGCGCAGCGACCTCAGTCCGCAGCCCACTACGTCGCCTCGATCCAGTACGAACCGAAGCAGAGACGGCCATTCGATCTGGTCCGGGTCACGGGAGTTCGCAAGGACCTGGACATCGACATGGGGAAGTCCCGGGACGACGTCCGTGTCCTCGCATGGGACTTCATCGTCGCAAAGAGCGGGGCCCGCAGCTGGGAGATCGCGTGCCTCGCCAACGATGCCCAGAAAAGCGGCGGCCCGGTGGTGGGGATGATCCCGTTCAGCCTGCGCGCGGGACTCAGCGGCCGCGTCGTTCGTTCGCTCATCGTTTCCCTCGAGGCGAACTACCGGAGTGGTTCGATCGCCGAATACCGGAACCCGGGCCCGCGTTTCGGTGAGCGCTTCAAGCTCGAGCCGAGCCATTACCTCAACGTCGCGCTGACCCAGCCATTCGAAGTGCTGCATCGTCCCGCGAATGTGACCCTCACGGTCTTCAACGCACTGGCGATGGCAGGCAGTCGCGCCGAGCTCACGGTGGATGAGTACGGCCGGCGCTACGACGCGCCCTGCTGGGCGAACCTCCGGCTCCGATACGACGTCTGGTGAGTTGAGCCCGCCGTTCATCCTGTGCGGCGCATGAGGTAGATTCGTCCATCCATGCCGCCCCCCAAGGTTGCCGGATTCGCGCGCATTCGCGTGCCGCACGTGTTCGTGCTCCTGACCTTCATGGTGCTGCTGGCGGCCCTGGCCACCTACGTCGTCCCCTCGGGACGCTACGAGCGGGTGCGCAAGACCATCGAAGGACGCGAGCGCACGCTGGTGGTCCCCGGCACCTACGCCCCGCTTCCCAAGGTCGTCACGATCGGAGGAGCGCTGCTCGGCGCTCCGGAACCGTCGGCGGTTCCCGCCCGGCCGGTGAGCGCTCTCGGGTTTCTCAGCGCGATCCCGCGGGGCATGGTCGAAGCGAGCGACATCATCTTCTTCATCTTCATCATCGGTGGCGCGTTCGGAATCCTCCAGCGCTCCGGCACGATCATGGCCACGGTGCGCGGGCTGATGGAGCGCCTCGGCCACTCGGCGTCGGGCCTGACCGTGGCGGTGATGCTCGCACTCGCGGTCGGTGGGTCGATGCTCGGCATGGGGGAGGAGTTTCTGCCGCTGGTGCCGGTCTTCCTCATGATCGCGGCGCGCCTCGGCTACGACCGACTCTACGGCGCGGCGCTCGTCCTGCTGGGCTCGTTCGTCGGCTTCGCGGCCGCCACCACGAATCCCTTCACCATCAACGTGGCCCAGGGCATCGCCGAGTTGAAGCTCAACAGCGGCCTCGGGCTGAGACTCGCCTTCTTCGCGATCGCCGTTCCGCTGGCGATCCTCCACGTCCTGCGCTACGGCAGACGCCTGTCGCGCGATCCGGGATCCTCGCTGGTACCCGCCGAGGTCGCCGACGTGGCGCCGGACACGCGCGAGGACGTGTCGTTCGACGGGCGACACCTGACGACACTCGCGGTCTCGATCGCCCTGTTCGGCGCAATCCTGTGGGGCGTGCAGTTCCGGGGCTGGTGGATGACGGAGATGGCGGGCGGCTTCCTGCTCATGGGCATTGCCGCCGCGGTGATCTGCCGCCTGTCGGTCGCTGCGACGTCGGCCGCGTTCGTCAAGGGCATGGAGGACATGGTGGTTGCTGCGCTGGTGGTCGGCTTCGCCCGCGGGGTGACGGTGGCGCTGAGCGAGGGCCAGATCCTCGACACGATCGTGAACTCGGCCGCCACGGCGCTCGGGTCGTGGCCACCGGTCGTGTCGGCCTGGGGCATGCTGCTGTTCCAGACCGCCCTCAACATGCTGGTCCCCTCGGGATCAGGACAGGCGACCGTCACCATGCCGGTCATGGCGCCGCTCGCCGACGTCCTGGGGCTCACCCGGCAGACCGCGGTGCTGGCATTTCAGTTTGGGGATGGGCTATCGAACCTGATCATCCCGACCTCCGGGTTGCTGATGGCGATGCTGGCCCTCGCCCGGGTGCCTTATACGAGCTGGCTGCGCTTCGTTCTTCCGCTGCTCGCGCAGCTCGCGATCCTGTCGGTGGTGTTCCTGATGGTGGCCGTGACGATCGGATATCGGTAGGCCGGGCGCGCCCGCTACTGCCGATGTGGGTGAGCGCGTACCGGAACGGGTCACCCCCGACCCGGATGCGCCACCGCAAAGTTGTGCAGATTACAGGTCAAGGCATGAGGCGCATCGTCTGGTGTAACCTACGCGGCTCAATTCCGAGTACGGGACACTCGCGAGGACGGCCGCCTCGTATCGATCCACATTGGGAATCGTTCGCCATCTCCAGGGGGACTCCAGGATGTCGTCACTTCATGCCCGCCGTGCTGCCCTTTCGGGCATCGCTCTCGTCGCCGCGCTCGCCGTCGGTTCGGAGAAGGGACTCATGACCACCCCAGCGCACGCGAAAGCCGGCAAGGCCGCGCTCGGCCCGTGGGGCGTCGAGCTGACGGCCATGGACAAGTCCATCCAGCCCGGCGACGACTTCTTTCGCTACTCCGGCGGCACCTGGATGAAGACTACGCAGATCCCGGCCGACCGCTCGCGCTGGGGAGCATTCAGCATCCTCGGCGCCCAGTCGGAGGACGACGTTCGCGCGGCCCTCGACGAGGCGGCCAAGGGGAAGCAGGCCGCGGGATCGGCTGCGCAGAAGGCGATCGACTACTACCGCAGCTACATGGACACCACGGCGATCGACGCGCGCGGCATCGAGCCGGCCAAACAGGACCTGGCGGCGATTGCTGCGTGCAAGACCCATGAAGATATCGCCCGGCTGTCGGGCAGCCCGTCGTTCCGCGCCAATCTGCCGATCGGCATGGGCGTGACGCTCGACCCCAAGCGACCGGATGTCTACATCGTGGCCATCGGGCAGGCCGGGCTGGGCATGCCGGACCGCGACTACTACCTGAAGGACGACGCCAAGTTCGCCGACGCGCGGGCCAAATACCGCACGTACGTCGAGAACATGCTCAAGCTGTCGGGCGATGCGCAGGCGTCCGCCAACGCCGACTCGATCGTCTCGGTCGAGAAGCGGATCGCCGAGATTCACTGGCCGCGTGAGAAGTCACGCGACCGGGACCTGACCTACAACCCGAAGAACCGGACCGAACTCCTGGCATTCGCCCCCGAGTTCCCGTGGGAGGCGCGGCTCACCTCGTTCGGCGCTCCGACGCAGGATCAGTTCATCGTGGCGCAGCTCGACGCCGTGCAGGCGCTGGCCCGACTCTATCGCGGCACCTCGGTCGACGTCTGGCGCGCGTACGTGACGTTCCACTACCTGAACGCCAACTCCGACGTGCTGCCCGCGGCATTCGACGATCTCTCGTTCGAGTTCAACGGCAAGGCGCTGACCGGCACGCCCATGCAGCGTGCGCGCTGGAAGCGCGCCGTGTCGGCGATGAGCGGCGCGCCGTTCAACGCGGCGCTCGGCGAGGCGGTGGGGGAGCTGTACGTGAAGCGCACGTTCTCGCCCCAGGCAAAAGCCGAGATGGCCAAGCTGGTCGAGAATCTGCGCGCCGCCTACAAGGCGCGCATCGCCAAGCTGCCGTGGATGACGGAAGACACCCGGAAGGCGGCGCTGCGCAAGCTCGAGACCATCAACGTCAAGATCGGCTACCCGGACAAGTGGCGCGATTACTCGACCCTCACGATCAAGGCGGGGGACGCGTTCGGCAATCGCCAGCGTGAGAATGCCTTCCAGCGGGCACGCGACATCGTTCGCCTGGCCAGAGGCGCCGATCGCAACGACTGGAACATGGCGCCGCAGACGGTCAATGCCTACTACAACTCGACGTGGAACGAGATCGTGTTCCCGGCGGCGATCCTGCAGCCGCCATTCTTCGACGTGAACGCGGACCCCGCGGTCAACTACGGCGGCATCGGCGCGGTCATCGGCCACGAGATGGGTCACGGCTTCGACGACCAGGGTTCCAAGTCCGACGAAAAGGGTGTGCTCCGCAAGTGGTGGGTCGAAGAGGACGAGCGACGCTTCAAGGAGCTGACCGGCAAGCTGGCCGATCAGTATTCAAAGTTCGAAGCGCTGCCCGGTCTGTTCGTCAACGGCAAGCTGACGCTGGGCGAGAACATCGGCGACCTGGGTGGCCTGAACGTCGCGCTCGAGGCCTATAAGATCTCCCTCAAGGGCAAGGAACCGCCGACGATCGACGGATACAGCAGCCGGCAGCGCTTCTTCCTGGGCTTCGGCCAGATCTGGCGCCAGCTCTCGCGCGAAGAAGCGTTGCGCCAGCAGGTGGTTTCCGACAGCCACTCGCCGGGTGAGTTCCGCGCCAACGGCACGGTGCGCAACATGGACGAGTGGTACGAAGCGTTCAACGTGCAGCCGACGAGCAAGCTGTACCTGGCTCCCGATCAGCGGGTTCGTATCTGGTAGCGACGTACCCCGCGACCACGGAAACGAGAGCGCCCCGGCAGGATGGCCTGCCGGGGCGCTTGGTCGTGATGGATCGAGCGAGAGTGCAGGCGGATCAGCCGTCACCGCGACCCTTTGTGCGGCGCAGCGTGTGGACCGCCTGGTCCAGCGCCTGAAGGAAGCGCGAGCGGTCCCGTGCGTCGAACGGCGGCGGCCCGCTCGAATCCAGCCCGGCGCCGCGCAGCTCGGACAGCAGATTGCGGGTCGCCATCACGTCGCCGATGTTGGACTCGGTAAAGGGTCGGCCGGTCGGGCCGAGCGCGTACGCACCGCGTTCGATACAGCGCGCCGCGAGGGGGATGTCGGAGGTGATCACGATGTCCCCGCGTCCCGCGTGCTCGACGATCCAATCGTCCGCGACATCGAATCCCTGGCCCACGACCTCGAGCGAGAGATTGGGCGTACTCGGAATCCACATCGAGGTCGCGGACACGAGCGTCACCGGCAGGTCGTAGCGCTCCGCGACCCGGTAGATCTCGTTCTTGACGGGGCAGGCATCAGCGTCGACGTAGATGTGCAGGGCATGTTCCTCATGGCGCGATCGAGCGCATTGCCGTTAGAGTCTGAGACCGATGGTCGTCCCGAGCAAGGCGCGTCCGCCCACGAGTGCGCTGGCCAAGCTGCGCGAGGACGCCTCTCTGTCGGCCGCCGCGGCCGCCGAGACTCTCGACATCACGGAGGGCGAACTGGCCGCCATCGAGGGCGGCACGGCCCCGGCGCCCACGACGCTGCTCGCCAACATGGCGAGGCTCTACCACGCGAACCCCCACCTGCTCGTGAAAGCGTACCTCGCGGATCAGCGCGCGTAATCCAATCCAGCCACCGCCCAGGCAGGCTATGATTAGAGGAACTCCCTGCTGGAACCAGGATGGCTGGCCATGACCCGACGAACCGATGTCCATCTCGCATGCCTGTTGTGCGGTGCCCTGATCCTTGCCGGCGCCGCGTCCCGTGCCGGCGCTCAAACGCCTGATTTCGACCCGGCGGGGACGCCGGACTCCACCGGCGCAGCCGCCGTGGCGGACTCTGCCCACGCGGATTCCAGTTCCACGCCCGCGGACACGACGGCGGCCCCGGCGGCGGCCCCGCCCGACTCGGCCGAGATTCTCGTTCCTGGCTCTGCGGTGCCGGCGGCGGACACCTCGGTCGCCGACACCGTCGCCGCGATCGGGGGAGTGCCGAACGCCTCCGCGGTCCCGCGCGGGCGCCCGCGGATCGGGCTGGTGCTGAGTGGTGGCGGCGCGCGCGGCGCGGCCCACATCGGGCTCCTCCAGGCGCTCGAGGAACACCGCATCCCGATCGACTTCATCGCCGGCACCAGCATGGGCGCCGTGATCGGCGGCCTGTACGCGGCCGGCATTTCGCCCGCCCGGCTCGACTCGATCGTCAACGAGATGGACTGGCGGGTTGCGTTCACGGACCGGAGCGCCAACCGTCGCCCGCGTTTCACCGGCAAGCGCGACGACGACGTGGTCCTGGTGGGACGCGGCGCCGGAATCCGCAAGCGCGGGCTCCTGTTTCCGCCGGGCGCGGTCGACGCCCACCGGCTCGACCTGCTCCTCAAGCGGCTCACCCTGCCCGCCGTGTTCATCAGCGACTTCGATCAGCTCGCCGTACCCTTTCGCGCCGTCGCCGCCGACTTCATGACCGGCGAGCACGTCGTGCTCATTCGCGGCGACCTCGCCCAGGCGATGCGCGCCAGCATGTGTGTGCCGGGCGCATTCACGCCGCGCGAGCTGGACGGCCGGCTGCTGGTGGATGGCGGCATCGTCGACAACCTGCCGATCGAGGTCGCGCGCAGCATGGGAGCAGAGGTCGTCATCGCGATGGACATCGGGCCGCCCCCGAAGCGGCGCGAAGAACTGAACACGATCCCCGCAATCACGCTCCACCTCAGCATCCTCGCGGCCGAGCAGAACCGGCGCCGCCAGATTGCCTCGCTCCGGGGCAGCGACGTGTTCGTGCGCCCCGAGCTGGGCTCGATTGGCATGACCTCGTTCGACCGCACCGAGGACGCGATCGCGATCGGACGCCAGGCGGCAGAGTCGCTGCTGACGAAGCTCGAGCCGCTCGCGCTCTCCACCGCTGACTATCAGGAGTGGCAGGCGATGCGGGCCGCGCGTGTCCCGGACGACTCGATCGACATCGCGGCCGTGACCTTCGAGAACCTCACCGTTGTCGACAGCGCCATCCTGATCCGCCAGCTGGACCCCCAACCTCCCGGGCGGCTCGACGTGACACGCCTCGAACATGGAATCGACCGCCTCTACGCGCTCGGCCTCTACGAGGGGGCGTGGTACGACCTCGAGCGCGGTCCCGACGGCACCACGGTCAACGTGACCGCCGTCCCGCGCGCCTGGGGACAGGACGAGATCCATGGCGGGTTCGCGGTGTTCGACGACTACGAGCACCCCGCGTTCAACCTGGCGCTGAACTACACACGTCGCGCAATGAACAAGCGCAACGCCACCCTGTTGGCCGGCGTCGAAGCGGGTCACGACGCCGCGCTGTGGGCGCGCTTCCACCAGCCGCTCGACGATGACCTCGAGTGGTTCGCCGAGTTCGAGCCGTCGTACGTGCGCTGGTCGATCGACGACTTCGACAGCGACGGCCACAAGCGCGCCGAGTACGGCGTTTCCCAGTACGGCTTCTCGCTGTCGGGCGGGCGGCACGTCGCGTCATGGCTGGACGCTCGTGCCGGATACGTGCGACTGGGTGGCAACGTCCACCCGCGCGTCGGCGATGCGGCGCCCAAGCGCGCGAGCGATGTTGGCGAGCTCTACTTCCAGTTCAACGCCGACGTGCTCGACAAGGGAACGTTCCCGACCCGCGGGTTCGCGCTGCGTGGCCGCCTCACGACCGGTCTCGAGGTGCTTGGTTCCGAGATCGGCTACGGCCAGCTCGAGGCCAACGGGGAGCTGGTCGGCACGCGTTCGCGCGTGACCGGCCTGGTCGGGGGGCTGATCGCCGCCACACTCGACGGCGACGTGCCGATCGAAAGCCAGTACCACCTCGGCGGACTGGGGCGGCTCTCGGGTCTTCAGGAGGACGAGCGTACGGGCCCCCATGCCGCGCTGCTGCGTGCCATGGCGTACCGCAGCTTCAAGAGGCTGTTCCCGCTCGTCACCGGCGTCTCCGCCGAGTACGGCAGCACGTTCGAGTCAACGAACGACATCGGTTTCGCGACTGCGGTCCTCTCGGGCACATTGTTCGCCAGCGCCGGGACGCCACTGGGGCCGTTGTGTGTCGCCTGGGGACTCGCGGAAGGCGGACGCTCCAACTTCTACCTCACGCTCGGCCAGCGGTTCGGCGCACGCCGACCGGCGTTCCGGCCGCGCTGAAGACACCGAGGAACGGGAGAGGGGTGCGTCAACCGGTCAGCGGCGATCACCCAGCCAGACGAGTTTGCGAACCTGCTCGCGGTTGCCGAGCCTGGCGCTGAGGTAGTAGACGCCGCTCGGGAGTGCTCGCGGTTGCCAGGTGCGACTCACGCGACCCACGAGCCACTCGTCAGCGACCGGGCGAGCCACCTCGTGGCCCGTGATGTCGAACACGCTGATTCGCACGGGGACCGGGTGGTCCAGCACGAGGACGAGATTCACCTCGCTCCCTGCGGGATTGGGCAGCGGGCCCACGAACTCGAGACCCGAGGCGGGCGTCACGGGCACCGCGGTCGCCTCGAACGAGTTCGCGTACACGTAGACGCGTCCGGCGTCGTAGCCCGATTCCTCCGGGTCCAACTGGGCTGCGGCTACGATCAGGTCGGCGGGCCCCGGGCCATCGACCTGCTTCGCCATCGCGACCCCTCGCCCGAAGTACCCGTTGGTGCGGTCGCCCACCAGGTGCATGTCCTCGGTCGCATCGACCGCACTGCCTCCAAAATAGATCGCGACGCGGCCCGCATCGATGCCGCCGGTGTCGTCGCCCGAAGCTCCGAGCACGAAGTCGTCCACTCCGTCACCGTTCACGTCTGCCGCGCCGGCCACACTGAAGGTGCCGGTGAGGGTGAGGTCCGGGACCGGGTTGGGAGTCGACCCGCCGAACAGGACCTCGGCGCGGTCCTGCCGGGCGATGAGCCAGTCCGAGAACCCGTCGGCGTTGACGTCGCCGGCGCTCGCGGCATCACCGATGCGGTCGATGAGCGCTGAACCGCCGATCGCGAGATCGGCGACCGTGTCGAACGCGGGCCCGCCGAACCACACGTAAGCGCCGCCGGGATTGGGGCCGGCCGTGTAGTACCGGGGAGCGGTGGCGAACACGTCGGAGTGTCCATCGCCGTTCATGTCCCCGGCGCCTCCCACCATCCAACCCACCTGATCGTTCGCAGCCGCTCCGGTGAATACCTTGTCCGGTATCGCGTCGGGAGCGCTACCGCCAAAGAAGACATAGGCGCGCCCCACCTGGCTCACGCTGGGTCCATACATGGGCGCGCCCACGATCACGTCGTCGAAGCCATCCCCGTTCACGTCCCCGGCGGGTGCGACGGAGTTTCCGAACCAGCTGGCGGTGGTCTCGCCGATCAGCGTTACGTCTGGCGTCTCGTCGAGGGAAGGTCCGCCGTAGTAGATGAAGGCCCTGCCTGAAGGCGCGGCGCCCCGCGCCCCGACGATGATGTCGGCGTAGCCATCGCCGTTGAAGTCACCGGCCGAGGCGACGCTGAATCCAAACTGTCCCGTGCCGCCGGACGGAGGGGAAAGAACGAGATCGGCCATCTCGTCGATGGCGGGACCCCCGAAGAAGAGATAGGCCTGTCCATAACCGGCGCCTGCCGGGTAGCGGAACGCTCCGATGACGATGTCATCGTATCCATCCGAGTTGACATCGCCGGCCGAGGCCACCGAGCTCCCGAACACGTCTCCGTCGGCACCCGAGGCGTGGGTGAGGAGGTTCGATACAACCGTTGCGGAGCCCGGCACAGGCGCCGCAATCAAGAGGGCGATCGTGACCACAACGGTGGCAATGGGGGGCCGGGGCGCGAGGCGGGCGCGAGCCATGAGGGACCTCCGATCGGGCAGAGCCGGGGTCGTCTTGCGGCCAAGGTTCGAAGGAGCGAGTCTACCATCGCCGCCACTGATGCCCGCACGCCGCGCTCGTCGGAATCTTCCCAGGTCACCGCGTGCGTCCCGGGTAATTGCATGTCCGACCGGCGACACATACATTCCCATCTCCCCAGCCCCTGTCCGGGAGGAGGACGCACCCCCGGCTCCTGCAGGTCGCTCATGCGGAGCATTGCCTGTTGCTCTCGGAGGAAACGATGTTCAGTGCTGTCCCCGTCCAAACCGCGCCACAGCGCGGCAAGTTCCTCATGTCGTTGTTCGCCGCCGGGTTGCTCTCGTTCTGCGCCCATGCTGCCGACGCGACGGAATGGATTCCACAGAAAGAGCAGTCGCTGGTCGAACGCACGACGCCCCCATCGCTCTTGATCCATCTCCATGGCGGCATGTTCACACCGACCGAGGTCAACGCGCCGAGCCCCACGCTCGGCCTGCGCCTGAGCAAGCTCGTCAGCTCCAATCTGCAGGCCGGCGTCCTGACCGCGTATACGCTCCAGCGAAAGGACCTGACCGAGGACCTGAACTCACTGCCGGGGACCCAGCCCAAGCGGCTCCTCGCGCGCTCGGATGCCCAGCTGGTTCCGCTGATGGGCTTCCTTCGGGTCAACTTCACGCAGAAGGCCTGGCTGGTGCCGTATTTCGGAGTCGGCGCGGGATACGAATGGCTCCAGTACAAGGCGACCGACTATCAGACCGAGGTGACGAATTCTGTGACGTACTCCAACTGGGCGTGGGAGGGATGGGTCGGGATGGGCATCCGCCTCGGCCAGTCATTGCGGGTGAATGGCGAGATCTTCTACAACGGCGCTTCGCTCGAGCGTGACGTCGTCGATGAGTTTGGCCAGCCCTGGACGGAAGTCGTGGATCTCAACGGCGTGGGCGCGCGAGTCGGGCTCGACATCATCCTCCACTAGCCGGCTGCGGGTGCGAACGGCCGCCGCCGTTCGTCCCGGTTGCGAAACGG
>Ga0111539_10012838_pt1 | contig 10484 bp, 6 predicted proteins | sample RhiMethybrSRZTD1_FD_79667 | JGI IMG/M metagenome (GOLD analysis project Ga0111539, IMG submission 79667) | Populus rhizosphere microbial communities from Tennessee, USA - Rhizosphere MetaG P. TD hybrid SRZTD1 (version 2) (version 2) | ecosystem: Host-associated > Plants > Roots > Rhizosphere >... | reverse complement strand
GGCTTTCTCCTTCGGATGCCATCCGATGGCGGTCGGATAAAACAAAATCTGCGCGCCCTGCAATGCCGTCAGCCGCGCGCCTTCGGGATACCATTGGTCCCAGCAGACCAGAACGCCGACTTTGCCGTAGCGGGTGTCCCACGCGCGGAAGCCGAGATCGCCAGGCGTAAAATAGAACTTCTCGTAATAGAGCGGATCGTCCGGGATGTGCATCTTGCGGTAGATGCCGAGCAGCGAGCCATTCGCGTCGATGATCGCGGCGGTGTTGTGATAAACGCCTGCCGCGCGTTTTTCGAACAGAGAGAGAATGACGACGGCTGCATGCTTTTTCGCGAGTTTGCTGAACGCCTCAGTCGAAGGACCGGGAACCGTTTCCGCGAGTTTGAAATTTTCGTGGTCTTCGCTCTGGCAGAAGTATTGCGAACGAAACAGCTCCTGCGTGCAGATAATTTGCGCGCCCTTCTTCGCCGCGGCCTCGGCTGCAGCGAGCGTATGCTTGAAGTTCGCAGCGGGATCAGGCGAGCAACGGGTCTGGATCAACCCGAGTTTTACCACGGAAGAAGATTTGCTCATGAAGGTTTCTGGCGCGGCTGCATCACCGTATCCATCACCCGCTCGCTGTCGATGGCCGGCGGTGGCGGGGCTTTGGATGGCGGCTCGCTGAAAAGATCGCGCATCCACTTGCCCATGGTCTCGTTCGTCGGCCCATAGCCGGAATGGTAAATGTAATGCTCCAAATCGTACAACATCTCGTCCGCATTCGGATACCTCTGTTTGAGATCGCGCGCAAGGGCCCGCTGCAACATTTCGTTCAGGTCATCATCGATGCGTTTGTCGAGCTCGCGAAAATCGGGGATCGGCATGCTGATGACTTTCTTGCGTGAGTCCTCCGGCGTGTCGCCCTTAAAAATGTTGCGGCCCAACAGCAGGGCGCTGAGAACGACGCCGGTCGAGAAGAGGTCCGAGCGCTTGTCCGTGATTTCGAAATTGGCCTGCTCGGGGCTCATGAAGTCCGCCTTGCCGGCGACGACTTCGCCTTCGTTGTCGATGAGAAAACCTTTCGCCTTTGCAATGCCGAAATCGGTCAGCTTCACGTCGCCTTCAAACGCGATCATGACGTTTTTGAAGCTGACATCGCGATGCACGAGGCCGAGCGGTTTGCCATGACGATCTGTTTTCGCGTGAGCGTACGCGAGCCCACGCACGACGCGACTGGCGATGAACACAGCGATTTCGACGGGGAGCGTGCGTTGCCGGGCGCAGAGTTGCTCCTGGAATTGCTCGAGGTTCACGCCGCGAATGAGTTCCATCGCGATGAAGAACGCGCCATCGGTTTCACCGAGGTGATACGTCTGCACGATGTTGGTGTGGATCAAATCGGCAACGAGTCTCGCTTCGCCGATGAAATTATCGATGAACTGTTTTTGGTCGGCGTAGGTTTGGCGAATGACTTTGATGGCGACGCGTTTGACGAAGTCGCGCACGCCGTGCTGCTCGGCTTCATACACGATTCCCATGCCGCCCTCATAGATCTTGCGAACAATGTCGTAGCGGAACTCACTGCGAATCGTAAATAGCACGCCCACGCACCCCGAGTTTCAAAAAAGGGCCGGTCAAGTCAAGCTTGCAGGGCATCTGAAAGGGGCGATTTTACACGGGAAACCTAAAAATTTTTTCAAAAAATCTCCTTGCGCCCCGGTTCTGAACGGCTTTAATACGCGCAAATCGTGAGCATTCACGAGGGATTGAACAATTGAAAAAATAGAAACACACTATGGCAAAAGCACTCTCCAAATCTCAGGTCGCAGCTTCCATCGCCGAGAAAACCGGCCTTACGAAGAAACAAGCGGTCGAGGTCCTCGAACAGATTGCGCAGCTCGCCTACAAGAACGCGAAGAATTCGTTTACCCTTCCCGGTCTGGGCAAGCTCGTGCTCGTCAATCGCGCCGCGCGCATGGGCCGTAACCCTGCGACGGGCGAAGCGATCCAGATTCCGGCCAAGCGGGTCGTGAAGTTCCGCGTGGCAAAGGCCGCCAAAGACGCGATCCTGAACGCGAAGTAAGCGCTGTTTTTCATGGGCATCCCGCGCAGGCGGGATGCCTCCTTTCATAAAACTCGGCGGCACCGAGCGTTACTTTTCCAATCGTCCGCGCCGTTTACCTTGTCAAATCACGCCGCGCGGGCGAGAATACGGCCATCCGGTATGTCATGGCGCGTGTTCGTCTTCGCAGGGTGCGCGGTGTTCCTGGCTCTGAGCGGACGCGCCGCTGCTCCGCCGAGCGCGAGTAAGATTTCCGTTCACCTGCTGAGTTCCTATTCACCGGGCGCGGCGCAGATCATCCAGGCGCATCCGCGCGTGATCAAGATTCTCGGGACGGACGGCGCCATGTTACAGGCGGCGCGAGATTTCAAAGCGAGCACGCCACTGGGCAAGGTGGTCTGTCGCATCTACACGCCCAATCGATGGACGATCAATGACAATCCATCGACAGCGGGAACGAACTTCTGGCAGACGGTGCTCGCTCCGGCGCTGGTGAACTTGTCCGCTGCGGACAAGGCGCTGATCGATTACGTCGAGGGTCCGAATGAAGGGGACAGCACGCCAACGTGGGGTTCGGCCGCCGACACGCAATGGTACAACACGTTTTGGATGAATCTTGCGCCATTGATCGCGAACGCCGGATTCAAGCCGCTCGCTTACAGTATCTCGGTCGGTAATCCACCCGGCAGTCAAGCGGAAGTGCTGGCATCGCTCGACCGGATCGTGCCTTCGCTGCGGCTTTGCCAAAGTCTCGGCGGCGGTTGGAGCTACCATTCCTACAGCTTGCCTTACAGCACGAATCTCACTGACGAGATTTGGTATTCGGTTCGTTACCGACAGTATTATTCGTATTTCGCATCGACATATCCCGACCTTGCGAACTTGCCACTGGTGCTTACGGAAGGCGGCATCGATGGCGCCGGGCCGTGGTCAACGCGCGGCGACACCAATAGATTCCAGAACTGGCTTGCGTGGTTCGATTCGGAGATTCGCAAGGACGCGTACTGCCTGGGTGTCACGCTCTTCCAGATCGGCAACACGACAGATTGGAATGGGTTCAACGTCGAACCGGTTGCACCGTGGATCGCAAATTATCTGCTCGGGATTTCCGGCAGCACAAACGCTCCGCGACTCACGTTGGCGGTGATGAACAATCCATCCAACATAACGATCACGTTGTCGGATCCTGCAAACAGCAGTGCCACGAATCGTTCGTATTACTGGCTTCGGCGCGCTGACGACGGAACGCGCGTGCAAGTGAATTCGGCGGCGATGAGCTTTGGAACCAACGTCACCCTCGTAGTCCCGCCCTTGCCCGCTTTCACTGATTATGTCCTGACCGTCAGCAACGTGGGCGCGGCGGCCGTCCCAGGCCCAACGCCTGGTCTGAATGGAAGCACGAATGTGCTTGCGACCTTTCGCTTGGTCGGGATCGATGACATTACGCGCTGGACTTATAATGCGTCCGGCGCTGATCTCGGGTCCGCATGGCGGACCACGAACTACAACGATTCGGCGTGGCCGAGCGGACACGCCCTTGTCGGCTTTGAGGATGCAACGCTTACCGAGCCGATTCGCACTCCTCTTCCTCCCGCGAGTGCGCTCACCTATTATTTTCGGACACGTTTCCACTGGCCGTTCACCAACCGATCGGCGCTGTTGCGGCTCAACTATCTCGTGGATGACGGTGCGGTGTTTTATCTCGACGGACGCGAGGTGCACAGGATCGCGATCACCAACACGCCTGTTTATTGGACGAATGTGGCCGTTCGCACAGTTCCGGACGCGACGTACGAAGGCCCGCATTTACTCAGTGCGAATTTTTTCCTGTACGGCACCAATGTCCTCGCTGCTGAGGTGCATCAGGTCAACTCGACCAGCAGCGATATGATCTTCGGCGTGAGCCTCGAAGCGCTGGTGCTTCCCTCAGCGCTTGCGGACGCGCGCCCCGTTCTGCTGCAACAACGTTGGCCACAGCCGGCCTTAACGTGGAGCAATAGCTGCTTCGCGCTGGAATCGGCCGCGTCGTTGACTGGCCAGTGGTCGCGCGTGAGCGGGCAAACCAATCCGTATCCGATTACACCGGCGGGTTCGCAGCGGTTTTATCGGTTGCGGCAGTAACTGCTCTCTCACGGTCTCACGAAACCGCCATTGCTTGCCGATGAAAACAGCAGTATGTTCGTCAACAAACGCGGGTGAGCATGTGGACATAAAGAGGTTCGTGCTGATAATGCTGGCTGTGGGTGTCATCACCGGCAGCGGCGCACTCATCGCGTGGCAATATCCCGCTTCTCCGCATGAAACCGTCATCGCTTCGGCCATCGAGAGTCTGTCCAGTTGCGATTACGAAGCGCGCGACCAGGCCGCCGAGACCCTGAAACAACTCGGCCCCGAAGCCGTTCCCTACTTGACCCGTGCGTTGTCACGCCACGAAAGCGTCTGGTCGCGTTACCTGGAACGGTTGCCTTTCGTGCCGCGCGCGCCGCGCAATCTGGCATCGACCCGCGAGCGCGCAGCGGAACAACTCGCGCTCGTTGCACCTCAAGACCCAAGGGCGATCGATGCCCTCATCCGCGCACTGCGTGATGAAAACCCCGAAGTGCAGCGCGCGCTCAGAAGGATTGGTCCATCCGAACATCTTACCGCCGCGCTTCACGATCGCCACCCGCGCATTCGCCGCGGGTCTGCCGAAGTGCTCGGCGATTTGGGGCCGCGCGCAATTGCGTCCGTGCCCGCCCTCGCACACGCGTTAAACGATAAGGACGGCGCTGTCCGTGCGGCCGCGGCACGCGGGTTGGGAACGATCGGTGCGCCATCTGCAGTCAAGCCGCTGATCGCCTCCTTGAACGACGTAAATGCAAACGTTCGCGCGGCGGCGGCGGAATCGCTCGGCAAGATACAAGCGCGTGAAAGTCTGCCCACCCTAACGGAAAAGCTTACCGACGCGGAAACAGCTGTGCGTGTCAAAGCAGCCCAGGCCATCTGGCGAATCGACCGCGACGCTGAACTTACCGTTCCGGTTTTAGTTCGCGCGTTGCGAGATCGCCATGCCGGCAGTGACGCAAAATTTGTGCTCGGCGAAATTGGGCCCGCGGCAAGGAAGGCCGTCCCCGCGCTCGTGCAATCGTTGCGAGAAGAACGCGTCGGCCGGCCATTACGCACCCCGCCGAGTTCCGCGCTGGCGCTCGGCAGGATCGGTGGTCCTTCGGTCGCAGAATTGATTCCGGTGCTGAAGAACGATCACCCCGAAGTTCGCACCAGCGCGGTAATCGCGCTTGGCTTTATCGGCAAACCCGCGCACGATGCGGTCCCGCATCTGATGCCACTGCTGGCCGACAATAATCTCGAAGTGCGCCAGGCCGCTGCGCTCGCGCTCGGCTCAATCGAGCCCGACAATCGCGAACTCGTCCCCGCCCTGAAGCAATTGGCGCGCGACGATGATATTTTTCTCGCGAGCGCCGCCTCCGCGATGCTCCGCAACCTCGATCCAGCCGCCGCGCTCGAGCTTGGCCTGGAATGACAAGCCGGGTTTATCGCTCGCTCATTCGTCCCACGCTCTTCGAATTCGATTCGGAAGAGATTCACGACCGCACGCTGCGCGCTCTCGGTCGCATCAGCCGCTCGCCGACGCTGTGCGAGTTGGTCGGAGCGTTGTTCGGCGCGCCGCCTCTTCCGACGCAGGTTTTCGGTTTGAACTTTCCGAATCCTGTCGGCCTCGCCGCCGGTATGGATAAACAGGCCGCTGCCGTTCCCATTTGGGCGCAACTTGGTTTCGGATTTTGCGAACTGGGCGGCGTCACCTGGCACCCCCAACCGGGCAATCCCAAACCGCGCATGTTCCGTGTGGTGCCGGACGGCGCGCTCATCAATCGCATGGGGTTTAACAATCCGGGCGCGGCTGCGATGGCCGAACGACTGGCCGAATGGCGCGCGCGCGGCCAATGGCCGAAGCATCCCGTGGGGATTAACCTCGGCAAATCGAAGATCACACCGCTGGATAAGGCCGCGGACGATTACGCCATGTCGCTCCGTGCATTGTATGAGCACGGCGACTTTTTCGTGATCAATGTCAGTTCGCCGAACACTCCGAATCTTCGCCAACTGCAGGATAAGGCCGCACTCGATGAAGTGCTGGCGGCTGTCCAGCAGGTTCGGCGCGATCATTCCCAGCGCAAACCGATCCTCGTCAAGGTCGCGCCTGATCTCGCATTCGAAGCGCTTGACGAAATTGTCGAACTCACCGGTCCGCGCGAGGTCGATGGTATTGTCGCTACAAACACGACCATCACTCGGCCCAGTTCCGATCACGGCGCTTACTCGGAGGCCGGCGGGCTCAGTGGCCGCCCCTTGCGCGAGCGCAGCACCGAAATGATCCGTCACCTTGCGAAAAGCGGCCTGCCGATCATCGGCGTCGGCGGGATCTTTAATTCGGCGGACGCGTACGAGAAACTGCAGGCAGGCGCGTCGCTGGTCCAGATTTACACGGGCCTGGTGTACGAAGGGCCATCGATCGCGCGCGAAATCGTCTTGGGTCTGAAGCATCTAATCGCTTGCGGTCCGCGCGCCTAGGCGGGTAATCATCTGCCCATGCTTGCGCGAATAACAATCTCTGCCTTGCTCGTTTGCGCGCTTGCTGCCGCTGCCGCGGAGACGTTTCGCGTGGCGACGTGGAACCTGGAGAATTATCTGGACCACCCGGCAGGATCGCGTCCGGCGAAGTCACCCGAGAGCAAGTCCGCCATTCATGCGATGATTCGCACGATGAAACCTGACGTCCTCGCTGTGCAGGAGATCGGCAGCACGAACGGACTCGCGGAGCTATGTGCGGCCGGCGAGTTTCGTTACCGTGAGTTCGTTAGCGGCCACGACACCAACATCCATGTTGCGGTGCTTAGCCGCCTTCCTGTGCTTGCATGCCGACATCACACCAGCGACTCGTATCTGCTCTTCGGTCGCAAACATCTCGTCAGCCGCGGATTCGCGGAAGTCACCATTCAGGCCTCGCCTGATTACGTGTTCACGTTGTTCGCCGCGCACCTGAAGTCTCGCCGGCCTGTGCCAGAAGGCGACGAAGCCGTGATGCGCGAACAGGAAGCGTTGATCCTGCGCGCCAAGGTTGATGCGATGCTGCGCGCGAAGACTAACGCGAATGTGATCGTGCTTGGCGATTTCAATGACGTGCAGGATTCCAAATCCACACGCGCGCTGATCGGCAGGGGCCGTTTTGCGCTGCTCGATACGCGTCCCGCTGCGCGAGGCTGTTACGGCGAATCCAACACCGGCCCGCGTAACGTCACGTGGACGTATTTTTATCAGCAGGAAGACACCTATCAGCGTGTCGATTACGCGTTGCTCAGTCCGGGGATGGCGCGAGAATGGAACGCGCAAGAAAGTTACGTGCTCGCCGAACCAAATTGGGGCATCGCATCCGACCACCGGCCCGTCCTGGTGTCGTTCTGGGCCGAGAACCGTTAGTTGAAACGCGCCGGTCCGTTCTTGACCTTGAAGCGCAGGCACGTGTTACCGTTGCCGCTGCCTTTGCTGGCCGGTGTGAAATCGTATTGTTGGACGTGCGCAAGAGCCGGGTTGGCGGGCTCCTCGACGGCCTTGACTGGCTCTTCGACCTTTCGCGGTGCGGGCTCAACGCGCGAACGAAGCACGACGGGCGCCTTGCGCGGCGGAACTTTTCCGCGCTTGGCCGACTTGGCAGACTTCTTTGAACGGCCGCCGCCGGTTGCTACCGGAGGCCTGTCCCGCAATTCTTCGCATTCCTCGGTTAGCGCCGCGATCTGTTCGGCAAAGCGCCTGCACTCGTCGTTGGCATCGGCGTAAGCACCCTCGAGTTCCTTGCAACGCGCGTTGGCCTCGGCGAGGCGCTCGCGCCATTCGGAGTCGGAACGTCCCAACGACTTCTCAAGCTTTTCAACCTCCGCCTGCGCGCGGTGCAGGTCAGCGGCCATGCGGTTCAGGCGCCGTTCCAAATCTTCGGCGCGCCGGGTGGCGGCTTCGAAAGCGGAATGCTCTGATTTGAGTTTCGAGGTCAGTTCGTCGCGGAGTTCGCGGACACTCGACAGTTCCTTGCGAATGCGGTCATCGCGCTCGTTCGCCTCGGCGGAATCGGCTTCCAACTGCTTGGTGAGAGCAGTGGCGGACGCCATTTGCTCGCGCCAACGGGCCTCGGATCGATCCGCTTCGGCTTTCTGTTTGGCAAGCAGGGTCTTTTGCTCCTGCAACTCGCGCGATTTCTCGTCGAGCCGCGCCTGCAATTCCTTCGTTCTGCGGCCGGTCTCGGCGAGTGATTGTTCGACGGTCCCGATTTTGGCCTGGAGCTCGCCGCGTTCATCCCGGGCTTCAGTCAATTTATCTTCCAGATCCTTCGTGCGCTCTTTTGATTCGGTGAGCGAAAATTCGAGCTTCGAAGTCAATGCCTGGGCGGCTTCCATTTGCTTGCGCCATTCCTCGGCTTCGCGTTCCGCCTCAGCGGCCGCCTCTTCGTCGACGGCGATTTTGGCCTTCAATTCATTGCGTTCGCCTCGGATCGCGAGCAACTCTGCTTCGAGCTTCTTGTTTTTGTCACGTGCTTCAGTGAGCGACATTTCGAGGCGCGCCTTTAAAGCGTGCGCCGCATCCAACTGTTCCCGCCACTCGGATTCCAGCCGCTGACGTTCGGCCTCTTGTTTTTCCAACTCGGCCTTGGCGCGATCGAAGTCCGACGCGTTCTTGCCCAGGCGGCTTTCGACAGCTTTGGCGCGTTCTTTGGATTCGCCGGCTGCTTTGCGCTCCACCTCGAGCTGGCTTTCCAACTCGTCATGTTCTCTGCGGAGGTTTGCGAGTTCCTCCTCCCAACGCTTGTTGGCGCCTTCCAATTCCTTTTTCGCAACCACGGCCGTCTGGGCCATTTGATTCTCGAGTTCGAGCTTCTTCTGCTCGAAGCCGTCAGCGTTCTGTCTCAACCGCTGTTCCAGTTCCTGCGCGCGGCGCGCGGCCTCCGCTGCCTCTTTCTGTTCGCCCGCAAGTTTCGCATCGAGTTCATCGCGCTCCTGGCGCAAGGCGATCATGTCCTGCTCGAACCGTTTGCTGCGCTCCGCCTGCTCCTGCTTGAGGCTGTGACTGAGGTTCTGCAATCGCTCGGTAAGCTTCTCCCGCTTTGCAACCTCCTCCTTGAGTGCTGCTTCCATGTAAAAGACTGCTTGCCGCGCGGTCTCTAGTTCCGAGCGCACGTCCGCCTCGGACAATTCGCGGTTGGCGGCATCGGCGCGGACGTGCTCCAAATCGGAAATGGTCGTGCTCCAGCGCCCCTCGAGTTCCTGCACCCGATAATTCAATTCCGCGACCGCTAGTTGTTCCGCAGTCAGCTTGCCATGCAACTCGTCGCGCTCCTTGCGCACATTGGTCAGCTCCTCCTCGAATTGCGCTTTGACGTTCGCGGCCTCGCTCAAATGCTTTTCGAGCTCATCGAGGCGGTACTTCGTTTCAGAGGCCGCCGCCCTTTCGGATCCGAGCTTGGCGGTAAGCTCGTCCCGTTCAAGGGCCAGAATGTTCAGTTGCTCCTCGAAGCGTTTCGCGATTTCAGGATCCTTCGGCCGATCTTCTTTGGCCGCTGTGCTCAGTGCGGCTTTGACCTTCTCCAGTTCGGCCGCAGTCTGATTCCGCTGCTTTTCGATGTCGTCAAGCCGGTGCTTCAGATTCGCTGCCGTGGATTGCTCTGCCTTCAGGCGCTCACTCAGCTCCTCGCGCTCCTTTCGGATTCGGTCGAGTTCCTGTTTCAGTCGCGCTTCGCCCTGGGCGAGCGTGGTCTTTTCCAGGGCCAATTTCGCCGCGAGATCATCGCGCTCTTTGCGCAACTCTATCAATTGTTCTTCGAAACGTTTCGCGATTTCAGGGTCCTGGGCTTTCGCCACCGCGATTTCGCGCGCGCTCAAATCCGCTTTGACCTTCTGCAATTCGGTCGCTGTTTGATCGCGCTGCTTTTCAAGTTCCTCAAGCCGTTGCTTAAGGGTTGCTGCCGTGGAGTGCTCCGCCTGGAAGCGCTCGTGCAGTTCCTGCTTTTCCTTGCGTGTCTGCGCCAGCTCTTCTTTCAGCCGAGCTTCGCCTTCGGAGAGCGCCGCTTTTTCCGACGCCAATTTGGCGGTGAGCTCGTCCCGCTCTTTGCGCAACGCCCCCAATTGTTCTTCGAAGCGCTTCGCGATTTCAGGGTCTTGCGCTTTGGCCGCTGCGCCCTCGCTTGCGGTCAACTCAGCTTTGACCTTCTGCAATTCGGCGGCGGTCTGTTCCCGCTGCTTTTCGAGCTCCCCGAGACGCTGCTTCAGATTCGTGGCCGCCGATTGCTCCGTCTTCAAGAGATCATTCAGCTCTTCCTTTTCCTTGCGTATGCGAGCCAATTCCTCCTTTAAACGCGATTCACCTTCGGATAGCGCCGTCTTTTCGGAAGCCAATTTCGCGG
>Ga0111539_10012833_pt1 | contig 10486 bp, 12 predicted proteins | sample RhiMethybrSRZTD1_FD_79667 | JGI IMG/M metagenome (GOLD analysis project Ga0111539, IMG submission 79667) | Populus rhizosphere microbial communities from Tennessee, USA - Rhizosphere MetaG P. TD hybrid SRZTD1 (version 2) (version 2) | ecosystem: Host-associated > Plants > Roots > Rhizosphere >... | reverse complement strand
GAGGCGGCTGGGGCCCGGGGACGAGGCCGAGGCGCAGCGATTCGACGCCGCCTTCGACGCGACCGTCGGGCGCGACCTCGCGGCTCGGTACCTCGCCGACGACCGCCACCACCTGGTGGCCGCCTACGCCGACGGCGAGCCGGCGGGCGTGGCCAGCGCCACCGAGATCCTGCGCCCGGACAAGCCGCCCGAGCTCTTCCTGAACGAACTCGTCGTGCTCCCCGCGTTCCGCCGCCGGGGCGTCGGCGGCTCGCTCGTGTCCGAGGTCAAGCGCCTCGCCGGGGAGCGCGGCTGCGAGCGGATCTGGGTCCTGACCGAGGAGGACAACGAGGGCGGGATCGCGACATACGAACGGGCCGGCGGCAGGCGCGTCGACGGCACGACGGTGATGTTCGTGATCGATCCCGCCGGCTGAGCCACCCGGCTCAGTACAGGAACATCGGCTTGCCGTCGACGTGGCGGATCTTCGGCCGGTAACCCTCGACGTCGTAGAGCGCGGCGACGTCCACGCGCTTGACCCCCTGACGCAGGACCGGGAGCGGGACGTTCGTGTAGTTGCCGTTGCGCAGCGCCACCAGCCGGCCGAACGTGCGCTCGATCACCAGGTCGGCGGCCATGACCGCGTAGTTGATCGCCACCATCAGGTCCAGCGAGTCCGGCGAGCCCGAACGCATCAGGTAGCCCACCTGTTGATAGATGATGCCCTCGCCGGTGATCTCGCGGAGGGCCTCGCCGGTGATCTGGCCGATCCCGCCGAGCTTCAGGTGTCCGTACGCATCGGCCATCCCGGTCTGGACGGCCTCGCCGCCGACCATCGAGGCGCCCTCGGAGATCGTCATCATCGCGTAGCCGCTGGGGTTCGCGCGCTTGTCGGCCATGAGCTTGTCGGCGAGTCGCTCGACGTCGAACGGCACCTCGCTGATCACCGCGCGCTCCACGCCCGACAGGTAGGCTGACACGAGCGAGGTCTCCCCGCTGTAGCGGCCGAACACCTCGACCACCGCGAGGCGCTCGTGCGAGCCGGCCGAGGTTCGGAGCTGGTGGATGAAGATCACGGTCCGCGTGATCGCGGTGGAGAACCCGATGCAGTAGTCGGTGCCGTGGACGTCGTTGTCCATCGTCTTGGGGATCGCGACGACCGGCACACCCTCCTCATGCAGCCGCAGCGCGAACGACAGCGTGTCGTCGCCGCCGATCGGCACCATCGCGTCGATGCGGAGTCGGTCCAGGACCTTCAGCACGTGCGGCGTGTGGTCGACAGGGCCCTGGGCGCCCTCGGTGCGCAGGAACGCGGGCTCGTCGGTGACGCGGACCCGGGCCGGATTCGTCCGCGAGGTGTGCAGCACCGTGCCACCGCTGCGATCGATCGTGCGAACCTCGGCCGGGGTCAGATCGAGGATGTTGCGCTCGATCGTCTCCGGGTCGTCCGGGTCGCACTCGAGCAGGCCGGCCCAGCCGCGCCGGATGCCGACGACCTCGTGGCCCTCCTCGCGGGCCCGGAGCGTCGCAGCCTTGATGCACGCGTTCAGGCCGGGGACGTCGCCGCCTCCCGTCAGGATGCCGATCTTCACCCGCGGTTCCTCTCCTCGAAGAACACCTCGGCCATCGCGCACAGCTCCTCGGGCACCGGGCGGACCTTCGCGGCCTCGGCCAGCGGCACCTGTCCGATCCGGTCCCCCTGCAGGGCCACCATGTGCCCGAACGCCGCCGCTCGAACCGAATCCGTGGCCGCCTCGCCGAAGCGCGTCGCGACGATCCGGTCGGCGGCGACCGGCGAGCCGCCCCGCTGAACGTGCCCGAGCACCGTGACCCTGGTCTCCCATCCGGTCAGGGCCTCGAGGCGCGGGGCGATCTCCCATGCGATGCCGCCGAACCGCGGCGCGCCGCGCGGATCCAGCGGGTAGTCCGGCGCCGGCATCGACCCCGCGGCCGGCAACGCGCCCTCGGCCACCACCACGATCGAGAACGAGTGCCCGGTCAGGTGACGGCGACGGAGCACCGAGGCCACCTCGTCCAGGTCGAAAGGCCGCTCCGGGATCAGGATCGAGTCGGCGCCGCCGGCGATGCCCGCCGACAGCGCGATCCACCCAGCGGACCGCCCCATGACCTCGACCACCATCAGCCGGTCGTGGCTCTCGGCGGTCGTGTGCAGCCGGTCGATCGCATCGGTCGCGATCTGGGTCGCCGTCGCGAAGCCGATGCACGTGTCGGTGCCCGACAGGTCGTTGTCGATCGTCTTGGGGATCCCGACCACCGGGACGCCCTCGGCGGCCATCCTGGCCGAGGCGCCCATCGTGCCCTCGCCGCCGATCGTGACGAGCGCGTCCACCCGAAGGTCGGACAGCGTCTGTCGGGCGCGCTCGACGCCGTGCTCGTGGAACGGGTCGGCCCCCGAGGAGCCCAGGATCGTCCCGCCCCGGTGCAGGATCCCCTGCACGGAGGAGTGCGCGAGCTCGATGACGTCACCCTGCATGACGCCTCGCCAGCCGTGCCGGAAACCCAGGACCTCGAACCCGTGCACGCCGATCCCGGTTCGGACGACCGAGCGGATCGCCGCGTTCAGGCCCGGGGCATCTCCCCCGGCCGTCAGCACGCCGATGCGTGTGGTCAAGCCGCGCTCCCTCGAGAGGTGTCGGCGCCGGTCAAGTTCGGCGCACCGGATGTCGAGAACCCCGATTGTACGGCCGGCCATCGGCCCCGCCCGCGAAGCGCCACCTCGAGATGCCCAGACGGATCCTCACCCTCGCGCTCGGCCTGGCGGCCCTCGTCGCCGCCTCACCCGCGCGCGCCCACGACCTGGCGCCGTTCGTCGAGGGCCACCGCAACCTGCCGGCGGTTCGCCGGCTCATCGAGCTCCGCGACACGCTTCACGAGATGCTCGCTCGGTACGAGGTCCTGGAGCGCAACGCCGGACACGGATGGATCGCCGTGATGGATGCACAGCAGGCGGTCGGGCTCGCGAAGGCCGACGCCGCCGACGCCGAGGAAGAGCTCGATGCGAGGGTCCGGCGCGCGTACCAGTTCGGACCGGGCGGGGCGATCGAGGCCCTCCTCGGCGCCGGGTCGTTCGCGGATGCTGCCGCGATCTCCGACTACACGGCCCGGACGATCAGCCTGCGCAGCGCCGACCTCTCCGACGCGCTCGTCGCGCAAGCCGTCGTCGTCGCCAAGCAGGCGAAGGCCGAGGCATCGCGCGCGGCCCTCGAACCCAAGCTCGAACGCCTGCGCCGGATGCTGACGGAGATGCAGTCGGCGTTGGACGAGGCGACCCGCCTCGCGCGACGGGCCTCGATCCGGGCGGACGCGCTCGCGGCCGAGCGCGCGGCCGTGGCGGCCGCCGCCTCCCGGATGGGGACCTGGGACATCATCGGCTACCAGGACGACCAGAGCCCGCTGCTGGCGCTGCTCGGCCCGACGGGCGGCCGGACGTGCGACACGCCGGATGGCCTGGTGGAGACCGGTGAGGTCTTCGACGGCTACGCGTCGTGGTACGGGTGGGAGTTCGGAGGCCAGCCGACGGCGACGGGGGCGATCTTCGACCCGCGGCTGTTCACGGCCGCGAATCGGTGGCTCCCGTTCGGGACGTTCCTCCGCGTCACCTACGCCGGGCGGTGCGCGATCGTCCTGATCAACGACCGTGGTCCGTACGGTCACGAGGAGCGGGTCATCGACCTGTCCGAGGCCGCGGCGAAGTACCTGGGCGTGGGCGTTTCGTACGTGCATGCCGAGATCCTGGTCCCGAGCGCGCAGGTCGGCTGACGGCGCTCGGGTAGCATGGCGGCGTGCTCGCCGCCTGGGGCCTGCTCGAGTGGTTCTTCGCGTTGCTGCTGATCGGCCTGACCGGCGCCGTGAGCCTCGCGTTCCTGTACATGGTCGGGAGGCTGTTCGTGAACCCAGGACGGCGCAAGCGCTCGGTCTGAGCGCGTGACCGAACCCGCGGTCCGGCCCGGCTGCGAGCCGTTCTCGTTCCAGGGCGGTTCGATCGGCGTCCTCATGGTGCACGGCTTCACGGGCTCGCCCGCCTCGATGCGCCCGATCGGCCAGGGACTTGCCGCCGAGGGCCTGTCGGTCGAGGGGGTCCGGCTCCCGGGCCACGGGACCGACGTCGAGGACCTTCGTTCGAGACGCTGGACCGAATGGGTGGATACGGCCATCGCCGGGTTCGATGCTCTACGCGAACGCTGCCGCACGATCGTGACGTTCGGGCAGTCGATGGGCGCCTCGGTCGTGCTGTCGCTCGCGGCATCGCGTCCCCACGAGGTCGACGGCATCGCGCTCACGAACCCCTACGTCTTCGACCGCCGGCTGTTGGCCGTCCCGATCGGGAGCCGCTTCCTCAAGGATGTGAAGGGCGTCGCGAACGACATCGCCAAGCCCGGCGTGGACGAACACGGTGACACCGTGATGCCGGTCCCGGCGATCGCGCAGATGTCGGCGATGATGAAGCATGTTCGCGCCGCGTTGCCCCAGATCCGGCAGCCGATCATGGTGTTCCGTTCGGGCACCGATCACGTGGTCCCGCGCTCGAACGCCGAGAAGGTGCTCGCGCGCGTCGGCTCGGAACGTCGCGAGATGGTCCTCTGTCCGAACTCCTACCACGTGGTCACGCTCGACCACGACGCGCCGCTGGTGCAGGAGCGCGTGCTCGCGTTCGCGCGCGAGCTGGACGGAGGGAAGGCGGGCTAGCCGGCCCCGCGGGCGCCGAGCTCTCGGTCCAGGATCAGCTGGGATGCCGGGTCGTTGCCGAGGTTCTTGAGGGTCTGCACGATCTCGGTCGCGGTGCGCTCCTCCTCGACCTGCTCGGTCACGAACCACTGCAGGAAGACCTGGCTGGCGTAGTCGCCGTGCTGCACGGCCATCCCGTACAGCCCGTCGATCATCATCGTGACGTTCATCTCGTGCGCCAATGCCTGCTCGAACGCGCCCTGCGGCGAGCCGAACTCCGAGGCCGGCGCGTCCATGCCGGTCAGCATCACGCGCCCGCCCCGGTCCACGACGTGACGGAGGAACTTCAGCGCATGGTCGCGCTCCTCGTCCGACTGCAACCGGAACCACGTGGCGAACCCGGGCAGGCCCTCGGCCTCGCAGTAGGCGGACATCGCCAGGTAGAGGTGCGACGAGTACAGCTCGGCGGCGATCTGGGTGTTCATCGCGTTCTCGAGGTCGGGTGAGAGCATCCGGTCCTCCTCTCGAGCCTTCCGAGAGCCTACTGCGGGTCGGGCAGCGTGAGCTCGGCGACCACGGGGCGGTGGTCCGACGCCATCCGGGCGTCCTCGCCGGGTGGGACGATCACCCGTTCGACCGCGATGCCGGGGGTCACGAACAGGTAGTCGATGCGCGCGGTCGGCTCGTCGGCCGGGAAGGTGTCGCCGTCCGCGTCGCCGCCAAGCAGCCACGTGTCGCCGAACCGCTCGGAGAGCAGCGCGACCGCCCGCCCGTCGGGCTTCTCGTTCAGGTCGCCGCCGACCACGGCCGGCACGACGTGGGGAACCAGCCGCGTGATCTCGTGTGCGTCGCGCAGGCGCTCGCGCGGGTGCAGGCCGAGGTGCGTCGCGACGGCCACCAGCCGGACGTCGCCGTTCTCCAGCTCGGCCACCAGGATGCCCCGCGGATACATCGGCGGCGTGCTCTCGAACCGCTGCTGACGGTGCGCCGAGATCCACCACGGCGCCCGCACCAGGACCGCGTCCTTCACGCGTCGACGGAACCAGACCCAGGGGTCGGCCACCGCCTGCATGCCGAGTGCCTTCGCGAACCGGCGGAGCCGCCACCGGCCGCCGGTCTCGTTCAGGAGCAGGACGTCGGGCTCGAAGTGGCCGACCAGCCGGACGAGCCGATCGAACCCGTCGCGGAACCCCCGGACGTTGTAGACGAGGACGCGCAGCCGCACCCGCGAGCGTCAGCCGAGCACCGGCTTGAGCACGTCGAGCAGGGTCGGCGAGTCCGGCAGCACCTCGAGGTCGTATCTCACGCGGACGGCCGGCTTGCGGATCTCGATCACGCTCCGCAGGTCGATCGGCGTGCCGATCACGACGACGTCGGCCTCGGCCGAGTCGATGATCTTCTGCATCTCGGCCAGCTGCCCATTCGAGTAACCCATGGCCGGCAGCACCGGGCCGACGTCGTACTTGCGGAACGTCTCGTCGATCGTACCGATCGCCCACGGGCGCGGGTCGACGATCTCCGCGGCGCCGTGCGCCTTGGCGGCCACGACGCCCGCGCCGAACTTCATGTCGCCGTGCGTGAGCGTAGGGCCGTCCTCGACCACCAGCACGCGCTTGCCCTCGATGATGCCCGGCTCGTCGACGGTCACGCGGCTGTTGGCTCGGACGACCGTGGCCGTCGGGTTCAGATCATCGATCGTGTCCGTGAGCGCGCTCACCTGCTCCGGGGTGGCCGAGTCCATCTTGTTGATCACGATCGCGTGGGCCATCCGCAGGTTCGCCTCCCCCGGGTGGTAGCTGGTCTCGTGCCCGGCCCTAAGCGGGTCGGCGACCACCACGTGCACATCGGGCGCGTAGAACGGCAGGTCGTTGTTCCCGCCGTCCCAGAGCAGCACGTCGCACTCGGCCTGCGCTTGCTCGAGGATGTCGCCGTAGTCGACGCCCGCGTAGATCACGGTCCCGGACGTGATGTGCGGCTCGTACTCCTCGCGCTCCTCGATGGTCGTGTCGTACCGGTCGAGATCCTCCAGCGTCGCGTACCGCTGCACGCGCTGGGCCTCGAGGTTCCCGTACGGCATCGGGTGGCGGACCGCGACCACGCGCTTGCCCGCGTCCTTCAGCGCCCCGGCGATCGCTCTGGTCGTCTGGCTCTTGCCCGAGCCCGTCCGGACCGCGCAGACCGCGACCACCGGCACGGTGGCCCGCAGCATCGTCTCGGTCGGGCCGAGGAGCTCGAAGTTCGAGCCGGCCGCCAAGACCTCGCTCGCTTTGTGCATCACGTACTCGTGGCTGACGTCGGAGTAGGCGAAGACGACGTCGTCGACCTCGAGGTCTCGGATCAGCCGGGAAAGTTCGGCCTCCTCGTGGATCTCGATGCCCTTGGGGTACCGCTCGCCGGCAAGGCTCGCCGGATAGGTCCGGTCGTCGATGAACGGGATCTGCGTGGCCGTGAACGCCACGACCTCGTAGCGCTGGTCGTCCCGGTACACGACGTTGAAGTTGTGGAAGTCGCGACCGGCGGCTCCCATGATCAAGACACGACGCGGCATACCACGGTCCTTTCGGAAAAAAGGGTTTGATGCGCGGGGCCCGGCCGAGCGGCCAGGGCGTTCGAGCCCGCTCTTCACCCCGGAATCTACCGCCGCCGGGCGGGTTCCGGCATCAGCCCTCTGCCTGGGCCTTGGGCTCGGTTCGGGGCTCCCATCCGTCGGCGCCGACCCGCCCGAACGGGTGTCCGAAGTGGGACACGGCGACCTCCCAACCCTGCGCACGGGCCCGATCCAGCAGGTCCGTCCGGGAGCGGGCGCCCTCCTCGGCGTCCACGTCGTGGTTCGAGGGCTCGTTCGAGCGCCGGACCTGGACGGGGGTGTGCAGGAGATCGCCCGTGAACAGCATCGAGCCCTCGCCCTCGGACAGGACCACGACCCGGTGGCCGGGCGTGTGGCCCGGGGCGTGGACCACGCGGAGACCGGGACGGAGCTCGCGGTCCTCGGGATCCAGGTCGAGCATGTCGAGTTCGGCCAGGCGCTCCATCGCGACCCGCGCCGTGTAGCCGCCCACCCTGCCGAAGTGCTCCCAGTCTGCCGGGTGGACGACGTGGAGCGCGTTCGGGAACCGCGGCTCGCCGCCCAGGACCGAGCCGCCGGCGTGATCCGCGTGCAGGTGGGTGTGGATCACCGTCGTGACCTCGGCGGTGTCGACCCCGGCGGCCTTCAGCGCGTCTTCGAGCGAGGTGTGCTCGACCCACGGCTGGATCGGCAGGAGCGGGCTCACGCCGGTGTCGACCAGTACCAGACCGTCTGGTCCTCGGAGCGCGAACGCGTGGACGTGCCAGGCGGAGAAGCGCTCGTCGTGGAATGCCCACGGGTAGCGTTCGAGCTCGGCGGCCCAGTCGACGTTCGGGAGCTCGTCGTCCAGATCCAGGGGCGCGTAGCCCTCGCATACCACGGTCATCTCGGTCGAACCGAACGTCAGGCGTTCGAGCACGTCCAGACCCTATCGGCGTCGAAAAGGGTCCGGGCTCGACCGCTATGCGGCGCGCCCCCGGGGCGGCACCTGGTGTTCGATGAGCTCCTTCGCGTGGACGATGGCCGGATCGCGGGGATCGAGCGGAAGGACCTCCTGAAGCATCCGCTTCCTCGGGAGCTCCTTCCGGTCGATCTGCTCGCGCCGCATCGTGCCTCCTCGTTACCCCTGCTTCGCAGCGAGGAAACGCCCGGTTCACTCGGTCAGATCGTCCGGCTCGTCGACGTCGAACAGGGTTCGCCGGCCCGGATCGAGGGCGACCCAGGTCTCCTCGTCGATCACCGCGGTGCGGAGCGCGTCGAGCAGATCGTGGAGGGCCCGCCGTCCCTCGTGTAGCAACGCGTGGGCCACATCGATCCCCCGCGTGGTCCGCACGATGCAGGGCAGCGGCCGGGTCGCCCCGCCGTCCGCGAGCGCGACGGCGTCCGCGTCGGACTCGTCAGCGACCCGCAGTATCTCGATCAGCACGCGCGTCTGGAGTTCGGGCATGTCGCCGGCGGCGACGAGCGTGACGTCGTTCCGGACCGCCAACAGTCCCGTGTGCAGGCCGGCGAGCGGCCCCTCGCCCTCCACGGTATCGTGGACGACCCGAACGTCGACACCGATCGGCAGCGGGCGCTCGGGCGCGCCCGGGGCCGTGACCACGACTACCTCGGAGCACACCTCGCCCAGGCGCAGGACGGCATGGTGCAGCAGCGGCATCCCTCGATAGGTCTCGCTGAGCTTGTCGCGGCCGAACCGCGTCGAGCGTCCGCCCGCCAGGACGACGCCCGTGACCTCAGGCAGGCCCGTCTCCGCCCGACGACCCGGTCCCGCCTGCGGGCGCCCGGTTCTGCACGAACTGGAACCCGAACCGCCCCTTGATGCACAGGTGGCCGCTGGTCACGTCGTTGTCCCACGGCGAGGTCACCTTGACGATCTCGTTGTCCTGGACGTGGACCTCGAGCTCGCATCCGACGCCGCAGTAGGGGCAGATCGTCTCGGTGACGGATTGCTCGGCCTCGTCCCAGGTTCCCGCCTGGCGCATCTCGTGCTCGCTGCGGAACATCAGCGCGCCGGTCGGGCACACGCCGATGCAGTTCCCGCAGTACACGCACGCGGACTCGGGCAGGCCGACGTCGAACTCGGTCGAGATCCGCGCGTCGAACCCCCGACCCGCCACCGCGATCGCGAACGTGTTCTGCGCGTCCACGCCGCAGGCCTCCACGCACTTGTAGCAGAGGATGCAGCGCGAGTAGTCGCGCACGTACAGGTCGTTGTCGATCTTGACCGGCTGGTCCACGGTCTCGGCGGCCTGTCCGCTCGGCGCGTGGTGGTGGCCGGCGTGTCGCGCGTCGCGTTCGCCGGCGGCGGCCGGCTCCGCCTCGGGGCCGTATCGGGCCGGATCGGCACCGTAGTCGCGCTGCCAGCGTTCGACGTCGGCACCCGTGAGCGAGACGTCCACGCTCGACCCCAGGAACTCGAGCACCATCCTACGCGAGAGTCGTACGCGCTCGGAGTCGGTCTTGACCTTCATCCCCGCCTCGGCCCTGCGGGCACATGAAGGCACCAGGACGCGCGAGCCCTCGAGTTCGACCACGCACACGCGGCAGGCGTTCACCGGCGTGAGGTTGTCGGCGTAGCACAGCGTCGGCGTGTCGACGCGTTGGGTTCGGAGCGCGTCCAGGATCGTCGAGCCCTCGGGGACCCGGACTGACGTGCCGTCTACCTCGATCTCGACGATGCGTTTCGGGGGCGCGATCGCGGTGACGGTCACGAGGCCGCCCCGTCGAAGAGCTTCAGGCGGTGGATCGCCGAGTCCACGGCGTTCGCGGCCAGCTGCCCGAGCCCGCAGATCGAGGCGTCGCGCATCACCTGGCCGATCTGGCCGATCAGCTCGAGCTCCTCCTCGCGCGATCCGTTCGCGCGGCCGGAGACCAGGCGCGCGAGCGCCTCCTCCTGCCGGACCGTCCCCACGCGGCAGGGAACGCACTGGCCGCACGACTCGTCGCGGAAGAACGCCGCGATCCGCACGACGATATCGGCCAGGTCCACGTCCTCGTCGAACACCATCACGACGCCCGACCCCAGGGTCACGCCGGCGGCGCGCGTGTCCTCGAACGTGAGCCTCAGGTCAAGGTCGTCCGGGGTGACGAACGAGCCCGCGGCGCCGCCGAGCAGCACGGCCTTCAGGGCCTTGCCGCCGCGAACGCCACCCGCGAGCTCCAGCACCTCGCGCAGGGTGACGCCGTGCTCGACCTCGTACACGCCGGCGCGCTCGACGCAGCCGGAGAGGCAGAACAGGCGCGGGCCGGTCG
>Ga0111539_10012831_pt1 | contig 10487 bp, 9 predicted proteins | sample RhiMethybrSRZTD1_FD_79667 | JGI IMG/M metagenome (GOLD analysis project Ga0111539, IMG submission 79667) | Populus rhizosphere microbial communities from Tennessee, USA - Rhizosphere MetaG P. TD hybrid SRZTD1 (version 2) (version 2) | ecosystem: Host-associated > Plants > Roots > Rhizosphere >... | reverse complement strand
GGGGAACGTCTCGTCCGTGTATCGGTGATCGAAATATTGCGCGAATCCTTCGTCCAGCCACGGGAACGCGCGCTCGTCGGAGCCGATCATCCCGTAGAACCAGTTGTGCGCCAGCTCGTGCGCGACGGTGTTCTCCATCCAGCGGAACAGAGCCGTCTTGAAGTCGGGCTCCGCCATGACGAGCATGTTGTATTCCATCGCCCCGCCGCCGCAGAACGCCTCGGTATAGGTGAACTGCGGCCAGACGTACGGTCCCGCGAGGTGCGCGTAGAGCTGCATGGCCCGCGCCACGGTCTCGTTCACGACGCGCCAGTCCTTCTCGTCCTCCCGGAACGCAAGCGTCCGGAGCGCGATGCCGGCGTGCGTGGAATCGCTCCGGACGTAATCGGGGGAAGCGACCCAGGCGAAGTCGTGAATGTGTTCGGCGTGAAAGCGGAGCGTCTTCTCGGACGGAGGCAGCGTGTCGGTGGGCGCGGCCACGCGTGCGAGAGCCCTTAGGGTGTCGGTCACCGTCGTGTCGCCCAATGCGATGAGTAGGTGGAGTGGTCCACTCCATCCCGCAGCGTCGGCCTCGCTTCGCGTCGAGCCGCGGTCGTCCTCGTCGCGAGCTTCGCGCTCTTCCCAGATGTACGAGTAATGGACCGGCGCCCCCCGCGGCACGCGAAGCGCGAGCGTCCCACCGTCCGGCACCATGAGCTTCGGGGGGTCCGGGCCCTTGGGGGGATGCGCGAGGTCCGTGGTCACCTCGAGGCCCTTGGCGGGCCATCGCCCGGCGAGGGTGTCCGCCGTGGCGACGCGAAGCGAGACGGTGACGCTGTCCTTGGACGTCTTGGACGCGAAGAGCGGGATCTCGTTGTCGCCACCCCGCATTTCCTCGAGCACGCCCGTGGATCCCACCCAGTAGCGATCCGGCAGCGTGATCGAGACGTCGTACGTCCCGAACTCGCCGTAGAATTCCGAGAAGTAATGGAACGGATCGAGGCGCCAGCCTCGCTTGTCGTACACGACGATCTTCGGATACCACTGCGAGATCGAATATCGGTTGCCGGAGCGCCCCAGACGATCGAAGTGGGTCGGGATCTGAACGACGAAGCGGAGCCTGATCTCGGTCGAGTCCCCCGGCGCCAGGGGACGCGGGAGATCCACGCCCGTCAGCGTTTCCTCGACGTGGACCGCCGCGGGCACGCCGTCGACCGTGCAGGAGTCGAGCGTCATCCAGCCCCGGTCTTCCTTGTTCGAGAAACGAAGACCGTAATCCCCGCCGTATCGCTCGCCTTCCTGCGCGTAGATGGTGTGATTGTCGCGGAATGCGTTCGGATAGGAATGGAAGTAGAGGGCCGGGAGGGACGAATCGGCACCGCTTCGATACCGGAGCGTCGCCCAGCCGGTGAGCCGGTGACGCGCGGGATCGAGACGGCAATCGATCCGGTAGGAAACGCCGGGGGGAGAAACGGCGCGCGCGGGGCTCGCCACCCCGCCCAAGATGAGGAGAAAGAGCAGCGCCGAGGCGCGTCTCAGGCGGTGATGTCCTCCATCGATCGGACTACGTCCGATGCCCCCGCACCGAACAGCGTGTACGGTGACGCCGCCGCGACCCGCAGCCGGATCATGTCGCCCACATTCTCGTCGCGATGCGGAAACACCGCCGTCTTGAAGTGCTCCGTTTTGCCAAACCACTGATTGGGATCGCGCTTGGCCGGGCCCTCGACCAGCACCTCGACCTCGCGTCCCACCATCTCGAGGTTGCGCTCGTACGAGATCGTCTTCTGCTCCTCGATCAAGACGGTGATGCGCCGGGTCTTCTCTTCCTCGCTGACGGTCTCGGACCACTCCGCCGCCTTGGCGCCGGGACGGGCCGAGTATTTGAAGTGAAACGCGCTGTCGTAGCGAATGCGCCGCATCACGTCGTGCGTCGCGTTGAAATCATCTTCGGTCTCGCCCGGGAAACCGACGATGACGTCGGTCGTGAGCGATAGGCCCGGTACCGCGGTACGGAGCTCTTGAACCAGCTCCTCATAGCGCTCGATCGTGTAGATGCGACGCATCCGCTCGAGCACCGCGTTCGAGCCCGACTGGAGCGGCAGGTGCACCTGCGGGCAGACCTTGTCGCACATCGCGATCGCCTCGATCGCGCGCGGCGTCATGTCGGCGGGATGCGGCGACGTGAAGCGGATCCGCTCGATGCCGTCGACGGCGTTCGCGCGACGGAGCAGCCCGGCGAAGTCGGTGTCGCCTTCCTTGTAGGCATTCACCGTCTGGCCCAGGAAGACGATCTCCTTGAAGCCTTCCGCGGCCGCGTGCTCCACCTGCCGGATCACTTCATCGGCGGGAAGGCTGCGCTCGCGCCCGCGCACGTAGGGCACGATGCAGAAGGTGCAGAACTTGTCGCAGCCGCGCATGATGCTGACCCACGCGCGGACGCCGTCGGCGCGGGCGGGAGCGAGATCGCCATAGGTCTCGACACGGCTCAACCGCACGGCAAGGGTCGGCTCCTCGCGCGCCTGCGCCACGAGGTCTGGCAGATCGCGATAGCCGTCCGGGCCGATCACGAGATCCACCTGCGGCGCGCGCTCCATGAGCTTGCCCTTGAGATGCTGCGCCATGCACCCCGCCACACCGAGCACGACGCCGGGCCGGCGCACCTTGTACCGCGAGAGCTCGCCGATACGACCGTAGATCCGCTGCTCGGCGTGCTCCCGGATGGCGCACGTGTTGACGAGGATCACGTCCGCCTCACCCGGCCGCTCAACGCGGTCGTACCCGGCGGCGCGGAGCGTACCGAGCATGAGCTCGGAGTCGGCCACGTTCATCTGGCAGCCGTAGGTCTCGATGTAGATGCGATCGGGCATGGTGGGAAAGTATACGGCAGGCGGGGATGGAGCGGGATGGCCCGCGGTTTGGGGATGGCGCGGGTAGGCTTGGGGTCTGGGGCCTGGACCGGGGTCAGTTCCGGGCTTGATTCGGGACCGACGCCTGCGTGACGAGCGACCGGAGATAGCCGATCATGTCGCGATTTCCGGACCAGCCCCGCGGGCCCTCGGACATCCATGCCACGTTGCCGAGCTTGTCGATCACGAAGGTGGCCGGCGTCGTCTTGGTCCGGAGGGGCTCCGGTTCGGGCTCGGCGCCTCGGTAAATGGGCACGCGCAGCCTCGTTTCATCGGCAAATCGGCGCAGCGGTCCCGCCTGCTCGTACGAGACGAGGAGAAAGACCACCCCTTGAGGGGCGACCGAGTCCTGGAGCGCCTCGATGGGAGGGACATCCCACACGCACGGACCGCAGCGCGTGGACCATTTCGTGAGATAGATGACTCGACCCTTCCACTGGCGGAGCTGGACCAGCTTGCCGTCGAGACCTCGAAGCTTCCAGTCGGCTGGGTAGGCGAAAGCATCGGAAGAGGATGGCGTCTGGGCGACGCCAGGAGTGGTACCCAGAGCCAGGAAGAGCAACCCGACGAGGGCCAATCCGACGAGCCCTTGTTTCGCGGCGGACAGGTGGGGCACGAGATCTCTCTTTGGGCGATGCCGGGACGCCTTGCCCCGGCCCCATAGACCCTACACAGCGCCCGCGCGCGGATCAAGGCGGCTGGAATCCGGCGGTCCGCCATGGCACACTCCCGGCCCGTCCCACCCCGCACGAGGAGAGCCATGAGCATCAAGTCGGACAACTGGATCCGCCGCATGGCGGCCGAAACGAAGATGATCGAGCCGTTCGAGCCGAACCAGGTTCGCCGCTCCGGCGAAAACGGTTTGATCTCCTACGGCACATCGAGCTACGGCTACGACGTACGCTGCGCGAACGAGTTCAAGATTTTTACCAACATCAACTCGACGATCGTGGATCCGAAGCGATTCGACGAGAAGAGCTTCGTGGACCTGGTCGCCGATGTTTGCATCATCCCGCCGAACTCGTTCGCGCTGGCGAGGACCGTGGAGTACTTCCGGATTCCGAGGAGCGTGCTCACGATTTGCTTGGGGAAAAGCACGTACGCGCGTTGTTTCAGCGCCGATACGCGCGTGGCGCTGGTAGATGGAACATCTCCGACGCTGGAGGAGATGGCGCGGAGGCACGAGCAAGGGGAGTTGTTCTGGGGCTACAGCATCGGCGCATTTGGTCGCGTCATCGTCACCTTGCTCGACGCACCGCGATACATCGGCAGGGACGCCATGATGGAGATCGAGCTCGATGACGGAGCCACCATCCACGCCACCCCTGATCACGAATTTCTACGCAGAGATGGCCGGTCCGCTGCCGTGACGGATCTACGCCCCGGCGATTCGCTCATGCCGCTCTACCGGGATTTGCGGCGCGGCTACGAGATGGTCTACCAGCCGATCAACGGCCACCTCTATCCGACCCACCGCCTCGCGGACGACTGGAACGTCCGGAATGGAATCTACGAAGACCAGCCCGGAACGCACCGCCACCACATCGATTTCAACCGACGCAATAATTTGCCGTTGAACATTCAGCGAATGCCGGCTTCAGAACACATTCGCATGCACAATTCAGAAACCTATGGCGAGGACTTCAATAGGACGGCTCACAGCGAAGCGATTCGAGCCTCGCTGGCGAGGTATGCTCTAGATCCAGAGTGGCGCGAGCAGTACTCGATTGCTCAGGCGCGCAGAGCGTTGGAGTTCTGGAACTCGCCCAGGTTCGCCGAGATCCGAGAAGAGCTATTGGCGGCAAGGCGAAATCCAACACACCAAACGCGAGAAGCTCATCGGCTCGCCACGCTGCGCCGCTATGAGCGTCCGGGGGAGCGCGACCGTCACTCCGCCCTCATGAAAACAGCCTGGAGCCAGGACGATGGAACCAGGCGGAAGGCCCAGGCCGAGGTAGCCCGTGGAATCAACCTTCGGGCTGAAATCGACGAGCAAAGCGTCCGTCGCGCTCTCGACGAGACCGGCTCGATCCGCGGAGCGGCCCGAGTCCTGAATTGCGACCGCTCAGTGTTCCGGCGCTTCCCTGAATTGCTCGAGAACTTCCGCGGAACGCCTGGACGCAACCACAAGATCGTCAGCGTGCGTGACCTACCAGGCGTGCACGACACCTATTGCCTCACCGTACCTGAGGCCGGCAACTTCGGTCTCGCCTCAGGAGTATTTGTCCACAATTGCGGCATTATCGTGAATGTAACGCCCTTGGAGCCCGAGTGGGAGGGGCACGTCACCCTCGAATTTTCCAACACGACGACGCTCCCCGCGAAGATCTACGCCAATGAAGGCGCCGCGCAGATGCTCTTCTTCGAGTCCGACGAGGTCTGCAGCACCTCGTACAAGGACCGCGGCGGAAAGTATCAGGGCCAGAAGGGTGTCACGCTGCCGAAGGCATGAAAGAATCCGCGCGGAGCCCCACACTCCGCGCGGAACACCCGCCGTGCACAACACAAGCGCGACTCACCGCACGCACCACCACCAATCGCGCCACCCAACGCCCCTAGAACGCCCGGCTCACCCCGACGTACAAATTCCCATCCGAAACGATCTGGATCCCGTTCACCCTCTGGTACACGGGGATCTGCACGAGCGCGTAGACCGACGCCGCGTGCGACACCGCCGCGCGAAGGCCAGGGGACAGGAACACCATCGTTCCCCCCGTGTCCGCTTCGTTCACGCCGCTCGAGCCCACGTCGTCCTGGCCGCGAATGCGGAGATTCGCCTGCGCTAGCAGAGAGAGGCTCCGCATCAGCGGATATTCCGTTCCGAGATGCGCCTGCACCTCCGGACCGATTCGGTAATCCTCTGTCCCGAATCCGTTGTATCGGCCCGTGACGCTCAAACGAAGCGGGACCATGCGCTCCCCTGCGCTGCCGAGCTGCCACTCCATCCCCATGCCGGCGAGTACGTCCCACGACCCCGAGCCCGGGCGCGCGGCCGGCTCGGGCTGATCGCCGTCCTCGTTCGGCACGCTCGTGTCCCCCGTCGGCATCTTGACGCCCGCCGAGACGAACCCGCGGCGACGGCTCTCGCCGCCTCCAAAGGAGCGGAGCGTGGCCACTTCGAGATCACCGATTCCCGAGTAGTTGAAGCGCTCCACCAGATCCTCGCCCGCCTCGTGATGGATGTGCTCGTGGTAGCGATCGACCCACGGCAATGATGCCGAGAACGACCAGGCGGTCGCCGGCCGGTACACCACACGCGCGGTGGTCATGCGGTTGAGCGTGCGGACCTCGTCGTGGTCGCGCTGGATCTGGCCGACCTCGGCATCCTCGGTCCCGATTTTCGGCTGGTCTTGGTCGATGTACTGGTAGGTCACTTCGAAGCTGAGCGGGCTCTCGCTCCAGCGGCCCATGTGGTCGAGCGGACAGCTCTCCGAGCCGCAGCTCGCCCAGAGCGACGCCGGCGCGAACAACGCGACGAACGCGAACAGCGGGATGAGACGCATGGCTTCCTTCCGTTCCAGGGAATGCGCGCGCACGCGGGAAAACCGCGTGCTAGAGGACGAAGGCGGGAAGAGCCTCTACGCGCGGGGTGGAGGAACGGAGGGATCGGGGGTGATACCGGAGGAAGCCAGTTCGAGGGATTCGATGCGAGAGCCGACACCCCCCCACGGCGCCCCCATGGCGTCCGAGCGGGGCCCCACAACGGGGTCCGGGGTGACCGGCGTGATTCGCGGCACAGGCATGCCGCAGCCTCCTGCCAGCAGAATCGGGCGCAAACCCGCGGCCCCCGAGCCGGCCGCGCCGCTCTCGCAGGCACCGCTCCCGTGGCAGGCCGCCCCGCGGGCCATGCAGCAGGCCTTTGGGGCGCAACAGCTCCCGGCGCCCCGACCGCCCGCAACGTTCGCCGGGACCGGCACATAGCCGGCCAGCATCAAAAGGGCGAGGACGAAGCGAAGCGCGGAACTCAGCATGGCGGCATGATACCCTACCGGTTTGGCCGGCGCACGCCGGCCCTCGACCATGGAGGGACCGAATGGCAGTTCGCTCCATTGCGGTGATCGGCGCGGGAGTCATGGGACGGGGCATCGCCTTCGTCGCGGCGCGGGCCGGTTTCGACACGAAGGTGATCGAGCCGAGCGCCAAAGCCATCGATTCCGCGCGCGTCGAGGTCGACAAGATCATCGCGCGCGGCAAGGAGAAGGGCGAGCTGGACGACCAGGGCGCCAAGCTGGCCGCGGGCATCGCTTACTCCACCGCGATCGACGCCGCGAAAGGCTCCGACCTCGTCATCGAGGCCGTCCCCGAATCGGTGCCGCTCAAGTCCGATCTCTATGCGAAGCTCGCGTCCTTGCTCGGCCCCACCGCGATCCTCGCCACCAACACGTCCGGTCTCAGCATCACCGAGCTCGCCGCCACGTCCGATCGAGCGCCCCGATTCATCGGCATGCACTTCTTCAATCCGGTCCATCGCATGCGCCTCGTCGAATTGATCCGCGGCCTCGAAACCTCCGACGAGACCCTGGCCACGACCGAAGAAGTCGCGCGCGCGATGGGCAAGGAGACGGTCGTTGTGCGCGAGTCGCCCGGCTTCGTCACCTCGCGCATCAACGCGCTCATCGGGAACGAGGCCTTCGCGATGCTCGAGGCTGGTGTCGCGTCCGCGCGCGACATCGACAAGGCGCTCAAGCTGGGGCTCAATCATCCCATGGGACCGTTCGAGATGGTCGATTTGGTGGGTCTGGACACCCGCCTCAGCATCCTCGAATATTTGCACCGTACGCTCGGCGAGAAATACCGCCCGTCCCCGCTGCTCGTTCAATACGTCAAGGCCGGACGCCTGGGCCGCAAGGTCGGGCGCGGCGTGTACGACTACGCAGGCTGATCCCCGGAGGCCGCCCGTGAATCCCAGCGACACCCTCGCCGCACCCCTCCTCAAGTCTGGCGGCCGCATGCTGATCGGCTCCGAGTGGCGCGACGCCGTTTCGGGGAAGCGCTTCCCCACGCTCAATCCCGCGACCGGGGAGCCGATCGCCGAGATCGCGGAAGGCGACGCGGCCGATGTCGATCTCGCGGTCCAAGCGGCGCGCGAGGCGTTCGAAGGACCGTGGGCGAAGATGTCGGCATCGGAGCGCGGCAAGGCGCTCTGGCGCCTGGGCGATCTGATTCTCAAGAACCTCGAAGACATCGCGCGCCTCGAGTCGCTGGACGCCGGGAAGCCGATTGCCGAGACCACGCGCATCGACGTGCCGCTAACGGCGGACGTCTTCCACTACTACGCAGGCGCCGCGACCAAGCTCGAGGGATCGACGATCCCGGTGAGCGGACCCTTCTTCAACTACACGATCCGCGAGCCGATCGGCGTCGTGGGATTGATCGTGCCCTGGAATTTCCCGCTCCTGATTGCGTCGCGGAAGATCGCGCCCGCGCTCGCGGCCGGGAACACGGTCGTGCTCAAACCCGCCGAGGAGTCCCCGCTCACTGCGCTCCGCCTGGGCGAGCTCGCGCTCGAAGCGGGCCTCCCTCCCGGCGTGTTCAACGTGGTTCCGGGCTTCGGACCGACGGCGGGCGCGGCGCTCGTCGCGCATCCCGGTGTCGCGGGGATCGCGTTCACCGGTGAGACGACGACCGGGCAGCTCATCATGCAGAACGCGTCCCAGTCGCTGAAGAAGGTCTCGCTCGAGCTCGGCGGAAAGTCCGCGAACATCGTGCTCGACGATGCGGATCTCGAGGCTGCGTCGCGCGCCGCGATGATGGCGATCTTCTACAACAAGGGCGAGGTCTGCACCGCCGGCTCGCGGCTCCTCGTCGCGAAGGGCGCGCGAGAGCCGCTTCTCGAGAAGATCGTGGATCGCGCCTCGAAGCTCGTGCAGGGCGACACGCTCGATCCCAAGACCCGCCTCGGCCCGCAGATCTCGCAGGCGCAGGTCGATCGCATCGAGCGATACGTCGCGTCGGGCAAGAAGGAGGGCGCCAAGCTCATCCTCGGGGGCGAGCGCGCACAGGTCGGCGACGGTCGCGGCTACTTCTGGAAGCCGACGATCTTCGACGGCGTGCGGAACGACATGACCATCGCGCGCGAAGAGATCTTCGGCCCCGTGCTCTCCGTGATCGAGGTCGACGGCTTCGACGAAGCGATCCGGATCGCGAACGAATCCATGTATGGCCTCGCCGCGGCGATCTGGACCAAGGACGTGAAGAAGGCGCACCGCGCCGCCCGAGCGCTCCAGGCGGGCACCGTGTGGGTGAACACCTACAACCTGTACGACGCCGCCTCGCCTTACGGCGGCACGAAGGCGTCGGGCTTCGGCCGCGAAACCGGGATGGTCGGACTCGACTTCTACACCCAGACCAAGAGCGTCTGGGTGGACCTGAGCTGAGGTAACGCCTCACCACCAAGATGGACGGATCGCCTGAACGCAGCCTCCTGATCGACAGGCTGCCCGAGGATTCGCGGCTCGCGGCCGCATCGCCCGAGATCTCCGCCGTCCTCCCCGTCTTCGAAGAGCGCGAAGGGCTCCCCGAGGTCGTCGCCGAGCTCGAGCGCGCGCTCCAGACGACCGGATTCTCCTACGAGATCGTCCTGGTCGACGACGGGAGCAGGGATGGCAGCGGCGACTGGATTCGCGAAGCGTCGCTCACTCGCACCGGCATCGTTGGGGTCCATCTCGTCAAGCGGTCCGGGCAGAGCGCCGCGCTCGCGGCAGGATTTGGAATGGCGCGCGGCCAGATCGTGATCACCCTCGACGCCGACGGCCAGAACGATCCCGCCGACATCCCGCTCCTCCTCGACCGCCTGGAGAACGCCGACGTGGTCTCGGGCGTGCGCCGGAAGCGCGAGGACAGCTGGGTTCGCCGCCGCTCCTCGCGCATCGCGAACGGCGTGCGCCGCCGCGTGCTGGGCGACTCCATCACCGACATCGGCTGCTCGCTCAAGGCCTACCGGCGCTCGGCGCTGGAAGGATTGCCCGTGTTCCAGGGCGTGCACCGCTTTCTTCCAGCGCTCTGCCAGTTCCGCGGCGCGCGCGTGGTCGAGGTCCTCGTGAACCATCGGCCGCGCGTGCGCGGCGTTTCGAAATACGGAGTGGGGAACCGGCTGGGCCGCGGCATCCACGATCTCATCGGGGTGCTCTGGTTGCGCGCGCGGCTCCTCGATTATCAGATCCGGGAGGTGACTCATGTTTAGCAGGTGGTTGACGCCGGCACTCTGGTCCGGAATCGGACTCACGGGCCAGGTCATGTTTGGTTCGCGGTTCCTCGTCCAATGGCTCGCGTCCGAGTCCGCCAAGCGCTCGGTCGTCCCGCGCGCATTCTGGTACCTGAGCCTGCTCGGCGGCGTGACGCTCTTCGCGTACGCATGCTACCGCCGCGATCCGGTCTTCGTGATCGGCCAGGGCGCCGGACTCCTCGTCTACGCGCGCAACCTCATGCTTCCGCGATCGGCCGCCAGCCCAGCCTGAGCGAGACCCGAAGTGGCCCGGATCGAGGCGATCGAGTAGTCTCCCCGGCATGAGCTCCCTCCTCGTCGAGCTTCAGGGGCGCGTCGCCCTGCTCACCCTGAATCGCCCCGACGCACTCAACGCCCTCGACCCGCCGCTCGGC
>Ga0111539_10012825_pt1 | contig 10490 bp, 7 predicted proteins | sample RhiMethybrSRZTD1_FD_79667 | JGI IMG/M metagenome (GOLD analysis project Ga0111539, IMG submission 79667) | Populus rhizosphere microbial communities from Tennessee, USA - Rhizosphere MetaG P. TD hybrid SRZTD1 (version 2) (version 2) | ecosystem: Host-associated > Plants > Roots > Rhizosphere >... | reverse complement strand
GTCGTACCTCGATTACGCCATGAGCGTGATCGTGGGCCGCGCGCTGCCGGACGTGCGCGATGGCCTGAAGCCGGTGCACCGCCGCGCGCTGTACGCGATGCACGACCTGGGCCTCCAGCCCAATCGGCCGTTTCGGAAGTCGGCGTTCATCGTCGGCGAGGTGATGGGCAAGTACCACCCGCAAGGCGACCAGGCGATCTACGACACCCTCGTCCGGATGGCGCAGGAGTTCTCACTGCGCTATCCGCTGGTCGACGGCAAGGGCAATTTCGGCTCGATCGACGACGATCCAGCGGCGGCGATGCGCTACACGGAGGCGCGCCTGGACCGCCTCGCCACGGAGATGCTTCGCGACATCGAGGCCGAGACCGTCGAGTTCGGCCCGAACTACGACGAGAAGGCCCAGGAGCCGCTCGTCCTGCCGGCGCGCTTTCCGAACCTGCTGGTCAACGGGTCGGCGGGGATCGCCGTCGGGATGGCGACGAACATCCCGCCGCACAACCTGCGCGAGGTCTGCGCGGCGGTCAACGCCTACATCGACAAACCCGACATCGACCTCGCGGGACTGATGGAGCATGTGAAGGGGCCGGACTTCCCGGGCGGCGGTCTGATCATGCGGGGCGAGGGGATCCGGGACGCGTACGCCTCCGGGCGCGGCTCGATCAAGGTGCGGGCGAAAGCCCACATCGAGCCGATCAAGGGGGGCAAGGAGGCGATCATCGTCTCCGAGCTCCCGTTCATGGTCAAGAAGGGCGGCGACGGCGGGCTGATCCAGAAGATCGCCGACCTCGTCCGCGAGAAGAAGATCACCGGGATCTCGGACCTGCGCGACGAGTCCGACCGCTCCGGCATGCGCCTCGTCATCGAGATCAAGCGGGGCGAGGTTTCCAAGGCGGTTCTCAACCAGCTCTACAAGCGCACCCAGATGCAGACCAGCTTCGGCGTCAACATGGTCGCGCTCGTCGACGGCGTGCCCCGAACCCTGGGCCTCCGCGAGCTGATCCAGCACTACGTCGCCCACCAGCGCGAGGTCATCACCCGCCGCACGCAGCACCAGTTGCGCCAGGCCGAGGCGCGCGCGCACATCCTCGAGGGGCTTCTCGTCGCCCTGGACAACCTCGACGAGGTCATCGCCCTGATCCGTGGCTCCGCGGATCCGGAGGCCGCGCGGAACGGGCTGATCGAGCGCTTCGAGCTCACCGACGAACAGGCGCAGGCGATTCTCGACATGCGCCTGCAGCGCCTGACCGCACTCGAGGCCGACAAGGTCCGCTCCGATCACGCGGAGCTCGTCAAGCGGATCGCCGCCCTGCGGGCGATCCTCGGAGACGAGGCGAGGATCGACGGGCTGGTCAAGGACGAGCTCTCCGAGATCGTCGACCGCTACGGGGATGAGCGCCGCAGCGAGATCACCTTCGCCGAGGGCGACGTCGATATCGAGGACATGATCGCCGACCAGCAGATGGTCATCTCGATCACCCACTCCGGATACGTGAAGCGGCTGCCGCTCGCGACCTATCGGCAGCAGCGGCGTGGCGGCGTGGGGGTGATGGGAATGGACCTCAAGGAGGGCGACTACATCGAGCACCTGCACATCTGCTCGACCCACGACTGGATGCTCTTCTTCACCAACCGGGGGAAGGTGTACCGCCTCAAGGTCTACGAGCTTCCCGAGGGAGCGAGGACGTCGAAGGGCAAGGCCCTCGTGAACGTGTTGCCGCTCCGCGAGGGCGAGCGCGTGATGGCGGTCAAGCCGACCCGCGACTTCTCGGAGGGCGAGTACCTCGTCTTCGCGACCGCGAAGGGACTGGTGAAGAAGACCAACTTTCGCGACTACAACACCCCGATCCGCGCCGACGGGATCATCGCGATCAAGATCCGGGAGGGCGACGAGCTGGTCCAGGTGCGCCTCACCTCCGGCAAGGACGACCTGCTGCTCGTCTCCAAGTCCGGGTACGCCTCGCGGTTCAACGAGAAGAACGTACGGCCGATGGGCCGCGACACGTCCGGCGTCAAGGGCATGAACGTCGGCGGCAAGGTCGACGGCGAACCCAACCGCGTGCTCGCGATGGACGTGGCGCGCGATGATGCCGAGCTCTTCGTCGTCACCGAGAACGGCTACGGCAAGCGAACGTCGGTGTCCGAGTACCCGGTGAAGGGCCGTGGGACTAAGGGCGTGCTCACTGCGAAGCTCACGGCCAAGAAGGGTGGGCTCGCGGGAGCTCTGATCGTCCGGGAGCACCAGGACCTCTTGTTCATCTCCGAGAACGGGATGGTCCAGCGCACGAACGCCGGTGGCATCTCCCAGATGGGCCGCGCGACGCAGGGCGTGCGGGTGATGAACCTGCGCGAGGACGACCGCGTCAGCGCCGTCGCGCTGGTGGTCGAGTCCAGCGCGTCGGTCGCCGATGAGGCCTCGGCCGCCGAGGAGGCGGGCGAGCCCAGGGTCAGCGCGACCACGCGCACCATCTCGGAGGACGGCGCCGGCTAGATACGCTCCGCGCGGTGAAGGAGCTGCGCGGCCGAACCGCCCTGATCACGGGCGCGGGCGGCGGCCTCGGCGCATACATCGCCCGCGGGCTGGCGGACCAGGGCGTGAGCCTCGCGCTCACGGATCTTCCCGAGGCGCCGGTGGACGGGCTGGCGGCGGAGCTTCGCGCGCGCGGGGTCGAGGTGAAGCACGCGCCGGCCGACCTGACCGACCGCGAGGAGCGTCGCAGGCTGCTGGCCTGGGCCGAGGATGCGCTCGGGCCGATCGACATCCTGGTCAACAACGCGGGGGTCGAGTTCGGTGGCCCGTTCCTCGAGAGCGATGGGGAGGCGCTCGAGCTGACCGTGGCCGTGAACCTGCTGGCGACGATGGACCTGACGAGGATGGTCGTTCCCGGAATGCTCGATCGCCGGCGGGGTCACGTCGTGAGCGTCGCGTCGTTGGCGGGGAAGGTGCCGACGCCGCAGCTCACCTCCTACTCGGCGAGCAAGCACGGCGTCGTCGGCTTCACGGCATCGCTTCGCGCCGAGCTCGGCGATGCGCCGGTCGGGTTCTCCGCGATCTGCCCGGGCCTCGTGAACCGCGTCGGCATGTTCGGCCGCCTCGAGCCGTACATCGACGGCGATGCCGACCCGCCGATGGGAACGGTTCCGCCGGAGCAGGTCGGCGCCGCGGTGGTTCGGGCGATCCGGGAGGACGTCGGCGAGATCATCGTCAACCGACGGCCGATCAAGCCGATCATCCTGCTGAACGGGGTGGCGCCAGGGGTGGCGGCGCGTGTCGCGCGCCTGCGCCCGATGCGGGACTTCATGGAGCGGATGGCGAGAGCGCGCCGGCGCTACGAGGAGGTCAGCCCGCCGCGCCGCTAGCCCTTGACCAATCATGCGGCCGGCCCGTCGCCGCGGCGAACACTTCACTCATCCTCGCCGTCTGCTTCAATCGTCTTACCGGAGAAAGGAGGTGGTCCTAACTTGATTGGAATGTTTCTGGGGACGCCGGAGGTGCAGGGCCGCTAGGTGGCGGCTGGCCGGTGCTTCGTCGCCGGCGCAGGCAGGTCAGGCGGCACGGCGCCGCCGCTGATCAGTGCGGGCCGCCCAGTGGAATCCACCCCGGGCACCGGTGAGACCGAGGAGGCGAGGAGCACGTCCCGCCCCGCCGTGAATCCCCGGCTCGCTTCCCAACCGCACCTCGAGTGAAGGGCCGCCTCCGGGCGGCCCTTCCTCACGCTTCCATCCGTTCCGGAGGGCTAGGCGGCCACCAGATACGGCTCCCACGCCACGGGGATCCGCGGGCTGGCGAGCTGGATGAAGACCGTTGGCCCCGGCGGACGCGGCCTGGACTTCGGGTGCATGCTCGCCTCGCGCGGCGTCTTGTTCCCCTTCTTCCGGTTGCAGGGAGCGCAGGAGGCGACGATGTTCTCCCACACCGACAGTCCACCCTTGCTGCGGGGGATCACGTGGTCGACGGTCAGCCCTCCCGACTGGCGCCCGCAGTACTGGCAGGTCCAGGCGTCGCGAGCGAGCACCGCCTTACGGGTGATCTTGCGCCGGTGCACGTCGCGCGGCACGCGCACGTAGCGAACCAGCCTGATCACGCAGGGCCGGTCGAACGTGAGCCGTTCGGAGTGAAGCGCCCCCTCGCCGCGCTCGAGGATCTCCGCCCGCTCCTTCAGCACCAGGACGGTAGCTCTCCTGACGTTGCAGACGTTGATCGGCTCGTAGCTCGCGTTCAGGACCAGAACCCGACCGCCGATGGTCGCATGCGTCCGGTAACCGTTCAGATGGGCGAAGTGGCCGTTGCCGTTCGCGTGCGCTGCCGCCGCAACCCCCGTGAGCTCCGAAGCGCCGTCGCCTCGAAGCCCTACATGAGGGTCGGCCGCGGTGTCCATAGCGCCACGATTGTAGACAGCGGTTCAGCTCGTTCCCCGTGAACCATGAGGCCGCGGTGCGCCTCAGCCTCCCGGAATGCCGTTGGCGGCGATCGGGTAGCTCCCCAGGATCCGCACCGATTCCGCCTTGCCCCGGAGCGCCTGGATCGCCCCCGCGACCGGCTCCTCGCCGGCGGCGCCCTCCAGGTCGCAGAAGAACATGTAGCGGCCGAGGCCCTGCCTCAGCGGCCGGGACTCGATCCGCGTGAGGTTGACGTCACGGCTCGAGAACTCGGTCAGCGCCTCGACCAGCGCGCCGGGATGATCGGCGCCGAGCTCCGAGAAGACGAGGGTCGTCCGCCACGGTCCCGCGCCGCTCGGTTGGGTCCCCTCCGGCGCGATCCACACGAATCTCGTGACGTTGGCAGGGTTGTCCTCGACGCCCTGGCGCAGGACGACGCACCCGTAGATCCGCGCCGCCGACGCGGCACCGAGCGCCGCCCACGGCTCGTCGCCCGCGGCAACCGAGCGGACCGCGTCGGCGGTGCTCGGTGCCGCCCGGACCGCGGCCTGTGGCAACTCCTCGCGGATGAATCGCGCGCACTGCGCGCTTGCCTGCGGGTGCGAGAGGACGACCTCGACTCGCTCCAGCGGCATCTCGCTGCGGGCGATGAGGCTGTGCCGAATGGGGTGATCGTGCTCGCCGGCGATCGCGACGCCCTCCGCCTCGAAGGCCAGGGTGTCGAGGGTCGAGCGCACCGCGCCCTCGATCGAGTTCTCGAAGGGGACGAGCGCCCGCTCGGCCTCGCCCTCGGCGACGGCGCGAATCGCCGCGTACACGCTCGGGCGCGGCACCGGGTCGACGGCCGCGCCGCATGCCGCCGCGAGCAAAGCGTCCTCCGAGAAGGTGCCGACGGGTCCCAGGAAGGCGACGGTGGTACCGCTGGTCGTCATCGGCGCGCAAGGTTACGGCGCGGCGGGCCCCAATCGGCGCTCGGCTAACGGAACGTGAGCTGGTAGGTGAAGCGGTTGTTGGTCGTGATCGTCTCACCCGGCACCGGCAGCACCGTGACCTCGAGCGTGAGCTCGACGTTCCGCTCGGGAGAGGGCTGGACCGGAAGGGACGCGGTCTGGACGCCGCCGGCCGTAATGGACGGGATCGTGGTCGTGCCGTCGATCGTCTGCGGCCCGCCGGTCAAGCTGTAGCTGACTCCGATCCCCTTCTCGGTCGCGCTTCCCTGATTCGAGACCTCCACATCGATCGACGGCGCTCCGGATCCGCCCGAGACGGTCGTCGGAGTGTCGCTGCTCAGGACCACGCTTCCCGGCTTGACCATCGTCTGGACGATCGCCACCCCGTGCGAGCCCGACGTCTTCTTCGCCGAGATCGCCGACAAAGCCGATGCGACCTGGAGCGGGTCCAGCCACCGAGTGGGATCGGTCATGAAGACGCTCGCCGGGGCCTTCTCGTCGATCCCCTGGTCGGAGAGCACCGTGTCGATCTCGCTCTGCGCCTGCTTGTAGAGGACGTCACTGGCGAGGAAGGACTGCATGTTGTCGGTGATCGAGGCGAGCGCCTTCGTCCGTTCCGGCCCCGGGTTTCCGAGCGCCGTGGAGATCTGCGCGGAGATGCCGCTGAGGGCCTGGGCGCGCAGGTTGTATGAGAGCTCGAGCTTGCTCTGGGCATCGCTCAACTCGCCCGGGGTATCGATCGCGTCGACCCGGCTCGCGAGGTTCTGGGCTGTGCCGCGATCGGTCGCGATCCCGGCCTCGAAGTCGAGCGGGCTGGCGTTGCCGGGATCGCTGAGCTTGCCGAAGAAGTCTCCGGAGAGTTGGTTCGTCTGCGCCGTGATCGCCTTCAGGTCGGAGACATAGTTCTCGAAGCTCCGCGTCTTGCGGGCATCGAGACATCCCTTGATGCCCAGGACGATGAGGATCAGCACGACCACGACCACGCCGATGCCGACCGCGCGGCGCACGAGGATCTGCCGCTGGCGGTCGGGGCCGCGGCGAGAGGGCGGTCGGGTGCCGCCGGGCGGTGGTGCCAGTTCTTCCTCGTCGAGGAACGCCAAAGTCAGCCCGTGGTGGGTGCCTTGAATCCGGTGCGGCCGAGAGTATGACCCCTCGGCACTACGCAACATGCCCCGAGCGAGCGGTGCGCGCGAGGCGTGCAGGTTCAGCAGGCCGCACGGCGAAGCCTAAGCAGGAATGGTGGGCGAGGTCGTGATGGATCGCTTCCGGCTTCTGGAGCGTGTGGGCTCCGGCGGGATGGGGACGGTCTACAGGGCCTTCGACGAGCGTCTCCAGCGCCAGGTAGCGGTGAAGGAGATCGCGAGCTCCGACCCTGGTCGCGTTGCGCGGGAGGCGCAGGCGGCCGCCCGCCTGAATCATCCTGGCATCGTCACGCTGTACGAGCTCGGGTCCGATGAGGATCGAGCCCTCCTGGTGAGCGAGTTGGTGGAGGGCGCCACGCTCTCGGCGCTCGCGCGGTGCGGCGATCTCTCAGACCGCGAGGTGGCGGAGTTCGGCGCCGACGTATGCGAGGCGCTGGGGCATGCGCACGAGCGCGGAGTGATTCACCGCGACGTGAAGCCGCAGAATGTGATCGTCCGCGTCGACGACGGCGCGGGCCGGCGTGCCAAGCTCATGGACTTCGGCATCGCCTCGCTCGCCGGCGCGCCGACGCTCACCGCCACCGGCGAGGTCGTCGGCACTCTCGCGTATATGGCACCGGAGCAAGCGGCTGGGATCGGCGCCTCCGAGGCGTCGGACGTCTACGCGCTCGCCCTGACGCTGTACGAGTGCTGGACGGGAACGAACCCGGTGGCCGCCGATACACCGGCCCAGACGGCCCGGAGGATCGGCAATCCCATCCGGCCGCTCCGCGATTACCGGCCCGACCTGCCCCGCCACCTCGCCGACCGCATCGACGCCTGCCTCGACCCAGAGCCGGAGCTGCGGCCGCCGCTGGACGAGCTTGACCATCACCTCGACGCATCGATCCCTAGGCTCGACGCACAGTCCGCCGTACCCGTCGGTGACGACCTGGGGGAGCCCGCCCCGCGCGAGCACGGGGCGGTGCTCCGGGTGGCCCAGCTCGCCGCGCTGTGTGCGTGGGGGATCGGCGTGATGCTGCTCGCCGTCCCCGCCGAGCTCCCGGGCCTTGCCCTCGTGCTCGGCGTCCTGAGCGCACCGGCGATTCTCGTCTCGTCGTGGCTGCCGTGGGCGGGAATCCCGGCTCTCGCGCCCCTGCTCGGCGCGGCTTCCGTCGGCGCCGCCTATCCGGCGCTCGCCGGGTCGCGGGGCACCATGCGCGAGCGCGCCGTTTTCGGCGCACTCGGCTGGTGCTGGACTCTGTGCGGCGCCGCGGCGTTCGGCCTCGGCTCGACGGCGGGCCTCATGGACGATCCACCGCATGACTGGATGCGCTCCACAGGTGACGCGGCGAGCGCTCTGCTGGCACCCTTGGTGTCGCCCGAGGCCCTGCTCGGGGCGGGGATCTTCGCGGCCGCGTCGGCGGCGCTGGGACTGATCCTGCGGGCGGGCCACATCGCGGTGGCGCTGCTCGGGGCGGTGATCTGGGCCGCCGCGCTGGACGGGGCGCTGCGGGTGGTTGGGGACGGAGGGCTGGCCGGCGTGCCGGTCGTCGCGGTCGCGGCGGCAGCGATCGCCGTGATCATGGAGTTTCGCCTGCGGGGAGCCCGCCGGCGCGCCCGACCAGCTCCGGTACCGGCGGGTCTCGGGGCGGAGCCCCCGCATCCCATGCCTGGCGCCCGCACAGCGATCGGCGGCAGCACCGCCGCTCCGGGATCCTGAGGCCGCAACACCCTAGGATTCAACGCGCGCGTAGAGGGGCAGTTCCGTTCCCTGAGCCTCTGCACGCCGACGTGCGGAACCCGGAAGGGAGCTTGGCATCAGCGTTCTGAGAAACCTGGAGCAGCGGATCGAGAACCTCGTCGAGGGCGTGTTCAGCCGCGCATTCTCGTCGCAGGTCCAGCCGGTCGAGCTCGCGCGCAAGCTGGCGAAGGAGATGGATGCTCACCGCACCGCGTCCGTATCGCGCACCTATGTGCCCAACCAGTACACCGTCTGGCTGTCGGCAGAGGACCACCGACGCCTCGAGGGATATGAGCGCTCGCTCGAACAGGAGCTGTCGGGGTACCTCCTCGAGCATGCGCGCCGCAAGGACTACGCGCTGCTCACCCGCCCCGAGGTGAAGCTCCAGACCGACGACCGCCTGCGCCTGGGGGAGTTCGGGATCCAGACGCGCCTGGTGAAGCCGCCCGCGCGCCAGGGCGAGGAGCCCTCGCAGGGAGAGGAGGGGCACACCATGGTCTACTCGGTGCCGGCGAAGCAGAGCCGGCGCGACCGCCGCCGTCCGGAGGGGCGTTTGGTCGAGACGAAGGCGATCGTGACCATGGACGATCGCCGCTACGTCCTCGATGGTCCGGTGGCGGTGCTGGGGCGCTCGCGGGACTCGGACTGCGTCTTCTCGGACCCCAACATCTCGCGCCACCATGCGGAGCTTCGGCGCGGCTCGACCGGGGACTGGCAGATCATCGATCTCGGCTCGACCAACGGGATCAAGGTGAATGACCGGCGCGTGGATCGCAGCCGGCTCTCGCCGGGCGACGAGGTGACGCTCGGTACGACGAGGTTCGTCTTCGACATCGAGCAGTAGCCAAGTCGCAGCCGATGGACACCGAACCGATCGCGGTCGCGCTCAAGTTCGGCTTCCTCGCCGTCCTGTACCTGTTCCTGCTCTGGGTCGCGCGGAGCGCCTTCCGCGAGCTGCGCACTACAACCGCTCCAGCCCCCGAGGCGACCGGAATCCACCCGACCGGCCCCGGTGGGCGCGCCGCCGCAACCGACGCCTGGCTCGTGGCGACGAAGGGAGGGGGCCTCGAGGTCAGTGAGCGGTTCGACCTGTTCGGCGGGATCTCGATCGGACGCTCGTCGGACGCCGACGTTCGCATCGAGGATCGATACGCCTCGGGCATCCACGCGCGCGTCTATTCCCGAGGAGCCAACTACTACGTAGAGGACATGAACTCGACGAACGGCACGTTCCTGAACGGCGGGCGCCTGAACGGGGAGGCGAAGCTGAACGACCTCGACGAGGTACGGATCGGGAACACCGAGTTTCGCTTCGAGCTCGACATTCCCGGGAGCTGACGCCGGCCGACATCCATGCTGAAGGTCGTCGAACAGGCATTCCGAACCGACACCGGGCGGCAGCGGGACGCGAACGAGGACACATTCTTCGCGAGCTCGCCCGTCTTCGCGGTGGCCGACGGCATGGGCGGCGCGCAGGCGGGGGAGGTGGCCTCGCGGCTGGCGGCCGAGTCGTTCGAGGCGATCGAGCGAGGCAGCGAATCGCCAGAGGCTTACCTCCGCGCGATCGCCAAGACGGCGAACGCACGCATCCACCGGCTGGCCGAGTCCGACTCCACGCGGTCCGGCATGGGAACGACCCTGACGGCGGCGCTCGTCGAGGGCGAGGAAGTGGGCATCGCGCACGTCGGGGACAGCCGCGCCTACCTTTTCCGGGACGGCGAGCTGAAGCTCCTCACGTCCGACCACTCTCTGGTCGAGGAGCTTCGCCGCCAGGGGCGGCTCACCGACGAGCAGGCCGAGGACCACCCGCAGCGCTCGATCATCACCCGTGCGCTGGGGCCGGAGCGCGACGTCGAGGTCGACACGATGACCTACCGGGCGCGGCCCGGCGACGTCTACCTGCTGTGCTCGGACGGCTTGACTACGATGATCAAGGAGGACCGGCTCGCCTCCATCCTCAGCGAGTCGTCGACCCTGGATGAGGCGGTCGTTCGCCTCGTCGCCGAGGCGAACGAGGCCGGGGGGCGCGACAACATCACCGTCGTCGCGTTTCGGTTGGCGGACGCGGAGGCCCCGGTGGAGCGAGCGGAGGACCTCACCCTCGTCGGTCCTGCGGCCGAGGAGGCCGGCCTGACGGCGGCGGGCGTGGAGGCAGCGGGCGAGCGGCAGCGGGTGGCGACTCGCGAACGGGCGCCCGCTCGCCGCGCGGCGCCGGCACGCCGCGAGCGCCGCTGGCCGCGCCGGGTCGTCACGGTGGTAGCGGCCGTCGCGGTGGTCGCCGCGGTCGCCGTCCTC
>Ga0111539_10012822_pt1 | contig 10491 bp, 10 predicted proteins | sample RhiMethybrSRZTD1_FD_79667 | JGI IMG/M metagenome (GOLD analysis project Ga0111539, IMG submission 79667) | Populus rhizosphere microbial communities from Tennessee, USA - Rhizosphere MetaG P. TD hybrid SRZTD1 (version 2) (version 2) | ecosystem: Host-associated > Plants > Roots > Rhizosphere >... | reverse complement strand
GGCGCAGATGAACGGCAAGGTCTACGACGGCTTGGCGACCATGAACAGGAACTGGGTCGCGTTCATCAATCGCCGGCTCAAAGAAGACCTTGCCGTGCCGCAGCAGCTGGCGGCCTGCAAGACCGTGCAGGACATGTATGGGGTCTATGCCGAGTTCTTCCAGAACGCCTGCTCCGACTACCAGTCGGAGCTCGAGCAGATGACCAAGATCGGCAAGTCGCTGGCGGACGACACCATCCAGGCCATCCAGTCGCATGCGGAAGCGTCGGTGCGCGAGACGCGCCCGAGCAATTGACGTCGGATCGATAGCCATTAATGCCTGCGCGCCTCGTGGCGCGCGCGTGCATGCCGGATCGGGCGTGCGCGGGCTTGCTCGTGCGGCAAAGCTCCCTTCGTCACACAGCCGAGGAAGGAGCCGGGCGATGGGCCAAGGTGCTCTATGAGCGCGATGGACGCACTTCCTCGAGCTCAGCAAGAAGAAGCGCGCTCTACCTGCGTCTCTCGATCATGTCGCAGCGTAGCTTCCCGTCGGATTTTGAACTGAGGGCCTGGAGCGGCACTGAGTCTAGGCGTAGCGCCTTGATGACATGCCCGGCTGCTTCCTGGGACTCAATGTAGCCGCGAAACAGCTCTTCCCTGTAATTCCTATGGAAATCGAAATCGGCCGGCAAATCGACGAAGCCGAGGCGTGATTCAGCGAGCAAGGGTTCCAACAGCCCGCGCCAGATCGTGACGAAATCCCCGTCCTTGCTCAGATACGCGTTGATCCTCAGAAAGTCCGGATTGCCATCGACGATGGCATCGTTGGCGTACTCGTACACCGCAACGCCGCCGGGAAACTCAAAGCTGACGAGTTTTACGAAACCGGACGCGGTCGGGTCGAAGGGGCTCATTGTTGTATGCTAGCAGGTGCTCGACGACCCGTCGATTGTCGGCGCCACCACGCTCCTGGTTGCATAAATATAGTCTTTTGTGCTATAGTGCGAAGTGCTGGGAAAACTGGGGATGAAGGTCTATGCGACCAAGACGTTCCGGCGCTTCCAGCGCAAGGAGGGCATATCTGACGCGGCGCTCGTTGCGGCCGTCGATCGTGCCGAGGAAGGTCTCATCGATGCCGATCTTGGTGGAGGACTCATCAAGCAACGCATCGCGCGCCCCGGCCAGGGAAAGCGCAGCGGCTATCGGACCATCATGGCCTACCGTGCCGGCGAACGTTCGGTGTTCCTCTATGGTTTCGGCAAGAACGAGCGCGACAACATCGATGGCGATGAGCTCGCGCGCTGGAAGATCGCCGGCCGCGTCATCCTCAAGGGCGATGCCGATTGGATCGTGTCAGCCATTGCCGACGGCCACCTAACGGAGGTGCAGCGATGACTAAGCGATTGACCGGTCGTGCGCGGCGAATGGCGCAATTGCGAGAAACGGCTGAGGGGCTACGTCGCTCCGGGCTGATGACAAGCACCGACTACGACAAGATCACGGCCAAGCATGTAGATTTGACCAAGATCGAGCGGCTTAAGCCGCCTTCGGGCCGCGAAATAGTCGCGCTTCGCGAAAAGGCCAACATGAGCCAAGCCGTCTTTGCCCGCATCCTCAACGTGGGTATCAGCACGCTCAGTCAGTGGGAGCGCGAGGAAAAGCGCCCACGCGGTACGGCCGCACGCCTATTGGCAGTCGTCAGGGCCAAAGGTGTGCAGGCGATTCTCCCGTAACGCTCCCCAGCCACCTCCCTGCTCCAGGCCCCTCAAACTTGGGGGACATCCTGTGCAATCAGCTCTGCTCGGTAGACGGCCCGCGCGGAGGCCGCTAATGCTCGCAACCGCACAATAGGCGGGAACGGCGGGCAAGCGGGGCTGGCATGGCGAACGTGGCGGTGCAGATGAGCCAAGACAGCGCAGTAGCGCACAAGGACATGGCGAACGCGATTCGGGCGCTGGCCATGGATGCGGTCGAGAAGGCCAAGAGCGGCCATCCCGGCATGCCCATGGGCATGGCCGACGTGGCGACCGTGCTGTTCACCCGGTTCCTGAAGTTCGACGCTGCCGCGCCAAACTGGCCGGACCGCGACCGCTTCGTGCTCTCCGCCGGGCACGGCTCCATGCTGCTCTACGCGCTCCTCCACCTCACCGGCTACGCCGGCATGACCATGGATCAGCTGTCGAGCTTCCGGCAGCTCGGCTCAAAGACGGCGGGCCACCCCGAGCTCGGTCATGCGCCGGGCATCGAGACCACCACCGGGCCGCTGGGCCAGGGCCTGGCCAATGCCGTGGGCATGGCACTCGGGGAGCGGCTCCTCAACGCCAGGCTCGGCGAGAGCATCGTCGATCACTACACCTACGCCATCGTCGGCGACGGCTGCCTGATGGAGGGCATCAGCCACGAGGCGATCTCGCTCGCCGGGCACTTGAAGCTCAACAAGCTGATCGTCATCTTCGACGACAACGCCATCTCCATCGACGGGCCGACCTCGCTTGCCGTCTCCGACGATCAGGTCGAGCGTTTCGAGGCCGCGGGCTGGGCGACGCGCCGCATCGACGGCCACGACCCCCAGGCGATCATCGGCGCGCTGGAGTGGGCGCGGCGCTCCGACAAGCCGACGCTGATCGCCGCCAAGACCATCATCGGCTACGGCGCGCCCACCAAGCAGGGCAAGGCCTCCACCCACGGCGAGGCGCTGGGGCCCGATGAGATCAAGGGCGCGCGCGACAAGCTCGGCTGGGCGCATGCGCCCTTCGAGGTGCCGGCCGACGTGCTGGCGGCCTGGCGTGCCGCGGGAGCGCGGGGCAGTGCCCAACGCAAGGCCTGGGACCAGCGCGCGGGCAAGCTCAATGCGGAGAAGCGCGCGCTGCTCGGCGATCCCCTCGACGCGGCGGCGCTACAGGCGCTGGGTTCGGCGGTCGCCGAGATCAAGAGGGAGTTCGCCGCCGCGCCGCCCAAGATCGCCACCCGCGTCGCCTCGCAGAAGGTGCTGGAGAAGCTCGCCCCCGCGCTGCCGTGCCTGATCGGCGGCTCGGCCGACCTCACCGGCTCCAACGGCACCCGCACCAAGCATCACACGACGGTGGCGCCGGGCGATTTCAGCGGCAACTACATCCACTACGGCGTGCGCGAGCATGCCATGGCCGCGGCCATGAACGGCCTGGCGCTGCACGGCGGCGTCGTGCCCTACGGCGGCACCTTCCTGGTCTTCACCGACTATTGCCGTCCCGCGATCCGCCTCTCCGCCATCATGGGCCAGCGCGTCGTCTACGTGATGACGCACGACTCGATCGGGCTCGGCGAGGACGGGCCGACGCACCAGCCGGTCGAGCACGTGGCGAGCCTGCGCGCCATCCCCAACCTGAGCGTGTTCCGGCCCGCCGACCCGATCGAGACGGCGGAGTGCTGGGAGCTGGCGCTGAAGGCGAGCGCCACGCCCTCGATCCTGGCTCTGACGCGCCAGGCGGTCCCTGCGCTGCGGAAGGACGGCGCGGAGAACCTGTGCGCCAAGGGCGCCTACGTCCTGGCCGAGACTGCGGGCAAGGCGCGGGACGTCACGATCCTGGCGACCGGCTCGGAGGTCGGCATCGCCATGGAGGCGCGCGAGCGCCTGGCCAAGGACGGCATCGAGGCCGCGGTTGTGTCGATGCCGTGCTGGGAACTGTTCGCCGGCCAGCCCGTTGCCTATCGGCAGGCGGTGCTGGGCGCCGCCCCGCGCGTTGCCGTCGAAGCCGCCGTGAAGCTCGGCTGGGAGCGATGGCTCGGCGAGGGCGGCGTCTTCGTGGGCATGGAAGGCTTCGGGGCCTCGGCGCCGGCGGGCAAGCTCTACGAGCACTTCGGCATCACGCCTGCCAAGGTCGTGGAAGCGGCGAAGAAACTTGTGAGCTGAATGGATCTCGACAGGCTCAAGACAACCACCGGCGTCGATGTGAAGGGCAAGCGCGTGCTGGTGCGCGCCGACCTCAATGTGCCCGTGCAGGACGGCAAGGTCGCCGACGCGACGCGCCTGGAGCGGCTGGTGCCGGGCTTGCAGGATCTCGCCCGGCGCGGCGCCCGCGTGATCGTCATCTCGCATTTCGGACGGCCCAAGGGCGGCCCCGATCCGCAATTCAGCCTGCGGCCGGTGGCCGCCAAGCTCGCAGAGCTGATGGGCAAGCCGGTGGCGTTCGCCGCCGACTGCATCGGTGAGCCGGCCGCCAAGGTTGTCGCGGCGCTACGCGACGGCGAGGTGGCGGTGCTGGAGAACCTGCGCTTCCACAAGGGCGAGGAGAAGAACGATCCCGAGTTCGCGCGCGCGCTGGCCGGCCTCGGCGACATGTTCGTCTCCGATGCCTTCTCCACCGCGCATCGCGCGCACGCCTCCACGGACGCCATCGCGCGGCTGCTGCCCTCCTATGCCGGGCCGCTGCTGATGGAGGAGATCGAGGCGCTGCGCAGCGTGCTCGACAAGCCGGCACGCCCCGTGGCGGCGGTGATCGGCGGCGCCAAGGTGTCGAGCAAGATCGACGTGCTCACCAACCTCGCCGCCAAGGTCGACAAGCTGATCATCGGCGGCGCCATGGCCAACACCTTCTTCCTGGCCGAGGGCGTTGAGATCGGCAAGTCGCTGGCGGAGCCGGACCACGCCAAGACGGCGCTCGAGATCATGCACGCCGCCAAGGCGCGTCATTGCGAGGTGATCCTGCCGCACGACTTCGTGGTGGCACCGAAGCTCGAGGCCGGCGCTCAGTCCCACGTCGTGGTCACGCTGGAGACGCCCTCCGACCTGATGATCCTCGACGTCGGACCGAAGACGGTCGCGCACTACGCCGACGTCCTCGGCCGCTGCAAGACGGTGCTGTGGAACGGCCCCCTCGGCGCCTTCGAGGTGCCCCCCTTCGGCGAGGCCACCTTCGCCCTGGCGCGCGAGGCCGCGGCCCTGACCAAGGCTGGCAAGCTCACGAGCGTGGCCGGCGGCGGCGACACCGTGGCGGCCCTCAACGCCGCCGGCGTAACGGCCGATTTCACCTACGTCTCGACCGCCGGCGGCGCATTCCTGGAATGGCTGGAGGGGCGCACGCTGCCGGGCATCGCCGCGCTCGCCCGTAACCCCTAGCAACCGTAGGCGCGGGCACGATCGCCCCGCCCTGTGTTGGGTTACGCGCCGTCCAATCGATGCGCGCCAACGCACTCCCGCTCTGCGAAATTGACAGCAAGGCAACGAGACCGCACTTATGTCCCACGAACCATCGGGAGCCACCATGCGCATTCGCATGAGCCTTGCTGTTCTTGTCGCCACGCTGACGCTGCTCGCGGCGGCGGCTGACACCCGTGCGCAGGACGCCACCGAGAAGGAGCTGGAGCGCTACCGGCAGATGCTGAAGGACGACCCGTGGTCGAATCCCGGGCTGCTCGATGCCGACCGCGGCGAGGCGCTGTGGAACGAGAAGCGGGGACCCAAGAATGCCTCGCTGGAGGGCTGCGACCTCGGCAAGGGCGCAGGCAAGGTCGAGGGCGCGTTCGCCGAGTTGCCGCGCTACTTCGCCGATGCCGACCGGGTGATGGACCTGGAATCGCGGCTGGTGTGGTGCATGGAGAAGCTGCAGGGCTTCAACCCCACGGACATCCTCAAGCGCCCCTATTCCAAGGCCAACCAGTCCGGCACCGAGCTCGAGGGGCTCGCCACCTACGTCGCCTCCAAGTCGCGCGGGCTGAAATTCGCCCCGCGCCTGGAGCATGCCAAGGAGAAGGAGGCCCTGGCGATGGGCGAGGCGCTGTTCTTCCGCCGCCAGGGGCCGATGGACTTCGCCTGCGCCACCTGCCATGCCGACGCCGGCCGGCGCATCCGCCTGCAGAGCCTGCCGTTCCTCGGCAAGCCCGAGGAGGCGCGCCAGGTGATCGGCGAGTGGCCGGCCTACCGGGTGTCGCAGGGCACCGTCATGACCATGCAGCACCGCATCGCCGACTGCTACTGGCAGATGCGCCTGCCGCTCATCGACTACGGCTCGGACGTGACGGTGGCGCTCACCGCCTATCTCGTCAACCAGGCCAAGGGCGGCGACATCGCTGCCCCCACCATCAAGCGCTAGGCGAGGCGCACGCCATGAACCGCGTTGTCATCGCTGCTGCCGGCATCGCGCTCCTTGCGGTCGCCGCCTATCCGCTGCTGCTGCGCAGCCAGGGCGCGCCCCCGGTCGACGCGGCGATCAAATCGAGCTGGGCGAGCGCGGCGCCGGACTGGCAGGCCCGCCTCGTCCAGGACGAGACGCAGAAGGCGTGCAGCCAATACCGCAACGCGCCGCCCAAGGCGGTGGCCGATGCCATCCTCGCCCGCGAGAAGGCCGCCATCCAGTACCCACCCGACGGCAAGCTGATGGGCGACTGGAAAAAGGGCGAGCAACTCGCCCAGAGCGGCTACGGCGGCCGCTTTACGGACTACCCCCCGCGCGCCGAGAACGGCGGCAACTGCTATGCCTGCCACCAGATGGACGGCAAGGAGCTGAGCTTCGGCACGCTGGGCCCCTCCTTGCGCGAGTACGGCAAGATCCGCAAATACGCGGAGGCCGACGTGAAGGCGGTCTACGAGCGGATCTACAACCCCCAGGCCGCCATTCCCTGCGGAAACATGCCGCGCCTTGGCGCCGCCAAGTTCCTGACCATCGAGCAGATCAGGGATCTGGTGGCCTTCGTGATGTCGCCGGAAAGCCCCGTTAACAAGTAAACGCGAGGGTTGCAGGTTCGGCGGCCCCGGGCGGGCGCTGGATGCGGGGTTGGTGCGTTGTGGGCTAGAATGGACCGAGCATGCTGACGCGCCGAGATTTTCTGCAGGTCGCCGCCGCCGCCGCTGCCGTCACGGGCCTCGGCGGACGGCTCGGCCGTGCCGCCGCGCAGCAGGCGATCGGCCAAAACCAGCTCCTGCAGTTTACGCCCAAGGGCCAGCTCACCATCCTGCACATGGCCGACTGCCACGCGCAGCTGCGGCCGCTCTACTACCGCGAGCCCTCGCTCAACCTCGGCGTCGGCGAGGCCAGGGGCAGGCTGCCGCACATCACCGGCGCCGAGCTGCTCAACGCCTTCAGCATCGAGGAGCGCTCGCCGCGCGCCTACATGCTGACCTCCGACGACTACGAGGCGCTGGCCAAGACCTACGGCCGGGTCGGCGGCATGGACCGCATTGCCACCCTCGTTGGGGCGATCCGGGCCGAGCGCGGAGCCGAGCGCGTGCTGCTGCTCGACGGTGGCGATGCGCTGCAGGGCTCCTACAACGCGCTCAAGACCAAGGGCGGCGACATGGTCGCCGTGCTGCGCGAGCTGGGCGTGGCGGCGACCACGGGGCATTGGGAGTTCACGCTCGGCGACCGGCGCGTCTCCGAGCTGTTCGGCGGCGTCGGCAGGCTCGGCTCCTCGGGCATCGCCTTCCTGGCCGGCAATGTGCGCGATACCGACTTCGAGGAGCCGGTGTTTCCCTCGTTCAGCCTGTTCGAGCGCGGCGGCGTCGGCGTCGCCGTCATCGGCCAGGCCTTCCCTTACACGCCTATCGCCAACCCGCGCTGGATGATGCCGGGCTGGTCGTTCGGCATCCGCGAGGGCGAGTTGCGGCGCTCGGTGGCCAGTGCGCGCCGGCAGGGCGCGCAGGTGGTGGTGCTGCTCTCCCACAACGGCTTCGACGTCGACCGCAAGCTTGCGGGCCGCGTCGAGGGCATCGACGTCATCCTGTCCGCGCATACCCACGATGCCCTGCCGCAGCCCGTGCGCGTCGGCGACACGCTGCTCATCGCCTCGGGCTCGCACGGCAAGTTCCTGTCGCGGCTCGACCTGGAGGTCGGCGACGGGCGGGTGAAGGACTTCGCCTACGGCCTGATCCCCGTGCTGGCCGACGCCATCGCCCCGGACCCGGACATGCACGCGCTCATTGCGGGCATCCGCGCGCCGCACGAGGCCATGCTCAGGACCGAGCTCGCGCACACCGATGGGCTGCTTTACCGGCGGGGCACGTTCGCCGGCACCTTCGACGACCTCATCTGCGATGCGCTGCTCGTCCAGCGCGATGCCGAGATCGCGCTCTCCCCGGGCTTTCGCTGGGGCGGCACGTTGATCGCGGGGGAAGCCGTGACCTGGGACGACGTCTACAACGCCACGGCGATCACCTATCCCGCGGCCTATCGAACGGCCATGACCGGCGCCGCCATCAAGGCCATCCTGGAGGACGTCGCCGACAACTCGTTCAACCCCGATCCCTACCTGCAGCAGGGCGGCGACATGGTGAGGGTCGGCGGCATGGGCTACACCATCAACGTCGATGGCGTCATGGGCAGCCGGATCGCCAACCTGCACCTCCTCGGCAATGGCGCGCCGATCGAGGCCGAGAAGGACTACATCGTGGCGGGCTGGGGCTCGGTCAACGAGGGCACCGACGGCCCGCCGATCTGGGACGTCGTCGCCACGCACCTCAAGGGCCGCCAGCAGCTCTCGCCAGCCCCGCGCAAATCGGTGAAGGTCGTGCGCGCGGGCTGACCGGCCGAGGCGGCGCGCCGTCGGCATCACCCCTGGAAATCGGGCATGCTCACACAAGTCTACATCCACCTGGGCGTGGCGCTGGCGGGCCTGGTGAGCTTCCTGTCGCCGTGCGTGCTGCCGCTGGTGCCTCCCTACCTCGGCTACATCAGCGGCACCACCATCGAGCAGATGACGGGCAACGCCCGCCTTGCCGATCATGTCTGGCGCCGCGTCGTGCTGGCCTCCGTGCTGTTCGTGCTGGGCTTCACCACCGTGTTCGTGGCGCTGGGGGCCGGCGCCTCGGTGCTCGGGCAGTGGGTGCAGGACCACAAGGCCCAGCTCTCATTCGTGGCCGGCCTCGTCATCATCGGCTTCGGCCTGCATTTCCTCGGGTTGCTGCGGGTGCCGCTGCTCTATCGCCAGGCGCGCTTTCGCACGCGAGCTGAGGGCGCGAGCCTCGCCGGCGCCTATGTGATGGGGCTCGCTTTCGCGTTCGGCTGGACGCCCTGCATCGGCCCGGTGCTGGCGACCGTGCTGACGCTGGCGGCCAGCGAGGCGAGCCTCGGGGCGGGCGTGCGCCTGCTGCTCGTCTATTCGCTGGGTCTCGGCGTCCCCTTCGTGCTGGCGGCGATGGCGATCGGGCCGTTCTTCGCCTTCCTGCAGCGCTTCCGCAAGCATCTGGGGCGGGTCGAGATGGTCATGGGGGCGCTGCTGGTCGTCACGGGCGTGCTGATGCTGACGGGCTCGCTGAACTGGTTCGGGCAATGGCTGATCGAGAACGTGCCGCTGCTGGCGCGCATCGAGGAAATGTTCACGCCGGAGCGGCTGCAGACCGAGATTTTGAAAGAAGGTGCCCGATGACGGCGATCGCGCTCACTATTGCCGGCTCCGACAGCTCGGGCGGCGCCGGGATACAAGCCGATCTCAAGACCTTCTCCGCGTTCGGCGTCTACGGCGCCTCCGCGATCACGGCGCTCACCGCGCAGAACACGCGCGGCGTGGCGGCGGTCGAGCCGGTGGCGGCGCGCTTCGTGGTCGCCCAGATCGACGCGGTGCTCGCCGACCTCGAGGTCGGCGCGATCAAGACGGGCATGCTGGCCAATGCCGAGATCGTCGCGGCGGTGGCCGGCCGCCTGAGCGTGGCCGCCGGGCTGCCGCTGGTGGTCGATCCTGTCATGGTGGCGACCAGCGGCGATATCCTGCTCACCGACGACGCGATCGAGGCGGTGAAACGGCAACTCATCCCGCTGGCAACGCTGATCACTCCCAACCTGCCGGAAGCCGCGCGCCTGCTGGCTACCAAGCCGGCCATCGATGACGCGCAGGCCGCCGAGCAGGCCAGGGCTCTGCTGGCACTGGGCTGCGGCGCGGTGCTGCTCAAGGGCGGGCATGGCACCGGCGAGGCGGCGGTCGACATCCTCTGCGATGCCTCAGGCGCCGAACGCCTGGTGCGCCCGCGCATCGCCACCCCGCACACCCACGGCACAGGCTGTACGCTGTCGGCCGCGATTGCCGCCTTGCTGGCGCAGGGGGCCGCTCTGCGCGAGGCGGTGGTGCGCGCCAAGGACTTCGTGTGGCAGGCGCTGGAGGCCGGGCAAGCGCTGGGCGTCGGCCATGGCTCCGGCCCGGTCGATCATCTGTTCGCCATCCGCCGCATGCCGCCGCCGGCATAACATCACGCGAGCGGAAGGCGTCTCAGCCAACGCCGGCGCGTCGCGGAAGGTCTTGCGGTGGAACGTCAGCCGCGCCGCGCCGCCTTGATGGCGGCGACGTCGATCTTCTTCATGCCCATCATCGCATCGAACGCGCGCTTGGCTTCATCGCCGCCGACCGCCATTGCCTCGGTCAGCACGCGCGGCGTGATCTGCCAGGAGACGCCCCACTTGTCCTTGCACCAGCCGCACGCGCTCTCCTGGCCGCCATTGCTGACGATGGCGTTCCAATAGCGGTCCGTCTCCTGCTGATCGTCGGTGGCGATCTGGAACGAGAAGGCTTCGTTGTGCTTGAACGCGGGACCGCCGTTGAGGCCGATACAGG
>Ga0111539_10012820_pt1 | contig 10492 bp, 8 predicted proteins | sample RhiMethybrSRZTD1_FD_79667 | JGI IMG/M metagenome (GOLD analysis project Ga0111539, IMG submission 79667) | Populus rhizosphere microbial communities from Tennessee, USA - Rhizosphere MetaG P. TD hybrid SRZTD1 (version 2) (version 2) | ecosystem: Host-associated > Plants > Roots > Rhizosphere >... | reverse complement strand
TCGTCGTGGTGGCGGTCGGCTACAACGACTACGAGAACAACTACGCGGACAACATCGAGGAGACGCTGCGGATCCTGGAGAAGTCCGGCGTGGAGCACGTCCTCTGGGCGACGCTGCTCGAGGAGCGGCAGAGCTGGGCGCGGATGAACGAGATGATCGCGTCGGCGGCGAAGAAGCACACCGAGGTCACCGTGCTCGACTGGAACGGCCGGGCACGTGTCCACCCCGACTGGATGCAGCCCGACGGCATCCATCTCACGGCCGCCGGGGCGCAGGGCATGGCGACGATGATCAACGACTCGCTCGTCGAGCTCGGCCTCGCGGCCCGCGCCGGCACCGTTGCGCGCCAGCTCTCGATCGCCGCGGGCACGCTCCCCCGCGCGCGCGTCGGACGACCGTACTCCGCTCGTCTCCAGGCACGAGGCGGCACGGCTCCGTACCGCTGGACGCGCGTGAGCGGCGCCATGGCGCCGGGACTGCACCTGACGCCGAGCGGCCTGGTCGAGGGAACGGCGAAGCGGGTCGGCCGCTACCGGGTCGTCTTCCGCGTCGTGGACCGCGCGGGAACCGCTCGCACGCGGGCGTTCGTCCTGGGGGTCGAGCGCTAGCTCCCCGTACGGCCGGGCGGTAGCGTCCCGCGGACCCGTCCGAAGGAGTCCGCATGCCACTGACCGATCGCCAGCGCGAGCTCTGCGAGACGAGCCCGTTCGACTTCACCGACCTGCGTGCCCTCTTCGTCAACTGCACGCTGAAACCGTCGCCGGCGGTCTCGCACACGCAGGGGCTCATCGACGTCTCGGTCGCGATCATGGAGGCGAACGGTGTCGCCGTGGACCAGTTCCGCGCCGTCGACCACGATCTCGCTCCGGGCGTGTATCCCGACATGCGCGAGCACGGCGCCGCCCGCGACGGGTGGCCCGAGCTCTACGAGCGCGTCCAGGCGGCGGACGTCCTGGTCGTTTCGACGCCGATCTGGCTCGGCGAGAAGTCCTCGGTCTGTACCCGCCTCATCGAGCGGCTCTACGGCAACTCGTCGCAACTCAACGACCACGGGCAGTATGCGTTCTACGGGAAGGTCGGCGGGTGCCTCGTCACCGGGAACGAGGATGGGTCAAGCACTGCTCGATGAACGTCCTCTACTCGCTCCAGCACCTCGGCTACACGATCCCGCCCCAGGCGGACGCCGGCTGGATCGGCGAGGCGGGACCCGGGCCGTCGTACCTCGACCCGGGCTCGGGCGGTCCCGAGAACGACTTCACGCAGCGGAACACGACCTTCATGACATGGAACCTGCTCCATCTTGCGCGCCTCCTGAAGGACGCCGGCGGGGTTCCGGCGCACGGGAACCAGCGCTCGGAGTGGGACGCCGGCTGCCGGTTCGACCATCCGAACCCCGACTACCGCTGACGCGACCGGGCAAGGATGACGCCTCGGTCTCGCGTCTATAGAGTCGCGGGCCTCACCGTGGCCGGCGAATCCCCGTCTCTGTCGTTCACCGTCGCAGACGAGGGCAACGGCGTCCTGGTCGTGTCGCTCGGCGGCCAGCTCGACTTTCTCTCCGCGTCCGAGCTCGCGCCGCGCCTCGCAGACCTGCAGGCCGCGACGTGCGACGCCGTGGTCGACGACGTCTCGGGTGTGACGTTCATCGACTCGACGGGGCTGAACGCGCTCGTCGCCGGCGCGCAGTCGATCCAGTCACGGGACGCTGCCGTCCTCGTCGCCGGCGCGTCGAAGCACGTGGCGCGGGTGTTCGAGATCGTCAGGCTCGGCGAGACGCTTCGTCTCGAGCCGACGTTGGAGGACGCGGTCCGCGCAGCTCGTACGGGGCGCGAGGCGGGCGGCTAGCCGTGCCGAGAGTCCGGCGATCCGCGTCGTCGGTCGAGGACGCTCTCGCAAGAAGCATCTCGCGGCCGCGCGGGCCGCTGCTCGCCGGCGCGCTCGTGGCACTGGTCATCCTCGTCGCGGTCGCGCTCGGGTTCGTCTGGCGCCAGTACGGCTCGGCGAAGGACGAGGCCGCGCAGGGCCTGCGGAGCCGGGCAGTCCTTGCCGCGACGGTGTTCGACACGTACTTTGCCGGGCAGCTCCAGGCGCTCCGCGCGATGGCAGCGGCCCCGTCGGTGGTCTCCGGCGACCGCGAACGGATGGCGAGCTACTTCGCCCGGTTCCGGCCCGGCTCGGGCACGAGCTTCACGGCAGGCGTCGGCTGGATCGACCTCACGGGGCACCAGCGCGCGACGAGCGACCCTGCCGGCCCGGTCGGGATCAGTCTCGCCGGTCGCTCGTACTTCAGGGAGACGCTCCGCACCGAGAAGCCCGTCGTCGGCGAGGCGATCGTCGCGACCAGGAGCCGGCGGCGCCTGGTGGTGATGGGCGTCCCGACCCGCGATGAACGAGGCCGCATCAACGGCGTCCTCGCCGGGGGGATCGTGCTCCAGCAATCGGCGGAGGATGCCCGCACGAACGACCTCGGCTACGCGGGCCTGCAGGTCATCGATCGCGCCGGACAGCAGGTGACGCGAAGGAACCTCGGGCGCCCGGCGAACACCGAGCTCGTCGAGCGACTGCGGAGAGCGGGCGAAGGTGTCCTGGTCGACACGAACGGGCTCGACGGCGCCTCCGGCCGCGTCGTCGCGTTCGCGACGTCCACGACGCCGGGCTGGCTCGCGGTGCTCGACCAGCCGACAAGCGTTGCGTTCGCCGACGCGCGCCACGCGCTCGTACGCGAGGTGCTCCTCGTCTGCGCCGCGGCGGGGCTCCTGCTCCTGCTGTTCGGGTGGGCGGTCTGGCGCTCACGACGTGATGTACGCGCGAGCCGCGCGCAAGTCGCGCGCTGGGCGCAGCTGACGCAGTCGCTGAACGACGCGGTCGACGCGGGGGAGGTGCGGGAGGCGCTCATCGCGGCGCTGACCTCGGAGCACCCCGAGGGCGTGACGCTCGTCGGGCTCACCGCTCCCGATCCGAGCGCCGAGCTGTCGGTCGTCGTGCGCCGCGGGGCACGATCCCCGCTGGGCACCCTCGACGAGGGGGCCGCTGCGGCGATCTCCCAGAGGGTCGCCGACGCGGACGCCGCGGTCGCGATCGAACGACGTCCGGCGGTGGAGGCCGGGCTCGGCGGCGAGGCGCTCCGCACCGGATCTCTCTATGGCGTCCCGCTGCGGTACCGCGACGGGCGTCCCGCGGGGTCCGCGTCGGTCGCGTTCGGCCGCACCCAGGCGCTCGGCGACCACGAGCTCTCGCTTCTCCGCGCGTACGCGTACCAGGCCGAGCAGTCGCTCGGCCGAGTCCGCCGCCACGAGGAGGAGCACGACGCCGCCGTGCTGCTCCAGCAGAGCCTGCTGCCCGATCGCCTGCCGGACGTCTCCGGCGTGGGCGTGGCCGCGCACTATCGTGCGGGGGCGCTGAACACACGGGTCGGGGGCGACTGGTACGACGTCGTGCGTCGTCCGGACGGCGTCCTGCACCTGACCGTGGGAGATGTCGCGGGCCGCGGGATCGACGCGGCCATATCGATGGGCCAGCTCCGAAACGCGTTCCGCGCCTACGCGCTCGAGCACGTCTCGCCGGCTGCGATCGTCGATCGCCTCGCGCGACACGTTCCCGGTGACGACATGGCGACGATGGTCTGCGCGACGTTCGATCCGCTCACGCGGGAGCTGACGTACGCGACCGCGGGACACCTGCCCCCGCTCCTGGTCGATCGCGGGCAGCGTGTCGTGACCCGGCTGAGCGCCTCGCATCGCGGCCCGCTCGGCTGGACGACGTCTGGAATCGTGCGCGATGCGAGCGCACCGGCGCCCGGTGACGCGACGCTCGCGCTCTACACGGACGGTCTCGTCGAGCACCGCGACGAGAGCATCGACGTGGGCATCGAACGGCTCGCGGAGGCCCTTCTCGAGTTCACGGGGTCCTCGGAGGAGACCGCCGACGCGATCGTCAGCGCGCTGGCGCCCGACCCGGAGGACGACCTCGCCCTCCTCCTCGTGCGGCTCGCGGAGGTGCCGGACGGGCTCGAGCTCGAGATCCCGGCCGATCCGTACAGCGTTCGCGAGCTGCGCCGGCGCCTGCACGGCTGGCTGACGCTACGGGGAATCGACGACGAGACGCAGCACGCTGCGGTGCTGGCGCTCAACGAGGCGTGCGCGAACGCGATCGAGCACGCCTACCGCGAGACGAACGGCGCGATCTCGATCCAGCTGAGCCACCGCGGCGACGTCCTGCGGATCGCCGTCGAGGACCACGGCACCTGGCGCCAGCCGACCGGGGATCCGAACCGCGGTCGCGGGATCCTGCTCATGAAGAACCTGATGAGCACCGCGGACATCCGGCAGCAGCCGAGCGGGACCCGGGTGGTGCTCGAGCAGAAGCTGTAGGGGGAGGATTCGCGTCCTCCGCGCGAGCACTCACCCCCTTTTGGGGCTTCTGGGTGCCGGGCATGGTGCCGATTCGACGGATACGCGCCGCCGGCGGCCTGGCCGCAGGGCCGTGGACGGCGTTGGGCGGGGCGTCCCCTATCGGGACGCCCGCCGCCCCCTCCCGGCGCCGCCCCCCATATCCCGGGCGGCGCCATGCGCTCGGACGCTCCTCGTGTGGGGGCCTCGTGCTCGAGCGGCGCGTGCCTCTCGGTCGCATCGGCCCAGCGCCGTAGACTAGAAACGAGGACCGGGGAAACGCCGTCGACGAGCTCGGCGAAAGCCCGAAGCCGTGAACCTGGAAGTGGGGATCCGATGAACAGGGAGTGCCGAGTCTGCGGCAGCGCCGTGTACGGGCGCTCGGACAAGGTGTACTGCTCATCGAAGTGCAGACGAGACGCGAGCCGTGTGCGCCGACAGAGAGCGATGACGGACCCGCAAGATCGCCGACAGGCGCTTCCTCAGCTCTCACCCGTCGATCAAAAGGATGCTGGCTTCCTGCTGGGTGGCGTCGATGTCGACGAGCGCGCCGTCCGAGACCTGGTACGGATCCTCGATCGGCCACTTGCGCGCAAGCTCGACGTGGCTCTCCTGTCGAGCGCGAAGATGGTTCGGCTTTCTTCGCACGAGCGGCGGGACGTCCTGGCGGGGCTTGCATACGCCCAGGGCGATCTCCAAAGCCTGCGAGAGTCTCTCCTCACCGACCCCGCCTGGCGGCGCTGGGAGCTGATCGAAGAAGAAGACCGAGATCTCGCGGTGGACGGGGATTCGTCGGGTCCGACTGCGAGCGCTCGCGGTGACGCGGTCGCCCTCCGGTTGCATGAAGCCGATGTCGAGCGGAATCGGCGGGCGTGGAATGCGTGGGCGCCGGATTTCTATCGGGTCGGTCTGGACTACTGGCTTGCCGAGGAGCCGGTGTGGGGGATCTGGGGGACGCCGGAGAGTCGGCTCGGGCTCCTCGCCGGAGTCGAGCAAGGCACGGACGCGATCGAGCTCGGCTGCGGGACGGCGCATGTGTGTGCCTGGCTCGCGCAGCGGGGCGCGCTGCCGGTCGGGGTCGACATCAGCCACGAGCAGCTCGATAGCGCCCGGATGTTCCAGCGGCAGTTTCAGCGGCTGTTCCCGCTTGTCCGCGCAAGCGCAGACGACGTGCCATTGGACGACGAAAGCTTCGACTTCGCGATCTCCGAGTACGGTGCGAGCACGTGGCTCGATCCGTACTGGTGGGTGCCGGAAGCGGCGCGCTTGCTCCGGCCGGGCGGGAAGCTCGTGTTTCTCGTCAGCGGCGCGATCATGATGAGCTGCACGCCAGCGGATGGCGCCGAGGCGACGAGAGTCCTCGAGCGCGACTACTTCGGCATGCATCGGTTCGAGTTTCCCGGGGAGCCGTTCGTCGAGTTCCACCTCTCGCACGGCGACTGGCTCAGAGTCCTGCGCGCGAACGGGTTCGAGCTGGAGGACCTGATCGAGGTCCAGCCGTCGGAGGGGGCCTCGACGCGCTTCCCGTTCGTCGCCAACGACTGGGCGCGACGCTGGCCGAGCGAGGAGATCTGGATCGCCCGCCGACGCGGCTGAGTGGGGCGTCATTTCGCGTTTCGCGGGCGCGTCGCTCGAGCTGATCGACCGCCTACGGCCGCCTCGCGCTCGATGCTCTCGCGCTTGGCGGTCGAGAGGCAGGCGCTGATCGACGCCAGGAAGCTCGGCGAGGCGGGCCTGTTTGGTCTCACGAGACCCACCGGGTCCGTAGACTTGCAGCGGCGTCGGTTCGGGCGGGGCACCTGCATCGCGCCAGGAGTCGCCCGGTCGCCCGCTCGACGAGTTCGTGGAGTCAATAGCGGAGGGCTGGCCGAGCGATGCCACTCGGAACGCTGGGCCAATGTGGCGCGCACGGCACCCCGGCTGACCCTAGAGCCTCTTCCAGGCTTCGTCGACGCATCCCTCCTCGTAGCCCCATCGACCGCCGGCCTCGCCCTCGATGAGAAGCGCCTTGATTTCGGAAAGGCGAGCCGTTGGCGGGATGTCGAGCGCAATCACCCTGAACGATGGGAGCGCCCCCTCGCACTCAGCGCCGAGCACCGAGAAGGTGTCGATTACCTCCTGCACCTGACGCTCCGCAGTCCCGCTACCGCACGGGATGACGCGGATGGTGTACCGGCCCGACCACTCCAACCGTTCGCGCACTTTGAGGACGCCGTCGGCGTCCGGTTGCGCCAGGACACGGTCCCCAGACGCGACACCGCGAGCGAACCACGGGACGTTGTCGAGTCTGTACTCATCCTCGCCGAGCGGCTCCGCCCAGAGGCCTTCGAGCTCGACCGGCGGCCAGTCATCCTCCGGCTCAAGATCAAAGACGACCCTCGATCGCTCATCTCCGTCGGCCATGACACCCATCGTGACATCGCTCGTTGATTTTCTGGACGACGACGTATGGATTCCGCCCGATTACGCCGAAGCGCTCCTCGCCAAGTGGGAAGCCCAGGGGCTGACGGCATTCGGAGGTATCCAGGGAACACCGGCCGAAGTTCCGCGCCAGAGCAGGCTCGCACGGGTACTGCGAGGGCTTGCGATGCTGAGCTACGTGGATCCGTCGCGGGACGCCATGACGTTGCGCCGCTCGGGAAAGGTGCGCTTCGTGCCCGAGCCTTCTCGCGACGTCCGAGTGCCTGTCCTCGCGTCGGGCGCGACGGCCTACCGAACGGACTTGGCGCTTGCGCATCCCTTCGACGAGCGATTCCCCGGGTACACGCCCGGAGGCGACCTCGAGATGGCCTCGCGCGTCGCCGCCGCCGCACCGTTGGTGCAGACGCCTGACGTGCGCTGGAGTCACCTCTGGCACCCGCGCGAGCGTGTCTCGTCCACTCGCTGGTATGTGCGGGGACGTTGCGAGACCTACTTCTGACTCAAGCGACTCGACCGCTCGCTGCCGACTCTTGCTGCCTTCGGGGTTCACTCGCAGCGGACTGCAGCCTTGCACTCGCCGAGTCGATTCGTAGCCGCGACCCAGCGCACGTGGCGGGATACGTACGGGGCGTGACACAGACGCTCCGCGATCCGCCGACCCCTGCGCGCCAATAGAACGGCGTTTCCCGCTCACGTCCCCGGTGCGGAGCGGTGAGCGCAGGCGAAGCTGGACGCTCCTGGGCAACGTGCGGTACACGGCGAGAGGATCGGGACCACCAATCCCTCGTCGGAGGGGTGGGGCTTCGCCGACGGCCAGTCGAGCTATCCATTGGCGCCCATCCGCGATCTGGCCGCAGGTTCGCGGAGGCGTTTGGCGGGCATGTAGGGCCCCAATGAGGCCCGCTGCGAACTCCACAGCGCCGCCCCAGTGAGGGGTGGCGCTGTGGCGCCTCCCGCTCGCCATCCCTGCGTACGCGCGTACGACACCGTCGGGGGCGAGCGGCCCAGGGTGCCAGATCTCGGGGGTCCGGCCAAGGTCGAGCACCGACGGCCGCGACGCGCAATCATTCGGCCGTGACCGCCGCCATCGCCGAGCTCGTGGACAACGGCGTACGCCGTCGGACCTGGTGAGAGCTCCCACATCGCGTCCTACGGTGGCGGTCGCAATTGCCGTGCTAGTGACCGGTGCCACGTTGTGGCTGGTCGGGATCGTCGGCGTGGGCCGGTCGCTGGAGGACATCTGCTTCGACGACCTGGACAGCAGAACTCGTTACGGCGCCTCCCAAAGTGAAGGGAGTCTGTGGCCACCGTCGCTCGAGTGCCGGCTCGTCGGCTCAGACGTTGAGCCCATTGTCGTTCAGCATCGCCTCGAGGCTGTTGCTCGATTCGGGGCGGTCGTCGTGTTCCCGGTTGTCTATGGCCTGGCGGCCACGTTCGCCCTCACTCGTTGGTCCGGCTCGCGGCCTGTTTCGAGGTCCACGTCGATGTAGCTCGACGAGCAGCGGCGCTGCAGGGTCGAAGCCTGACGCCCCGAGCGATCGCTGCCGCGAACGCCAGGTTCCAATCGGCTACCCACTCGGCAGTTCGGCGCCTCGCGTGCGCGCGCGTGCGCGGGAGGATCGCGCAGCCGACCGAGGGCTCGCGGCTGCGACAGATTACGACGACGCAAGACCGAGCCGGGCGAGGCGGGGCAGTGTTGCTTCGAAGATTCGGGGTAGGTTCGCAGCATGGGACGAGGAGCGGGTGTGATGATGCGTGTCGCGGCCGGGTTCGCGACAACGGCTGCTGCCGTAACCGTTGCCGGATGTGGCAGCGACGAGGGGGCGCAGGCAGTAGACGTGCAGGGCGACGAGTACGCGTTCGTGATGCCCGACGAGGCGGAGGCGGGCGTGGTCAGGTTCGACGTCTCGAACACTGGCGAGGAGTTGCACGAGTTCGCCTTGGGGCGGCTGGCGGAGGGGAAGACGCTGGACGACGTCAAGGCGGCTATCGCATCAGGCCAGGAAGATGCCCCCGACTGGTTCGAAGACGTCGGTGGCGTGCCGTTGCTGTCACCGGGCGAGGAGTTGGGCCTCACACGGCAGCTGGAGGCCGGCACCTACGTCTTCCTCTGCTTCATCCCCTCACCAAAGGGTGTGCCGCACGTCGAGCTCGGGATGCTCAAAGCCTTCGAGTTGAAGGGCGACTCAGGCGCGAAACTGCCAGAACCCGACGCGGTCATCGTGGCCAATGACGCCGGCTATGAGATTCCGACCTTGAGCTCCGGTGAGCAGACGATCGAGCTACGCAACGCCGACGACCGAGAACGCGAGTTCTTCCTCGTCGCGCTTGAGCCTGGGACGGAGCTAGACGACCTCGACCGCTTCTTCGAACAAGGCGAGGGGAAGGGGACTCCTCCGGCGCAGTTCCACGGCGCGATGCAAACAATCCCCGCTGGCACTTCCGTGTTCATCGACATCGATCTCGAGGCTGGCGTCGAGTACACCCTGACAGACAACACCGGCGACCAGCCGGCCGTTGCCACGTTCACTCCGGAGTAGCCTGCGAGCGTCGCGGACTCCGGCTAGTTGGTAGGCGAGCGTCCTCGTCCTGGAGAGATGCTGGCGACGCCGGTCTCGCTGTGAAGCCAGGCCGTTGGCTGGCAGGTTTGTAACGTTCTGCATACGGGTCTAGCCTCTGTCCGTGACGGTCTGCACGGTTTGCGGCCAACGGAACCCTGCGGGCGCACGCTTCTGCAACGCATGTGCGTCGCCTCTTGATGCAGCGGATCCTGTTGGGGAGCAGCGGAAGACGGTCACCGTCTTTTTCAGCGACGTCAGTGGCTCGACAGCGTTGGGAGAGCGACTGGACCCGGAAAGTTTTCGACGAGTCCTCGCGCGATACTTCGAAGTTGCACGCGAGGCGGTGGAACGTCATGGCGGCGTGGTCGAGAAGTTCATCGGCGACGCGGTGATGGCCGTTTTCGGTGTACCGCAAGTGCATGAGGACGACGCTCTACGAGCGGTGCGGGCGGCGACGGAGCTGCGCCTTGGGGTCTCGATGCTGAATGAGGAGCTCGAACGCGACTTCGGGACGAGGCTTGCGCTGCGGATCGGAGTCAACACCGGCGAAGTGGTTACCGGAACCGAGGAGCGCCTCGCGACGGGAGATGCGGTCAACGTTGCCGCGCGCTTGGAGCAGGCGGCTCAGCCGGACGACATCCTCATCGGCCCCGAGACGTTTCAGCACCTCGTCGATGCGGTTACGGTCGAGCTCGTCGAGCGGCTCGAGCTGAAGGGCAAGGCGGAGCCGCTGGATGCCTATCGGCTGCTCGCGGTGCGAGCGACGACCGGTGGCGTCGCACGCCGGGTCGGCGCACCCATGGTCGGCCGATCACGGCAGCTGAAGATGCTCCGCGACGCCTTCGACAACGTCGCGAGTGAGCGCTCGTGCCACTTGTTCACGGTGCTCGGATCGGCGGGCGTCGGAAAGACACGCCTCGTGTCGGAGTTCTTGCGCACCCTCGATGACGTCGCCGTGGTGCATGGAAGGTGCCTTTCCTACGGCGAGGGCATCACGTACTGGCCGGTCGTGGAGGTCGTGAAGCAAGCGGGCGGACCCGAGCTGCTCTCCGATGGGACCGCCCGCCATGCGCTTGAGGTCATGCTCGGCGAGGCCGATCTCGCGTCGGCGGCAACGGCCGA
>Ga0111539_10012818_pt1 | contig 10492 bp, 8 predicted proteins | sample RhiMethybrSRZTD1_FD_79667 | JGI IMG/M metagenome (GOLD analysis project Ga0111539, IMG submission 79667) | Populus rhizosphere microbial communities from Tennessee, USA - Rhizosphere MetaG P. TD hybrid SRZTD1 (version 2) (version 2) | ecosystem: Host-associated > Plants > Roots > Rhizosphere >... | reverse complement strand
TGTCGCGGTTATCGAAATTGAGGCTGAGGGTTTATTGCCGAGCGGGTGAAAGTCTACGACGATACAATAATGAATCGCGTCTGCCTCGTTTGTAGCGATCACGTCACTCGATACTTATTTGCCGCGAGATCACGCGGATGTGTTTGTTCGGGCGTACACACTTTCCAGCGCAGGGATGAGTTCATCTCCCAAAGTTGATTTGACCACATAGGCTAAGGCCCCCGCGCTCCTGGCGGCCCGAAGGTAATATTCATCGTCGCGGGACGAAAGAATCACAACCTTGACGTCCGGGGCGCTCGTTTTTAAATCAGCTGCTATTTCGATACCCGTTTTGAATGGCATCGACACATCCAGAACCGCAATATCCGGTTTCAGTTGCTGAATCATTTCCAGCGCAGTCTTTCCATCCCTGGCAGTGCCGACAACCTCAAAATGAGGAGTTAATAACCCGACGATCGTTTCAAGCATCACCTCGCTGTCATCTGCCACAACCACCCGTGTACCCTGGTCATTAATTTTGATCTTCGAAATGTTTTTGATCCCATCGTCAGAATAATTTCGCACCGGAACCTGCACCTCGATTTTTGTTCCGGCTCCAACCGCCGAGATGACCTTTGCCTCTCCTTTGACCGCTCGCACGCGTTCATCAATGCTGATCAGTCCGAGAGCTTCCTTGGCCATTGTCGCCGAGGGATCGAAACCTTTTCCGTTGTCGGAAACCGACAGACGAACCTCCCCGTTCCCTAATTTGACGCTGACGCGTACCGAAGCAGCCCCGCTGTGTTTGATCACGTTTTGCAGAGATTCCTGCGTTACTCGGAACAAACATAGCGAAATATCTCGAGGCAGATCCCGGGGCAGATTTTCCGCTTCGAAATCAATTTCCAGGGGATGCGCGGCAGAAAGTTCACGACAGAAACCGCGCAGAGCTGTTTCGAGCCCGAGCTGGGTGAGCCTGGCCGGATGAAGTTCATGCGAGATGCGGTGAACGTCGACCGATAGGCGCTCGACGTCGGAAACAAACTGGTCGAGCCGATTTTTCACATGAGCAATGTCTTTCGGTTCGTTGCGCAGAGTCGCCAGGTGGATCGAGAGCAACGCGATGCTCTGGCTGAGGTCGTCGTGCAGCTCGCGCGCGAGGCGGGCACGTTCTTTTTCCTGCGCGTTCATCAACTTGCCGCTCAGATCATGGATGGCTGCTTCCGCCATTTTTAGTTTGGTGATGTCGACAATCGCTCCGCGAACGAATCTGGCTCCCTTAACCGGCTCCACTTTGCCGCGTGAATGAATCCAACGGACATTTCCCTCCTTCGAGACAACTCGGTATTCGAGCTGAAATTCGTTTTTCCCTTCCTCCAATTCCTGAATGAGACTGACCAGCAGTGCGCGGTCATCCGGGTGAATCTGCTGAAAGAAATCTTCCCGCATGAATTGCTTTCCGCTCGGAGAGCCCCAAATTTCGCCGGCTCTCTCGTTGACCCAAATCGTGTCCTCGCCGATTTTTCTGGTCCACAGCCCGACGTTCGCCGCCGCCGCCGATAACCGCAATTGATCGAGGGTTTCGGTCAATCGGGTATCGCGTTCCGCCAGTTTTTCGGTGAGCATCGCGGCGCGGTGCATATCGTAATTAAGCTCGTAGAGCACCGCGGCGACGATAAACAGGACCGCAAACGACCCCATTATCGGAACTGGAATGAGCCCCCACAAAACACTGAGAGAGAAAAACAAAATTGTCGTTCCGAAAAGAATAGTTGCCGTCCCGAAAGTTAAAGCCCGTCGGCGTTCGCCGCGCCGCCAGCATCGAACGCTCGCATCGAGGAAAAAAATTATTAGCAAAATATGGGATAAGTGGGGAAGCGCCATCCAGGGATTCGGCACGGCGATCGGATAAGCAAGCGTTTCGCCCAGAACGGTCCTACCCACAACGGATGTCACCTGGCGGAAATTGATACCGTTGGCCATGATGAGATGTAAACCAACCGCCAGTGTTCGCAGCGCACCATACGCCACAAAAAGCCATCTGCGTCCATGTAAATGAAGATAAGCAAGCCATGCAAATGAGATAAGACCCAGACTACCGGGAAAAAAGGCCCACCACGCGTTAAAAAGATATTCTTCGGGTGTCCCGGCATTCATCATTCCCAGCTCGAACCATGAAAAAAGGAAGTACGAGAAGCAGGAGATCGTGAAAGCGAGATAAGCCGTTCGGACGCGTTCAGCCCACCAGAAACGCAAATAGATCAACCCGAGTGCTAAATACACTCCGGCAACAATCAACAAAGCGTCGCTGACGATTCTCATGATTAATTCGCGAGAATAGTAATCGCGAACGATTCATACAAAGTATTCGGCTTTCTCGCCCTCGACGCAACCATCGCTGAACTGATGGGCCATTCAGATCCGCAAACTACGCGGCGCTCATGCGACCGATAGAGCGAAACGGGAAGCGGTGGAAGCCATACGAGTGTCAGGCTGGCGGTTCAGCCACAATCCTTGCAACAAACGAAGAACGGCGACCGTTTCCGATCGCCGTCAGTGTCTGAAATGCTCAAGAAAATAAATGGTCGGGGCGAGAGGATTCGAACCTCCGACCTCACGGTCCCGAACCGTGCGCTCTACCAGGCTGAGCCACGCCCCGACTTAACTTTGCGATTCTAACACGTTAGATGAGGCAAAGAGCAAAGAGCTAAGTGCGAAAAGGAAGATTACAGACTCAAAGTGCGTTCTTACTTGGCACTTTGCTCTTAGCTCTTCGCCCTTTCTGCGTCCTTCTTCGAATGGCGCAGGTGTCGCCAAATCCACCAGGCTGCTCCCAAAACCAGGATGATGCCGATGACAAAATCAAAACGATGAAACAGGTTCTTGAGCGTGGGGTCCTTGTCCCACTTCTCTCCCAGTTTCTGACCGACATAGGCCAAACCGAGACACCATGGCAGCGATCCGGCAAAGGTGTAAATGATAAATCGCGGGATGTTCATGCGCGCGACGCCGGCGGGAAACGCGATGAACGTCCGAATAGCCGGCAATAACCTGCTCGCAAAAACGATTATCTCGCCGTATTTTGCAAACCAGCGATCAGCCAAATCCAAATCATGATGCGAGATCAAAATGTAGCGGCCGTACTTCTCAATCAGTGGACGCCCGCCGTACATCCCAACCCAGTACGCAACCATCGACCCTAAGACACAACCGACCGCACCGGCGATGCCTACGAGCCAAAGGTTCATCTCACCTTTCGAGACGAGATACCCCGAAAAGGGCATGATGATTTCTGACGGCAACGGAATACACGCGGACTCAATCGCCATTAACAGCACCACGCCGCCGTAACCAAGCGTAGAAATTGTGGCGACGATAAACGCCGAAAGGATTTCGATTATTCTGGCAACCATTGAAACATTAGTTCATTGATTCATTGATTCAATGAATTAATGATTCAATTCTTTCCCCATCCATGTTGCCCAATCAGCGGTACAAACTGGCAGGGCCCGTGTTCTTCGACCTTGTGTGATGTTTCCGTTTTGATCAGTCGCACAAGCTTCTGAGATTCCCGTGTTTCGCCAATCGGAATGACCAGCCGGCCACCGACTCCCAGTTGCGCAATCAATGGATCAGGAATCTTTGGCCCGCCGGCAGCGACCAGGATTGCGTCATAGGGTCCGTGCGCATTCCATCCCAGCGTGCCGTCGAAAGCCTTGACCGTGGCGTTATAGATTCCCAGTTCGCGAATCCGCCCCTGAGCCTCACGTGCCAGTTCGCCAATCCGTTCGATTGCATAAACCTGCGACGCGAGTTGCGAAAGGATCGCCGTTTGATATCCCGATCCCGCGCCTATCTCCAGCACGCGACTTTTCTTATCGACTTCGAGCAGTTCGCTCATGCGCGCGACTATGAATGGCTGGGAGATTGTTTGATTGAAGTTTATCGGCAGCGCGTTGTCGTCGTATGCCCGGCCACGAAGTGCTTCAGTCACGAAGAAGTGCCGGGGCACGATCCGCATGGCCTCGAGCACTTTCTGATCGCGAATACCGTAATGACCACGGAGCCGTTCAATCATGCGCTCGCGCGGAATTCGGAACTCGGCGGCCAGAGTTCTTTGTCGTGATGGTGTGGAACTCAAAAGTTTCGAAGGTTATCCGAGCCTAGGCATTCAAGAGTTCCGACGTCGTCAGGTAGTTCCAGGAGCCTATCTGCGACAGTGCTCCATGATCGGTCATGTCGCTCTTCAGCGGTGTAATGGACACGTAACCGTCTTCAATGGCGCGGTAATCTGTACCATCTTCCGCGTTGGAACGAAAGTACTGCTCGCCAATCCAAAAATAGGGTTTGCCGCGAGGATCGATGTGTTCGGTGATCACCGGCCGCGCGTTTTTGATGCCCTGCCGCGTCACCTTCACTCCCTTTATTTCACCCTGAGGAACGTTCATGTTCAAAAGCGTACCCTCAGGCAACCCCTCGCTCAGGATCTTCCTCACCGCCACCAGGGCGAACCGTGCCGCATCAGTGAAGTTGAAGTGATCACGCGCCACGAGACTAATCGCCAGGCCCGGCACGCCGAGAATAGTTGCCTCAAGGGCGCCAGCCACCGTTCCTGAGTAAGTGGCATCGTCGCCAAGATTCCCGCCGTGGTTGATACCCGAAACGCAAACATGCGGCAATTCATCTTCCTGCAGAATCTGGTGAAGGGCCAGGGTTACGCAATCGGTCGGAGTGCCATCGACACTCCAGTGACGGTTATCTATCTGGCGAATGCGCAGAGGCCTGGAGAGCGTAAGGCTATGGGACGCGCCGCTCATTTCAGCCGCCGGCGCTACGACAAACACATCCCCGACCTCGCGCAAAGTCCCTTCGAGGATCTGTAGGCCTTCGGAATGAATTCCGTCGTCGTTTGTCAGGAGGATGCGGGTCATGACTTCCTTTAAGCGCGGATCGAGTCTCGGGCGCCAGCGGTCAACTCACACGTACTGAGCCGACTTCTACGGTCGGTTTTGAACAACCGGCTGAGATCAAGGTTGAGAGCACAACTAGGGCTTGGCGCTGACGGGGCGTGGCCGCGGGCGGCCTTTCTTCTTGTTCCGCTTTCGAGCCAAAGCAGATTTTAGCTTTGCTTTCTGTCCCGGCGGCATGAAAAACGCGTGCTTTTTTGCGTCCTTAATAATCTCTTCGGTCATAACCTTGCGCTTAAAACGACGCAATGCACTTTCAATTGACTCGCCGGAATTAACTGTAACTACTGCCATCTATGTCTCCAATTCGAAATTCAAATCTCTTTTGAACGAACTCAATTTAACACGGCTGCGCGCGCTATGGTCAAGCAGCCAGAACAACACCCCGCGAACGTCCGAGAACATTCGCGGGGCGATTCGATGACCAGCGGACTAGACTGCCGCAACCGCGACGTCCTTCTTTCGGCTCAGGCCCTTTATCTGAACTGGCTTGTCGCCATTGTTGTCCGACTTAATCTCCTGTTGCTTTAGCACCAGGTCCTGATACAACTTTCGCATCATGACTTTTTCTTCGTGCGCGGTCTTCGGGCCGTTCATATCCGGCTTATTGGGCCGCATCAAGTCAGTTTCATTGAGCTTGAGATTGTGCGTTGGATCGGCGAGCTGGACTTCCTTGCCGCCGGCAAAAATCTCATGACGGCCATGCTCTTCATACCATTTCGCGACGGTCGCGTTCTGGTGCATGTGCTCGATGATGTTGCGCCAGCCGATGCCCGTGTTGTAAGCGCAAAAGCTGATTTCGCCTTCCTGCGTTCCGTAGGGAATGATGCACATTTCAGTTCGACGAAAATCGTAGTTAAACAGGTCCTGAAACCACATTCCCGCAATAAACAGGAAGTTCCAGCGGTCGGCGCGGCGCTTCGTAATATCGTCTTTACTGCGATCGCCGGTTACCTTTCCGTAGTCTTTGCCGGTCAAGCCGAAGGACTTATCGAACTTCTTAAAGAGTTCATAAAGGTTGAACTGGGACGGCGCGTTCTTGGGATTGTAATGCTTCAAAAGTGCCAGCCCCATCATCAAATTTGACATCCATTTCCCGCGGGCCGCATCTGTAATCTTTCGCATATCCTTTACCAGACCCGGAATGTTAAGGAATGCCGGAACAGGACTCATTTCCTTTGTTTCCTTGTCAATCATTACGGCGGTACCGACACCACAATTTGGGTGACAGCCGCAGGAAACCTGCCCCCATTCCGAATTCGGACCATGAACGAGATCTGCGAAATCAGCAAAGGCCCCCATTAAGGACAGTGGGAACCAATCGCGCGTCGGCTCAGTGATGCCTACCTGATTTTTCACGTCGTGAGCTAAATGCGAGAGCGTGTAACGCTGCTGCAGGCGGCGCTCGGCGGTGATTGCCTCGTCACGACCGGTAAACGAAACCGGTTGAAACGAAAGAAAAGCAATCTTCTTCGGATTGTCCAGAGCAAATCGAATAATCGATCCGACCTGGTCGTTATTAATCCCGTTGACCAGCGTCGTAACCAGAACAATTTCGACGCCTGCTTCGTGAAGATTGTTAATGGCGCGCAATTTCACATCGAAGAGATTCCCTACCTGACGGTGACTGTTGGCATCATTTCCGATTCCATCAAACTGGAAGTAGACGTACCGCAGGCCTGCCTCAGCCGCCTCACGGCAAAATTCTTTACTCTTGGCGAACTCAATGCCGTTCGTAGCCGCCTGCACTGAGTTATAACCCACTTTTCGTGAGTATTTGATGGCTTCAATAAAGTGCGGTGAAATTGTCGGTTCACCCCCCGAGAACTGCACCGACATCTGGCGTCTCGGCTTAATCGAAATTGCGTTATCCAGAATTTCCTTGATCTCCTCCATGCTCAACTCGTGGACGAAACCAACCTGGTTCGCATCCATGAAGCATGGGTCGCACATCATGTTGCAGCGATTGGTAAGGTCGACCGTGAGCACGGCGCCTCGACCATACTTGATGGTGCTCGTACCATGATTGTGAAGTTTCTCGTCGTTGTGCGCCTGAATATCGCGACCCGGAAACATATTCTCAATGTGGGTGAGAAACTTGGAATCAATGGCCATCATGTCTTCGAAGTGCCCGTGAGTGGGACAATCCTTCACCATCCAGATTTCGCCATCTCTTTCAATGATCTGAGCCTTAATCTCTCCGACTTTTTCGTCGAGCAGCATCGATACGTCCTGGGTGCCGTTGATGATCGACTCTCGGGCTTCGATCACGCAATTTGGACACAATGAATCGGTGGTGCGCGGCCAACCCAGCGTCGGCTTCGTCTTTTGCCACGATTTCAATAGCGGCTTATCTGACCACTTTGGGGTAAATGATGGATTTGGTTTGTACTTATTAACAGACTGAATTGTATTAAAGAGGGCACCCGCCACTGAGGCAAGACCCCGTTCCGCGTATTTTATGGCTTTCATTTAGATCGCAACTCCTAATAAGGGGTTTGACAGAGAACTGCGGTGCCCACTGTGCAAGCACTGTGCCTCCCGCCAGTTATCAAAATACTGCCCATTTGGGACGCGTAGGCTAATCAGCGCGTGTCGTAATGAGCCAAACACCTCGGCTCGGGTCTTGCCGCCCCACGCACAAGGCTTAGTATGAATGCATCGGTGTTTCCAGAGGGTGGACGGCCCGTGCGGAGGTTTTTGTTCGCCCCGCGTTCGCCAAATTAAGCGCTTAATCGCCGTTAGTTGATGTAACTGTTGAAGTTAGCTTGTTAAATTGTTGTAAAGAAATGGTCTTGCTCGCTTTCACGTCAAATGCTAGAGTCGGGCGAACTTGCGGGGTTAAGTTGTTACAGCGCAAGGGATTGGCAGCCATCACCCCCCTTATCTTGCGGTTGTCGGATTCGAAGGTCATCTATCTTGTGGTTTCGATCGTTTAACGCACAGCTCAGAGGGTTCTAAACGATGAAGGTTGCAATGATGACAGCAGTTAAAAGCACGCGGCCAGCTCGGCTCGCTAATCGGCGCAAGATGGCATCCCTTCGAATATTTTGGCAAAGGCGTCGTTTGAGGCAGATTAGATACGTCGTCGGGCAAATGGTTATTTCGAGTGGAACTATTCAGGATCACCTGAATCACGGAAACAGTTAGGGGGTGCTTAGTGTACAACGGCACAAACACAGAATGGCTTCGAAATCGGGCTCCCAGGTATAGCGTTGCAGCCCAGGCACTTCCCGTAGCGACGGCCCGCGAATCAACTCGCGAGATAGTCCTGCCGGCAATCCAGTGGCTTGCCCTCTTACCGTCCTGGACGCTCCTGGCGATGATTGTTCTCGCCGCAACGGCCGTGTGCGCCACCGTGATCGTGAAGGCTCGTTCAGAATTCCAGTCATCGTCTATTCAACTTAATCAGATGGTCTCTGAAATCGATTCGCTCCGCCGCGCGAACGGTTCGCTGGAACTCGAGATTCGGCGGTTAACGAATGATTCACACACTATTGAGCTGGCTGCACGCGAAAGGCTGGGCATGGTCATGCCGAGCGACATCGTGGTGCCTGTCGAATCCATAAGCTCGAATTCAAGCTTACGAACGGTATCTTTTGTCCGCTAACAGCACCCGCTTTACCCTGCTGCTCTGTCCACGTTTTCGGGTCCTGCCTTAACGCGCGGCTGTTGACCAACATCACAGCCGCGCGCCTTCTTGTTCGGGAAAGTGCCTTGGCTACTTTGTCCGCAAAATTGACACTCAAAAACTCATCAACTAATATCCGACTTTAACAAACGATCGTCTCCGCACCGCAATTCATTAACTAAAAATGCAACCGATCAAAAGCGCCACGTCCGAAGAAATTGAGCAGAAGGCCACGACTATCGATCCGTTAAAGCGTCAAACAGAGCGAAAAACTTCGTTTCGCACCGTCTCGCTGGAAGAAATTAATCGGCTTTACGATTCCAGCGATATCCCGGACCTGGATCTGGATCGAGATCTTGCCTTCCCCGGTCAGTTCCCTTACACCCGCGGCATACACGCAACCGGTTATCGCGGGAAGCTCTGGACAATGCGCCAGTTTGCCGGGTTTAGCACGCCGGAAGAAACGAACGGACGCTTCAAATATTTACTTCGCGAAGGTCAGAACGGGCTTTCCGTCGCGTACGACCTTCCCGCTTTGATGGGTTACGACGCCGATTCGCCGCTGTCCGAGGGCGAAGTTGGCAAATGCGGCGTGGCCGTTTCATCGTTAGCCGACATGGAAGCGCTCTTCGACGGCATCCCACTCGAAGATGTCACCGTTTCGCAAACGATAAACGCGCCGGCTTCAGTCTTCCTTGCTATGTACCTGGTAGTCGCCGAGAAGCAGGGCGCTGATTGGAAAAAGATTTCCGGCACTCTCCAGAACGACATCCTCAAAGAATACATCGCCCAGAAAGAGTGGATCTATCCAATCCGCTCGGCGATGAAACTGGTGATTGACACGTTTGAGTTTTGTACCGAGCACGTACCCCGTTACAACCCGATTTCAGTCAGCGGCTATCACATTCGTGAGGCTGGTGCCACGGCTTTGCAAGAACTGGCTTTCACGCTCCGCGACGGGATTGAATATGTCGATTGGGGAATTCGGGCCGGGCTTAATGTCGAGCGATTCGTTCCCCGAATTTCATTCTTCTTTAACGCTCACAATGATTTCTTCGAGGAAATCGCCAAGTATCGCGCCGCTCGACGCATCTGGGCGCGCGTTATGCGCGATCGCTTCGGCGCCGTTAACGAACGGACTATGCAGCTTCGTTTCCACACGCAGACGGCCGGCGTGTCCTTAACTGTGCAGCAGCCGCTGAACAATATTGTGCGCGTGGCAATTCAGGCGTTAGCCGGCGTGCTGGGCGGCACCCAGTCGTTGCATACCGATGCTTTCGACGAGGCTCTCGCCCTGCCGACTGACAAAGCCGCGCTCATCGCCCTCAGAACTCAACAAATCATTGCCGAAGAAACCGGGGTCGCGAACACTGTCGATCCGCTCGGCGGTTCTTATTTTGTGGAAGCCTTAACAAACAAGATGGAGCAGGGCACCCTGGAGTACTTCGAACGGATTGATGCGATGGGCGGCATGGTTGAGGCGGTTGAGAAGGGATTTCCGCAACGTGAGATCCAGGAATCCGCCTATCAGTATCAAAAGGCTTTGGAGCGTGGCGAACAGACGATCGTCGGCGTCAATAAATATTCCATCGAGAATGAGCTTCAGGAAGTTCCGACCCTCGTGATTGACGAATCTGTGCGACACCAGCAAGTCGAGCGCCTGGAAAAGACGCGCGCACGTCGAGATGCCGGCGAGGTAGCACGCACACTGGAGGCGATCAGAAAGGCAGCGCAGCGCGCCGAAAATACGATGCCATCGACGATTGAAGCAGTCCGCGCTTATGCGACGCTCGGAGAAATCTGCTCGGCCCTGCGCGATGTCTACGGCGTTTATGAGGAGCCGGCGATCTAAATTCTGACGATGCCATCAAACAGGAAAATTAGAGTCTTAGTCGCCAAGCCCGGACTTGACGGT
>Ga0111539_10012814_pt1 | contig 10494 bp, 8 predicted proteins | sample RhiMethybrSRZTD1_FD_79667 | JGI IMG/M metagenome (GOLD analysis project Ga0111539, IMG submission 79667) | Populus rhizosphere microbial communities from Tennessee, USA - Rhizosphere MetaG P. TD hybrid SRZTD1 (version 2) (version 2) | ecosystem: Host-associated > Plants > Roots > Rhizosphere >... | reverse complement strand
GAGCACGGGCCCGTCCAGCTTCACGCCCACCATCCGATCGTTCGCGGCGGTCATGGCGATGACCGGGATGTCGCGAAGGCAAGGATCCTGGCGCAACCGAACCAGAAGATCGACGCCGTTCATGATCGGCATGATCAGATCCACCAGCAGCAGACCGGGCCTCTCGTGCTTCAAGACCGCGAGCGCTTCAAGGCCGTTCTTGGCATGGAGACACTCGTAGCCTTCGTCGGAAAGCAGCTCCGCCATCGCATCGCGGACATCGCGATCGTCGTCCACGATCAGCACCAATTTCGATCGCGGGGGCGCTGCTACTGCCTGCATGATGTCGAACTGCCGCCCACCTCTTCATGCTTCTCCGATCGACGAAAAGGGCAATCGGGGACACTGCTCGATCGTCGGTTGAGCTCGGCTGATTGAGGCATCATTCACCAGACGGATCGCCAGCGAGGCGGTGTATCGTGGCGGGCAGGCCAGCGTCAGCCGCGGCGAAAGATGAGCCAATCGCGGCTATCAGTGCGACTGCCAGTGAGGCGATCCGCCAACCGGAAGGAGTCGATATGAGGCATTTCACTCGATCCGCGCCCCGGGTGTTGGCGATAGCCATCGCGCTCGAACTGGCGACGGTAGGATGCGGACCCAGCTCGCCGGGGACCGGCGGGGCCACCGGCGGCGGAGGTGGCGCCGGCACCGGTCAGGCCGGTTCCAACGCGACCGGCGGGACAACGGGCACGGCAGGGACGACGGGCGCCGGCGGCACGACCGGCGCCGGCGGCACGACGGGCGCCGGCGGCAGCGGTGGCAGCGGTGGCAGCGGTGGATCGACCAGCGGTCGCGGCGGCAGCACCGGCGCAGTCGGCGGGCGTGGCGGCGGCACTGCCGGCACGACTGGCGCCGCTGGCAGCGGCAATGCCGACGCGGGCGCAGCGTGCACCATCGGCGCATGGCCAGCGGCCGATCCCGCGATGCCGGGCCCGTTCGCGACCATGACCGAGAACAACGTCGGCCCGGCCGCCGGCGTGGGCGTCGACGGCGGCGCGGCGCCGATGTTCACCCTGTTCCGTCCCACCGACCTGCGACAAGGCGGGCTCTGCCACCCCGTGATCACCTGGGGCAACGGCACGGGATCGACGCCCAACCTTTACCGCGCGCTGCTCAACCACCTCGCCTCGCACGGTTTCGTGGTCATCGCGTCCAACAGCACGAACGTCGCGCAAGGCACGCCCGCGCCGATGCTCGCCGGCGTGACCTGGGTGCTGGAACAGAACGCCGATCCCGCCAGCCCGATGTACCAGCGCATCGACACGACCCACATCGGCGGGACCGGACACTCGCAAGGTGGATTCGCGACGACGTCGGCGGGCGGCGACGCACGCATCACGACCATTGCGCCGCTGTGCGGTGCCCAGAGGCAGGGTAACCTGCACGGACCGGCCTTCCTCTTCTGCGGCGGCATGGACACGACCGTTCCCTGCAGCAACATCATGACGGCCTACACCGGCATCACGAACCAGCCGGTCATGCTCGCCAGCTACCTCGCCGCGGACCACGCAAACTGGATCACGTTCGGCGGCAACACCGTCAAGCCGGTCGAGGTCGCCACCACCGCGTGGATGCGCGTCCACCTGATGGGCGATACCGCGCTGCGCGGCCGCTTCTACGGCCCGTCGTGCACGCTGTGCCAGGACGCCGCCTGGCAAGTGATGCGCAAGATGATGGACCAGTAGAGCTGGCGCTTAGTACACTCCCGCGCCATGGCGATGACCACCACCCCGAGCGGGCTCCAGTACGAAGACACCGAGGTCGGCACCGGCGCGACCGCCTCCAGCGGCACGTGCGTGATGCACTACACCGGCTGGCTGTGGACCGGCGGCGCCAAGGGGGCGAAGTTCGACAGCTCCCACGATCGCGGCACGCCGTTCTCGTTCAGCCTCGGCCGGGGCCAGGTCATCAAGGGCTGGGACGAAGGGGTCGCCGGCATGAAGATCGGCGGCAAGCGCACGCTGCTGATCCCCCCTGCCCTCGGCTACGGCGCGCGAGGCGCGGGCGGCGTGATCCCGCCCAACGCCACGCTGCTGTTCGAAGTGCAGCTCATCGACCTGCGCTGAGCGCGCCCGCCGCGCGGCGCGGCACCGTCAGGCGTGGACCCGGCGCCGGCTGCGCAGTCTCAACAGCACGAGGGCGGCGGCCGCGACCGCCAGCGCGATCAGGCCGACGATCTGCTGGACCCGTTCGACGCGCTGCCAGGCGTCGCCCGCCAGGTACCCCGCGAGTGCGGCTGCCGAAGCCCACACGACGCCGCCCAGCGCGTTGCCCACGAGAAAGCGCCGGTACGGCATGTGCGCGCTCCCCGCCAGCACGGGCACCAGCGTGCGCGCGACCGGCGGAAAACGGCCGACGACGACGGTCCACAGGCCCTTGCGGGCGAGGTGCCGGCGCGCACGCGCCCAGCGCCGTTCACCGATGACGCGGCCGAGCGGGCCTTCGATGATGCGGCTGCCCCAGCGCGAACCCACCCAGTAGCCCACCGAGTCGCCGACGATCGCCCCCAGCGACGCCGCCGCCAGCACCGACGGCAACGACACGCGGCCATACCAGGCGAGCACCCCGCCCAGCAGAATCGCCGTTTCGCCCGGAACGAAGATGCCGATCAGCGTCGACGCCTCGAGCGCGGGCAACGCGAACACCACCGCCAGCACGACCGCGGGGGGAACACGTGCCAGGAGCTGGAACATGCTGCGCCTCACGTCAACATGCGGCCGAATTCGCCGCCGCGTCGAGCTGAGCCGTCGGCGCGCCCCGGCAGCGCGCGACGCGGACCGGCTTTCGTCGTCCGTAGGCGTGTCCAATATCGTCGGTATGAGCACCACAGTGCGAAACCGTCTCAAGCGGAAGGACCGCGGCCCAGGCGGGAAGCGGACGCGCTCGCAAAGAACGAGCAACCTTCCCATCGACGACGATGTACAAACGCAGATCGAGGCAGAGCTGGCCTCATCGGGTCGGCACGACGTCGTTCCCAGGGAAGGGCTGGTGGGCGCGCACAGGGTCCTGCGGCAACCCATCAACGAAATGGAGGCCTGGCAGGACTCGTACTTCGACGAGCCGTTCGGCGTGGCCACCGAGGTGGCGCCGACCGAGCGGGCAATCGTCCTGGAGCATGAGCGGCACCGGCTGCAGCGCGCCGCGGGCGTCGTCCCGGCGGGAGAGGACGGCAACCTTCGGCAACAGCGGGCGCCCGGCGTGACGCGAAGCGCGCTCGACGCCGCCGCTCGCGAGGCGAACCACCACGCAGCCAGATAGATCGACGCGCTTCGCGGAGCCGGCCTCCCCGCCGATTTCGCGACCGTACGGCGGCTGATCGGCGATGCTGGGCGCGCGCCCATGGCGGGCCTGGCGCTAACTGGAACGCGCGCGATCTGACGAAATGCGCGGGACCACCGGCATGCCACGTGCGACGGCAAAGCGAATCAGGTCGGCGGTGGTGGTCACGGCGAGCTTGCGATTGATGCTCGCGCGGTGAGTCTCGACCGTCTTGAGGCTGATGGAAAGGTTGCGCGCAATGGCGCGGGACCCGTACCCGGACACCAGCTGGCGAAAGACGTCATCTTCGCGACGTGAGAGCTCTTCGATGTTCGCACGCGCGTCGTCGCTCGCAAGCTTCTCCGCGATTTCCGGGGCCACGTAAGGCATGCCGATGGCGACGGCCCGAATGGCGTCCAGCAGCTCCGACGACGACTGCGACTTGAGCACATAGCCGGCGACGCCCTCGGCGAGCGTTTTCTTCGCGGTGAAGACATCCGAGTGGCCCGTCAGTACGAGAACGCGTCCTTTGCGCCGACTTCGGCGCAAGGCCCGGACCAGCTCCATGCCGCTGCCGTCTTCGAGCGCCAGGTCGGTCAGCACGACTTGAGGACGGTGCTGGTCGAGCAACGGCAAGGCATCGCGAACACTGGAGGCCGTCGCGATGACATCCATGTCCGCCGCGTCTCCAAGCATGTTGGCGAGGGCGTCGCGAACCACCTCATGATCTTCAACGATCAGGATGCGAATCATGCTGACCTCCGCGTTGCCAGATATTGGTTCCTGGAAGCCGCCTGTCAAGGGCGCCGGCTATTGCGCAAAGAGCGCCAGGTTCACCGTGTCGGCCATCTTCTGATAGCCGGCGGGATTCAGGTGTAGTCCGTCCCCGCTGTCGTATGCCGCCTGCAACCTGGGCGGGTTCGACGTGTCGCGGACCGCGGCGTCGAAGTCGATGAAGCCGTCGAACTTGCCGCTCCGGATGTACGTGTTGACGCTTTGCCGAACACTCTCGTGCGTCGGGCTGTAATAGGAATTACTGCCGAACGGCGAAACGGTCCCGCCGTAGACACGGAGACCCTGCGCGCGCGCCTGCGCGATCAGCGTGTCGTAGGCCCCGGTCAGCGTTGCGGCGGAGACGCCCGCACCGATGTCGTTGACGCCTTCCAGGATGATCACCCACCGGACCCCGCTCTGGCCGAGGATGTCCCGGCTGAACCGGTTCAAACCGGTCGGGCCCAGGCCACCGCTGGTGACGGCGTTGCCGCCTATGCCCTGGTTCAGGACCGCGATCTTCGTGGCCCCGCTTGCCTGCAGTCGCGCGGCAAGGGCATCCGGCCAGCGGTTGTTGCCGTTGGTCGTCGAGCCGCGACCATCGGTGATCGAGTCGCCCAGGATGGCGACGGCCTTGGCGTCGGTCATGGCGTCGACGCCGGAGAGGATGTACCAGTGCTCGGTCGTCAGCGCCGAGGTCATGGCGGCCGCGCTGACGTTGCTGCTTCCGGACTGCAGGTACGACGTGGTCCGCGAGCCCGGATGGCCGGTGACGTTGCTCGGCGTGCCGCCGAACGCGACGGTCACCGACAGGTTGCTGAGCGGCGCCAGGGCGAACGTGATCGGGTCGGACCAGCGGGCCTGGCCTTGAGCGATGGTGACGGACGCGCTTCCGGAGAAGGCGAGCGCCCTGTCAGTCGCCGTGTCGATGGTGCTGTTGACGGGATTCGCGTTGCACCGCGCGACATGCGCGGCGTTGATCGTCACCGGACCGTTGCCGAACTCATTCGAGAAGCGCACGCGCAATTGACTTCCGCCGACCGAGACGTGAACGACCTGGCGCAGGGTGCTGTTCGAGAGCGACGCCGGCGGCAGGTTCGTCGACTCCGTCAATTGCGGCGCGCCCGACCAGGTTCCCACCCAGCCGGAAGCGCTGCCGCCTGACGCCGTCAGGGATATCTGGTCGATGACCAGCATGAACCCACTGCTGCTCGCATTCTTGCCCGTCACCGTGAAGCGAATCGTGTGGTTGCCTGCGGTCAGCGTCTTGTTCCCCAGATTGCACGCCGCCTGTTGCATGGCGGTCGCGGCGTACTGGTCGCAGGGCGACCCTTGGTTGACCCCGTCGACGCTCGCCTGAACGATTCCTCGGTTGAAGTTGGCCTTGTGGAGCGCCTTCACGGCGTAGGTGCCGGCGGCGACATTCGGCAGCGTGAATTCGATCCACGCGCCCGACGCGGGAGTTCCGCTGAGCTGAACGTACTGGCCGCCGCTGGCGCCCGCCTCGGAGGTCACCTGGCTGCCGGTCGCCGATGCCGTGCGCGCCAGCACCTCCGCCTCGAACGTCACGCTGGTGCCGGTCGTGCCCCCCGTGCCGCTGCCGCCGGTCGCCGTGAGCGATATCTGATCGATGACCATCATGAACCCCGCGCTGCTCGGGTTCTTGCCGGTCACCGTGAAGCGAATGGTGGGGCTGCCGTCAGCGGTCAGCGTCTGGCTCCCCGACGCGCACGCCTTCTGTTGCGTGGCGGTCGCGGCGTATTGGTCGCAAGGCGATCCTTGGTTGATGCCCCCGATGCTCGCCTGGACGATTCCTCGGTTGAAGTTGGCCTTGTAGAGGACCTTCACGTCGTAGCTGCCGGCCGGGACATTCGGCAGCGTGAATTCGATCCACGCGCCCGCCGCTGGGGTTCCGCTCAGCTGCACGTATTGGCCGCCGCTGGCGCCCATCTCGGACGTCACCTGGCTGCCAGTCGCCGACGCCGTGCGCGCCAGGACCTCCGCCTCGAAGGTCAAGACGGTGCCCGCCGCGAGGGCGCCGGACGACGATTCGACGGCGACTTCGGGGCCGCCCGCGCCGCAGGTCGCCCAGAACGACAGCGCCACGAAACTGACAAACAGCGGTCCCACAGGTGTCTTCATCGCGCCCCTTAAAGGCCCTGAACGCGGCATTCTGATCTGGATGCGCGCCGTCGGAGTCGCCCTGCTGTTGACGCTGGTGGCGGCACTGGAGAACACGGTCGCCCATTCTCTGGCCTGAGCCGCGGAACCGAAGCCGACCTCCGTTGTCGAAGGGATCGTGCGGACCATCGTTTTCGTCGCCGCGGTGTGGACGTGCGTGACCGTCGCAGCGCCGGCGCGCGTCAGCGCCCAGGACAGTCTTTCGGGTCTGCGCGGCGTGCTGGAAGAGCGGCAGCACCGCATCGAGGTGACGCTGGCGCCCGGCCACGCGACGCTACTCGTGCAACGCACCGTCGAGAACCTGGGCCCGCGCCACGACCAGGCCGACTGGCAGATCTACATTCCCGGGACCGCCGCCGCGACGCAGCTGCGGACGCGCGGTGTGCTGGACGGCGTGCCGCGCTGGTTCGTCGGCGAGCTGATGGAAGCGGAAGACGCCGCCAAGAAGTATCGCGAGCTGACGGGTGTGGGCGGCTATTACCCCAAGGATCCGGCGCTGCTGTCCTGGCGAAGCCAGGGACACCTGGCGCTGCAGGTGTTCCCGGTGCCGCCCGGCGAACGAAAGACCATCAGCTACACGTTGAAGATGCCGACCGAATACCGCGACGGTCGCCACGAGCTGACGATCCCGGCGCTCGGCGCGGCCGGCGCCCCTGCCGACGTCGTGATTCGCCCGCGCGACGAGCACGACCGCCTGCTCGTGAACGGCCAGGCGTTTCCCGCCGGCGGCCGGCTGACCGCCGGACCCGACGAGACGCGCATCGCGCTGGTCCCCGCGTGGGCGCCGGCGGTGGGTGGCGCGCTGGGCGGCACGCGCCTCTCCGCCGATCGCGCGCTGGTCCACTTTCGTATCGAGGCCGCGCCACGCCTGGGCCGCGTGCCGCGCGACGCCCAGGTCGTGGTGATCCTGGACTGGTCGCGCTCGCTCGACCAGAGCCTGTGTCAGGCCGGCGTCGCGGGCGCGGCGGCGTTCCTGCGCCACTTCGAGGGCGCTTCGGTCGAGGTGCTGACCGTCGACCGGGAGGTGCGCCGTCGCTTCGGTCGCCTGGTGCCCGTCGGCCGCGCGCTCGCCGACCTGAACGCGATCGCCGTCGAGCGGCGCAACGGCAGCCACCTGGACGTCGCGCTGGCGCAGGCGGACGCGCTGCTCGCCGCCGCGCCCGGCGGACACGCCCGTCGCGTCGTCCTGCTCTCCGACCTGCGCACGCGCGCGGCGCTGGACGTGAGCAAGCTGGCGGGCGCGTTCCGCCGCAGCGGCGCGCTGCTTCACGTCGCCCACATCGACGAGGGCCGGCCCGTCGCGCTGGTGCCGGTCGCCGAAGGTGAATCGTCTGGCTGGTCGGACGTCGCGCGTCGCACCGGCGGCCTGCACTGGAACGCGACCCTCGTCCACGGCGCGACCGAGGCCCCGAACGGCGAGATGGCCGCGACGCTGGAGGAGCTGGCGCGCCCGGTTCGCGTCCACCACTTTCGCGCCGCGGCGCCCTGGATCGATGTCGCCAGCGACGACGTCCTGAACGAAGGCCAGGGGCTCGCCGGCCTGCAGATCGCGCGCGACGTGCCGCCGTCGCTCGAGATCGCGGGCGAGCTGTGGGCCAGGCCGATCCGCGTGCGGCTCTCGCCCGACCCCACCGCGTCCCGCCTGTGGTCGGCCCTGGTGTTCGGCTCCGACCTCATGGAGGAGCTGGACGAAAGGGAGATGATGATCCTCGCCCGCCACGGCGGCGCCGTGTCGCCCGTGACCAGCTACCTCGCGATCGAGCCCGGCGTGCGCCCGTCGACGGAGGGCATCCCGCTCGACGGCAGCGACACCGCCCTCGGCGGAATGGGCGAAGGCAACATCGAGCTCGGCAACCTCGGCACCTTCGCCCAGGGCGGCGGTGGCTCGTTCGACCACGTGGCCTGGCTGCGCAAGGCCCTCGAGCCCGCGCGCAAGCGCTGCGGCTACGCCGGTCGCCCCATCACCGTTGCCATCGAGACCACGATCGACGAGATCGTCGACATCCCCGCCCTCCCCGCGGACGTCCCCGGCGACCGGGCCTGCCTCCGCGAAGCGATCTGGTCCGTCGAGCTGCCCGCCGCGTTCGCGTCAAAGCACGACAGGTGGACCGTGCGGTTCGATCCCTGACGGCGCGCACTATCGGCCTGGTGCATTCGATTCGGGCCGCGGTCCCCGGGTCGGGCTGAATCAGCCCAGACCGAGCCCGGCGAGCGTCTTGGCCCGCGTCCGGGGCCAGGTGGGCAACCACGCCCCCGTCTGGAGTAGCGCGCGTTCGAGCGCGCCGAGTTTCTTCTGCCAGATCGAGACCGGTTCGTCGATCCGCTTCACGCCCTTCGCCCCGAGGGTCCCGGCAAGCTCGATGGCGCCGACGTGTCTCCGCAGCTGCTCGCGCGCCCGTCGCAGCCGCGATGCGACGGTCCCGCGCGGGATGCGGAGTAACTGGGCGATCTCGCCCAGGTTCATCTCGTCGATCACGAAGAGCTTGAACACCGCACGCAAGGACTCGTCCATCCGGTCGACGATGCCGTCCAGGTGCTGCCGGATCTGCATCCGATCGAAGAGCTCCTCCGGCGTCGCGCGCGTCTCGACCGGTTCGGGCAGCTGGTCGCTGGGGATCTCCCGACGGCGCGCGAACGAGCGGCGCGCGTGCCAGGCCAGGTTGAGCGCGACCTGGCACAAGAAGGCTCGCTCTGCGCCGGGCTGCACGTCGTCGAGCCGGCGGACCGCGATGATGAACGTACGCTGAACCTCGTCGTCGAGATCGGCGGGCGGAACGCCTGCGTTCCGCAGCGTCCGCGTGACGAGCTCGATGTGCTCCTCGACCAGCCCGCGGATGCGCGCGTGTCGATCCGAGGTCACGGTCACGGCACGACTCCCAGAGCGACCGCGCGCCGCATCGGAGCCGTTGGGGGACGCGCGAAGCATGGCCCGTGGGTGTTTGTCGTCCCGCCGCCCGCCTTGTCACGAAATCGGCTCAGACTTCAAGCGGTTGATCAGGTGTGTCTTCGCTGTCAGGCTTCCCCCACCCGCTCGCTTGCGCCGCGCGCGGAGACCCCGTGATCCCGGGGACTACCCGTTGGCGTGAAGGTTGCTGCACACTAGGGGCACCGGGAGGTCCGCATGGTCGCCGTACGCTGGTCTGGTCTGAATCGCTGGGGAGCGTTGATCTTTCTCGCCGCCCTGTGCGGCTGCCCCCGTCCTCCGCTGCCCGCCAAGACCGAGCCGCCGCCCGATGCCGGGCCGAAGCGGCCGACCCTGTTCTTCGCGACCAACCGCAACATCGACCTGCTGTTCCTGATCGACGACTCGCCGTCGATGCGGCTGTCGCAGGACAACCTGCGGCGGAACTTCCCGGTGCTCATGCAGCAGCTCGAAAACCTGCCCGGCGGTCTTCCCAACATCCACGTCGCGGTCGTCTCGTCGGACATGGGCGCGGGCAACGGCTCGATCGCGAGCTGTGACTCGACCGGCGGCAGGAACGGAATCTTCCAGCACACCCCCCGCGGTGACTGCACCGCATCGGGCCTCGCGCCGGGCGCGACATACATCTCGAACGTCGCGGGCGCCGCGAACTACGCCGGCACCCTCCCGGACGTGTTCACCTGCATCGCCGCGCTCGGCGAATCCGGCTGCGGTTTCGAGCACCAGTTCGCGGCGATCACGCGCGCGCTGGGCGTCGACGGGCGCCCCGTGCCCGCCGAGAACCAGGGGTTCCTGCGTCCCGACGCCCTGCTGGCGATCGTGATGATCACGAACGAGGACGACTGTTCGGCGGTGGCGGGCGTACCGATATTCGACACCAACTCGAGCACGAACATCGAATCGCAGCTCGGACCGCCGACCAACTTCCGTTGCAACGAGTTCGGTCACCTCTGCGACGGCAATCCCCCGAAGCGCCGCGCGCCCAACAACGACGTCAACGCCTCGGTCAGCTATGACAACTGCACGTCCAGAAACACCCCGCGCTTCCTGCTCCCCGTCATCGACATCGCGAACCAGATCAAGTCGCTGAAGGGCGACGACGGTCAGATCATGGTCGCCGCCATCACCGGACCGCAAGAGCCCTACGTCGTCAACTGGAAGACGCCGGCCACGGCCGACACGTCGTGCGGCGCGGTATCGTGCCCGTGGCCCCAGATCGTGCACTCTTGTGTGGCCGCCGACGGCAGCTTCGCCGATCCCGCCGTGCGCATCGCCGAGCTCGTCGGCCATTTCGGCGCGAACGGCCGCCTGCAATCGATCTG
>Ga0111539_10012812_pt1 | contig 10495 bp, 8 predicted proteins | sample RhiMethybrSRZTD1_FD_79667 | JGI IMG/M metagenome (GOLD analysis project Ga0111539, IMG submission 79667) | Populus rhizosphere microbial communities from Tennessee, USA - Rhizosphere MetaG P. TD hybrid SRZTD1 (version 2) (version 2) | ecosystem: Host-associated > Plants > Roots > Rhizosphere >... | reverse complement strand
CTTCGATTTGAGCTTTCTTATGAATTGCAACGTCCTGTTTAATTTTGAAGTCCGACGATAACGATTTTATTTTTTGCTGAATCCTATTCTGAACCGCGGCAACGATATTCCAGGGTAGATCCTTTTCGAGTTCTGGGAAATTTGCTAAAAAATTTTTCAAATAAGCTGTATACTGAATCATAATTATCGTTCGTAAAATTCTAAAGGAAGATTATCTGGGTCGGCAAAAAACGTAAAACGTTTTCCAGTATACTCATCTATTCTTGTTGGCTCAACACTCACGCCATTTTCTTTCAGCCATTTTACCGCCTCATCAAGGTCGTCAACTTCAAAAGCAAGATGTCTCAAGCCGCATGCTTCAGGTCTGGAGGTACGCGCGGGCGAATTTGGAAAGGAAAATAACTCAATACAATATCGATCACCAAGGTTCAAATCGAGTTTAAAGGAATTCCTTTTTTCACGATAATATTCAGCGTGTATAATAAAGCCTAAAATTTCCGTGTAAAATTTTTTTGAGATCTGATAATCCGAACAAATGATGGCTATGTGATGAACGGAATTTAATTTAATCATCTACTAAATTATGTATTTTCGTTGATATCATCCATCATGGATACTTTCTGGCTTGTCTTTGGCATTATACTGATGCTGGTGGGGATTCTGGGCAGCATATTGCCCTTATTGCCCGGGCCACCGCTGTGTTACATTGCTTTGCTGTTACAACAGCTTCGATCCGATACTCCCTTCACGGCTAAATTTCTGTGGATATGGGCTGGGATAACGGTGGTGGTAACAGTATTGGATTACGTTATACCGATGTATGGTACCCGAAGATATGGGGGCAGTAAATACGGCGTATGGGGATCCACGATAGGATTGATTGCAGGGTTCTGGCTAGGACCATTTGGCATAATAATAGGACCTTTTGTGGGCGCTTTTGTCGGGGAACTCATCGCGAGTAATAATTCTGAACACGCTTTGAAGGCTGCATGGGGTTCATTTGTTGGATTTCTGTTTGGTACTTTGCTAAAGTTGGTGGTGTGCCTAGTGATGGCGTGGTATCTTTTTACCCTCGTGTTCTAACGTATTCCATCGTTGGATTTTTCTATGCGCGGTTATAAATCTTCAGCACTGTCTCTCGTAACGGTTTCCCGTGGTCTGAGGACAAAAAAGCAATAATTTCAGCAATCTCTTCGGGTTTCACCCAAGCTGTAAAATCCTTATCCGGCATAGCATTTCTATTGGTCTCAGTGTCAATGGTGCTAGGGACAATCACGGTAGTAGTTACATTTTTAGATGATCCTTCTGCGTTCAAAAAATCGGCGAGCTTAAAGATGAGGGATTTAGATAAGGCATAGGCCAGGGTATTTTTTCCCTCTTTTGGTTGCAGCGCCGGGCGGGCGCCAACTAAGACGATCCTGCCGCCGCCAGGTTGGGTAAGCATTTGCTGAAATACAGGTCTGGCAACAAAGTATGCTGTATCAAAATTGAGGGATAACATTTTCTTTAATAACGAGCCGTCGGTGTTTTGAATAGTTCCGGGGGCAAATCCGCCGACCAATAATAATGCCGCGTGCAAGACTGAGTGATCTGCGATAATTTGTTTGACTACTACATTCACCGAGTTTTCGTCAGTGAGGTCGGCCTCATACAATTGTACTTCCGGTGCCGGAAATCCTAATGTTTTTCCCGGAGTCACCGTAGCGAGTACGTTATAACCTTCCTTTAAAAATTTATCAACGGTGGCTTTCCCTAAATTTCCGGAGGCACCTGTTATAAGGACATTTTTTTTCATGGCCGATAGTTATTATTTGTTTACGATTTTTTTACCACAGAGACGTGAAGACACTGAGTCTCGCGAAAGGAACTTGTATCCTCCGCGCCTCCGTGGTTAATGGCATTACTTACACATTGTTACTCCTGTTTCAAACGCAATTACTCTTTCCTTCCATTTTTTGTTCGCAGAAAGTTTACGAATTAGTTCTGAGTCAATCTGCAAGAGCCTCCAATCATTGAAAGACATCGTTATGCCCTCAAGTACAATTTGATCACCAACAATGTTCACAATTTCACTTGAAACAGGTTCATGATTTTCATTCACCAGGAGAAAGTATCCCGAAGAATCTGTCTTAAAAACGGGGGGAATTCCACCAGCAATACAACGGATGGCACAGGACCGATGTGTTTTCCCTTCTCCTGGTTTCATCACACCAAAGAAACATTTTGGATCCACTATTTCTCCAGAAACCGATATTTTTTCCTGGTCAGCTCGTCCAGCGGAGGCCGCAAGGTTACCCTCCAAATATTCCAGGTCGCTTGCTTCTTCAACCTGAAGCAACGTTTTCCCATCGCCATAAATCAGCGACCCTGTTAGACGAACGTTTGTACCTTCCACTTTCAGGGGACGGTGCGATAGAATAAAATTGTCCGCGCCGGCCTTTCCAAAACCAACCAGCAATACAGTCTGATAGAGTTCCTTGTTCCACATGTCTTTTCCCAAGGGCACCTGCAGATGAGGAACCGGTTTGGTGAAAAGGTATCCATCTACCGTCGTGAGCAATCCATATTCAAAATTGGCTGATGAAAATTCCTTTTGTTCCAATGCAGTTATCGCAATGACGCCAATCATGACCATGAACAAAATAACAATTACTCGTTTTGTCGCTGACGCAATTTGCCGGGGAGCCTTGGGAAAATAGCCCACATAAAATTCGTTGTCGTCAGGAGAAATCCAGTTTTTCATTTCATGAAAAGTTTAGCTGTGCCGCGGGGCGCTCCGTTCCTTCGGGATAGGGAGATGGATTGATCCATACCTCCTCATCCACAACCTTGACATCATAAGTCGATACTTTCTCCCGAAATGGTGGAGGCGATGAACCGTTATGTGGAAGGTACTGATATCCATGCCAGGGACACGTCACGCAACCATCGATGATTTTCCCCTCTCCAAGCGGACCGTTTTGATGCTTGCATACATTGGAAATGGCAGAAAGTTTTTTGTCGTATTTGAAGACGGCGATCCTTTCGCCATTGAGGGCAACAATTTTTGCACGATTGTCCTGAATGTCATGAACGGAACACACTTTTACAAATTTTTGATCCGTCTGGATCGATTCATGGTCCTTGGTTCGTTCTCGTTTTCCCGCCAGTAGATGAAGCGCAATAACAGTGCTACATCCAATGGCAAGTAATGCTACAAGCACGGGCGAAATCTCATACTGAAAAAACCCCAGCAAAACATGAAGAGTGATGCTCGCATATGCCACGTACACACACATGTGAAGCGTTTTCCAGACTCGTGGCGTTAGGTTGTGAAGCCAAAAGTCATGGCTGGTAATGGCCATCAAAAAGAAAATGATCAAGCCAACAACCCCAAAAACTTCAAAGGGAAACTTGACGAAAGATTCGTAGTGTGTATTGGAAAGGAAAACTGAAAGTATGGGATTGAGATTGCCCAATGCATGGAATTGAATGATGGAAAAAATTCCATGAACAGCCCCTATGAAAAACATGCATACACCCAAATGACGACGGTTATACAACAACGGGAGGAATACTGGATTCAAACGTGCCAGTGGTCCAATACATAAAATAACATGCAATAGAAAGAATGCGAGCGTAGATGTGGATCGAATAATCAATGTTTCTTGCGTCACTTCCGGGTTCACCATTAATATTACCATCGTAAACAAGGACAGAAAAGAAATTACAAAACCGGAAAGAATCAAATCATAGATTCGTTTTTGTCGATTCCATAAGACGGCTTGATAGGATGCGCCCATTATTATTCGTTGTTATAGGATACCACTCGCCGTGTTATTTCTCGTTTATGAATAGGGTCATAAAGCTGGATGCTAACATGTTGCTCTTTCAGTGGGATGTCAAAGTGATATGAACCCTGACGATCTATTTTTCCCAGCAACTGATTTTGAGAACGTGAGGATAGGTAGACCACGCATGATGGAACTTTCAAGGAATTCTTTAGCTCAACCGTTAGCCTCCCCCTATCATTTGACAACTTTGTTATTGTGAAAGAAAAATCCTCTTCGTTCACCTTATCGTATCCCGGTGGAGATTCTGGCCGAAGAAAAATAGCCAGACAAAACACAACAGGAAGTAAGACCGCCAATACCCGCCAAATGAAAAAATGATAGCCTCGAAGGGATCTGGTCATGCCTTGGTTTTTACCGTGGTTAGATATTTCATTAATAACAAGGGCCAAAGAATCACACAACCTGGAAAAATGATGAGTCGGAATGACCAGGGCGCTCCAATACTTCCTTCATCGACTTTGTGAATCAATCGCGTGATAAACAACAGCGCAAATAAAATCCCGCCAAGCAGATAGACTATTAAAGCATATAGAATTAACATGCCCTGGATATTAAAAGCCTAAAAGTGCGAAGTATAAAAGACTACTTTGGTCAAGCAGACGACCAATGAGTCTAAAGTTCAGAAGTTTCTGGTGGATTTTGGTAAATCGAAGGACGATTTACTTTGAGGACGGTAATATTAGGCTTGTGGGGGCTAGTCAAATTTAAAACTAGACGTCGAGGCTATTGAATAACGATAGTAACTTTATTGATCCGCTTCTCTTCCAATTTTCCAGTCCGTTCACCACCGCCAGAATTATCTTTATCGTCCTTTCGAACGATTACAAAATAGGACATGGCCTTAAGATCTTTGAGTTTTAAAATTCCTTTTGCATCCGTCGTACCTTCAACGGCCACATTTTTTTCCGCGACATAATCTTCTTCTTTTTCAAAGAGTTGTACTGTGGCGCCCTCCACCGTATTTCCTACCTCATCGCGCACTGTCAGATTCAACGTGGTTTTAATGATTTGGAAACCAGACAGGATAATTAATAGGCCTGCAACGACTCCAGTGAGTAGATGGCGTTTCATAGTTCTTGAGTTTTATTGGCTTTGACGTTGGTTAATCCATATTAACCGCAGAGGCGCAAAGACGCAAAGAAAATACAAAATTCAAAAAAGATTGCCTTAATAAGGCGCGCCTTATCGATTTTCATGAACCTTCGTCAGGCAATATGTGCTCGGTTGAGGCCAATTCGTAAAGAACAAGATGAAAGGTCCTTTTAAACCTGTTCTATTGCATTCCAAGGCCTTGCGCCTCTGCGTCTTTGCGGTTTAATCAAAGAGATGTGAACAAAAGATACTCGAAGGTTATCTCAGCAAGACCACCCCACCACGTTTTTCCTGGATTCCGTCTTCAGGGCGGTATTCACTTTTGTATCGAACTACATAGGAGTACGTTCCTGCCGGGGCCTGCTGATTCAGGTTGTTGTTGTACCCGCCATTCCATTTGAAATCCCGTTCGGGTGATTGGAAAATCATTTCACCCCAACGGTTGAAAATAAATACCTGGAAGTCCTCATCGTCGATGAAGAAGGTGAAAAGCTTAAAACTCTGATTGACCTTATCGCCACCAACACCAGTTACAGTACTCGTCGGACGGAAGGCATTGGGTCCGACGATTATCGGATCGCATTCCTCGATGACTTCTGTTTTATCGGTGCTCGAGCAGCCAAAACCATTGATCAAGTTCACCGAAAATATTCCAGTTTCCGCCGCCGTGAATGTGGGGTCAGTATTGCCTAGCGATACTCCATCTTTGAACCAATCATAGCTGGCGAAATCACCGGGATCCAACACCACGGAGCGCGTTGTAGGATCAGGATTCTCAGGGTGAGGGCAAATGAAGGCTTCGTCTTTTAAAAGACCGGGTGTTGTAGGAGCTAGTTCTATTTCAAGATCGGCTTTAGCGCTACAGGTGGCACTTGAAACGGTAACGGAGTATGTACCGGCACGGTCTCCCTTGAGGGTAGGGCCGATTTCGCTGGAAATCACAGCGCCGTCAAGCGACCACCGGAACGAAGCAGACCGGCTTGGCGTTGCCGTGAGTGTAAAGGGCGAACCTTCACACGGCGTTGTTGTCGTGAGTGAAACCGTCAAAGCTCCATCTACCTGCACGTTAGCAGTCGGAGATTGCTTGATACAACCGTTCAGCGTGCTCACAACTCTAACAAAGTATGCTGCATTATCATCAGCTGCTGAGGCTGTGATGACTTGACCGCCTGGAATTTGAACGTTATTTCTAAACCATCTATAGGTGTAGGAACCAGCTGGTGTGGCAGTGAGTGTTACCTGATTTTGACAGGCATCGCTTTGCGTGAAGGCTGGTGTGTAGTTGTCTATGGTCACCGTTGTGGAGTCGCGACCCGGGCAGCTTCCTGCGGGCGCATCAGTCCGTACCCGAAGCATCCAGGTACCAGGGTTAACAGTGACGGTCGCACCATTGCCTGGATTCGTGAGACTTCCGGATTGTGAAGTTGACCAATTGTAGGTAGACGCAACAGGCGTGGTGACTGCTGTAATGGTACCATTACAGATATTTGTGGTGTTGAATTGGATATCCACGGGAGGATCCTGTGTAAAGGTCTGCGCTGGAGATGAGAACACACAACCATTTGACTTGAGTTCAATATTATAGCTTCCAGAAGGAACTCCGGCAGTTTGAAAAGAGCCGACCGTGGCATTTCCCGCGGCCACTTGCAAGCCAGTCGCCGAGTTTATCACTCTGTAGGTCCCGGCCGTGACCGCGGTATGCGTCACCGTAAGAATTAAAGGATCACAATTAGTGGCTCGCGTTACTGAGGATAACGTAAAGGCATTGTCATTTACTGTCGCGGTGTTTATGGAAGCACATCCAGTGACTTGGTCGGCGATGGTTATTCCATAGGTACCGGCAGCAAGTGGCGCAGCCGTGGGGATTGGACCTACACCTCTATCAGTTCCCGACGGTACGGCGGTAGGGCCCGTAATAAAGTATGAGAACATGGCGCCAGCGGGCCCCGTTATGTTCACATCAACACGTCCATCGTTAGCCCCGCATAATGACGTTGGGGTCGCCACCGCTGCGAAGACCGGCGTTGGGTTGATTGTGTAAATAATCGAATCTTGCGCGGAACAGGTGCCGTCTGATACGGTCACTTCATATTCGAATACTCCCGGCGCCGACGTATCAACGCTTTGTCTTTGGCCACTTCCTGCCGCTGCATTGTTAATAGTCCAGGCATATGTGTTTCCAGTGCTAGGGTTTTGAGCATCCAAAGGGGCTACTGGAGTGTTTTGACAAATCGTAAGATTGGTACCCAAATCGACGATAGGTCTATTATCCACTGCCCGGATCGCACCATCCGTTGTACATCCGGCTGCATTCGTCACAGTTACCCGATAAATTGCCTGGCGTGGTGGCAGTATTGTTCGCGTAGTGTCTCCCGTTGACCAAAGATAAGTCAGGTTCGGCGCGTTGCTGGGGTTAGCGTCCAGCAGTTCGGTGCCATCACAAATCGTTACAACCCCTGTTGGATCCAACGGTACATTGCTTATCGTCACGATCTCATCAGGAAGGAAATATTGTTCGCATTGATTGTGTACAAAGACCCTAACGGTGTAGGTTCCGGGTGAAGCGTACAAGTGCGCCAACTGCGGCCCGCCATCCACCAACACCTGACCATCGCCAAAGGTCCAGTCAAACTTGTCAATGGCCGAGTCCTTTCCAGAAGCAGAAAATTGTGTTGAATCACCAATACAAACCCCGGAGACGTTTAAACCCGGACCTTGTATAGGATCGATAATGGTTTGAATAAAATTTGGCAATCCAATGGTGCTGGTGGTTCCACCAACCAATGGAGGAGACGCGTTAGGATTATAAGTCGACGGATCATCTTCATCCTCATCGACCTGAATCGCGCCCAGTGTTCCCGAGCCGGCGACCGCCACATAAAGCTGTCCATCCGGTCCCATTTGAATGGCGCCGAGAGTTCCCGTCGGAGGAGGGGCAATCGGCCCGAGCAATGTTGGCACACCTAAGCTATCTAACGAAAATTCAATTATTTGTGAAGACCCCGCTCCTTGCAATGTAGCGTAAAGCTTGTTGCCTCCGGGTGAAAACTCAACGCCATATACCTGCCCCGTTGGGCTGTTTAGGTCGGCTGTTCTAAAATTCGAGATTACACCGGTAGAATCAACAAAGTCAAAAAGTTCTACGACGTTGGAAACGCCCGGATTTGACAACGCCACGGCTATGATGTTATTGGTCCCGAGCTTCATGTATCCCTTCGAACCCTCGGCAGGAGCGTAAGGGTGATCAGAACCAATGCTGGAGATTACGGGATTGCTGATACCATTTGGAGTTATTTCATAAGCGCGAAATGAATTATTGCCGGCTTCATGTGCGATTAACCAGTTAGAACTTGCTGTTAGTCGTTCGGTGCTTCTGGTAAACAACAAAACGTTCTGCTCCCGTAATGTACCGGACTTGAGATCGAAGAGAGAATAGCGTACTTCGTATAAGCCTGATTCAATAGCAGTTGTTGTGAAGATATAATACAGCGTTTCATCTCCCGGCACCGGAATGATGATTGACGATTGCGTAGACTGAGGATCGCCTCCAATGCCGGTGGCAACAACGGCGTTAGCCCTGTTCCATACCGTGTTTCCGTCGGTGTAAATAATCACCTGACCATTTCGGTCACTAATGGTCGCGGTCCCTTCGGGGGCATTCATTACAGTATTTGAAATTGCTTTAACAGGATCATCGGGCAATGGATTAAAATCCAAGCCTGCGCCATTTCCGAAATACCAAATGTTGGCACGTTGATCCTGTATAAGATACTCTTTGATGTTGACCCCGGCATATGCAACGCATGTACCTACCGTTGCCATGACGTAATAATAGCCTGCTGAATCCGGTGAAAGCGTTGCCGTCGTTTCTCCTGTTAACAATCCTGAAGGCCCGTACCATTGGAGTTGTGCAGTACCACTTCCGTTAACCTGGGCGGTTACTGAAAAGCAACCCGAGGTACATCCAGCAACACCAGCTTTTTTTGGATAAGGAAAATCTTCGCTACACCCTGTGGTATCTTGTACTAAACTTATTTGTGTGTCAAAATCTATAATTGTAATCGGAAGCGATGTGCTATCTACTTGTCCGTTTAGATATGCCGTGACGGTTACATCGTAGGTTCCCGCCGCCTGATACGCATACACGGGACTCCATTCACTTGATCCCGAACCGTCGCCGAAATTCCAAACCAGGCTGTCGGCAGGTGGCGTTACCGTTGGGAAAAAAGAAGTCGGTACGTTGGCGCAGGTGCCTTGTGACGTAAACGAAATATTAATATCAACCGTATCGCGTGGCGCAAAAGATGGAAACTGTGTACCATTGAAATTCGGAGGGGGAGGACCCGGAAAAGCTAGTGGATTGTACTGTACTAAGCTGGTCAGGGAATCGGTGTCGCTGATTTGTCCGATCAGAAAAGGACCACCCGCTGTAGCCTGATATATATGATAGATAGTGCTATCGGGTCCCATTTGTAATCCATAACTATTGGCGATGGCGGGCGTAGCGGGCAGAATGGAGAATGCAGTTGATGACGGGGAGCTCAGATCGTACTGAAGCACATCTGCTGGCACGCCTGGGCCACCTGCCCTCGATACGTAAAGATACTGACCATTCGCACTCCACTCGGTATCGTAGATGGCTTGACTGGTAGCAGTTGGTACCGCAGAATTTATAACCTGTTGTTGAAATGTTAGCTGGCCCGTTGCAGGATTAAAATCAAATATTTCAACATCCCGTGTGGCCTCTTGCGGTGACACAGCAATTCGTCCGTTTCCCCCCGACGTTCCCGGATAGTAGGAAAAGTTTGCTGCGTGTTCAATTAGTCCCGCACCGGCGAAAGTTGTCGTGGTCGTTGGCCCTGTAGGCGTAAACAACGTTACGTTGTAACTTGCAGATCCATTGACGTGCGTAATCAGCCAGAAATTATCGCTGTTTGGCTGAGGAACAATGAGCATAGCCTCCGAAGTAGAAGCGAGTCCCGTAACGGCTGTGTTACCTGCCGTTGTTCCTTCTCCCGCCGGAGGGGCTGGGAAAACCGCATTTCCACCCAGCGACATATCGACAATTCGATAGGAAATAGAGCCCGGTGTTGCACCGTTGGCCGAGTTTGTAAAGACGTAATATTGATTATCCTGGCCGGGCACCTTCGCGATGGCAACCGCTTGATTGCCGGCAGCATTCCCCACGAGTCCGGATCCATTCGGCATTACAGTATTTGTACGATCATAAATGTTAACGCCGTCGGTGTAGAACAGTAGGTCACCGTTAGTGGCATCACTCGCTACTGCGCCACCACCCGTTCCTAATGCAGCATGATTGGAGACAAGCGTTGCAGAACCATCGGAACGGCTAAAGCGAATTCCGTATGGGCCGTTTCCGAAGTACCAGTTATGTCCGGTATAACTACTTTGGGCAAATGAAATGGACGGCAGGATGAGCAGAAAAGGGAGAAAAGACCATAATAATTTAGCTTTCAGCATTTTCAAACTCGAAACACGGGTCAACATACTCTCAAAGATTATTAGGGACAAATCTAAAACGCTCAAGTTCATCTAAAGTATACAATTTG
>Ga0111539_10012811_pt1 | contig 10495 bp, 11 predicted proteins | sample RhiMethybrSRZTD1_FD_79667 | JGI IMG/M metagenome (GOLD analysis project Ga0111539, IMG submission 79667) | Populus rhizosphere microbial communities from Tennessee, USA - Rhizosphere MetaG P. TD hybrid SRZTD1 (version 2) (version 2) | ecosystem: Host-associated > Plants > Roots > Rhizosphere >... | reverse complement strand
TGATCACGGAGAAAAACAATTGGACATGATTTACAGGATTAACAAGATAACGAAACAAATGAGCAGTTAGGCATTCTTTCAATCATGTAAATCATGTAAATCATGTCTAAATTCTTACTCCGCTCTGACACTTCCAGCAGGCAATGACTAATCAAGTGAAACCTGACACTAATCCATCATGCATCCTGGTGATCTTTGGCGCCGCCGGGGACCTCACCAAAAGAAAACTTATTCCGGCGCTCTACAATCTGAAGAAAGCCAAATTGCTCTCGGATAACTTCGCGGTCATCGGGGTAGCGCGCGCGGAAATGCACGACGAAGAATTTCGGAAGCGTCTGCGCGAGGACATGAACCAGTTCGCCACCGAAGAAATCGAAACCGAAAGTTGGAACTGGCTGGCTGAACGGCTTCATTACCTGTCCGGTGATTTTGATGACGACCAGACCTATTCAGCGCTCAAGAAGGCGATCGAGAAAATCGACCACGAGCGAAATGCGCAGGGGAATCGCATCTTTTATTTGGCGACTGCGCCCCAGTACTTCGCACCCGTCGTCGAAAAGCTGGGCGCTGCCAACCTTACTGAAGAAGCAGACGGGCAGTTCAGCCGGATCGTGATCGAGAAACCCTTCGGTTCTGACGTTGATTCTGCAAGACAACTCAATCAAGAGCTGATGCGCGTGCTTGGTGAAGATCAGATTTACCGAATCGACCACTACCTCGGCAAAGAGACTGTTCAGAACATCATGGTATTTCGTTTCGGCAATGGCATCTTCGAGCCGATTTGGAATCGCCGCTACATAGAAAGCGTGCAAATCACGGCAGCGGAAAAAGTTGGCGTTGAGCAACGGGGTAATTATTACGAGCGGGCCGGCGCGCTGCGCGACATGGTGCCTAACCACCTTTTGCAACTGGTGACGCTAACAGCGATGGAACCACCCATTTCGTTTAAAGCCAACGCCGTCCGCGATGAGCAGGCAAAGGTCCTGCACGCCATCCAGTGTCCGCCGCCGGACGAGGCCGCCCGGCGAACAGTCCGCGGTCAATACGGCGGCGGAGTCATTGACGGACAGCCAGTCCCCGCGTACCGCAGTGAGCCCAACGTGGCCCCCGAGTCAAGCGTCGACACATTCGTCGCGCTGAAACTTTTGATCGACAACTGGCGCTGGGCCGACGTGCCTTTCTATCTGCGCACGGGTAAGCGGCTTGGAGCTCGCGATACCGAAATCTCAATTACTTTCAAACGCGCGCCATTCATGCTGTTCCGCGACACGCCGGTGGACCAACTGACCAGCAATCGTCTGGTCTTGCATATCCAACCAGACGAAGGAGTATCACTTCGATTTGGCGCGAAGGTCCCGGGACCAATACTAAAGCTCGGCCCCGTCGACATGGAGTTTGATTACGAAGATTATTTTGGCAACGTCTCAGCCACCGGTTACGAACGTCTGTTGCACGATTGCATGCTGGGTGACGCGACGCTGTTTCAGCGCGCCGACCAGGTTGAAGCCGGCTGGGCCGTGGTGGCGCCGATTCAAAAGGCCTGGGCCGAAACGCCACCGCCAGATTTTCCAAATTACGAAGCTGGGTCGTGGGGTCCGAAGGAAGCCGATGAGTTACTCGCCGCCGATGGTCATAAGTGGGAAGAGACTCAGCACGTTAGCCACAGTCACCGCCACTGAATCGGCACGGTACGCACTCCTCCGGAGTGCCGCCCTATAACCACCCCGAATTTCAACCACGCCCCCCGCGAAGTGCCTCGTTATGAGCACGCCGGAGGCGTGCGTACCTACTGGCGCTCATAGCGACGCGTACGATTCGCTCTTCGCCATCCGGGTTTTTGATTGAATCGCTTCTCATCCCGCGCCACACAATCCCAGCAGAAATGATGCAGACGGTTGTCCTCGTCCATAGATTCGACGACGTTCGGTGTTTCGCGGTCACACCTTTCGCAGCGATAAATCGTTTTGTTTTCGCCCGGTATCATTAAGGATGCTCATCTTAACACGAGGTCAGTACCGGGAGCCGTAGCGACCGGGTCAGTACCATTCGCGTCAGCGAATGGGATAAAGAAGTCTCGTGGCTTTCTTCGAGAGGAGCTTCCTTATCCCATCTGCTGACGCAGATGGTACTGATCCGGTCGCTACCGCTCCCCGTACTGACTCCGTCACCCATCGGGACAGACTGAAGTCTGGGCCACCTCAAAGTATCCCGCGATAGGAAAGTTCACCATCCACAATTCTCGCCGCCGAGGTGTAAGGGTGCGGCTCAGATTTGCCTCCGGCGATGATGTGAACGACCTCAATTCTCCTCACTTTCAAATAATCAGAAATCAAACTGCGATGACAGCGCCACCACAGCGACTCGGCGCACATGATCGCTACGCGTCGATGAGCCGCCCGCTCCAGCAGCTTTGATATGCCAAGTTCAAAACCTGCGGTTTCCATGTAATCGGCGTACCCACGAAATGATTCGTTGCGCCAGGACATATTGATTGAATCCGGACGAGCACGACGGTGGCCGCCCAATTCGGGAAGGTGAACATATTCGATCTGGTTGGCTGCCAGGCTCGATTGAAGATTGTCTTTGTTGAATTGTGGGTAGCGACGCGAGCCGGGAAAGCTGCGCACGTCAGCCAGAGCCTGAACCTCGTAGCGCTCAAGGAGATGAGTAAAGTCCTCCATTGCGAGCGTCGAATGTCCAACGGTCCAGACTGATAGTTGTGGCGACAAAGTGGTTCGTTACTCACTACAAGACAAGATTATGCAAACACCAGTTTCTTTAATGGATGAAATAGCTTAGCAGATAAATAATCTTGACACGCCTTCCTTGCCAGAGTATAAGCCGCGTGTCCCAAACATTGTCACAGGCTCTTTTAGAGTTTTTTCGTATCTGCGGATCTTAATTACGCGCCACCGCGGCGCGTTCTCACGTAAATCAGGTGACATCGCCGCCTCCCTTTTGCCTCGGTTGCGACGCCGCCTTTGCCCCGGAGGTTGCCGGACAAGACTGGTTTACGGTGGTCAAACGTCGCCAGGTGCGAGGACTAAGCCGACCGCCCGGTGACGTAAAGCTCCAAACACCTGCCGACGACCGATTAGGAGATGCCATGCTGGCCACACTCGACACAATTATCGCAATAGTCATAGTACTTCTGGTGCTCAGCCTCATCGTGCAGTCAATCCAATCTTTGATCAAAAAACTTCTGAAGCTGAAATCCAACGTCGTGTTCGATTCGATGCAGGATCTCTTCAAATACATCGAGGTCGAAAAGCTTGTGGGCAAGACTCCACAAGAGTTGGTAGACCAAGTGACTAAAGAATTTGAGAAGCTGGGTCGGGTTTCGCTCATCCGGAAGAACCCAATGCTCGATTCGATTGCCAAGGGTGATCTGCAAAAGATTCTCGAAAAGCTTTATGGCGATAAGCTCAGACCGCAAGTCGAAATCTGGTTCGACACGGTGATGCAGGGTTTTGACGAGCGTTACAACCGTCACATGAAGAGCGTTGCGCTAGTGGTTTCTTTTCTCGTGGTTATCCTTCTGAACGCTAACTTCTTCAATCTTTATCGCAGTATTGCCGGCAGCGATGCTGTGCGCACCGCGATTTTGGCAATGGGTCCTGAGATTCTTAAGACGGCGCAAGCCGCGAATAAAGCCGCTGAAAGCGCACAACCTAAATCAAGTCCACAGCCCTCGGCGGGTGAAACCCCGAATCCCGCGATAGCGACGCCGACTGATTCGGCGGCGGCTGCTGCTGCTACCAAGAGCAAGGAGGAACTCAATAAAGGAATCAAGGAATTGCAGGGTCTGGTCGATCAGTCCAAATCGTTGGGGCTCAAGCCGCTGACGCCAAATCAAGTTGGCGACTTTGTGCTGGGACGGGGAGTCTGGCAGGGGCCGGACAAGCCGTTCTTCTGGGTCCGGGCTAGTCATGGAGGGAAGGTGCTGCTGGGCTGGACGATCATGGCGTTGCTTTTGAGCGTGGGCGCGCCGTTCTGGCAAGACACTTTGGAGTCACTGTTCGGCATTAAGAACCTGATCCGGAAAAGATCGGACACCAAGAACGTGGAAGAGGAAAAAGGAGGCCAGACGAAAAGTGATTGATTCGTTTTTACAGGAGCTGAGACATAAGTTGGTGGGCGAAAAGTAGAGGCGTCCGCCGGCGTTCGAATCAGTCGATAAAGAGCCAGGGTTTGCGTAGAAATCAATCTCAAAAGGAGTTCGTTTATGATTCAGATACACCAGACCAGGTACGAGGTAAGCAACGGCGAGGAGATCACGGTAGAGTTGATAGCCACGCAAGTTGCCGATACGGCTGTCTTTACTTCGTCACCTGTTCCCGCCGAACAAATATCACCCAGTCCTCGAACCTATAGATTTACGGCTCAGGGAAGTGCGGGGATCACGATCTTTGGGGAAATCACGTGTGATTTTACGGCGGCGGAAGACGGCGCGAGTTTTCAAGCCATAATTTCGAGCCCCGGATCGGGACCCTTCGACGGCCCGACGATTAGAAAGGAAGATCCCGACTCTGAGGAGCCGATTGGTATCGACTTTGAGTTTCCTGAGTAGGTGAGCCAAAGCCAATAGTTGTCTGCAAAAAACGCGAGGTCGTGCCGAGCGTTTGAGCAATCGAAACAGCAAACTGGAAGATGGAGGTCATAAACATCATGACAAGGGTCTGCGCTTCATTTCTAATTCTCGCCTTGTTGCTGGGCGGGCCCGTCATGGCCCAACAGCCAACCGTCAAGCAACTCAAAGAACAGATCGAACGGATGGAAGCCATAGATCGGGATCCAAGCGTGCCGATTGATGTCAAGCAACTGAACCAGGAATTTCTGAAGACGCGCCGCAGCCAGCTGCGAAATCTGCTGGCCACGAGCATCGCTGCGTTGCGAAAGTACGAGTCAGACCTCGGCGCGTCACTCGAGACAACTGAGAAGGAAAAAATTCGGCTCTCGATCCGCGAGTTCGAAAAGACCTTGCAGGATTTGGGACAAGGATCCCTGGCGGCCAGACCCTCAACTGAGCCAAACGCAGATCGCGGCAAGGGTTCCTTGCAGCAATCGGGTCAATCCGTCGCAACGGATGGAGGAAACGGGCCTGACGCCTCCAGCTCCGCTTCACAACGCGCGTTGAGTCCTGCCCCGGGGGCTCCGCCAATTGCCCCCGCGGTCGCAAATGCCCCGCTACCGGTTGCGTGCGTCGCTAGTTATGCCAATCCACCACCTCGGCTGGATCAGATGGCGATGGCGACGGCAATCTTACTGGTGGACCAGGTAATGGAGGATCGGGCCAAAGCGGTAAGTGCGGCTGATTCTGCAAAGAATGTCGCCGGCGAGTTTGGAAAGCATTTTGATGAATTGGTTTATCTAACAATTGCCGATTCTCTTTTTACGGACCTGCAGAAGGTCAATTTGAAAAAGCTAACCTGGCAGGAGTTTTCCGCCGAAACCCGGCGCACCGATAAGCAGATTGGAGCTACCGCGAGGGCTTTAGGATCGACTAGCCTGTTCGAGAAACCCAACTTCTCGAATCTTCTTTCATTTGCGATTGAACACGGGGCCATTCAGAAGGAGGTGAACGAGACCAGCCTGACGCTTAGTACATCACCTTATGCTCTGCTTGCCAGTATCAATGGTGATACTTCGACCAATTATCAAAAGTATGATTTCTTTAATCGCCTCGGGGTTTCCGCCAACTTTAATCTAACCAACCAGGACAACGTGCTGGCGAATGCCAGTCGAAAGCAACTTAACGAATGGTCGGTGAAACTGCGGTTAAATCGCGACCGGACTGCTCGTGGAAGGGACTTCCAGAAGTATTGGGACGCGAACGTTCTACCGAAAATCCAACAACGGGCCATTGTTTTGACTGCTGCGTTGAATGAAACCTTTAACAAGACGCCGGCCCTGGGAAAACTGCGTCGCGCCGTCCGGAACAAATTTGAGGGTGGGTCAGGCTTTTTGATGACGACCCTCAACGCTCAGGCTGCTGCTGCGCAAGCCGCCCAGGAGTCAGCCGTAAAGCAGGAGATTCTCTGCCGTCTTAAGGAAGAAGTCTATACGCCGCTTAACACGGGAGTCATCCCGGTCGAGGCGGCTTTACGCGAGTCGATCAATAAGTCAATCACTGACTTCGCTCACGCACAGTTAGAGGCGGATGAAGGCAGACAGGACGTCAGGGATGAACTGAAACGGCTCAACGATAAACCGACTTCCTCGATCTCTTACACGAACCTCCGCCCGGCATTGGGCTCGTACTATTCTGTGTTCAAGGGTTCGTACATGCAAAAAGCGTTTTCGCCGATGAAGCTTATCGCAAACGGGGAACTGTCGATCTACCACAACCCAAACCCGGCACTGAACCAACAGAGGTTGCGCGACGCCCTATTCTCGCTTTCGTTTGAGGGAAGCGCCGGCCGTAGTCCGTTCATCATCACTGACATGGATGAAAGCGCGATCACTTATTCATTCACCGGGAGCTATCAGCGGCTGCTGGAAAACACAATGGGGCCCAACAGGAAAGCTGACATTGGTTCGGCGCAGTTCAAGTTAGAGATTCCGGTTTTCACAGGCTTTAAGTTGCCGTTGGCGATTACGTACTCAAACGCAACTGAAGAAAGAAACAAGAGCCATTTTCGTTTCAATTTTGGTTTCGGGCTTGATGCCGACACGTTGGCGGCCCTGCTCAGAGCAAAGGCCTTGAATCGTTAGTCGTAGATTGTGGTTTGGGCTTTCGCTAATCCGGGAAGCCCCCAACTGGCCCAAACATCAAAAAACAGACCTCGAATAAATCGTGCTGGCAGCTCATTCTCAACGCCGTCCGGAGTATCCGGAGAGACGAGCGCGCTTTCGGAAATATATCGCATGGTAAGCGAGTATTGACGTGAGGTCTTTGCCAGAATATTGTTGGCCGACAAAATGGGGCCGACCAAGCGATCACACAACCGCAAAGGAGCGAATCATGCCAACACTACAAAAAGATTCAAAAGGTCCGGACGTACTCGCACTGCAACAGCGGCTGAAGGATCTTGGTTTCGATCCGAAAGGGGTCGATGGAAACTTTGGTCCGGGCACTGAAGCTGCCGTGCGAGCTTTTCAGAAGGCAAAGGGGCTCGGGATTGACGGCAAAGTCGGACCCAAAACGAACGCTGCTTTACAAGCAGGTTCTGCCGGCGGGGGCGAGGCGTCCGCAGTCACAGGAACTGAAGCTTCGAGCGGCTCTGCCAGCCCGGGCAGCTACGGTGCTGTGACCAACGCGGGAGGATTAAGCCTGGCCGGTCTTTCCGGGAAGCTTCCCGCTTTCGTTATCGCTCAGATTCCCGCTACTGCGTCAGAGTTCGGCATCACCTCAAATCTGCGGCTGGCGCACTTCCTGGCCCAGTGCGCGCTCGAGTCAACCGGATTCACCGCGACCGTGGAAAACCTGAACTACAGCGCCGGCCGCATCCCGCAGGTCTTCGGGAAGTATTTTAAGAGCGTCGATCCGGCGGCCTATGCTCATAACCCGCAGAAGCTCGGTAGCCGCGTCTATGCCAACCGCATGGGAAACGGCGACGAGGCGTCAGGCGACGGATTCAGGTTCCGTGGCCGCGGATACATCCAGCTAACCGGAAAGAATAATTACACCAGCTTCTCGAGCTTCGTCGGCGAGGATTGTGTGGCAAATCCTGATTTGGTGGCCACGAAATATCCGCTGGCTTCGGCTGCGTTTTATTTCAGCTCGAACAAGATTTGGTTGATCTGTGACCAGGGCGCGAGCGACGCGACCGTGCGAAAAGTCTCGGCTGCCGTGAATGGCAACCCGCCCAACGCTGTCGCTGAGAGGACCCAGAACTTTAAGAAGTTCATAAAGGCGTTAGGTTCCTAGAAAAAACCTGGTGGCTGCGCTCTCAACCGGGGAGGTAAGAACTCCTCAAACGTGCCCCTCAGGTGGGGCTTTTATCACAGGAGAAAAGAAATGAACCTCAAAGAACTCGCACAGACAGAGTGCTCGACCGAAAAGCTGGCGCCTCTGGCCCGGCAGATCGCCAGGACGCTGATTGCCAGTTTGCCGGCCGCTGAAGTTATCGACATCAGTGAGCATGTCAACATCGTCGGCGGCTCCACGCTTCCGTACCTGCAAAGGGCAGCGGGTGAGGCGTTAATTGCGGCTATCAACGAGGCCGGCAAAAGACCAAAGCTGGTCCATGCTCTGAGGACGCTGCCTCAACAGTACATGGTCCACTACCAGTACATTCATCACCTGTGCAGTATACCTCTGGCAGCCTCACCCGGTACCAGTCCGCATGAACGAGGGATTGCGATTGATATCCAGGAACATCAATCGTGGATCGAGGTTTTGAAGCGCCACCATTGGGTATGGCGCGGACCAGCGGATCGTCCGCACTTCAATTACCACGGTCCGCAGGATGCAGATTTTGGGATTGCGGAAATCAAGGCCTTCCAGCAGACCTGGAACGATCACAACCCAAATGATCTGCTAAAGGTCGATGGTGCTTACGGCCCCAACACTGAAAAAAAATTGCTGCTGGCGCCGATTGGCGGATGGTAGGACAAAAGCCTTTGCGTCAGGCAAGCGGCCGCGCTCACCTGCGCGTCGAATATCTCGACAGCGTCTCAGGAAACACGCGCACGCCTTCGGGCATAGCTTCGATCGAGATCTTGTTGCCGCCCGTGAGAATGTCGCGGGCGGTCATGCCGTAAACCTGATTATTGTCTTCGTTATCAGGCTTGATCACCACACCCTTCAACTCCAACCCGGCAAACGCTCCTTTGCTTCGCGAGTAAGAAAGTATTTGCGCGTTGAGCCGCGCATCCGTGGAAGCGCTGGCGGATCGGCCCACCGGGCCGGCCGCGGCGCTTCCTTCGCCGCCAATCTCGAACTTGTCGCTCAACAACGAAGCCACTGCTCGCTCGTTCATGAAAAGCAGAATGTAATCGGTCGAAGCGACGCCTATCTGCAACCCTACGCTGCCGCCGCCCAGATCGAAAAACGCCGGCGCGCTCCATCCGCCCTCGATCCGCCGGCTAATCACACCGCTACCCCCGCGGCCACCGACGATGAAGCCACCCTTCAGGACACCGGGAAAAACGGCCACGGCTTCGGCCTTATCGAGAAGGTCACGCGGAATCGATTTTTCCCGAGTGCCCATAATCTCGGTGAAGACGCGGGCCGCGTTTAATGATTGCCTGGTCGCGGCTTCCATCTTCTTGGTGCTGCGCTCACGGGTGCCTTGTGCGAAAGCTACCGCGAAGGTGAACAAAACAATTAACAGACTGATAGATAGAGTTTGAGTTTTTTTCATTGATCTCGTCGGCCTTGCCCCAAAAGTCTGAAAGTTGGGGAAGGTCCACGTTCTGATTCACACCGGGCTTCAGCCCGGTGACCGAGTCCCAGTGACTGATCAAGGAACCGTTTCAACGGTTTCTCAGTCTGGGCGGTGACGTAAGTGACTCGTGCTCAAAGCTTAGTGGTCCGGGAAGAAGACGAAACCGTTAAAACGGTTTCGCGAATTTCTCCCAGCCACCGATCACCGGGCTCAAGCCCGGTGTGAATAAGACGTTGAACTGTCGAACTTTTGAGGCAAAGCCGATCCTCGTTATGAGTTTGTCGTCGGGAAAACTGGGGCAATTTTGTATGCCGGCCAGAGGCCGGCGTACCGTTATCTGCGCGTCGAATATCGCGCCAGCGTGCGTGGAAAGATCCGTATGCCGGCCGGTATCTGCGCGACTGTTAACGCCGGCGTTGACGAAAGAATCTCCGCCGCCGTCCGGTTGTAAACAGCCCTGTTGTCGTCATTGTCAGGATCGATAACGCTGCCCTTGAGTTCTAATCCGGCGAACAGGCCCTTGGTGCGCGAGTACGACAATATTTGCGCGTTCATTTGCGCGTCCGTGGTGGCACTGGTCGAACGGCCGACCGGACCGGCCGCTACACTACCCTCGCCTCCGATCTCAAATTTGTTGTTCATCAAACTCTCGAGCGCTCCGGTGTTCATAAAGAGCAGGACAAAATCTGTTTTTGAAGCGCCGATCAGCAGGCCGATGCTGCCGCCGCCAATATTGAAGAAAGCCGGCGGGCTCCAGCCACCCTTCACGCGACGGCTGATGAGTCCGTGGCCACCGCGCGCGCCGATGATGAAGCCGCCTTTAACGACTCCCGGAAATACAGCAATGGCTTCCGCCTTGTTCAACAAATCGCGCGGAATCGATTTGTCGGGAACGTTCATGATTTGAGTGAACACATCCGACGCCTTCTGGGCCTCTTCGGACTTGGCAGCAATTTTCTTTTCGTTCTTTTGCGCCTGGGCCAGGCCGGCAATGGCCAGAACTATGGTCAGCGTGATCAGACCACCCGTAAACCGGTGTACAACCTTAATGGTGTTTCGCATAACAATCCCTCCGACAAAAAGCGATGACGAATTCGAATCGAGGGGGCCCAATCAGGTAGTGTCTAATTCGCGAGCGCCGGACATTTCTTGCTGACAAACGA
>Ga0111539_10012807_pt1 | contig 10495 bp, 6 predicted proteins | sample RhiMethybrSRZTD1_FD_79667 | JGI IMG/M metagenome (GOLD analysis project Ga0111539, IMG submission 79667) | Populus rhizosphere microbial communities from Tennessee, USA - Rhizosphere MetaG P. TD hybrid SRZTD1 (version 2) (version 2) | ecosystem: Host-associated > Plants > Roots > Rhizosphere >... | reverse complement strand
TGCTCGCGGGCCGAAGCGACCGTCGAGCAGCTCAAAGCCATGTACGGCAAAGACAAGCTTCGTATCGTTTGGAAGAACAATCCCCTCGCCCGTCACCCGCAGGCCAAACCGGCGGCCGAAGCCGCGCAAGGGGTTTACGCGATGGCCGGCAACGACGCGTTTTGGAAGTTCAACGACGCCGCGTTCAAGAACCAGACGCAGCTCGGGACGGAGAGCTACGTCAGGTGGGCCAAAGAGGCGGGCGTCAAAGACGAGGCGAAATTCCGGCAAGGGCTCGAGAGCCACGCCTGGGCCGACAAGGTGGATCGCGATCTGGCGGAGGGCAGCAAAGCGGGGGTCAATTCCACCCCCTATTTCATGATCAACGGCGTGGGATTCGCTGGCGCACAGTCGATCGAGAAATTCAAAGAGGTCATCGGCGCCGAGCTCGGCAAAGCGCAAGCGGCCATCGCGCGGGGCACCCAGCCAGAGCGCGTTTACGTAGAGATGTCCAAGCAGAACAAGGCCGCGGCCCCGCCGCCACCAGCGGAGGCGAAGAAAGCGCCGGCCCAAGAAGAAGACAAGACGACCTGGAAGATCCCCCTCGGCGATGCCCCCGTCTTCGGCGCGGACACGGCGCTCGTCACCATCGTCGAGTTTTCCGATTTTCAGTGTCCGTTCTCCAAGCGCGCCCAAGAAACGCTCAAGCAAATCCGGGAAAGCTACGGCGACAAGGTGCGCTTCGCGTGGAAGCACGAGCCGCTCTCCTTCCACCCGCGCGCCGAGCCCGCGGCCCAGCTCTCGCTGGTCGCCTTGAAAGAGAAGGGCGCGAAAGGCTTCTGGACCATGCACGACAAGCTCTTTGCCCTGCAGCCGAAGCTCGAAGACGGCGACCTCGAAGAGGCGGCCAAGGAGCTCGGCCTCGATGCGGGGCGAGCGAAGAACGCCATCGAAGCGCACAAATACAAGAACGCCATCGACACCGATCTCGATCTCGCCGACACCGTCGAAGCCACGAGCACGCCACACTTCTTCATCAACGGGCGCCGTTTGGTCGGCGCGCAGCAGCTCGACGTCTTCCGCGCCGTCATCGACGAGCAGTTGAAGAATGCAGAGGCCCTGGTGGCCAAAGGGATCGCGCCGCAACGCGTGTACGACGAGGTCATGAAGACGGCCAAGGATGTGGTTCCCGAGAAGAAGGCGGTGGCCGCGCCTACCAGCGCCAACCCGGCTCGAGGGGGTCAGGGCGCCAAGGTCGTCATCCAAGAATGGAGCGATTTCCAATGTCCGTTTTGCAGCCGCGTCGAGCCCGTCATCAAACAAATCCACGAAACGTATGGCGACAAGATCAAGCTCGTGTGGCGAAATCATCCGCTTTCCATGCACCCCGATGCGCCTCTCGCCGCTGAAGCCGCGGCAGAAGCTTTCAAGCAGAAAGGGTCCGATGCGTTCTGGAAGATGCACGACGTTCTCTTCCAGAACCAAGCGACGCCCGACGGTCTCAAGCGCGCCGCCCTCGAAAAATATGCCGATCAAATCGGCCTCGACGGCGCGCGCTTCCGAGCTGCGCTCGACAACCGCGTTCACAAGGCGTTGATCGAGGCCGACGCCAAGGCGGCCGAGGACGCCGGCATCACCGCAGCGCCGGCATTCGTCATCAATGGCTACTACATCACGGGAGCGCAGCCCTTCTCCAAGTTCAAAAAGATCATCGATAGGGCGCTCGCCGAAGCCAAGTAGCGCGCATTGCAGTCTCATTGACGAGTTGCCTCGCGTCGATGACCGCGCTCGTTGCCGCGGTCATCGACGGAGGCGACGTCTGCTGCCTGCGTTCTCTCTCGATAGAACAGACGACCCAGGCATTTCGGGGATGACTTGCGCCGGACGCGGGCCCGGCAGGACCGCGGTACGAGCACGTCAAGAGGAGGGCCGTGCCCATGCAACTACCGGAAGACATGCAGCAAAAAATTGCCGAAACGATTCGTGAGCGAGTGACCGAGGGGCTTAAGGACCGCATCGCTGAAGAGATCCGTGATCGCGTCGGCGCCGAGCTGCGTGAGGCGCTCCGCAGCGAGTTTAGCCGCCGTCGCGAATTCATGGGCGGCGGAGCGGGCGGCAACTTCGGAGGCGTCGAGCCCGACGAGATCATCGAGGTGGTCGGCGAACGGATCGTCAGCGATTCGCTGTACGAGAAAGTGCAGGAAGTGGTGCGCGACCGTGTGAAGTCGGCCGTGAAAGAGGAGCTGCGCGGCGAGCTTTCCTCGCGGTTCGAGAGCCAGGGCGGCGGATGGCGAGGAGATTCCGAGCAGCTGGCGGACCAACTTCGCGAACGCGTCGGCGAGGTGCTGCGCGAGCGCATCGCGGACAACTTGCGCGAACGCATCGGCGCCGAGCTGCGGGAGGCCGTCGAGAGCGAGCTGATGGAATCCTTGAGCCCGCAGCTTCGACGCATGGTCGCCGGCCATCGCATCGCGCAAGCCGTCCGCGATCGGATCGGCGAAGAGCTGCGCCAGAGGGTTCAGGATGCCGTCCGCGAGAGGGTAGAGACCGCCGTGCGCGAATGTCTGCGCGGCGAAATGCGCGAGAAGCTAAGAAGACTGGTTCAACAGGGGGGCATGGATCCCCACCGCATGGCTCTTGCGATCCGTGAGCGGATCGGGGAGCGGATTCGTTCGCAGGTGATAAGTGCTCTTCGCGAGCGAATCCGTGCCGAGGTCCGCGAAGCGGCGCGCAGCGAGCTCACGGAGCGCATGGGTCAAGGCATGGGCATGGGTCAAGGCATGGGCATGGGCCAAGGCATGGGCATGGGCTCGGACATGGCCAGCGGGTTCGGCGGTGGGAATATCGATCCCGAGCGGATCGCCACCAAGATCCGCGAACGTGTGACGGAGAGCGTGCGTGAACGCGTAGGCGAAGTGGTCCGCGAACGGATCGCGGGCGCCGTGCGCGAGGCGCTGCAGCGCGAGCTGCCACGCGCTTCGGCAGAGGGGATGCTCTCGTAACTTCCTTCCGCGAAGCACCCTCGGCGCGTCATGCGCGTCGTCGGTCGGGGTAGGGGTCGCTCCCCCGCCCCGACCGGCGCGCGCGGTATCCGCAGCGCTCGAGAGCCTTTGACCCCTCCTTTTGGGGGGTCTTCGACGGGCAAGCCCCCGTCCGCCGTAAAAAGACCTTTCCCAGTGCTCTTCGACCTGCTACCCCACCGGCCGCAATGGATGGGCCCGAGTTTGCCAGCATCCTCGGGCCGGCCCTCGCGGGCGCGCTCGAGCAACGAGGTTTCCAGCGGCTGACGCCGGTGCAAGAAGCCGTCCTCGATCCGACGCTCGCCGATCGCGATTTGCGCATCACGTCGCAAACGGGCTCGGGCAAGACGGTGGCCATCGGGTTCGCTGTGCGCCATCTGGTGAGCACGCCGGCCGCGTCGAACGGAGCGAAGGGCGGTGCGCGTCCGCGCGCGCTCGTCGTCGCGCCGACACGCGAGCTCGCGAAGCAAGTCGAAGAGGAACTGCGCTGGCTGTTCGCACCGCTCCGAGCCAAGGTCGCCTCGGCGACAGGTGGCGCGAGCTACCAGGACGAGCGACGCGCTTTGGGCGCAGGCCCAGCGATCGTCGTGGGCACGCCGGGGAGGCTCCTCGATCATCTTAGCCGCGGCGCCATCGACGCGAGCGAGCTCGGCGCCGTCGTGCTCGACGAAGCGGATCGCATGCTCGACCTCGGCTTCCGCGAGGACCTGGAAGCCATCCTCGGCTATGCGCCCGAGGGACACCGCACGCATCTCATCTCCGCCACGTTTCCGCACGACGTGCGCAAGCTCGCGGATCATGTCCAAGTCGATCCGGCCCACGTCGAGGGCACGCCCCTCGGAGCGGCCAATGCCGACATCGATCACGTCGTGCATCTCGTCGATCCGCGCGAGCGCGTCGACGCCATCGTCAACCTGCTCTTGATGTACCCCGACGAGCAGACGTTGGTCTTCGCGCGCACGCGAGCCGACGTGGCGCGCATCGCTCGCGATCTCGGCGCGGATGGATTCGCGGTGAGCTCGATCTCGGGCGAGATGGAGCAGCCCGCGCGCAACCGCGCCCTCGCCGATTTCAAGCGGGGCAAGCTGCGTGTGCTCGTGGCGACCGACGTGGCGGCGCGCGGCATCGACGTGCAGGACATCACGCGCGTCATCCACGCCGATCCCCCCGATGACCCCGACTCCTACACGCATCGCAGCGGGCGCACCGGGCGCGCGGGCCGCAAGGGGCAAAGCGCCGTCTTGTCGTCGCCGTCGGCGCTGGGAAAAACGTCGTCTCTTCTGAAACGCGCGCGCGTCACCTTCCGCATCGAACCCCTTCCCACGGCCGACGACATCGCGCGCGCGCGCGACGAGCGGCTCTACGGCGACCTTTCCGCCGATGATGCGGAGGGTTTCGCAGGTCACGACGATCGTCTGTGGGCCTTCGCCAAGCGGCTCGCGGCGGACCAAAAGAACGTGACGCGCACGATCGCGCGCCTCCTGTCGAAGGGAGATTACACGGGGCCGACCGAGGCTCGCGCCGTGCGCGCGTTCGCAAAGCCCGAAGCGCCCGCCCGCGCAAAAGCAGGCTTCCCCCGCGAAGGCGCACCCCGCGAAGGCGCGCCCCGCGAAGGCGCACCCCGCGAAGGCGCGCCGCGCAATGGCGCGCCCCGCACGGGACCCTTCGTCGCGTTCCGCATCTCGTGGGGCGGGGAGCAGGGCGCCGACGCCCGACGCCTTTTGGCGATGGTATGCCGACGAGGTGAGGTGCGCGGCGGCGACGTGGGCAATATCCGCGTCGCGCGCAGCTTTTCCACGGTGGAGATCGCCGCCGACGTCGCGGAAGGTTTCGCGCGCGCCGCGGCGCAGCCCGATCCGCGCAATCCGCGCGTCTTCATTCAGCGCGACAACCGGCCGAATGCCCCGGTGCACGCACCGCGTTTCAAGACGAAGCCACCGATCGCTGCCCCCTCGCGCCCCGGCAGAGGACCGCGTCGTTTCGAACATCGCCCGTCGAGCGACGTCACCGGCATTTGATACGCACGCCCGTCGACGTAACGTAACCGCGCGAACGCGACCACCTGTCCAATGAAGTAGACAGAAGGATTCGTCGGGCACGGTAATTCCATAGCGGTATCAAAAAATCGCTCTGTGAAGTGATTGCTGTTAAGCGTTGAGCGCTGCTCCGAAATGGCCAAAGCCGGGATCGTGTAACATGCTTCGGTGAGGCGCAGGCTCCGGCCGCAAGCCGGCCGATCCAGCCCGCAGGGAGAGACGTCCATGCGACGAGGCGCGACGTTCGTGTGCGGCATGCTCATGCTCTCGGCATCGTGCGGAAGCAGGACCGATCCTTGGAGCGTACCGGGATTGTCCGGCGCAACGCCCACAGCGGGCGGCAGCGGTGTCGGCGGTGCAGGCAACGGCTCCATAGGCGTCGGCACGGGAACGGGAGGCACCGGCATCGGCGCGGGCGGCACCGGCGCGGGCGCAGGAACAGGCGCCGGCGGCACAGGCGCCGGCAGTGGAGGGACAGGTAGCGGTGGCGCGGGCGCGGGCGGCGCGGGCACTGGCGGAACAGGCACGGGCGGCGCGGGCAACGGCGGAACGGGGGGAACGGGAACCGGAGGCTCGGCAGGGACAGGCGGGGGCCGTGACGGCGGAACGGCATGCTTCAAGCCTCTGCAATCTGCCGTCACCCCTTTGGACGTTTTCCTCTTGCTCGACAAGTCGGCCCCGATGGGACTCGTCGACCCTCCGGACGTCGCACCGAATACGCGCTGGGCACGCATGACGAGAGCCATCGATACCTTCGCGCAAAAAGCCGAAGTGAGTCGATTGGGGCTCGGCCTGATTCCCCACGGGCTGCGCGACGACCCGGTACCGAGCTGCAACCCCCGTGACTACGCCAACATCCCCGTCCTCGCCTTTCATTCGGACCTTATTAACCCTTTGATTTCGAAAACCCTGGCCGCGCAAAGCCCAGGGAACGAGACCTGGACGCGCCCTGCGCTCGAAGGGTCCCTGAGCTATGCGCTCTTTTGGTCGACGAATCCTCCCTCCGGCGAAACCGCGTCGCTGGTCCCACCATCGGTGGTCCTCGTGACCGGGGCGCAACCAACGGGATGCGGCGGGACCGTCGCCGACCTGGCCAATGCGGCGCGAGCTTCATTCCGAGACCCACCCCACGTTCGAACGCACGTCGTCACGATCGGTCCCGACGCGACGGGCTTCGACGTCGTCGCCCAAAGCGGCGGAACGCACCACGCGTACAGCGCGCAATCGCTCGACCTCGATGAAATCTTCGTGCGTATCGGCAGAACGCGCAGGATCTGCGACATCCCGTTCTACGAGCCTTACGATCATCCAGACTTCGCGCGACTGGAAGTGAGGATCCGGCTTTTCAACGGCGACCCCCTCGTCGCCATTCCTCGGCGAACCGATCTCGATGGCTGCGGCTCCGAAGGCGGCTGGTTCCTCGAGCCTCCGGCGAACCCGACCATGATCATGATCTGCCCGTCGACATGTGCCGCCATCGTCGACGCGCCGGCGGGTCAGATCCTCGCGGGGCAGGTCTTCAACGACCAACCGTGCGTCGACGCATCACCCGTATCACCATGACCTAATGTATTCGTCGAGCTCCATGAACGTCGCGTCGAAGACGCGGCGCACTTGGTCGAGATCCGGCCGGTCCTTGCGCACGACGAGAACGCGCTCATCCGGGTCGTGCGCTCGTTTGGCGTAGGGCGTAACGACGACGACGTAGTCGCTGCGCTGCGGGGCAAAGTCACTGACCGAACCGTAATACAGGCGAAGTGCGTCGAGGCTGTGGAACATGTAAAAGGTCGGCTTTTGTCGCGCGACGTAATCGTCGTCCACCTTGCCGAAGCTTCCGAAGCGCGTTCCGTAACGAGCGATGTGCTTGGTGCCCAGCCCCATCATGTCGATGACGTGCATGCGTGAGTAAAAACCGAGGACGCCGATCATGTCCGCCGCGACCGTGTCGTCCGGTCGGCGCACGTCGCGCAGCCCCATCGCAATCGTCTGCATATAGTTGTTTCCCGCGTCCGGGTTCACGTACCGGCGCAACACGTGCACCTTGTCGTACAGCCAAAACATGGCGGCCAAGGCGATCGCGTGTGAAACGAGGTGCCCCCCCCAGCGTCGCTGCGACACTTGGAAGAGCAGCGTGCGCAACCCCAGAACGACGAGGACGGCGAATGGGGCCGTGGAGGGGACGAGCAACCGGTACCACCCCATCCAGTCCCCCTCGTCCCAAACGCAAATCAAAAAACCGAGTACGATCGTTGCGACGAGCCGGAACGTGGTCGCGAAGCGATCGTGCCAAAGAAGAAGAGCGACGAGAGCGAGCGCACTTCCGACGCTCCACTGACCCACGTATTGAAGGAAAATGCTCGTACCTGGGTTGTTCCCGAGGAAGTGCCACCAATCTCCGAAGGAAAGAGTCTTGTGCGCCTCGAGAAAGCCGCTCTTGGCGATCACCGAGTTTGGCATGAGCTCCCCGAAGTACAGCAGGCGGAACGCGAGGACCGGCCCGTACACTGCGAGGAATTTTCCGACCGAACGCAGCGCAATGCGGGTCGCGACGCGCCAACGGCGCTTGACGACATCGTGCGCCCAATCGACGAGCAGAAAGACGCCAGCCAGCGCGAGCCCCTCCGGTCGCGCCAATGCCCCGAGCCCCGCGACATAAGGCCATGAAGGCTTTTGAAACGTCTGAAGGTAGGACGCGATCATGACGAGCAACGCGAAGAGCAGCGTCTCCATCCCGCTCGCGCCCCAATACGCGAGGTGCGTCGATGCCGCGACCAACCCGGCCGCCCCCAGCGCCAACAACACGGAGCCCGCGCCCGAGATGAGTCTTCGGGGGAAGAGGTAGGTCACCACCACGAGCCCGCAAAAGCACGCCCCTCCGAGGATTCGCGACCACACCTCGGGCGTGCCGCCGAAGAGCATGACGATGGCGAGAAGAACGGCGAAAAGAAAGCTGGACGTCGCCTCGACGCGCTCGTCGGCGTTGTAGCTCATTCCGCGAAGCGATCTCAGATTGTCGGCGTGGCGAAAGGTGATGTACGAATCGTCCGAACCAACGGTGCGAAATTGGTACGCGTGGTAGGCAGCCGCGACGACCAGCGCAGCTAGAGCAACGGCGCCGACGATGTCTTCGCGCGACAGCTTGCCGCGCGAAAGCACGGATCTCAGCACGAACATCGATCGGTGCGGGGCAACGATCGATGGAGGCGGGCTCGGTATTTCCGGCGCTGCAGAGCGCTTGACGGGAACGATCGAAGCTTTCATGCCGTCGGCACGTGATGAACGCTCCGCCACGAAAGGCGGTCGCTCCGGCTGAAGTCGAAGGCGGCCAGACTCTAATCGAGCGCATCGCGTTGGCATTCGAAAACCGTGCTGCTGTTATGCGAAAGCCCACCTTCCGCGGCGATCATGCCCAACTGTTAACTCGACGGACGCGGGCTGCCGATCTACGGTGCGGCGTTCGGCGATGCCGGTCACAAGCAAGCTCGTCCTTATCGGTCTCGCCAGTCTCAGTGCAACGCTCGCGTGCGTCGCGATCGGCTTGGCCCCTTATCCGGCTGCGGCGGTGATGGCCGGTACGGGCGTGGCAGCCGTTGGCGTGAACCGCCACCTCACTGGTGATTGCTGGGGCTCATGCGGCGCGCACCGGATGTGCGATCACGACTCGGGGCTATGCGTACCGCAGCCGTGCGGCGGCGAATGTCGTTACGACGAGATCTGCGAGCACGAGCGGTGCGTGCGCCGACCAACGGAGCAGCCCTGGCTTCGGACCGAGGTCGACGGGGGCAACACGATCCCCGCCGACGACGGTGGGCTCGATCCCTAAACGGAAAGGGTGACGGCGAGACGGTGACGCCGTTACTGCTCCGTGTCGAGCCCGGCGTCGTTCTTCTGAGAACCGATGCCGCGCCGAAGCTCCTTGGAACTGCCCGAAGAGCGGGCGACGTAATCCGGATTTTGCCATTCGAGGAGCGTCGCGAAGTGGCGACTGCGCCAATCGTGCAAATACCCCGGAAGGATCCCGCGCACCGAGAAACCCGCGCGTAGTTGCGAAACGAGCACTTGGTCGGAGAGCTCGCCCCGCTGGACGCCGGCCACGTAGCTTTCGGGACTCATCGTATGCGCCACGTCACCGTAGCTCCACAGTCGACCGCCGGCGACGACGCGTCGCAAACCGAGCCGCTTACAAAGGTCACGGAGCGCCGCGTAGAGCGCGCGACCGACACCGCGACCCCAGCACTCGGGATGAACGTAGATGTCGGCCAAATAGAGCGTGTCGCCCCCAGGGTCATGTCGAACGAAGGTGCCGTTATCGGTTACGCCGAGCCACGTGTGAGGTGCGAGTGGATCGATGTCGCGATGGAGGATGAGCGTCGAGATGGCGCCCACCGCGCGTCTCTGTTCTTCGGCGAGGAGCTGGCCCTCGGGAAACACGACGAGGTGGGATTGGAGCTGCGGTGCGGTCCACACGACCTCATCCTGAATGAGGTCGGGGTACGCGGCGCAGTTGAGCGCCACGAGGTGAGGAATGTCGGCAGTGGTGACAGTGCGGATCTGCAGCTCGGTGTCGTTTGGAGAGCTCATGGTCATGTCCATTCGCAAAGGCGAGATCGTATAAATTACTCCGCGCCATCACGACGGGCCAACGCGAACGCGATGTGACAACAAAGTGACGCGCGCTCTTTCATCATGGATCAATGAGATACGCGCGTTCGATCTTGCGACGTGGACGTCGGCAAAATGCGGCGTCCATTGCACATTGGACTCGGGGCGAAATTCGCAAAGCGGGCAATCCGTGTGCCGTCGACGCAAGTACGCTTGACGACGCGATCAGATGCTGACCGCGAATACTTCCGCTGATGCAGGCCTACATCCGTTCACCGCTTCGATTCACTGCCCCAAAATAGTGAAGGCCCAATTCCAGTAATCGTCGCACCAACCGGTGGAATAAGAGCGATGGTTTCGAACCATGAGGTTCTGGCCGCTCACGGTCCACGGAACTGACTGCCCCATCGGCACCGTGAGCGACGTTGCGCCGCTCGCGCCGAATTCGAAAACGTAAGTGCCCTGCTGACCGCACACCATCCCTGCATCTGTCGGGCAACCGAGCAAATTCGTCGACACGACGACATCCGTCGCCCCGATCTTGAAGGTGGGTTTCTGCGCGCCGTCGGACGCAATGACATAAGTCTTCGCTACGTCGCTCACAGGATTCCTTTGACCGCTCAATTCGGGGAGGTTCGTGATGTTGAGGAACCAAGTGCACGCCCAAGTTTGCGCAATCCGATAGTCTGCTTGCACGAATGCGCCGATGGGGAGCGTGAAGGGGGTCGATGTTTGCACGTGAATGACAGCTTCCTGCGGCGAGCATGCGTCTCCCACGCACGTATCGATGGTGATGGACAGCGTGCTTCCTGCGTCGGTCGCGATGGATCGGACCACGCCGGCGATTTGCCCCTGCAC
>Ga0111539_10012806_pt1 | contig 10496 bp, 7 predicted proteins | sample RhiMethybrSRZTD1_FD_79667 | JGI IMG/M metagenome (GOLD analysis project Ga0111539, IMG submission 79667) | Populus rhizosphere microbial communities from Tennessee, USA - Rhizosphere MetaG P. TD hybrid SRZTD1 (version 2) (version 2) | ecosystem: Host-associated > Plants > Roots > Rhizosphere >... | reverse complement strand
ACTTCGCGCGCCTCGACGCTCCGGATGGACGGGTCGGCTTCGCCCCGTTCGTCGTCAGGCCGCGCGTGCTCGGCGCGAGCCGGGTCGCGATCGTCCTCCCCACGCTGACGTGGCAGGCGTACAACCTCCGCGACGACGACGGGGACGACAGGCCGGACTCGTGGTACGGCGACTGGAAGCGACGCACGATGCGGATCGGGCGCCCGTTCCTCAACCGCGGCGTTCCCTACCACTTCCGCCGTTACGACCTGCCGTTCGTCCACTGGCTCGCGCGCAGCGGACGGGACGTGGACGTTCTGACCGACGAGGATCTCGACGAGCTTCCCGACGGCTCGGCCCTCGCCGTGGCCTACGACCTCATCGTCTTCCCCGGTCACCACGAGTACGTCACGACGCACGAGTACGACGTGATCGAGCGTTACCGCGACCTCGGCGGCAACCTCGCCTTCCTCTCGGCCAACAACTTCTTCTGGAAGGTCGTGAAGCGGGGCGACGTCGTGACGAAGTCGATGCAGTGGCGCGACCTCGGCCGGCCCGAGGCGGCGCTCCTGGGCGTCCAGTACCGCGGCAACGACAGCGGCGAGGCGCGCGGCTCGTGGATCGTGCGCGACGTTCCCGCAGCGGAGTGGCTGTTCGCCGGCACCGACATCCGGCCCGGCTCGCGGTTCGGCGCGGACTGGGGCATCGAGATCGACCGAACGTCGGCCGACTCACCAAAGGGCGTCCAGGTGATCGCCGAGATCCCCGACCTCTTCGGGCCCGGCTTCACGGCGCAGATGACGTACTACGAGACCGTCTACGGCGCGAAGGTCTTCGCCACGGGCGCGTTCACCCTCGCCGGTCAGGCGCTCGAGCCCGGGGTGAAGCGGGTGCTCGCGAACCTCTGGGCACGGCTCGGGAGACCGTAGCGACCGGTGTGCGCTGTTAGTCGGCCGTTAGAGGACGCTGAGACCTCGCGGCGACCTTGGGACACAACGACAGGGGGATGAGATGAAGCGCGTAATGGTTTCCATCGTGATCGCCGCCACGGCGCTCACGGCAGCACTAGCCCAGGCAGGTGAGAAGGCCTACGTCGACCAGGCGGGCGACTCGGCGACGGCACCAGACCTGCGGTACGTGGTCGTCACGGACACGAACGGGTTCCTGGCCTTCAAGATCGACGGAACCCTCGTCCCGGACAGCACGATCGAGATCTACATCGACTCGGATCGGAACCAGTCGACGGGGGACGAGGGCGACGAGCTCTACGTTGCCGTCTACATGGAGGGGGACGGAAAGGCGTACTACGACGCCGAGCGCTGGAACGGGTCGAAGTGGGAAAGCGTCTCGTTCGACGTGAAGTCGCAGACGTTCAGCGGACGCGAGGAGATCGGCTTCAAGGCGGCCGATGCCGGGCTCACCGGCAGCTTCGACTTCGTCCTGCGCTCGTTGAAGACGGTCGCCGACGCGGTGGAGAGCCGTGACCGTGCGCCGGACAGCATCGTGCCCTGGACGTACACGCTCTCGGCCACGGCGTCGACGCTCGCGCGGACGGTGCTCGGCTCGCCGACGCTCGTTCCGGCTCGGCCGGTCGCCGGCAAGCCGCTGACGCTGCGCTTCCCCGCACGGCGAGGAGCCGGCGGCGCGCCACTCACGACCGGCGCCGCGACGTGCACCGCCACGGTGAAAGGACGGCCATTTCGCGGGCGGGGCTCGGTGGCGGGTGGTTGGGCAACGTGCCGCCTCGTGGTGCCGCAGGGCTCGGCGAAGACGACGGCTCGGGGCTCCATCACGGTGGGCTCCGGCGCCCAGGCCGTCACGAAGCCGTTCTCGTTCCGCATCGCCTGACCTGACCTCACGGGGTGGGCGGGCATTGCCCGCCCACCCCGTCTCGCACCAACGCCGAAGAGCCCGGACGATTCCGGGCTCTCGCCTTTCGAGTCGTTGGCCAACCGTTTGGAGGGCGTGAGGAGACCGTGAGGGCCTCCTTCGAGCCTGCGCCGCATGCAGACGCGGAAGGAGGTGACAGAGATGCATGTGGCGATCACTCGCGCGGTTGTGGTGTTTGTAATCCTCGCAGCAGTTGCGGCGGTCTTCCTGGTCCTCGGAACCGCACCGGTCGACTCTTCGACCGCAATGCATGCGGGCTGTCCGCCGGGCTGCTAGGCAGTCTCGAGGGGAGCCCGGTCACCGGGCTCCCCTTCGGCCAAGGGCTGCGATCCGTGCCCGAGCCCGAACTGCGAGAAGCGTCGCACCCTTGGCCTCGAGTATCGTCGCCGCATCCTCAGCAGCGCTCGAGGCTTCTTCTGTGCTCCCGGCCGCGGCGAGGACATCAGCAAGGACGAGTCGCGCTTCGCCGCGTCCCAGCAGGTAATCGGTCGAGTCGACCAGCGCCAGCGTCTCGCGAGCGAGCGCGGCGGCACCGCGTACGTCACCGAGCCCTGCCAGCGCGACGGCCCGGGTACCGCGCCACATCAAAGTTCTGAACAGATCGGCCACCGACGCGACTTCACGAGCCTTGTCGGCGATGGCGAGGGCGTGCGCATGATCGTCGTCGAGCAGCGCGACCTGCGCGAGTACACCGAGATGATGGGCTTGCAGCGTGCGATCGTCGTGAGCCCGCGCCACCTCGAGGGCCCAGGCAGCGATTGCCTCCGCTGTACGGGGATCCTGGGCGAGGAGCGCGACCTGCGCGGCGCATTGCGACCAACGGGTATCGACGGCGACGTCATCGCCCACGTCGAGCAATCGAGCTCGAGCGCGGTCGAGCAAGATCCGGGACTCGTCGAGGTCACCGGCCAGTGCCTTCACGACGGCGAGGTCGCCGAGCACCAGGCCCTGCACCGCAAGGGCGGTGTCACTCGCGCGTAAGGACGAGTCGCCGTAGGCAATGACGTCTGCCAGCGGTGTAGAACCATCCACCATGATCCCGACCATCATCGTGTCGAGAGGCCTTCCGGCATTGGCGCGCGCGTAGAACGCGCCGCCGCGACGCGCCGCCTCCGCAGCGGCGTCGAAACGATTCCGAAGCAGGTTCTCGGCTGCCATGGTCATGTGCCAGGCCCGTGCGACGCCAAGAAGATCGCCCTCTGTCTCGAAGATGCGCGCGGCCTCCTCGAGGTGGGCGACGACTTCGTCTGGATCTGCCACCTCGTCGAAACGCGGCCAGAGCTGCTCGACCCAGGCGCGAAGCTCCAAACGCCGGTCGCCGATCTCGGCTGCTCGCCGCGCGACACCGTCGAGCAGGTCGAGTGCTCGTTCCCGCTGCCACAGATTCTTCAGCGGGACACTGGCAAGGCACTCGATCTCGAGGCGACGAGGGTCGCGGTCGGGCAGCAACGCCGCTGCCCGAAGCAGCAGTCGGACGCCGGTGCGATGGTCGCGACTCCAGAGAGCGCGCTCTCCCGCCCGACTCAGGCGTTCCGCACCCTCCTGGGCCAAGGCGAGGCTATCGCCGCCCACTTCGCGCATGCTCACCGCCGCGTGTGCCAGGTGGTTGCCGACGATCTCGTCCAACTCGCCGCGCCCGTCGAGCCAGCGGGCCAGCAGCTCGTGAAAGCGAGCGCGCTCGATCTTGGCGACCGCGGCATAGGTCGCGTCACGAATGAGAGCGTGATCGAAACGGAATGCGTCCTCGGCTGTGCCTTCGGTCTCGGGCCTGACGAGGCGTCGGCGAACGAGTGCCATCAGCGCCGTCGCCGTGCCTCGCATCTCTACTGGCGTGAGTGCATCGACCGCCGCGCGTGTGAACTCGCGCCCGACGACGGCGGCACGCTCGAGCACCCCGCGCTCGCCGGCGGGCAAGCTGTCGAGGCGGCTTGCGAGCAGGGACTCGAGGGACGCGGGGATAACGGCGGTCTCGAGCGGATTGTCGAGCGCATACGCCGCAAGCTGCTCGAGGAAGAGCGGGTTCCCCTCGGCAATCTCGAGGACGGCGCGGCGTGCGTCGACGTCGAGGGCGAGCGATTCCGGGAGCGCGTCGAGCAACTCGGCGGTCTCGTGGTCCCCGAGCGGACGGAGCGCCAGCGTGTCCGCTGCCCAGGCCGGCCGCACATCCAGCAGCTCGGTCCGTGCGAGGCAGACGAGCGCGATGGACGCGCCGGTGCTCCACCCGACGAGGTACTCGATCAGGTCGAGGAAGCTCGGCTCCGCCCAGTGAACGTCCTCGAGCACGACGAGGACGGGTTGCTCGCGCGCGAGGGTCTGGAGCAGTATCCGGGTCGCCCAGGAGACATCGCCGCTGTCCACTGCGCTCGAGCCTGCAAGCACATCGACGAGCCGATTCGCCGCCTGATCTGCTTTGGGCTCATCGGCGAGCAGATCGTTCATCGCGACGCCGACGTCCTTCCCCTCTGCGATCTGCTCGACGATCTCGGCGAGCGGCAGGTACGTCGAGCCCTCGGCGTAGGGCACGCACCGCCCGGTGACGACCCGCGTCTCGTCGCCGAGCGTCCGAACGAGCTCCGCCGCGAGCCGCGTCTTGCCGATGCCCGGCTCGCCGAGGACGACGATCCGGCGACACGAGGAGGAGGCGGCAACCTCTCGAACCGCGACGACGAGCCGCTCGAGCTCCGCGCGCCGGCCGACGAGCGGCGAGTCAGGACGGCGGGCGATGGCGGGTGCCCCCTCGACCAGCTCGATCAGCCGGTGTGCGCCCCCGCAGGGTTCCGTCCAGGCCGCACCGACCGTCTGGGCGGCGGCGAGGGGCCCGAGCAGGATTTCTGCCTCGCCCGCGCTCTCCTTCACCCGCCGGGCGGTCGTGAGCGCACCGCCCGCTAGCGCGTGACCGTTCTCGCCCACGAGCACCTCCCCGGTCTCGACCGCGGCGCGGATCGGGAGCACGCCGACCGCGTCTCGCAGCTCGACCACCGCCCGGAGCGCACGCAGGAGATCGTCCTCGTGCGCGGCGGGAAGCCCGAAGACGGCGACCGCCTCCTCCCCGAGCAGCTGCTTCACGGTCCCTCCGTGGCGCAGCACGATCTCCTCGAGCGATGCGAGCCCTCGGGCCGCCACAACTCGTCCTGCCTCGACATCCAGCTCCTCGTCGACGAGCAGCTCGACGATGCACACCGCGACGATCTTCCGTGCGACCTGCGGCGCACCCTCGGCGGCCTCCTCCGTCACCGTGCCGTCGGGCATGAGCGTCGGGTCGTCCTGCAGGATGCGACGCTGGAGGGCTCGGAGCGCCTCACCGGGCTCCATCCCGGACTCCTCGACGATCGCGAGCCGCGCCTCCTGGTACGCGGCCAGGGCGTCCTGTCTGCGGCTGGAGCGGTGCAGGGCGAGCATCTGCAGCCAGCGCATGCGCTCATGCGTCGGGTGCTCGCGGACGAGGGCATCGAGCTCGCCGATCGTCTCTCGATGGAGGCCGAGCTCGAGCTCGGCCTCGAGGCACATCTGCTGCGCGTTGACACGCTGCTCCTCGAGGTTCCTGATCGTGTCCTGCGCGAAGCTCCAGTAGGCGAGGTCGGAGAGCGGCGTCCCGCGCCAGAGCCCGAGCGCCTCGCGGAGTGCCGCCGCTCGCTCGCGCGTCGGCATCGCGCGCGCTTCTTGTAGGAGCTGCTCGAAGCGGCGCGCGTCGATCTGGTCGGGCGCGACGCAGAGCCGGTATCCGGGGGTGCGCGTCTCCAGCGCGTCTGCGCCGAGCAGCTTCCGGAGTCGATGGACGCAGTTCTGGACTTGTGCCGGCGCCGACGGGGGTGGCGTCCCCTCCCAGAGCTCGTCGATGAGCACGTCGAGCGGAACGACGTCGTTCGCATGAATAAGGAGGATGGCGACGAGCGCGCGCTGCTTCGGGCCTCCGAGCGGCACCGGCGCGCCGTCGATTTGGGCCTCGAGTGGGCCCAGCATGCACAGCTCGAATGTTGCGGTTGTCACGAGCGGAGACCACCGTACGCCCGCCGATGACGCCGCACAAGACACGGATGAGCCAAGTGTTAGAGCGGACTTGGCAGGTGGCACGAGGATCCGGCCGATGAGGAGACACGACGACGAAGCGGCGATCACTCCCGGCCCCGTCGCGAGCTTCGTGGTCGAGCCGGCGGAACCGGCTGCAGGCGACCCCGTTCGACTCCTCGATCTCTCCTACGACCCGGGAGGCGACGGCATCGCCGCTCACGCGTGGGACTTCGGCGACGGCACGACGTCCGTCGAGCCGCAGCCGTCCCACCGGTACGAGCGAGACGGCGTCTACACGGTCCGGCTCCACGTCACGGCGCCGGACGGCCGGGTAGGAACGGCGTCGTACCACCTGGTCGTGGCGACGCACGACGTCGCGCTGATCCGCATCGTCGCGCCCACGCGAGCCCGCGCCGGGGCCGAGGCGGAGGTCGTCGTGGTGGTCGAGAGCCGCCACGAGGCCGAGATCGCCCAGGTCGAGTTGTGCCGCCAACGCGGTGTCCGAGAGTGGCATCACGTGGGGCTCCAGACGAGGCCCGTTCCGGCCCGCGGGCGGGTCGAGGTCGCGTTCCACGTGTCGTTCGACGACGGCGACGCAGAGGTCGGGCACGTCACCTTCCGCGCGCACGCCACGCTCGTCGGCGCGAGCGACGCGACGCCGGAAGACAACGGGCTGACGGCGCCGCCGACGCTGGTCGCTCGGCGACGGCGCGGATGAAATCGGCAGCGTGGGACAAGGGCCCTTCGGGGGGAGGGCCCTTGTCCGACGTCGACGCGGCGCTCGCCGTCCGCGGGACTACCATGGGGGCGTGCTCGAGGCGCTGACCCGACGGCGGCTGTTGCGCGCCGCCATCGGGGGCCTGACCGCGCTGGGCGTGCTGCCCGAGGCGGGGCTCGCCAGGAGGAACCTCACGCCCCGGCTGTCGGCGCTCGGCGTGCAGGGCGCGGCGAAGCCCTTCACCGGCGATCGGCCGCTGTTCGCCACGATCGCGCCCGGGGTCGACGGCCGCGACGTCGCGCAGGTGCTGTTCCAGCTCGAGGACAGGGCACGCGTGCGCCTCGACGCGGTGAGGACCGGGATCGGGCGTAGCGCCGTTCAGTGGAGCCGCGAGGTGATGCTCCCCGGCGGATCGCATCGTGTCGCGTGGCGTCCTGCGGGCGACACGCCGGTCGGCTCGTACGTGATGCGGCTCACGGTGGAGGCGAACGGCGGCCGCCGGGTCTACGGGGGACGGCGCCCGGTGAGCCCCGACCGGGCGAACGCGCCGGTCGTCCGCGTGCTCGGCGTGGAGGCGGCGTTCATGCAGCGCTCATACCGGGCCGAGGAGCGGATGACGCTCCGCGTGCTCGCGGACACGCCGTCCTTCACGCTCACCTTCCTCCGGGTCGGCCACGGCCCCGACCCGCGCCAGCGAAACGACGAGATGACCGGGCTTTCGATGGGCGATCCCACCACGGTCGACTGGACGGGGAAGCGCTCGACGCGGCAGACGATCACCGTGCAGTCGGGCGTCGGCTGGCCGAGCGGGCTCTACACGGCGAAGCTCGAGACGCCGGACGGACGCGTCGGCTTCGCCCCGTTCGTGATCCGCCCGACCACGCCGGGCGACGGCCGCGTCGCGGTCGTCCTGCCGACGAACACCTGGCAGGCGTACAACCTCTACGACTCGGACGGCGACGGCTGGGGCGACACGTGGTACGCGGGGGGTACCCCGCCCGTCGTCCTCGATCGGCCGTACCGCGACCGGGGCGTCCCCCCGCGCTTCTTCCGCTACGACTTCCCGTTCCTCCGGTGGCTCGAGAAGACGAGGCGAAGCCCGGACGTCTACGCCGACGACGACCTCGAGACGATCGCGACCGGCGACGACCTGCGAAAGCTCTACGACCTCGTCGTCTTCCCGGGCCACTCGGAGTACATGACGCAGCACGTCTACGACGTCGTCGAGCGATTCCGCGATCTCGGCGGCCGACTCGTCTTCCTCTCCGCGAACAACTTCTTCTGGAAGGTCGAGAAGCAGGGCCAGGCGCTCCGCCGCATCCGGCAGTGGCGCGCCCTCGCCCGGCCCGAGGCGCGCCTCTGCGGCGTCCAGTACCGGGCGAACGACGACGGGACGCGCCAGGGACCGTTCTTCGTGCCCGACACATCCGTCGCGCCGTGGTTGTTCGAGGGAACGGGGATCGAGAACGGCGACACGCTCGGCGAGGAGGTCGGCGGCTTCGGGATCGAGATCGACGCGACGACACCGCTCTCCCCGCCGGGAACGAAGGTGCTCGCAGTGATCCCGAATCTCTTCGGACCAGGGCTCCACGCCGAGATGGCCTACTACGAGACCGCTGCGGGCGCGCGCGTCTTCTCGGCGGGGGTGCTCGACTTCCCTGCGGTGCTGCTCCATCCCGCCGGGATGCGCCTGATGGACAACCTCTGGCGCCGCATGCTCGCGGGGCCCGACGACGAGCCCGAGCCGGAGCCGAAGCCGGCAGCCTGACCGGCTGTGTGGGCGCGCCCGCGGGCCCGCCGCTCCGGAGCGCCACCGCGAGGAACGGCAGCGTCGCGAGTAGCTGACAGGCGGCACGAGCAGGAGCACCGGGCGCGGCCCCCACGACTCGATCAGCGGTCTGGCAACGACGAAGCCGATCGGCTCCGCGAACATCGCGGTCGTGATGACCGCCGTGGTGACCGTCGCGCGGAGCGCCTCCGGCGTCCGACGTCGTGATCGCGGTGATCAGCGGAGCGTTGACGAGCGGCCCGAAGAACGACGACAGCGCGAGCGCGCGGAGAACGACGCAGTTTCGGCGGCGAAGCCGACGCCTTCAGGGATGTGCCCCGCCGAAGGCGGGGATCAGCGGCGGAATCCGCTCCTGCGGATTCCCGCTTCGCCGGCCCACCTAGCCCAGCTCGTCCGCGTAGGCGTCGGCGTAGACCCGCTGCGCCTCGAGCACCTTGTCGACGTAGTCGCGGGTCTCCGGGAACTGAATCCCGACCCCCTCGCGGCGCCACTCGTCGACGTTCCCCTGGCCCGCGTGGTACGCGGCGAGCGCGGTCGGGATGTCGTCGTAGCGGTCGAGGAGGTTGCGCAGGTACCACGAGCCGTAGCGGACGTTGATCTCCGGGTCGTAGAGGTCGGAGACGACGAACTTGTGGCCCCCGGTGCGGAGTGCGATCCCCTTGGCCGTCTCGGGCAGGAGTTGCATCAACCCGATCGCGCCGGCGCCCGAGCGCGCGTCCGCGTCGAACTTGCTCTCCGTGTAGATGACCGCGGCGAGGAGCGTCGGCGGGAGGTCGTAGTTCCGTGCGTGCGTGCGAACGATCGCCTCGTAGCGGAGCGGGTAGCGAAGCTGCTGGTACCACCCGGGCTCGGTCCGCACCGTCCACACGGCCACGCCCGCCGCCGCCGCAGCGAGAAGCAGCACGACCAGCCCGAGGCGCCTCACGCCGCCTGGTCTGCCTCCGTCTCGAGCTCCGCCATGACGCCTCCCACCCACGCGAAGAGGTCTTCGAACGTCCCCTTGTTGACGTAGTGGTAGTCGGCCCGTCGGACCTTATCGCGGTCGGGGAGCAGGCGGGAGTCGCGGTTGTCGCGTGCGACGCGGCGGCGCTGCTCGCGGAGCGCGGTCGGCGCGGTGATCACGACGACCTTGTCGAACCGTTCCTCCGAGCCGACCTCGAAGAGGAGCGGCACCTCGGTGACGCACACGACCGGCGGCTCGTCGAGCGCGGCCAGCTGCTCGCGCCAGGTCAGGTACTCGCGCGAGACGAGCGGGTGGAGCAGGCCCTCCAGCCACGCCAGCTGCTCCGGGTCGCCGAAAACGGCGTTCGCGATCTTCGCCCGGTCGGGCCGGTCTTCCGTGAGGATCTCCCCCCCGAGACGCTCGACGAGCGCGGCCCGCACGTCGTCGTCCGACGCGAGCAGGTGGTGGACGATCTCGTCGCTCGAGACGGTGGCGGCGCCGTGCGCGCGGAATGCGTCGAGCGCGGTCGACTTGCCGGCGCCGATCGCGCCCGTGATCGCGACCGCGATCGGAGGTCGCGGTGTCGAGCGAGGCAAGCCCCGCTCCTACGCGGTCTCGTCGGCCTCGGCCTCGGCGGCGGGCTCGTCGGCGTCGGCCTCGGCGGCCGGCTCGGCAGCCTCGGGCTCCGCCTCCGCGGCGACCTCTTCGACCTCCACGACCTCTGCCTCGGCGAGCGTCTCGTCGACGTCGGCCTCGGCCTCGGCCTCGGCGGCGGGCTCGTCGGAAGCGTCCGCCTCCGCGGCGGGCTCCTCGGCGGCAGGCTCCTCGACGGCTTCGACCGCCTCGTCGGCCACGGCCTCGGCGTCCTCGACTGCGGCAGCTCCGCTCGTCGGGAACGCCTCCTCGGAGAGCCTGAGGTCGGGCGTCGCGTGGACGGACTCGGCGCCGTCGGCGCGCGGCACCGGCACGACGCCCTCCTCGACCCGCTTCAGCGAGAGCGAGAGCCGCCGGCGCTCGCCGTCGATCTCGAGGATGAGGACGTTGACCGGGTCGCCCTGCGAGACGACCTCGCGGGGGTTCTCGACGTGGTGGTTCGCAAGCTCCGAGATGTGCACGAGTCCCTCGACGCCCGGGAGGATCTCGACGAAGGCGCCGAACGTGACGACCTT